>WNGF01000530.1_pt1 | contig 55233 bp, 55 predicted proteins | sample 5400641 | NCBI WGS metagenome assembly WNGF01 (sample SAMN13153371, study PRJNA577476) | soil metagenome | isolation source: 80 cm soil or saprolite under grassland replicate 2 | place: USA:California | collected 2016-06-15
AGCGAGCCCGAACAGGAGCGAGACCCAGGCCGACCAGTTCCCGCCGCTCGAGAGCAGGTCGGTGACGAAGTACCAACCCACACCCGTCGCGGCGAGCACGAGGAGCGGGTGATGGAACACCCGCAGCGCCCGGAGCGCCGCGACGGCGGTCAGCACCTCGACGAGGAGCAGGCTCCAGTGGAAGCCGTGGAGCGGCGAGTCGTGCGAGAGCCAGCCCCACCAGTCCTCGAGGGCCCCGACGAAGACCGCGAACAACGCAACCGAGACGAACGCGAACAGCCCGGCGAGCAGCGGGCGGCCGGCGCGTTTGAAGGAGAGAGCGACGAAGAGAGCGCAGCCGAACACGAGCGCAGCCCAGCCCGCGAAGGCAGCGGAGGCGTAGCGGTCGGAGAGGATCGAGTCGAGCCAAGCGGCGCTGACGAGGACCGTCAGCGCGCCGGTGTAAACGAGGAACGACGCGCTCGTCCAGGGAGCACGAATTGCCTGCACGCCTCAAGCGTGAAGCTCGCGCCGGACGGAGCTTCGCGCCGGAGGGAGTTACCAGCCGCGAGTTTCGAGCAGCTCTTCGGGCGCGAGGGCCGAGGCGGAGAGGCCGGCCATCGGGTCGCCGAGGCCGCCGGAGACGCGCGCGAGGATCTCGGCGTCGCGGTAGTGCGTCGTTGCCTCGACGATCGCCTTGGCGCGGGTCGAGGGCTCGGCCGACTTGAAGATCCCCGAGCCGACGAAGACGCCGTCGGCGCCGAGCTGCATGCAGAGCGCGGCGTCGGCGGGCGTTGCGATGCCGCCCGCGGTGAAGGTGACGACCGGCAGACGCCCGTGCTCGGCGACCCACCGCACGAGCTCGTGCGGCGCGCGGAGCTCCTTCGCCTCCGAATACAGCTCGTCATCGCGCAGCGACTGCAGCCTGCGGATGTGCCCGAAGACGGCGCGCATGTGCGTCACCGCGTTGACGATGTCGCCGGTCCCGGCCTCGCCCTTGGTGCGAATCATCGCCGCGCCTTCCGCGATCCGGCGCAGCGCCTCGCCGAGGTTCGTGCAGCCGCAGACGAACGGCACCTTGAACTGCCACTTGTCGACGTGGTGCTGCAAATCGGCCGGCGTCAGGACTTCGCTCTCGTCGATGTAGTCGACCTCGAGCGCCTCCAGCACCTGCGCCTCGACGAAGTGGCCGATCCGGCACTTCGCCATCACGGGGATCGTGACCGCCTCCTGGATCTCGCGGATCTTGTCCGGGTCGGCCATGCGGGCGACGCCGCCTTCCTTGCGGATGTCCGCCGGGACGCGCTCGAGCGCCATCACCGCGACGGCACCGGCTTCCTCGGCGATCCGCGCCTGGTCGGCGTCGGTCACGTCCATGATCACCCCGCCCTTGAGCATCTCGGCGAGGCCGGACTTGACACGCATCGTCCCCGTCTCGGCCATCGCGCTGATTCTAGCCATGGCGGATTGACGGCCGGAGCGCCTGAGCGGTTACGGTACTCACGTGAGGCGGGCTTCCTTCCTCGTGCTCGCCGTCGTCGTCGCGGGAGGCTGCGGTGGGGGCGGTGGCAGTGGCGGTGGTGGCGGCGGCGGCGAGCGACTCTCCCGCGCCGACTACGCGTCGCAGGCCGATGCGATCTGCCGCAAGTACAACAAGCGGACGAAGGCGCTCGGCAACGTGCGGAGCCTCTCCGACCTCGCGAAGGCCTTCGACAGGGCGCTGCCGCTTCTCGAGGACGCGCTGGCGGAGCTAGGCACTCTCAGGCCGCCGGAGAACGAGCAGAACACCGTCAGCCGGTGGCTCGCTCAGTCGCAAGTCTTGAAACGCGACCTCGAACAGATCCGCGATCGGGCAAGGGCGAAGGACATGAAGAGCGTCCAGTCGCTCTTCGCCAAGGCGACCCGCGACGATCAGCGCGGGAACGAGCTGGCGCGCACGCTCGGCATGAAGGTCTGCAGCAAGGGCTAGGAGGGCTTACCAGCCGCTGTCGTCGCGCGGGCCCGGCACCACCGTGATCTCCTCGGCGGGAGGTCGCCCTCCGGCCGGGACTCGCGCTTCCTGCGCAGCGTGCCGGAGGTTGGCCAGCACCTCGCGGTAGTTCATCTCCAGCGCACGCCGCTCCCGCTCGGTCTGCTCCACCTCATGCCGAAGGATCTTCTTGGCCTGCTCCGCCTGGTCGAGCTGCTCTCGAAGCTCGCTCTCGCGCGCGTGGGCGGCATGCTCGATCGCCTCGACCCTCGAGCTCAGCTCCGCGAGCTGCTTCTCTGCAGCCTTGGCCCGCCGCCGCGCGTGCCGAAGCTGCTGCCGAAGCTCCTCGGCATCCACCTCGGCCCGCTTCCGCAGCTCGGCCTCGTGTGTCCACTCGGCGCGTGCCTGGACGAGCGCCTTCTCGACCGAATCCGCCTCCGTCGCGAGCAGCGTGAGCTCTCTTGCGAGGGTTCGTTCATCCATAGACCGCGTGGTTCGACCTTCCCCCCGATCCCCCTTCCTCAGTCGAAAGAAAATGGGCCCGCCTGGATTCGAACCACAGCTTCGCGGCGCGATGTTGCAGAAAGCCGACGCCATACGTGGAAGACTGGCCCAGTCTCGATGCAATCGCTGAGGAGCCCACTGCGTGGGCCAGGCGGATGAACGAGGTCGAGATTGCGGCGAACGCTGCTGCCAGTGAGGTCATCGGCGTGACGGGCGTCTACTTCCGCGCCGCGCACTGTCGGCCAGGCCAGCATGGTCGTCTACTGGGCCCACAGGCGGCGTCTTTCGGCAAAACAACGCGGTGCATTCCCTCCGGAACGACGAGGCCCCAAGGGGCCAAGACGTCAGTCCTAACTCGCATGGGCGCTCTCGGTCGATGGGATCCACCACTCCCGGCCGCGGCCGAACCCGCGGTCTTCTCGGTCTTTACACGCCCTGACCGGCTGGAAAGCAGCGGCCCCGCCGCACCTAGCTGCCGCGGGCGTCTGGGCGGGGGGCCGCGCCGAGGCGGACCTCTCCCCGAGCCCGCCTCATGTTGACTCGCGTGCCCGATTGATCAGTCAATCAAACTCAGGAATGACAATGTGCCGCCACGGGCAAGATAATTGCACCCGGGCGGCTTTCTCCCTCTCCCTGGGTGGCTGTGAGCCGCCGAGTCCCCGGGAGGAGGCTGCCCGGTCTCAGCTAGGGCTAGGTCGTCTCGCCGCCGAGAAGCTCGCGAGCTCGGTCGCGTGCCTCCGGATCGTGCGTGCGCCAGAGTCGCTCGACCAGCACGCGGACGACCTCGGGGATGCCGACCATGCCGAGCAGATTCTCGCCTTCGAGCACGGGCAGGTGGCGGATCTTGCGCTCGCCTATCAGGCGGGCCGCGTCAAGGATGTCGTCGTGCAGCGAGCGTGACCAACTGACGCGTCATCACGTCGCCGACGCGAACCTCGTCGAACTGAGGCCCTTCCGCGGTCAGGCGCAGCACGTCGCGCTCGGTGAAGATGCCCACGAGCCGTCGCCACATCCCGCCCACATCCGCTATTCGCTAAACCGGGTTGTGGTTCACCACATCCCGACGAAGTGTGTATAGCGATACCGGCCAGAGTTTCGCGAGAGCTTCCGCTTCGAGGGCGCGGGCGGAGGTCCGATCCAGAAAGACATCGCTTCGAAGGGACGCTCGTTGAGCTCGACGCCGAGCTTGACCGGCTCGCCGCCACCAACTGATACGTCGAGCGCGGCCGAACCGCCGGCGCGTGGCGGACTGAAGACCAAACAGGCTGTTTCGGGCTCGGCGTCGAGCGGGCGAGAAGTAGTCGCCGTCCTCGGGCCAAGCCCCGGAAGCGCGTGCCGCTTCCGTCCGGCCGCGAGCGCCTCGCGGACGCGCTCCTCGAGCACGCCGGGGACGCCGGCTCGCTCCGGAGCGGCGAGCGCATGGCGGGTCGCATAGACGGGGCCTTGGGCGGACCTGCCGCGGCGTCTCTCGGGACACGCTCGGGACACCATCGTTGCCGGCGTGCCGCGCGGGCGGCCCGGAATCGGCCGTAAGCGGGGCTTTTCGAGTCGGCCCGCCTGGATTCGAACCAGGGACCAACGGAATCATCGTCGCGCCTCTTCGGGAAGTGCCGGGTCGCCGCGCCGGTAGGTCTGCCCTTTCGTCCAGCCCTCGACGTCCTTGATCGTCCTCGCGAACACCGCGAGCTGCTCGTCGCTCAGGTCCTTGACGAGCGTTCCGACCGGCACGCCGAGCGCCGTCGCGACCCTCCTCGCGTACAGCTGCGGGTCGTTGCTGAGATCGCCGGCCGGCGCGAACAGGTTCATCATCAGCGTGAGGTCGCGCCTGCCCTGGTGCTTGCGAAGGAAGCGCTGCACCGCGCGGAGGCCCGTCTCCTCGTTCGGGAAGATCGCGAACCGGTGCTTGCCCCACTTCAGCCTCTTCCCTTCGTATGCGCCCCACGCGACGAGGTCGGGTGTGTAGTCCATGTTGCCGGGGTTGTTCGCGAGCCACGACGACGAGCCTCCCGTCCGGACCTCCGCCTGGTAGAGAACGTACGACCGACCGCCGACCTCGATCGCCTCCACCTCGAGCTCCCGCTCGGCGAACGCGGTTATCGGCTGCCGCGCGATCCGTAACGGGGTCGCTCTGACGGGAGCCACGCGGCGGCCGGCTGCGGCTGCGTCGGCGGTGTGCGCAGCTTCGCGCTCTGCCTCGCCCTCGCCGCACGACCCGTGGGTGCGGCTCTGCTGCACGACGTGTGCGAGCTCGTGTGCAACGAGCCGCGTGCCCGCGTCGGTGGCCGGATCGTAGGCGCCGCGTGCGAACGCGATGTGCGAGCCGAGCGTGTATGCCCGTGCCCGGACGACTTCGGCCGACGCGTCGGCGAGGCCGTCGGCGTGTACACGCACGCGGCTGAAGTCGTGCCCGAACCTCGATTCCATGGTGGCCCGCAGCGTCGGCTCGAGGGGCCGCCCCGGCGAGCGCACGACCTGCTCGACATGGGCAGGTATCGCCCGCGGTGTCGACATGACCGGCAAGAGGGTGCGCGCGCCGCTCAAGGTCGGAGCGAGTGTCGCGCGCTCGGCGTCACCCTGCCGTCACGCGGGCGTCACTGCGCCTTCGTTACGGTGTGGAGAGGACTGGCGCGCGCTTCTTCTTTCTGATGGGCCCGCCTGGATTCGAACACCCCTGCTAATCAGAGTTTTCTTGCGTCGTGGGGGCACCGGTGGGGGCACGCTTTGCGCACGAACGGGCGTTTCTGACTCGGTTGCGCTTGCCTGACCTCCGTGTGGCGCCATCGCGGTACGGCGCGCCGGCCCTTCCGACCGACGGGTCGATCAGTCAGCGCGAGCCGGTCGGTGGCGGAAGTCCGAGGTCGGCGCAGATCTTGCGTGCCAAGCGGAAGTCGATCTCACGGTGGCGCGGCACAGCGGTCGAACGCTCGGCGTCGAAGCCCCAGAAGCTGTGGTTCGCGCCCTCCCGCAGCAGTCGTGCCCCGTGTCTTCGCAGATGTCGCTCGAGGTCTCGGCGCTTCACGTGCCGATGACGAGCTCGAGCGGCTCGCTATCGGTGCTCTCGCTCACTTCCGGGTGGCCCCCGAAGCGCAGCTCGAGGATGCCGCGCAATGCGTCGATCACATTCGCTCGCGCCTCGTCGCGCGTGCGGCCTTGGCTATGAGCGCCAGGGACCTCCGGAATCGAGGCGACGACCCATCCATCCTCGCCTTGCTCGTAGACGATGGTGACATGCAGCGACTCGCTCATCGCCGAAACGGTAGCGAAGTGACTCCCACGTGCCCGTCGGCGGCGGGCGCTATTCCTCCGCCAGCACCGTCGGCACGGCGTAGCGCCCGATCCGGCTGGCCGGGAAGAGCGACGCCGCCAGCGCGACGAGCATCCCACCCACGCAGGCGATCAGGGCGGCGAGCAGGAGCGAGCCGACGGGCAGGCCGACGAGCATGCCAAGCACGATCCCGACGATTGCGCCGGCGAGGCTGCCGCCCGCACCGAGTAGGCAGGCCTCGAGCGCGACCAGCTCCTGCAGGTGGCGGTCCGACCAGCCGAAGGTCTTGAGCGTGACCAGCTCGGCCTGTCGCTCCCTGAGGTTGACGTAGAGGACGTCGGCCAGAGCGAGCGCCGACAGGCCCACGATCAAGCCGACCGCGAGGAAGTCGAGGCCGGTGACCTGGAGCGAGATCGCGCTCCCGAGCAACGTGCCGACCAAGGTCCCCTGAAAGGACTGGTCGATCCCGACGAGCAAGGTCAGGGCGGCGACCCCGATCGTGAGCCCGCCGGCGGCGACCAGGCTGCGGGCCGGTACCCGGCGCAGGTTGACCAGGGCAAGCGCGAGCAGGTGCCGCACCCTCCTGCCCTCGGGCTCGCCCGAGATCGCTGGACGGACGGCGTCGAGCGGGAGCAGACGCGAGGCGCGCCAGGCAGGCAAGAACCCTGCGAGGAGCGCAAGCAGGAGCGCGAGCGGGACGACAAGCAGCGTCTGCCAGGCGGACAGCGAGAGCGAGGAGGAGGCCGAGACGGTCGCGGCCAGGCCGGCGCCGAGCAGACCCGCGATCAACCCAACGACGACGAGCTCGGCCAGCACGGCCGCGAAGATCTGCCGCTGCGTCCAGCCCACGGAGAGCAGCGTGCCGATCTCGCGGCGGCGTTGGCGGACGGAGGCGAAGGCGCCGTTTGCGACCACGAGGGCCGAGGTGGCCAGGATCAGGATCAGGAAGCCGAGCCGCTTACGGTCGAGCGCGTTCAGAAACGACACCGACACGCCCTTCTTCGACCAGCCCTCCCTGAGCAAGAGCGGTGGGCTGCCGAACTTGCCCTTCGGGAGCGAGATGAGCAGCGGGTGCGGCGAAGAGCCAGCGGTGATGTCGACTTGGAGACCGGTCTCGTCGTGGATCTTGGCCGCGACCGCCTTGATGCGAGCGATCGACAGTGCGTCAGGACCCTTCACGCCGGCGACCCGAATCCGGATCACTCCAATCGGTGCCCGCTGCAGCGACTTCGGGATGCCCTGGAAGTACTTGGGATTGAAGAAGTAGCGCTTGAGAGCGGAGATAGTCGTTAGCAGCAGCGGCGGCTCGGCGACGTAACCGCCCAGATTCTGGGTCGGCAGGTAGTCGTGCCCATGCAGCGCCCTGTGGCTCGCCGCGTCCGCGGGCTCGAGGATCGGCGGGTAGTAAGTCTCGAGCGGCACCCGCGAGAGCGGCGAGTAGCCGGGCAGCTTCTGCGGATCGAACTGGCCGACAAGCTTCATCGAGGGGTTCCCAATGCCGCCCTCGATCGACAGGTTCATCACCGGCCGTTGGCTCAATTGGCGGAACTGCAGGTCCTCGTTCTCGGTCGGCGCAGGGAGGTAGCCCGCACCGCTCCCGGAGTCGACCCAAATCGACGGCGCGTTCCGGGTCGGGAGCGGTGCCACGTGGTCTGGAGAGAGCGTCTGGTAGTGGACCGGAGAGGGGATCCAGACGCCGCGTGTGGGCACGATTCCGGGCCCGACCGGCGAGCCGGCGGTAAGCAGCCGCTGGTAAAACGGGCCGATCGGCTCGGTCCACGTGTCGACGACTCTTCCCTTCAGGCGCTCGAGGAACTCCCGCCCGGTCTGGTAGTTCGCACCCCTTGGCGGCGGAACGCTCTCACGGCAGGGGAATTGGCTCGTGGTGCATGCCCCGGTGCTGAGCGCCTGCGGCACGTCAGTTCCCGGGGGCACGCGCAGTCGATCGACCTCAACCGCGAGTCTCTCCCCTAAGTAACTTCGGGAGCTCGCGATCACCGGCACGAGCGGGAAGGTGAGTTGGGGGCTCCGCCCGGCGGTCGGGTTGACGAAGCGGTCGTGCCCACGCCGCAGGAACATCGCTTCGCCGGGCCGCAGGTAGCGCCCCGCGACTATCGCTCGGTCGAGATCGACCAGTTTTGCCTCCGACTCTGGATCGATCGCCGAAAGCGCAACGGGGAAGTAAACCTGCCCCTCGCCGCCGATGAAGCTGGTGTAAGCCGGGTCGAGGGGCGCGGACCCGTAGTCCAGGCTGTTGAGTTTCTGGCCCGCGGCAAAGCACGAAAGCGCCGCGCGGATTACCGGATCGAATGGCCCGTTAGCAGATGCGAAGGGGTTGGTGGAGAATCCATAACAGGGAGTTGTGTACCCGCGCTTGCCGCGTACGATCTCCTCCAGCCTTCCAAACCGAGTCCTGACGACGAAGCGGCCCCGGCGGGTGTAGTAGACGTAGTAGGTGTTGGCCGTCGGGTAACGGTCACCAGCGTACGACAGCGCCGAGAGTTTGATCCGGTAAAGCTGTACCGGGTCACGGTTCAGCAGCGGCTTGATCCCCACCTTCAGCTTCTGCCAGGGGAAGACATAGCCGATGTTCGCAACGGGCGCCGCGACCGCGACGCCGTGGATCCGATCGATCGTACGCCACTGCTCGAGCGTGATCCCGCCGTAGATGCCGGAGAGGTAGTTGCTGCGGACAAGACCGGCCGAGCGCTCGAGCCGTGTCGCCGAGCCCCGCGGGCGGACGAGGATGTCGTAGGCCGGTCGGAAGGCGCTGCGCACCGAGCCCTGGACACGGACGTCGGTCGTCTTGCCGGCCGCTGACAGGAGTAGGAAACCGGCGGAGGCAGCGAGCAGGACCAGCGTCAGCGCAAGGGCGCGCGCCCGCCGGAAGCGAAGCTGGCCGAGCGGTACGCGCAAGATCGACATCAGGGCCGCGGCTGCCAGGCCGGGTCGAACTCGTCGCCGGCCGCCTTCGTCAGGCGACGCTGCCCCGAGCCGTCGGGGTTCATCACGTAGATGTCGAACTGACTGCCGCTCTGCTGGCTGGCGAACAGGAGCTTGCGCCCATCGGGCGACCAGCTCGGGTTCAGGTCCTGGCCGGTTGCCGTCGTCAGGCGGCGCTCATGCTTGCCGTCGGCGGAGACCAGCCAGATGTCGTAGTTGCCCTCGTGCTTGCGCACGAAGGCGATCCGCTTGCCGTCGGGCGACCAGGCTGGCATCACGTCAGGGTCGGAGCCGGAGGTGAGCGCATGCTTGCCGCGCCCGTTCGCGGCGATCACGAACAGGCGGCTCTGGGCGCTGTAGACGAGCTTGCCGCCGCCGGGCGACCAGGACGGGTCGCTGCCGGTCGCGAGCTTGCGCAGCCGCTTGCCGGTCGTTGCGATCAGGTAGATCGCGGCCTCCCCGCCCGACGGCTGGCGCATGAAGGCGATCCGCTTGCCGTCAGGCGCGAAGCTTGGGACGTCGTCGTAAATCGCGTTCGGGTGGCGGGTGAGCGCGCGCAGGCGGCGGCTGCGCAGCGTCATCAACGCGATCCCCTGACTCCGCACGAAGACGATCCGCTTCCCGTCCGGCGACCAGGAGGGCGCGCTCGCGTTGCTCGCGATCTTTCGGAGGTGGCTGCCGTCGGCCCGCATGACGTACAGCTTCGCGTCGCCGGTCGAGAAGGCGATCAGACGGCCGTTTGCGGCGGTGCTCAGCGTCTTCGCATCCGAGGCCGCGGCGCCCGCGAGGATCCCCGCACCACAGGCGAGGAGATACAGAGCCGACAGCAGGCGAGGCACCTCAGCTCGCGACGTCGCTGGGTCGAATGGGCTCCTCGAAGCGCGTGATCCGCTCGAGCACTTCCTCTAGCTCGAGCTCGGGGAGCACCGACAGGACGTCGACGATGCGGCCGTCGTGGAGGCGCGCGATCCGGTCGCAACGAGCGGCGACGAGCGGGTTGTGCGTGGCAACGATCACCGTCATCCCGTGCTGCTCGCGGAGCTGGAGCAAAAGCTCGATGATCTCGGCGCCCGTGTGCGAGTCGAGATTGCCGGTCGGCTCATCGGCGAGCAGCAGGATCGGGTCGTTGACGAGCGCGCGCGCGATCGCGACCCGCTGCTGCTCGCCGCCCGACAGGCGCGAGGGCAGGCTTTCCTCACGCCCGGCGAGCCCGACCGCGCCGACCAGGTGCTGCGCCTTGGCGAACTTGTCGAACGACGTCCGGTAGGGCAGGAGCGGCGCGGCGACGTTGTCGAGCACGGTCAGCGCCGGCAGCAGGTGGAAGCGCTGGAAGACGAAGCCGATCCGCCGCCGGTAGTCGACCTGCGCGCTGCGATCGAGGGAGGTGACCTCGATCCCGCCGACCTCGATCCGGCCCTCGTCGGCCGCGTCCATCGCGCCGACGAGATGGAGCAGGGTCGACTTGCCCGAGCCCGACGGTCCCATGACGGCGAGGATCTCGCCCGGCGCGACCTCCAGCGAGACGGCATCTAGGGCGACCAGCGGCTTGTCGCCGACGAGGTAGCGCTTGCTGATCCCCTCGACCTCGACCCGCGCCCCCGGGCTCTGCTGCATGCGCAGACCGTACATTGACTCAAACTAGGTGGTCAAGTTAGGCTCGATCGATGCCTCTCCAGCACGCACTCCTTGCCCTTCTCGCCGGCGGCGCAAGCCATGGTTATGAGCTCAAGGCGCGCTTCGAAGAGGCGGTCGGCCCCCAGTGGGGCGAGTTCAACATCGGCCACGTTTACCAGGTGCTCGAGCGGCTCGAGCGGGAAGGGTTCGTGAGACAGCGGGTCGTCCGCCAGGCCGACCGGCCCGACAAGACGGTCTACCGGCTGACCCGCGCCGGGCGGGACGAGCTCGAGCGCTGGCTCGAGGCGCCATTCGTGCGCGAGGGCGGCTACCGGGACGACTTCTTCCTCAAGCTCTTCGCCGGCTCACAGCTCGGCCCCGAGGCGCTCGCCTCGGTGGTGCGGGTACAGCGTCAGGCCTATCTGCAGGAGCTCTCCTCGCTCGGGCAGCTGAGCGCCCGCTACGGCGAGGACGCGCTCGTCCACCTGCTGATCGAGGCGGCGATCCGGCACACGGAGGCGAATCTGGCGATTGCCGAGCAAGCCGAGCGCACGGCCGGGAAGCTCATCCGGCAAGCGCAGCGGCCGCCCGAGGCTGAGGCAACGAAGGAGACGAAGACGAGCAGGCGGGGACGCTGAGCAGCCTGCCTTTGGCGCGCCTCTCAGGTGTAGATCGCGGGGCGGTATCGAGGCTCTGGAATCGGCTTGCCCGCGTCGTGCGCGGCGGCGAGCCACGCTTCCTTCGCCTTCTCGACTTCGGCGAGCGCCTCCTCGGGCGAGGAGCCGAAGGCTGAACACGCCTCGAGATCCGGGATGTCGGCGATGTAACCGCCGTCCTCGGCGCTGTAGAAGAGGTTGATGTGGTAGTCGCTCACCGTTCGTTCTCCAGCCTCAGAGCGTAGCGCTCGACCAGGCGGAGGAGCTGGCGAATCTGGTACGGCTTCGCTTGGCCGCGGACCTCTTGGAGGCTGAGGAGCTCAGGCACGTCCGGATGCACGTAGACGTGGTGGCTCCCGCTCGTCCGACGCAGCTCGAACCCGAAGGCCTCGACCAGCCTCCGCATGTCGGAGAAGGAGACGTTCGCGAGCGACCCGGCCAAGGAGCCGCCTCGGATCCACGGATGCGACGTTAACGGCGTCCGCGGACGGCGGTGGAGTCCTCGGAGCGGCGGCTGATCCGATTCCGCATGGTGCGGGAGGGCTGACGCGCAGAGCTGTTTCCCGCCTTCCGCACTCAACGTGTCACTCCGGACGGCGCAGAACGCTCCGCACTGTCGACGGCCACCACCGTCGTCCTCCGTGCGCCGTCGGCGTCCCGGTCGCGTTCAGATCAGCGGCGATCGACGCGAGGGTCTTACCCGCCGCCCGCTGGGTCCGGATCTGTCGGACGAGCTCGGGCGGCAGCGCGCGCGGACGTCCGGGGGTCGCCGGCTCTCGTCGCCTGCCTGCCGCTCGTCGGCGTTCTGCGAGCAGTCGCTCGAGCTCGTCGACGGGGACGAGCTTCGTCCCCCAAGGAAGCTCGACCGTCTCGAGGAACGGAAGCAGCCGATTGAGGGTCGAGCGGCTGACCCCGAGCGCCTCGGCGGCCTGCGTGCGGGTATAGGCGAGCCGCTCGACGTACTCCGCTTCACGGACGATCTCCCGCGGCTGCTTCCCACTTGCCGACGGCGCATGCCGGCGCGCCTTCTCGATCCGACGGCCTCGGCGGCGGCGCGACATCCGTATAGCGTACAGAAATGATGAGACGGATTTGCACCTTGGTGCATCTGTGTCCCGCTTGCTATCGAGGTTGGTAGTTCCTGTATGGAACGAGGGAGGCGTGCGGTCCGGAGCAGCTCAGAGCTCGATCTCGCGGCTGATGCCGCGGCCGAGCTCGTGCTCGAGCTCGATCAGGCGCTGCAACGTGAGAAGCGGCTCGCGGTCGTGCTCGCGCCCCAGGGCGGCGAGCATGCGCGCGTGGTCGTCCAGCGAGGCGACCGAGGGGCGCAGGCCGCGCCCGAGCGGTTCCAGCCGCGCCCGGCGGCGGAGGTCGTCGTAGCCCCGTGTGCCGGCCGGCTCGGGGACAATCTTCAGCTCGCCGGCGTCGGTCGCGAGCTCGAGCAGCGGTCCGCGGGCGAGGTCGCGGTCGAGCTGCGGCGCCTTGCCGTCGGGCCGGCGCGCGTTCAGCTCCTCGAGCGCAAGACCGAGCCGGCGCAGGTTCTCCTCCCGCGTCGAGGGGACGATGTCGAGCCCGTCGGTCAGCTCGTCCGAGCCGTGCAGCACCCGCCCTAGGCCGCCGATGATGATGTAGGTGACCCGCTGGCGCTCCAGTGCCTCCAGGAGCGCATAGGGATCGAAGCGCTCGGCCATCAGCGTCCGCGTCCCCGCAGCATCGTCTGTAGGCGCTCCTGCGGCGTTCGCTGCAGGGCCTTCTGCAGACGCGCGTCCTGCTTGCGGTCGGCCTCGTAGGGGACGAGCGTCAGCTCGAGGTCGTAGCCGCAGGCCCGCAGCAGCTCGCGCAGCGTCTCCAGGCTCGGGACAACGACGTCGCGCTCCCAGCGGGCGATCTGGGCCCGGTCCTTGCCGCTCCGCTGGGAGAGCTCCACCTGCGAGAGGCCGGCGCGCATCCGGGCCTGTCGGATCAAGGTTCCAGTCGTCACCGGCACGATCGTACCGGCTTGATGCTGAGCGAGCATAGGTGACTGATCTGCTACACTAGTGAATAATGGCGAGCAGGGTCGCCGCGCAGCAGCTCCAGCTCGAGACGGTCGTCCCGGAGCCGCAGCCCGCCCGCAACGAGAGCCACTCGCAGCCGAAGGACGGACGCACGCCGGACACGAGCAACGGCACCCGGCCAGGACCTGCGGCGCACCGCCCCTCTCCTACCGTGCTGCTGGAGACGCCGGGGGCGCTACTGACGCGATCGGACCTGCGTGGTCTCGGGCTCGAGCGGCGCGCGATCGACGCCGTCTTCCGTGCCCTGCCGGTCGTCGCGCTGCCCGGATACTCACGGCCGATGATCCGAGCGGAGCAGTACCTCGAGCTCGTCGAGGAACACACCTACCGCGACGACCGGGTACGTTCCTGCCGTGCCTAGCGTCTGGCTCGAGCGCCGGGAAGCCGCCGCCGGCCACAGCCGCTACCTCGTGAAGTACCGGCTCGGCGGTCGGGAGAGCGCGAAGCGCTATGCAGGCTCGTTCAAGACGAAGCGTGAGGCCCTCCTCCGACTCGCGTGGGTGGCTGGCGAGCTCGCTGCCGCACGCGTACCCACACCCAGGCCACTCGACGCCGAGGCCGCCTCGGCTCCGACCGTCGCGGAAGCATGCGAGCAGTGGCGCGCGGCACGCGTCGACGTCGCCGAAGGGACGCGCGTTCCGCACCGCGTCGCGCTCGGCCGCGTCGTCTCCGTGCTCGGCGACCGTCGCATCGACAGGCTCAGCGTGGACGACGTGAACGAGCTCGTACGCGAGCTCTCGCGGACCGGCCGCAAGCGCGAGACGATCCGCAAGAGCGTCAAGTACCTGGCGGCCGTGCTTGAGGAGAACGGGATCGAGCCGAATCCAGCACGCGGCAAGCGCGTGCGGCTGCCGCACGAGGAGCCAATCGAGCTCGAGCCGCCGAGCGCCGACCATGTGGAGGCCGTCGTCCGGCTGCTTCCAAGTCCGTACCGACTGCCGCTCCTCTGGCTCGACTGGTCAGGCGCACGGCTTGCCTCGGTCGAGAGCGTGCGCGTCGGCGATTACGACGAGCCGAGGCGACGAGTGCGGCTGCGGGCATCGACGACGAAGACACGGGCGGCACTTTGGATCGACCTCCCGGACGTGCTCGCCGAGGCGATCGAGGCAACGCTGCCACCGCGTGAGGATCGCGACCCCGACGCGCCGCTCTTCGGTGGCGTCGGGGCGGACCGGCTTCGGGTTGCCATCGCCCGGGCATGCAAGGCGTCCGGTGTGCCGGTGTTCTCCCCGCATGACCCGCGCCACCGCCGCATCTCCCTCCTCCACCGGCAAGGACGGACATGGGCCGAGATCGGCCGCTTCGTCGGGCAGCGAAAGCTGAGCCTCACGGCCGACACCTACACACACGTCCTCTCGGACGGTCAAGAGCTCGACTACTCGACCGCGCTCGACGAACCGTCTGCGTAGGCCCGCGTTCTCCAGCTAGACAAGAGTCCGTGGGGGCACCGGTGGGGGCACGCCCCGCGCATCTCCGGCAGAGACGACACGCGCGTCCCGCTCAACCATGCGGTTCCCGCGTCGTCGCTGGGGGTTCTATGGGCCCGCCTGGATTCGAACCAGGGACCAACGGATTATGAGTCCGCTGCTCTGACCAGCTGAGCTACGGGCCCGCGGGCCAAGCCTAACGCCAGATCGCGCCTATTCGGTCCGCGTGGCCCTCGGGGAGCGGCAGCGCCTCACGCCGCGCGTAGCGTCTCGCGCTCCAGGCGGCAACCGTCGCGTCGAGCAGGTCCGGCTCCGCGATCCGCGGGACTTCGTCCGGCAGCTCGATGCCCGCCTCCTCGAGGAGCGCGCGCCGCTCGGCGAGGCCGTCCGTCCGGTGCTTCGAGAGCAGCGGCCGGCGCGCGAGCTCGCTGAAGGACACCTCCGGGTGCACCTCGATCACCCGCTCGTCGCGGCGGGCGTGCTCGTCGACCTCGAGGATCCGGTGTCGCAGCGCGTACGACTGGGCGGAGACGGACTTGCCGGTCAGCTCGACCGCCACCGCACGCGCCTCCGCGTAGGTCGCCGCCTCGAGCACGGGCCGGACTGGCGTCGGGAACACGCTCGATGCCCGGGCTCCGACGAAGCGGCGTGCGGCGACGTCGGCCGGCCGCGGCGCCGACTCCGGGACCCCGACCGGGACGTCGACGCCGACGATCTCGGCGTCGACGAGCAGAGCCTCCGCGAAGCTTTCGCAGCGGAAGGCATCGGCGACCCGGTCTCCCTCGAGTACGACGACGGCCCAGCCGCCGCCGGCCATGTCCACACCGGCGACCCGTACCTCCCGCGGACGCTGTGTCAGCGTGACGAGGTTGCCGTCCGGGTCGCGGTAGGCCGACGTTCGGCCCCACGGCTCGTCCTGCGGCTCGCGCACGACCTCGGCACCCGCAACGACAGCGCGGGCATGCGCCTCGTCGAGATCGTCTACGTGAAAGCCGATCTCGACGTTCCGCGTCACCTCCGGATTCGGCGGGAAGAACGCGAGATGCAGGTACGCACCCTCGCGCCAGGACACCTCGGCGTGCGGCTCGGGCGGCTGGCCGGATCGGAGCTCGAGCCCGAACGCCTCACGATAGAACCACGCCGAGGCGGCGAAGTCTCGAACGTGCAGAGCGACGAAGACGAGGCGCGTATCTCCCACCGGCTGGATTTTGAAGGGTGGCCGAATCAGCTCGACACGGGACCGACGGTGTAGAGCCTCCACTCGCCCGGCACGCCCTTCAGCTCGTGGATTCCGCGTTCCCGGAACTCGATTCCCGAGCCTGCAACCAAGTCCTTGACGGTTCCGGAGACGAGAACCTCGCCGGGTCCGGCGGCGGCAGCAACGCGAGCTCCGATGTTGACCGCGATCCCCGCCACCTTTCCGTCCTGCAGCTCGCACTCGCCCGTGTGAACGCCGGCGCGGACCATAAGGTCGAGCTCGCCAACCGCGTTGACGATCGCGCGGGCGCAGGAGATCGCCCGTGCCGGACCGTCAAAGATCGCGAAGAAGCCGTCGCCCGCGGTGTCGAGCTCCTTGCCGCGAAAGCGCGCCAGCTCCCGCCGGATCCGCATGTGGTGATCCTGCAAAAGGTCGCGCCACGCCCGGTCACCGAGCTCGGCCGCTCGTTCCGTGGAGCCGACGATGTCAGTGAACATGACTGTTGCCAGAACGGTGTCGGGCACCGGCTCGGCCTCCATGCCCGAGAGGAAGGCCTCGACCTCTCGTGTCATGTCTTCGAAATAGGTGAAGGCCGTACCCTCGATCTCGAGCGCGCGCGCCTCTCCGATCCGCCGCGCGAGGTCGATCATCTGATCGCGCAGCTGGCGGCGGTAGAGGACCAGCGTCGGCACGCGAATCGTCGGCAGCATCTCGCGCAGGTCGGTCTCGCCGTACACGCGAAAGAACGTCAGCGCCGCCCCCGGGCTGGCGCAAAACCGCTGGCAGGTCACATACCAATCGATGAACTCGTCGCCTGCGGCGGGATCGATTTGTCGCGCCTGAGCCTCGAAGTACTCGCGCGTGCCCCACCGTTCCCGGATGCCGCGCAGCTGCGCCCGCCACTCGTCCTCGGTAACTCCGTAGGGGTAATCCTCAGCACTTACGGCGCGGGCCGGCGTGTTGACGAGGGCCAGCGCCTCCGTGCGTTCGGGGTACGTCGCCGCGAACAGCGCGCACGTCTGCCCACCTTCGCCCATTCCGACGAGCGTTGCTCGATCGGCTCCTACGGCGTCGAGGACTGCCCGAATGTCGTCCATCCTCGTCTCGAGCGGCCCGAGCTCGCGCGGCCGGTCCGAAAGACCCGTCCCTCGCTTGTCGAACATGATCAAGCGCGAGAAGGAGGCGAAGCGGTCGTACATCCCGCGCCAGTCCGAGTTGGACCAGGGGAAGACGAGATTGCTGAACATCGGCACGAGGACGAGATCGCGCGGCCCCTCCCCGAACGCCTGGTACGCGATCGCGACGTCGCCGCTTCGGGTGTACTCGATCTCGGGAATCCGCACGGTGAAAGTCTCCCACCAGGCCGATTGCCTGGCCACCATCGCCCGCGAACGCTCCGCGTTATGCGGCTTCCTCGACCGGAACAGGCTCGGCGCCAAGGCGCTCCTCGACCGGCCGCGGCCCGGGCGCCGACCGCACGAGCGAAACAGCGGCCAGCGCTCCGACCACCAGCAGGCCGAGCAGCACGTAGAGGCCGGTCTGAAGGCCGTGATCGAGAGCCGGGCCACTGGAAGCTGCAACGCCGTGCGCGCTGACGTAGTTGTGCGTGGCCGTGGTCGCAACCGCGCTCGCCGCCGCCAGCCCGATCGCGCCGCCGATCTGGCGGCTCGTGTTGATCAGGCCGGACGCCACCCCCGCGTCCGAACGCCCTACTCCGGTCAGGCTCGCGATCGTCACCGGCACGAAGGAGAGCCCCATGCCGGCGCCTCCGAGCACGAACGCCGGGAACAGATCGACGAAGTAGTGGCCGTCTACCGGGAGCCGCGTCAGCCACGCGACCGAGGCCGCGAAGACGAGCAGACCGGCTGTGAGCGTGGGCCGAACGCCGATCCGCCGGACGATCACCTGCGCCACGTTCGAGATGACGACGACGGTAAGCGCGAAGGCGACGAAGGCGACGCCGCTCTGAACAGCCGAGTAGTGGAGCACGTCCTGGAGGTACAGCGTCAACAGGAAGAACTCGGAGAACGCAACCGCACCGACGATCGCCATCGCGACGTTCGCGCCAGTGAGGGTGCGCAGGCGGAAGATGCGAAGCGGCAGGAGCGGTGACGGCGACCGCAGCTCGATAGCTATGAACGCAGCGACGAGCGCAAGCGCGCCCGCGAGCAGCGCAATCGTCGAGCCGGCCCCCCAGCCGTCGCTCGTCGCCCGCGTCATCGCGTAGACCAGCAGCATCAAGCCGCTGGTGACGGAGACCGCCCCGGCGAGGTCGAAGTGGCGATGGGAGAGCTCCGCCCGTCCTTCCTCGAGCAGGAAGGGGGTGACCGCGATCGCGGCGACACCCACCGGCACGTTGATGAAGAAGATCCACGACCAGCTCAGGTACGAGGTGAGCAGCCCGCCGAGCAACACGCCCGCCGCGGCACCGCTACCCGACGCTGCGCCGTAGATACCGAGGGCGGTGTTGCGCTCTCTCCCCTCCGCGAAGGTCGTCATCAGGAGCGAGAGCGCGGCCGGCGCGAGCAGAGCCCCGCCGAGCCCTTGCAGAGCCCGGAAGCCGATCAGCGAGCCCTCCGACCAGGCGAGGCCGCAGAGAAGGGAGCTCGCCGCGAACAGCGCCAGGCCGGTGACGAACAGGCGGCGCCGTCCAAGCAGGTCGGCGAGACGGCCGCCCAGCAAGAGCGCGCCACCGAAGAGGATTGCGTAGGCCGAGATGACCCACTGCAGGTTCGTCTGCGAGAAGTCGAGGTCCGTCTTGATCGACGGCAGTGCGACGTTGACGATCGCAACGTCCAGGATGACCATGAACTGCGCGGTGACGATGAGAGCCAGAGCGCTCCACCTGCGTTCGTACCTCTTGACCACTACTTGTCCTCCCTTATCGTTGTGATTCTCAACGTTACACCATCACAACGGTTGGCCGCGCTACCATATTCCGTATGACGGTGACGAATGTAACGACCTCTCCCCCAACGGCACGGCTCCCCGAAGAGCTCGTCTCCTCCACCGCGTTCCTGCTCAAGCGCCTTGGCTTTGCAGCCAAGGATCAGGCGATGAAGGCGTACGAGGAAACCGGGCTGCACCCGTACCACCACGCCGTGCTGGCCGTCCTCGACGAGGGCTCGCGCGAGACGCAGGGAGCGATCGCCGACGCTCTCGGGTACGACCGCGGTCAGCTGGTGGGCCTGCTCGACGAGCTCGAGGAGCGAGGCCTCGTCGAACGGAAGCGCGATCCCGCCGACCGGCGCCGCCACATCGTCCGCATGACGCCTAACGGAAAGCGCGCGCTCGTGAAGCTCCGGGCGCTTGCCGCCCGTCTCGAGGACGACCTCCTTGTGCCGCTCGACACCGACGAGCGGGCGCAGCTGCACGCCCTGATGCTCCGGCTGGCACAGCGGCATCTGCCGCCGTGCGCGCCTCCCTCCTAGCGGTTCCTCTCGACGCCGCGCGCCGAAACCCTCACAATAGGGGCCGCCCGCGCTCCCGCGGCCGTCCACGAAGGAGGGTGAGCGAACGGTGAAGGTCTTCCAGCACGAGCGACAGCTTCGAACCACCGGTGGCCTGGCCGTCCGAGACATCACCGAGGAGGTGAGCGAGGCCGTCCGGGAGAGCGGGGTGGTCGACGGCATCGCCTGCGTCTACTCGCCGCACACGACGTGCTGCGTGCGCGTGAACGAGTTCGAGAGCGGCTTCCTGGACGACTTCGCGAACCTGCTCAAGCGGCTCGTGCCGAGCGAGACCTACTACGCGCACGACGACTGGGATCGCCGCACCGAGAACATCTGCGAGGAGGACATGGACTTCGGCAACGGGCACTCGCACTGCATGGCGATGCTGCTCGGAACCGCAGGCGAGTCGATCCCGGTGCGCGACGGCGAGCTCTGCCTCGGCACCTGGCAGCGCGTGATGTTCCTCGAGCTCGACCGCGAGCGCGAGCGCCGCTGGATCGTCCAGGTAGTCGGGACCTAGCCCAGGTCCTCGATCAGCCTCACGAGCTCATCGAGCCGGTAGCCCTGCGCCCGGGCGAACCGGACGAGCTCCTTCGCGCGGACGACGACTGCTCCGTGCTGCGGCGTGCCGGCGACCGTGACGCCGCGCCCGCGCCGGAAGTCGAGCATCCCTTCGTCTCGTAGCTGACGGAGCGCGCGCAGCACCGTGTTCGTGTTGACGCCCAGCACGGCCGCGAGATCCTTCGCCGGCGGCAGGCGCTCGCCTGGCTTCGCCTCGCCCTCGGCGATAGCCCGCCTGATCTCCGCGGCCACCTGCTCGTGCAGCTCGGTGGGCTCCCCGCGGTCGACCTTGACACGGAACATGGTGCTAATCATAGTAGCGTCATCTGATGAGCACGACACTCCCACCCGCACCGCCGCGACCGCCAGAGATCGCGCCCGACGACCTCGAGGCGCTGATCAAGGAGGCCCGGCGTCGCGCCCTGCGGCGGCGCGCGCTCTACGCGTTGTCGGCGCTGCTCGCCGCCGGCGCCGCCACCGCCGGTTTCGCGGGGTTCCACGGAGGCGGCGGGCACGCGCTTCCGCGCCCTGCAACGAAGCCCTTTTCGCCGGCATCGCATGAGGCGCAGCCCACCGCAAGGCCCCGGCTCCGCAAGAACGGGCCGCTGGCGATCGTCGACGGCGCCGACTCGGCCCGCATCGTGGTCGTCGGCCTGACAGGCCGCCTCGTCAGGTCGCTCCCGATCTGCCGCGATCCGAAGTGTGGGGGCGTGACAAGCGTTGCCTGGTCGCCCGATGGCAGGACCCTCGCGTACGGAACGGCGTCCGCGGCATCTTGGCATCCGCAGGATGGATTGCATCTGTTCGACGCCGCGCGCAACAAGGACCGGCGCATCGACGCCGGCTATGGCAACTGGCAGAACCTGGCCTGGTCGCCGGACGGAACGAAGCTCGCGTACGTCAATGCAGCGTCGATCTACCTGATCCGGCTCGCGCACCCGGGCCGCCCGGTCCTCGTTCGGAACTTCAGCACGTCGCCCTCGTGGTCTCCTAAAGGCCGGCTGATCGCGTACGACCGCTGCCACGGCGGGCGCTACTCGGGCATCGACGTGGCGCGGCCCGACGGGACGCTCGTGCGACACCTCCGGCGCTTCGGCTGCGCGCCGGCGTGGTCGCCTGACGGGAGCCGCATCGCGTACCTCACTCGCTGCGGGATCAGGCTGATAACGACGGCCGGGCAAGACGTCACGCCCGGGTCGGTCTGGCGGTGCACGCACATCGGAGCCGGCGGCAGCCCCGTGTGGTCGCCGGACGGACGGAAGATCACAGCCTCCGGAACCGAAGGCGTGTACGTGATGAACGGCGACGGCAGCGGGCTCAGGACGGTCTGGAAGGGGCCGGCCGCGAGTCCGTCCTGGAGGCCGCTCCCGCGCTGAAGCTAGGCGGCCGCTCGAACCGTCGCGCCGTCGAGCTCGAAGACGAAGAAGTCGCGCCCCAGCACCGGCACTGCGACGTTGAAGACGGGGACGTCGCCGACCGAGCCTTCGAAACGGCCGGCGTGGGTGTGGCCGTGGAGGACGACGTCCGGCCGGTGCTCGGCGATCGGCTCCGCGAGCCGGTCGGTCCCGAGGAACGGCCAGATGCCGCGCGGCTCGCCTTCGAGCGTCGTGACCGTCGGCGAGTAGTGGAGCAGCACGACCCGGTAGTCGCTGCCCGCCACCGCCTCGAGCCCTGCGTCCAGCGCCTCGACGTCGGCCGTCGTCTCCGCGTAGACCTGCCGGAGCAGCGGCTCGCCGAAATCGGGTAGCTGCGAGTCCGGAAAGCCGCCGATGAAGCCCTTGAGGCCTACGATCCCGACGGAGGTGCCGTCCGCCTCCTCGATTGCCCAGCTCCGGTCGAGCACGCGCACGCCCGCGCCCGAGAGCAGCGCGACGATCTCCGGCACCTGATTGCAGTGCCAGTCGTGATTGCCGAGCACGGCGTAGACGGGCACCTGCAGCGGCCGGCAGATCTCCGCGAGCAGGGCCGCCTGCTCCGGCTCGCCGTAGGTCGTGAGGTCGCCCGCGAGGAGGATGATGTCGACCTCGCCCTCGACGCCGCGAAAGGCACGGGCGAGCTCGTCCCGGTTCGCGTCCTCGGCGTGCACGTCGCCCGCAGCCGCGAGCCGGATCGGCCTGGCCATGGCCGCATTCAACCGATTGAGGCCCGGGCGTGCCGGGTACGCCCCGAGTCATGACCGAGACAGATGCCTCGTTCGAGGAGCTGCTCGAGAGCCTGAAGCGCGTTTCCGCGGCGCTGCGCGAGGCGGATGTTCCCTTCGTCCTCGGCGGCGGCGTTGCGATCTGGGCACGCGGCGGGCCGGAGACCGAGCACGACCTCGACCTGTTCCTCAAGCCCGAGGACGCCGAGCGCGCGCTCCAGGTGCTCGCCGACGCGGGCCTGCGGCCGGAGAAGCCGCCCGAGGACTGGCTCTACAAGGCCTGGGACGGCGAGGTGATGGTCGACCTCGTCTTCAACCCGAGCGGCGTCACGATCGACGACGAGTTCATCGAGCGGGCGCCGGACACCGAGGTGCACGCCGTCCGGATGCGCGTGCTCCGGCCGGAAGACGTCCTCGTCACGAAGCTGCTCGCGATGCGCGAGCACGAGGTCGATTACGAGAGCGTCCTCGAGATCGCCCGCGCGGTGCGCGAGCAGATCGACTGGGACGAGGTGCGCCGCCGGACCGAGGGCTCGCCCTACGCAAAGGCGTTCCTGACGCTCGTCGAGGAGCTGGAGGTCAGCTCCTGATGCTGGTGAAGACCCTCCGCTTCGTCGTGCTCTGGTGGCTCGCGCTCGGCGCGGGGCGCTAGGCGACGTCCTTCAAGGCCTCGATCTCGCGGTGCACCGCGAGCTGCTCGAGCGCGTTCGCCTCGATCTGGCGCACCCGCTCGCGTGTCAGCCCGAGCTGCCGTCCGATCGACTCCAGCGAGACAGGATCGCGGTCGCCGTTCAGCCCGTAGCGGAGCTTCACGACCTCGCGCTCGCGCTCCGGTAGCTCCGCGACCGCCTTGCGCAGCACGTCCTGCTCCAGGCTGACGTCGACCTCCTCCTCCGGCGGCGCCTGCTCGCTTGCGAACAGATCCCCGAGCGCGCCTTCGTTCTCCTCGCCGAGCGGCCGGTCGAGGCTCGTGACCGCCCGCGCCGCCTGGCGCACCTCGCGGATCTGCTTGAGCGGCAGCTTGGCGTGCTCGGCAACCTCCTCCTCCGTCGGTTGCCGCCCGAGCTTCGGAGCGAGCGCGCGCTCCGCCCGGCCGATGCGCTGCTCGCGTTCGGCGATGTGGACCGGGATCCGGATCGTTCTCGATTTGTTCGCCACGCCGCGCTGCACGGCTTGGCGGATCCACCACGTCGCGTAGGTCGAGAACTTGAACCCGCGCCGCCAGTCGAACTTCTCGACCGCGCGGATCAGGCCGATGATCCCTTCCTGGATCAGGTCGAGCAGCGAGAGCCCGTGCCCCTGGTAGCGCTTCGCGATCGAGACGACGAGGCGGAGGTTGGAGTTGACCATCCGGTCCTTCGCCTCTTTGTCCCCACGCTCGATCAGCTTGGCGAGCTCGACCTCCTCGTTCGCCGTCAGCAGCGGCCAGCGGCCGGCCTCGTTCAGGAACAGCTGCAGCGCGTCCGTCGTGGCGACGGCGAGGTCGCCGTTGACGTAGGTGCTCTGCTCGCGCTCGCGGCCGCAGTCGTCCGAGACTTCGATTCCGCGCTCGTCGAGCTGCTCGTAGAGCGCCCGCATGTCGTCGTCGTCGAACTCGTGCTCCGCGACGAACTCGTTGAAGCGAGAGAGGTTCAGGCAGCCTTGTCGCTCCCCCTCGGCGATCAGGGCCGCAACGTCTTCTTGGCGCTGTTCGGTCATGCCCCTTTGTTTATCCGCGATTCGGCTCCTCTAACGCGGAAGCTTAGATCAAGCCGCAGTAGCGAGCGGTGTTCGGCCAGGCGTAGAAGCCGCGGCCGCTCCGGTGCGCCCGCTCGGCGACCCACATCTGCTCGAGCGGCGTCCAGCTGTTCGCCCAGCCGCGCCGCAGGAGAAGCGACGGCGCGTAGCTCCGCATGAAGCCGCGGTCCATCTGCAGCCCGCCCCAGTACGGATCGCCGCTGTCCGACCAGCCTCCTTCGTAGCGATGGATACAGAGCCACTGGCCCATGTGGGGTGGATGAGCCGCGACGCGGATCATCCGCCGCGCGTGATGCCGCCAGAACCGCAGCGCCCGCAGGCTGCTGAGCGGCGCCGCCGAGTGCGAGCGCCTGCGCCCGAGGACGACCTGCCAGCGCCAGGTCGTGGCGCGGAGGCGGCGGGTCAGACGTGGGTTCACACGCCTCACTACAGCGGTCTGCCGGGCGAGGATCTTGCCGGGCGTCTTGTGCACCCGCACCGTTGCCGCCGACAGCGCCGAGACGACGCCCCCCAAGAGCACGAGGAGCGCGGCGGCGAGCACAAGCGGTAAGACGCGTTTGACGTTCACGAAAACCTCCTGTCGGAGGCGAGTCGAAACGGCTCTCCCGGGGGCGCGTCGCGCGGGCGGCGCGTGAACCGCGCTCCGGGGCCTGAGTCGACCTATCTCCTGTTCCGAGAGGCGTTAGACGCAAAAAGCGGGCTTTTGGTTAGCCCTCTTCGTGCGGTTTTCCGCAAAGTCGCGGGGAAACGGCTTGCTAGCGTCGTTCCGCGTGCGCCGCTTCCTCGTCCTGCTGAGCGCCGTCGTCGCCGTCGACACGATGTTCTACACGGCGCTGACGCCGCTTCTGCCCCACTTCGCCGAGCGCTACGGCCTCGGCAAGGGCGGCGCGGGCGCGCTCTCCGCGATGTACGCCGCGGGCGTGCTCACGGCCTCGGTGCCGGGCGGGCTGGCGGCCACGCGGTTCGGCCCGAAGCGCGCGGTCGTGGTCGGGGTGGCGCTGACGGCGGCGGCGAGCCTCGGCTTCGGGCTCGCGACAAGCGCCTGGACCCTGGCCGCGGCCCGGCTCGCACAAGGGATCGGGAGCGCGTTCTCGTGGGCCGGAGCCCTGGCCTGGCTGGTGGCGGCGGCCCCGCCCGGCCGGCGCGGCACGCTGATCGGAACGGTGATGGGCTCAGCCGTCTTCGGCGCGCTGCTCGGGCCCGCGCTGGGAGCGGCCGCCACGCTCGCGGGCGTTCGGGCGACCTTCGTCGCCGTCAGCGTCGCGGGCCTCGCCCTCTGCGCCTTCCTGGGGAGGGAACCAGGCGCGCCGCCGCGGCCGCAGCGGCTAAGCGCCCTGCGCCGGGCGGACGCACAGCTGCTGGGGGCCCTCTGGCTCGTCGTCCTGCCGGCGCTCCTGTTCGGCGTCCTCACCGTCCTGGTGCCGCTCAAGCTGCACGCGCTCGGCTGGAGCGGCGTCGCGATCGGAGCGCTGTTCTTCGCGACGGCGGCGCTCGAGACTGCGCTCAATCCGCTGCTCGGGCGCCTGACCGATGCACGGGGGCGGCTGCTTCCGGTCCGGCTCGCGCTGCTCGGCTCGATCGCTGTGTCGCTCGCTCTGGCGTGGGCCGGACCGGCGCTCCTCGTCGCCGCGCTCGTCATCGCGGCCGGCATCGCCTACGGGGCGTTCTTCACGCCCGGAATGGCCCTGGTCTCGGACGGCGCCGAGCGAAACGGGATCGCGCAAGGGCTCGCATTCGGCGTGATGAACCTCGGCTGGGCGCTCGGCGCGGTCATCGGCCCTGCCGCGGGCGGCGTCCTTGCCGAGTCCGCCGGCGACACGTTCCCCTACGTGCTGCTGGCCGTGATCTGCGTCGGGACGCTCGCCTACTCCCAGGCGAGGTTGCGGCCGAGCAGCGCGTAGAGCCTCTCGTTCGGCTCGGCGAACTCCTCGGCGAGGCGGGCGCGCGTTTCCCGGCTCATCGGCTCGTACGTCCGCTCGAAGACGCGCGGGTAGGAGCCGAGCTGGTGCGGCGGGGCGCCGAGGAACTCCAGCACCCGGTCGTACGTCCCTGCCGGATCGCCGAGCAGGTCCTCGCTCGGCACGACGAGGAGCCGCTCGCGCGGAAAAACCGCGAGCCAGCGCTCGAGCTGCTCGGCGTAGCGGCCGCGCGCGCGGTAGGTGTAGTTCCACCAAGCGTGGCTGAAGTACGACGCGTCGGCCCGCATGCGCTCCTCCTCGCCGCGCAGCCGCTCGTCCTCGGCGGTGAGGGCATCCTCGAACGAGAGCGGCTCGCGCCCGAGCGCGACCTCGTGCTGGTAGTGCGAGAAAGCCCGGTCGACCGGGTTGCGCACGAGCGCGATCAGGCGGGCTTCCGGGACGAGCGCCTTGACGCGCTCGGCGCCGAGCGGGTGGAACAGGTAACTCGGGCTGGCCTCGCCGACGAGCGCTCGACCCCGCAGGACGCTTGGGAAGTTGCCGCGGTACCAGGCTTCGCCGCGGGCGTAGTGGCGGTCGAAGAAGCTGACCTCCTTCCAGGACGGCCCGGTGATCTCCGGATGCTTGCGCAGGTAGGCGTAGAGCGCGGTCGTTCCGGCTTTCTGGGCGCCGATGATCAGGAAGTCCGGGAGCGGCCGCAGGCGGGCGGTCGCCTTGCCGTACGTCCAGACTGCGTTTCGCAGGACGGCGCGGACGGGCTCCGGCAGCGTCGGGACGAGCGGCGCCAGGCTACGAATAGCCGAGCTCCTGCATCAGCTCGCCCGCTTCGGCCTTGACCTCGGCGACCTGCTGCGACGTGAGGTTGCGCCGCCAGCGGCCGACCGATTCGGCGTGCATCCCGCCGAGCGCCTCGGCGAGGAGAACGGGGTCGGCGCCGATGTGCACGGCGAGCGGCTCGGAGACGCTCTCGCGCTCGGCGGCCAGCGCCTCGTAGCGCACCTCGACGGTGCTCGCCGGCGCCGCCCGGGCAGCGGTCACGTAGCTGCGCCAGGCCCAGCCCGCGCGCCGGGCCTCGCTTGCCGCGTCGAACTCTTCTCTGCGCTCGGGCTCGACCCAGAAGCGGGGATGGTGGCCGTACGGCTCCCCGACGTCGTCGCGGCCGCTCCGCCCGGCCCTCAGCCAGCCCTTCTGCACAAGCGACGCCGCAACGTCCCGCGGGTCGCGAACCATGTGGACGACCGCAGCCTGCGGGTACGCGCGCAGGACCGCGGGCAGGACGAACGCCGTCTCCGGCGATTGCTCGACCGCTCGCAGCCGCCGGACGAGCCCGAAGCGCCTGATCGACTCGAGCATCCGGCGAAGCTCGCCCGCGGCCGTCTCCTCAGGCAGCAAGGCAAGCCGCGGGATGGCGGCCTTCCACGGCGGCAGCTCGCCGAGATCGGCGAAGCCGGGAACCCCACCGATCGAGCGCGCGACGAAAGATGTCCCCGAGCGTGGCGATCCCAGCACGAACACGGGCCGCTCGGTCGCGCCGGCGACGTCGCTGCCACCCTCGCGCCGGGTGCGCGTCAGCACACGCGCGACCGCGGCGCCGTACAGACGGAGGTTCCGGACGGCTTCGGAGGTCGCGGCCAACGGCGGCGGAGCCTACCTCGCGGCCGCGAGCTAGTTCTCGTCGGCCGTCACGTAGGCCGCCGTCAGGCCACCGTCCACGAGGAACGTAGCTCCCGTCACGTAGGAAGACTCGTCGGACGCGAGGAAGAGAGCCCCGAGAGCGATCTCGCGCGCTTTCGCCAGCCGACCCATCGGCAGGTGGACGCGGCGCCGCTCGAATGCAGCCGGATCGTCCTCGAAGAGCCGCAGGAGCAGCGGCGTCTCCACCGGCCCGGGGCACAGTGCGTTCACACGGACGCCGCGCCGCGCGAACTCGACGGCCAGCTCCCGCGTCAGGGACAAGACCGCCCCCTTCGACGCCGTGTATGCGATCTGCGACGTGGCTGCGCCCACGAGCGCGACGAACGACGCGACGTTAATGACCGAGCCGCCGCCGCGTTCCAGCAGGTAGGGGATGCCGTGGCGGCAGCACAGGTAGACGCCCTTCGCGTTGACGTCGAGCACCCGATCCCAGGCCTCCGGCTCCGTCTCGAGGATCGACGCGTCCTCCGGGGGCATGATCCCGGCGTTGTTGTAGAGGACGTCGATCCCGCCGTAACGCTCGGCGGTCTCCGACAACATCGCCTCGACGCTCGCGGGATCGATCACGTCGACCTGCTGGAAGAACGCGTCCCGGCACCCAGCCGCCGTCTCTTCACCGGCATCGGCGCTGACGTCGGCGACGCAAACCGACGCGCCCTCCTCCGAGAACAGCACCGCCGCCTCGCGGCCGATGCCGCCGCCGGCCCCGGTGATGACGACGACCTTGCCGGCGAGCCGGCCCATCAGTCGGTCGAGACGAACACGTTCTTGACCTCCGAATACCCCTCGAGGGCGTGCATCCCGAGCTCGCGCCCGAAGCCCGACTGCTTGAAGCCCCCGAACGGCGTCGAGACCCGAACGGACGTATTCGAGTTGACGGAGAGGACGCCGGTCTCGAGACCTCGCGCCACGCGCAGCGCCCGCGCGCCGTTCTCGGTCCAGATCGAGCCGGAAAGACCGTACGGCGTGTCGTTCGCGATCCGCACCGCGTCGGCCTCGTCCTCGAACGGGATCACGGCGGCGACCGGGCCGAACACCTCCTCGCGTGCGACTCGATCGTCGTTCGTAGCCTCGACGAGCGTGCACGGAAACCAAAACCCGCTTCCATCAGGCGTGTTTCCACGATAGACAACAGTACCGTCCAAGTAGGACGACACCCGTTCTCGCTGCTCGGCCGAAATCAACGGGCCCATTTCGGTCGCGTCGTCCTCGGGATCGCCGACGCGCACTTCGGCCGTCGCTTGCACCAGCAGCTCGAGGAAGCGGTCGTAGACGGACCGCTCCACCAGGATCCGTGAACGCGCGCAGCAGTCCTGGCCTGCGTTGCCGAAGACCGCGTACGGAGCCGAGGCAGCCGCCCGCTCGAGATCGGCGTCTGCGAAGACGATGTTGGCCGACTTCCCTCCCAGCTCGAGCGTCACCCGCTTGATCGTCCCGGCCGCCGCCTGCATCACGCCGCGTCCGACCTCGGTCGAGCCGGTGAAGCCGATCTTCGCCACGTCCGGATGCTCGACCAGCCGCTGCCCGACGACCCGCCCCGGCCCGACCAGCACATTGACCACGCCCTCCGGGATCTCCGCCTCGAGCACGAGCTCGGCGAGACGCAGCGCGGTCAGAGGAGTCAACTCCGCCGGTTTCAGCACGACCGTGTTCCCGCACGCAAGCGCAGGCCCGAGCTTCCAGCTCGCGATCGCGATCGGGAAGTTCCACGGGACGATGAGGCCAACGACGCCGAGCGGCTCCCGGAAGGTCAGGTCGACGCCGCCCGCGACGGGAATCGTCTCGCCGAAGTGCTTGTCGACGGCACCGGCGTAGAAGTGGAACACCTCCGCGACCATCGCCACCTCGCCGCGCGAATCGGAGATCGGCTTCCCGACGTTCCTCGTCTCGAGCCGGGCTAGCTCCTCTGCGTGCTCCTCGACGACCATCGCGAGGCTCCGCAACATTCGCGCGCGCTGCGACGGCAGCGCTGCGCGCCAGCCCGGGAATGCGGCCTTCGCGCGGGCCACGGCGTCATCCGTCTCCTCGATCCCGGCTTTGGGCAGCTCGGCGATCGCCTCCTCCGTCGCGGGGTTGAGAATTGAGACGCTCAGCCTCGCTCCTCCCGATAACGCCGAGCCTCGCCCACGAGCGCCTCGAAGAGCCGCATGTCCTCACCGGCCTCCGGATGCCAGAGCACCCCCAGCGCGAACCGGCGCGACGGGTCCTCCAGTGCCTCGACCGTCCCGTCCTCTGCGCGGGCGGCCTCGCGCAGCCCCGAGCCGAGACGCCCGAACCCCTGGTGGTGATGGGACTTGACCGGGGCATGATCGCCGAGTAGCGCGGCGAGGCGCGTCTCCGGCTCGAGCTCGACGTCGTGGTCGGCGTACTCGCCGGGCGTGTGCTTGTGCTCGTCGTGCCCAACCGCGTCGGGCAGATGCTGGACGAGATCGCCGCCGAGCGCGACGTTCAGCACCTGTGAGCCCCGGCAAACGGCGAGCACCGGCATGTCGCGGGCGAGGGCCGCTTCGAGGAGCGCAAGCTCGGCGCGGTCGCGCTCCGCGACGACGCCTTTTGTCTCCGGATGCGGTTCCTGCCCGTAGGTGGCCGGATCGAGGTCGGAGCCACCCGAGAAGACCAGTGCGTCGAGCACGTCGAGCGTCTCGTCGACGCCGTCGTCGCTCGGCGGAACGAGCAACGGGCGGCCCCCTGCGAGCTCGATCGCGCGCACGTAATCCGCCGGCACGAGCGCCGATTCCTCGGTCCAGCTCTCGAACGTCGCCGAAGCGACGTACGTGGTGATGCCGACAATCGGGCGCATAGCCCAGAGACTAGACGCGCTCGAAGAGGCGCTCCCGCTCGTAACAGGTCACAGTCTGGTCGAATAGGCGCTGCTCGGTGCGCGCGTAGTTGAGGTAGTGGTCGACGACTTCGTCGCCTAGCGTCTCGCGGGCCATGCTCGAGCGCTCGAGCTCATCGATCGCTTCCCTCAGCGTCGACGGAACCCGAGGGAGGTCCGCGTTCTCGTAGGCATTCCCCTCGAACTGCGGCGGCGCCTCGAGCTTGTTGTCGATCCCGTGCAGTCCCGCCGCGATCATGGCTGCGAAGCCGAGGTACGGGTTGAGGTCCGCGCCCGGGATCCGCGATTCGATCCGCAGCCCATTCCCGTGGCCGACGAGCCGGAACCCGCAGGTCCGGTTGTCGCGGCCCCACGCGAGGGTCGTCGGCGCCCAGCTCTCCGCGACCCAGCGCTTGTACGAGTTGATCGTCGGCGCAACGAAAACGGACAGCTCCCGCATGCGCGCCGTCAGGCCGCCGAGGTAGTGCCCGAAGAGCTCGCTGGGCTCGTGCGGGTCGTCGCCGGGGAAGAGGCTGTTCTCGCCGTCCGGGTCCCAGAGGCTCGAGTGGATGTGGCACGAGCTGCCGATCCAGGTGTGGTCGGGCTTGGCCATGAAGGTGATCGACTTGCCGTGCCTTTGTGCGATCTCCTTTGCGCCGTTCTTGTAGATCACGTGCCGGTCGGCGGTCGTCACGGCGTCCCCGAAGCGGAAGTTGAGCTCGTGCTGGCCGGGCCAGGCCTCGCCCTTGGTGAACTCGACGGGGATTCCCGCATCGTTCATGCTCCGGCGGAGGTCCCCGACCACGTCCTCGTCGAAAGTCGTCGCCAGGATGTGGTAGTCCAGGATGTAGGGGATCGACGGGGTCAGCTCGCGGAAATGCTTCTCATGCGCCTCGGCGTAGCTCTCCTTCAACAAATAGAACTCGAGCTCCGAGCCGAACATCGGCCGGTAGCCATGCTCGAGCGCCCGCTCGACCTGGCGCTTGAGCACCTGCCGTGGCGATGCCGCAACCGGAGAGCCGTCCTCCCAGCCCACGTCGCAGAGGACGAGCGCCGTACGGTCGAGCCACGGGATCCGGCGCAGCGTGTCCATGTCGGGGACGAGGTGAAAATCGCCGTACCCCTGCTCCCAGTTCGCCATCTCATAACCCGGCACCGGGTCCATCTCCATGTCGAGCGCAAGCAGGTAGTTGCAGCCTTCGAGTCCGTGGGAGGCCGTGTCCTCAAGGAAGTACTCGCCTACGACGCGCTTCCCCATGAGCCGGCCCTGCATGTCAGTGAAGCAGGTCAGGATCGTGTCGATCGTGGCCGCCTCGACCTCCGAGCGCAGCTCGTCGAGGGTCAGCATGCCCCGCACGGCCGGCGCCGTCTCTTTCCCGATCACCTCGGTCATCTCGTGTCCGCTACGAGCCGGGCGCGGGAGCCGGGCCGGTATCCGGCATCTCCTCGACCATCGGGCCCTCGTCGATCGTCCGCACCGGGCCCGTGTACTTCTTCCTCGCGTCGACGACCCACCAGATACCGACCGCCAGCCCGACCAGCAGGACGAGCGGCGAGTAGTTCAGCGAGCTCCACTTCCAGCCGCTGTTCCAGGGGACGCCGGTGGACGTGAACGGAATGTCGAGCGCGTAGATGACGAGCAACACGAAGACGATCGCGCCCGCGTTGACCCACTTGTAGTGACGTCCCAGAGTCCACGGACCGGGCTGGAAGCTGTCACCCTGCCTGAGCCGGAGGTACACCGGGATGATGTACGCGAGGTACAGCCCGACGGTGCAGATCGAGGTGATCGCGAAGTACGCCCAGGGAACGCCGTTGGTGCCCCAGTACGCGGGGATCGTGACCAGGAGCGCCGCCGCAGACACCGCCAGGACCGCGTAGAGCGGGACGCGTGCCTGGTTGAGCCGCCGGAAGAGCCACCAGCCGGGCATGCCGCGATCGCGCGAGAATGCGTACCACGTGCGTGAGGCGCTCGTCAGGCCCGCCGCGCCGCAGAACAGCTGCCCCACCGTCGCGATGATCAGGATGAGCTTCGCACCCCACAGGTGGTTGGCCATCGCGCTGGAGAAGATCGTGCCTACAAATCCGCCGCTGCCGTCGACGGCCTTCGTGTCGTTGGCGGCGAAGAGGAAGGCAAGCAGCAGGAGCCAGCCAAGGATCGCCGAGTAGAAGATCGACTTCCAGACGCCCTGCGCTGCCCCGAGCGCGGCACCCCGCGTCTCCTCGGAGGTGTGCGCGGAAGCGTCGTAGCCCGTCTGCGTGTACATCGTGAGGATGAACCCGATCGGCAGCACATAGAGCCAGAAGAAGAGCCCCTGCGTGGCTCCGCCGTGGAAGCCGGTGTTGTTGTTCAGGTGGCCGAAGACGAAGCCGGCGCTCTGGTGGTCGTCCGGAACGAAGATCAGCACGCCGAGGATCACCAGCACACCCAGCACGTGCCAGCCGACAGAGATGTTGTTGAACACGGCGAGGAGTGGGTCGGCGAAGATGTTGATGACGGTGTAGAGGAAGAGAATGATCAGGAACAGCACGAACTGGTGGTGCAGGATCGCCGAGGTGTTGCTCGTCGCGAAGTCGATGCTCCCTATCGAGACGCCGTAGATGCTGAGTACGGCATTGAGGAAGATCGCGGCGCCATAACCGACGCCGGCGACGATGCCCACCAGCCCGATCATGTTGAACCAGCCGGTAAACCAGCTCCACCCGGCCCCGCCGAGCTTTGCCGCCCACCAGTAAGGCCCACCGGCGGTCGGGAACGCCGAGGTGAGCTCGGCCATCGAGAACCCGACCAGCAGGACGAACGCGCAGAGGATCGGCCAGCCGAACGCGATCGAGGCCGGACCGCCCGCGGTCCAGGCGAACGAGAAGTTCGTGAAACAGCCCGCGAGGACTGAGATGATCGTGAAGGAGATTGCGAAATTGGTGAAGCTGCTCCATGCGCGCGTGAGCTCCTGTCGGTAGCCCAGCTCCGCGAGCCGCCGTTCATCGTGCCCGAGGTGCCGCTCCTCTGCCATTTTCCCTTCCTCCGGGTTCGGTTGGAGCGACCCTAATTTGCAACGGACGTCACAGTCAACCGAACGGGCTCGCCATCGAGATCCACCCTCTGCACCCAGCCGGCCGGAAGCAACGCCGAACGGCCCGGTATGAGGCGTCGAAGGCGGCCGCTCCACAGAAAGCGCTCGCCCTGCCGGAGCTCGAGCCGTGGGCGGCTCAGGAACGCCGTCGAGCGCAGCAGGAAGCGGCCCCGGGAAGGCACGTCACGCGTCTCGCTCACCGCGTTCGGGACGACCCAGTCCAGCGGCTCGCCGCAGACGACCGGAACGACTCGCTCCGGCCAGCTTCCGGCATCGAGCCAGGAGGCGACCGAGCCCGCAGCGTGGCGGCCGCTCAGCGCCGCCACGTCGGCGGGCTCCGCGCCGTGGAGGAGATTGCCGGCGGCGAAGACGCCCGCGCGAGCCGTGCGCTGAGCCCCGTCGACGCGAGGGCCCCGGGTGCGCGGATCGAGCTCGAGCCCGAGGGCTGCGGCGAGCTCGTGGTCCGGGATCCAGTCGCCGGTGAAGACGATCGTGTCGCACGCGACGCGGAGACTGGTACCGCTGTCCAGACCGGTGAGTTCGACTTCCTCCACCCGCGGGCTGCCGTGGATCGCCGCGACCGCGGTTCGAGTCCAGAGCGGCACGCGGTAGCCGAGCGCAGCGCCGGCACGGACGAGCGAGAGCGACTGGTGCCGCTCGAGCTCCGTCGTCATCCCGGTCACCGCCGTGCCCGCGTGGCGGAGCGTCAGCACCGCGGAGAAGCTCACGTGCTCGGCGCCGACGACGAGCGCCCGCCGGCCGACCGGGAGCCCGCGCTGGCCGAGCTGCTGGAGCAGCCCGGTCGTCAGCACGCCCTCCGGGCGCGAGCCGGGCACGAGCCTCGCCGCGCGAGCCCGCTCGCGACAGCCGGTCGCGAGCACGATCGCCTGCCCACGGAGGGTCTCGCGGCCGGCCGGGCTCGTCAGCTCGAGCCCGCGGTCCTGTGTCCAGCCGGTGACCATCGCCTCCTCGAGCACTTCGGCCCCCGCCTCCCGGGCCAGCTCGAGGTAGCGCTGCGCGTAGCGCGGGCCCGAGTACAAGCGGTGAAGGTCACGGAGGCCGAAGCCCTGGTGCTCGCAGTGACGCGGGATGCCGCCGGCTTTGCGCTCGCGCTCGAGCACCAGCACATCCACGCCGCGACGGCGGAGCTCGAGCGCGCAGGCGAGGCCCGCCGGCCCGCCTCCGACCACGATCACCACGTGCTGCGCCGCGCCTCCGCCAGCAACGTCCGCACCTCGGCACCGCAGAAGAAGCCCTGGCAGCGGCCCATCAGCACGCGCGTGCGCCGGCGCAGGCCGTCGACGTCGACCGCGGGCACGGCGGCGGCGAGTGCGTCGCGGATCTCGCCGCGCGTCACACGCTCGCAGAAGCAGACGATCCGGCCGTAATCGGCATCCTCGGCGATGCGCTCCGGTTGGGCGAAGGGCCGCAGCCCTGCCTCGCCGATGTACGGCATCCGAACCGCTGCGACCTCCTCCCGCGGTCCTAGCGCGAGCCCCGCGACCTCGAGCTCGTTGCGGACGTGCTCGGCGATCGCGAGCGACGCCGTCAGGCCGGTCGAGCGGATCCCCGCCACGCATGCGTAGCCATCGTCGACGGAGATCCGGTAGTCGGGCCGATCTGTGGCCGTCCGCAGGCCGACGTAGACCGCGGTCACCTCGTGCCCGAGCAGCTCCGGCACGATGCGGCTGCCCTCGGAGCGCAGATACGCGAGGCCCTCGGCGGTCGAGGACGTGTCGTGCTTGTCCTCGACGTCCTCCGCGGTCGGGCCGAGGAGGAGGTTCCCGAAGACCGTCGGCGCGACGAGGACGCCCTTCGTCGTCACAGTCGGGACGGCGAGGATGATGTGGCGAAGCAGCGGCCGCGCCAACTTGTCGAAGACGATCAGCTCGCCCCGCCGGGGCGTGATCTCGAGGTCGTGGTGACCGAGCAGGCGGTGCAGCTCGTCGGCGTGCTGTCCGGCCGCGTTGACGAGGTAGCGGGTCGTGAGCATCTCGTCGCCGGCCTCCAGACGGAAACCGTCCTCGAACCGCTCGACTCGCGTCACCCGAGCGTTCCTGCGCAGCTCGCACCCCGCGAGCACGGCCTCAGTCGCGAAGGCGAGCGGGGTGGTGAACGGGCAGACGATGCCCTCGTCCGGAACCTCGAGCGCCCCGGCCGCTCCGGCGCCGAGGTACGGCTCGCGCCGGTAGAGCTCCTCGACCGAGATCTCGCTGACCGCGTCGTAGCCGTTCGTCCGCGCGCGCTCGACGATCCCGGGAAACGACTCCCGCTGCTCCTCGCTCCAGGCAACGAGCAGCGCACCGGTGGGCTCGAGCGGGATCCCGACTTGCCCCGCGTACTCGTTCAGCAGCTCGCGTCCGCGGGGGACGAGCTTTGCCTCCAACGTCCCCGGCTTCGCGTCGAAACCTGTGTGCAGCAGCGCCGTGTTCGCCTTGCTCGTACCGGCGCCCACGTCTGCGGCCGCTTCCACCAGCGTGCAGCGGAGCTCGAAACGGGACAGCTCCCGCGCGATCGCCGTGCCCACGACGCCGCCGCCGACGATGACCACGTCGTGGCTCACACGAGCTCGGCCAGCGCGCGGGCCGCGGCTTCCCAGGCCCCGAGGCGCTCCTCGGCTTCGGACGCGCTCATCTGCGGCTCGAATGTCGCAGGCGACGTCCACTCGCCGACCGCCTCCTCAGGCGTCGCGGCACCTCCGCTCCCGAGCCGGGCGAGCGCTCCGACGCCCAGCGCGGTCGCATCCGCGGAGGGATAGAGCTCGACGGGCGCCTGGAGGAGATCGGCCTGCGCCTGCATGAGCGTGCTCGACCGCGTCAGCCCGCCGTCGACGCGAAGCCGCTCGAGCGGGCTGCCCACGTCCTCCCCCATCGCGCGCGCGAGAGCTGCAACCTGCGCCGCGATTCCCCAGACGACCGCCCGAACGAGGTGCTCGCGCCGAGAGGCGAGCGACAGCCCGACCCACCCGCCTCGCGCCTCCGGCGCCCAGAAGGGGGCCCCGAGCCCCGCGAGAGACGGCACGAAGACGACGCCGTCCGTGCCGCCCTCCAACCGGTCGAGCTCAGCCGCCTCCGAGATCAGGTCGAGCTCTTGCAGCCATGAGACCGCCGAGCCCGCGCTGTAGACCTGCCCGTCTAGGCAGTAGGTCGTCGTCCCGCCGAGCCGCCAAGCGACACACGCAGCGAGCCGGGCCTTCGAATGCACGACCTGCTCTCCGGCGGTGGCGAGGATGAAGGCGCCGGTGCCGTAGGTGCACTTCGCCTCGCCCGCCTCGAAGCACGACTCCGCGAAGAGCGCCGCCTGCTGATCGACCGCCAGACCGATCAGTGGAAGCGGGTCGCCGAAAGCGAAGGTCTCGCCAACCCGGGCGTCGCAGTCGACGACGTCGGGCTGGCTTGTGGGCTCGAGGCCGAAGACCTCACAGGCCTCCTCGGACCACGCCGTGCTCTCAAGGTCGAGCAACAGCGTCCGCGAGGCCGTTGCGGCGTCCGTCACGAAGGCGCCCGCGAGCCGCTGGTTGAGCCAGGCGTCGACGGTCGTCACAATGCCTTCGTCGCCCTGCTCCCGGCGGAGCCAGGTCATCTTGGGTGCGGCGAAATAGGGATCGAGGGGGAGGCCGGTGATCTTCGTCAGCCTGTCCTCGTGCCCGGCAAGGTCGCGCGTGACGGACACCGCGCGCCGGTCCTGCCAGCTGAGCGCGGGCCCATAGGGCTCGCCGGACTCGCGGTTCCAGCGCAGGACGGTCTCCCCCTGGTTCGCGAGCCCGACGGCCCCGACGTTCGCGCCGGCGGCTGCGATCGCTGCGCGGCCGGCCTCGACGATCGAGTCGAGCAGCTCCTGGGGATCCTGCTCTACAGCGCCTTCGGTCCCCGCTCGAGGGTGAACGGGCGCGCTTGCCTCTCCGAGAACCCGTCCGCCCTCCGCCACGACGAGTGCCTTGGTCGACGACGTCCCCTGGTCGATCGCCAAGACGTTCATGCGCCGGCAAACCTACACCTGCAAAAGCGCCTGGACGGCGTCTTCGAGCTCGGAGCTGACGGCGGTGGCGACGTACGCCGTCCACGGGTGCGGCGTCCTGCCCCCCGTGTAGGCGACGACTCGGACGCCCAGCGTATGGGCGTGCCAGGCCTCCATCGCCGTGCCTTCGTCCGGCGCGCTGAAGTCCGCGAGTACGGCGTCGCAGGATTCGATGTCCGCGAGGTCTCCGGTGACGATCTCCGCCTCGTTGCCCTCGGTGCGGCCGCGGAAGTCGCGGCGCATCGGGTCGACCGGCGTCCAGCCGAGCTCGCGCACGAGCTGCGTCGCCCGTCGGCGGTACTCATCCGCGAACGGCGGGCCGGCGAGATACACCCTCGGCACGCGCGTACAGTACGCGGCGTGGAAGAACGCTCGACCGAGTTCGTCGCGCTCGGCCACGCGGGGTCGGAGCACTACGCGGGGCTCGAGACGTTTCCGAACCCGGGCGTCTCGCGGGTCGAGATGCGCAGCGACGAGCTCACCGCCGTCTGTCCGGTGACCGGCCAGCCCGACCTCTACCTGGCGACGATCGCCTACTCGCCCAAAAGCCTCTGCCTCGAGTCGAAGTCGCTCAAGCTCTACTTGAACGGCTTCCGCAATGACGGAGCCTTCTGCGAAGCGCTGGCCGTCAGGATCCGCGAGGACGTCGCGGAGGCGCTCGAGCTCGAGCCCGAGGCGGTAACCGTGACGCTGGAGCAGAAGGCCCGCGGCGGCATCACGATCACCGCCTCGGCGTAACGCGCTTGCAAGTCGAGCGGCCTTCGGACGCAGATTCGTTCCTCGAGCGGGCGGGCCCGTTCCTGCTCGAGCGCGAGGCCGAGCACAACCTGCTGCTCGGGATCGCCGGGCAACTGCGTTCCGACCTGAGGCGATACGGCGAGGATCCCTACTTCGCGGTAGCGCTCGACGGCGGGCGGATCGCCGGCGTGGCGCTGCGGACACCCCCGCACAACCTGATCCTGTCCCTGGTCGACGACGAGCGTGCCCACGAACCGCTCGCCGCCGATGCGCAGGCGACCTTCGGCCGGTTGCCCGGCGTGATCGGGCCCTCGGACGCGGTCGCGAAGTTCGTGCGCGTCTGGGAGGAGCGCACCGGCTCGACCGGCCGGGTCGCGATGCGCGAGCGCACCTACCGCGCCGTCGAAGCGCGTCCGCCAGAGAATGTGCCGGGCGAGCTGCGGCCCTACGACAAGGGCGACCGCGAGCTCGTGCTCGCCTGGACGAGGCGATGCCTGATGCGCCGCGCGAGGATCCCGACGCCTGGCTCGAGCGCCGCGAGGCAGATTCAGACAGCGGGATCGTCGTCTGGGACGACGGTAAGCCGGTCTCGTTCGGCGGCTTCGGCGGCCCCACCCCGAACGGGATCCGGATTGGGCCGATCTTTACCCCGCCGGAGCTGCGCAGGCGCGGCTACGGGAGCGCGCTGACGGCAGCCCTGACGCAGATGCTGCTCGACCGCGGCCGCCGCTTGCTTCCTGTTCACCGATCTTGCGAACCCGACGTCGAACTCGATTTACCAGCGAGTCGGGTACCGGCCTGTGGCCGACTTCGGCCAGTGGTCGTTCGACGAGGTGTAGGTTCCTCCCACACGTGCGGTATGCACTTTCCGCCGCGGGGCTGGCCGGCGCGTACGTCGCCGCCGCGAAGCTCGGAATCGAGCTCTCCGTCGCCCGCGGGGTCATCACGCCGGTCTGGGCGCCCACCGGGATCGCTCTCGCCGGTCTCCTGTTGCTCGGGCGGCAGTTCTGGCCCGCCGTCGCCGTGGGGGCATTCGTCGCCAACGCCATCAGCGGCGCCTCGCTCGGCGAGGCCGCCGGCATCACAGTCGGCAACACCCTCGAGGCCGTGTTCGGCGCGACGCTGCTCGCCCGCGCCGAGGTCCGGCCTGCGCTCGACCGCGTGCGCGACGTCGCCGGCCTGCTTATCCTCGGCGCCGCCGCGAGCCCGATCATCGCCGCCACGAACGGCGCGACGGTCCTGAGCCTGAGCGGCGGGACCGACGACTTCTCGTCGAGCTGGCTCCTCTGGTGGATCGGCGACGGAATGGGCGCGCTCGTGGTCACGCCCCTCGTGCTCGTCTGGTCCTCGCGGCCGTGGCGGGCCTTTCCGGAACGAGCTCAGCAAGTGGAGGCGGTCGCCGTCGCAGCGGCGCTCGCAGGCGCGAGCGCGGGCGTCTTCTTCGGCGGCTACTGGCGCTACCCGTACGCCGTCTTCCCGCTGCTGATCTGGGCAACGCTCCGCTTCCGCCAGCCCGGCGCGGTGACGAGCAGCTTCATCGTCACCGCGATCGCGGTCGGAGGCGCCGTTGCGGGAGAGCTGCCCCTGGGCTCACACACCCCGACGCAGATCGTCGAGATCCTCGAAGGCCTGCTCGCGGGAATCGTCGTCAGCCTGTACCTGCTCGGCGCGGTCCTGTCCGAACGCGAGCAGGCGCTGATCGGGCTCGCCGAAGCCCAGGGCCTCGCGCACCTCGGCAGCTGGGACTGGGACGTCCTGCGCGACCACTTCACGTGGTCGGACGAGCTCTACCGGCTCTACGAGGTCGAGCCCCAGCCCGCACCGGTCACGTACGAGTCGTTCCTCGATCGGGTCCACCCCAACGACCTCGACCGCGTGGGCGACACCGTCGAATCGGCGCTGGCCAGCGGACTGCCGTTCGACATCGAGCACCGCCTGCTGCTGCCCGACGGCACCACCCGCTGGCTCCAGGCACGCGCGCGGGTAGTCACCGACGAGTCGGGTGCAGCGGTGCGAATGGTCGGGACCTCGCAGGACATCACCGAGCGCAAGCGCGTTGACGACCTGCGCGAGTCGATCCTGTCCGCCGTCTCCCACGAGTTGCGAACGCCGTTGACATCGATCGTCGGCTTCTCGCTCACCTTGCGCAGCTACGGGACGAAGGTCTCCGCGCAGACCCGGGATCAGATCGTCGACCACCTGACGGAGGAGGCGCGCCGGCTCGAGCGGCTCCTGACCGACCTGCTCGATCTCGACCGGCTGCGGGCCGGCTTCGTGGGGGCGAGCTTCCGGCCGACGGATCTGGGCCGTCTCGTCGCCGAGGTGGCCGCCGCCTACGAGTCCGATGCCCGGGTGGTGGCCGTCGACGTGGAGCCGGTGGAGGCGGAGGTTGACGCCCCGAAGGTCGAGCGCATCGTGGACAACCTCCTCGCGAACGCCTTCCGGCACACACCACCCGGCTCGGAGGTCCGCGTTCGGCTCACAGCGGCCGACGGCGGGGCGCTGATCTGCGTCGACGACCGTGGACCGGGCGTCGGCGACCACGAGCGCGACTCGATCTTCGAGATCTTCCGGCGTGGCGACGCCGGTGTCGCCTCGGGGCGCGGCACGGGGGTTGGGCTTGCTCTCGTCGCGCAGTTCGCCACCCTGCACGGCGGGCGGGCGTGGGTCGAGGACAACCCGGGCGGCGGCGCGTCGTTCCGCGTCTTCCTGCCGGAACGCAGGGCCCAATCGGCGCCGAAGGCGTGAGTCCGGGCCGGCGCTTGGCCGGCCCGGAGCTCACCCAGTGGGTTAGTGGATAGCGATGCGGACGACTCGGCCTTGCCCGGCCGGGAAGCCGAACCCGTTCTCCGTGACGTAGAACGCACGGTCGGGCCCGATCGTCATGCCGGTCGGGAAGACGAGCCCGGATGCAACTACCTCGCGAGGGTGGCCCGCCCGCACGCGCACGATCTGGCCGGTGCCTGGTGTCGGACCTCCCGCCGTAGTGCTCATCTCGAGCGCGTACATCTTGCCGCCGCGGAACGCGAGCGCGAGCACCTTCTCGAGCCCGGTCGCACGAACGCGGATGTGCCCGTTCGGCTTGAGCTGGTAAACGTGCTCGTCACCGGCGCCGTCGTCGGGACCGAACCCACCGAGGTTCCCGAGGTAGAAGACGCCGTGCTTTGCGATCGCCGTCGGCACGTTGTGGCCGTAATGCGCCGAGACGTCCACGAGACGGCTGATGTCGCCGTTCGTCCTGACGCGGTCGACCTCGCCGTGGTTCGGCTCGACTACGTACAGCGAACCGTGGGACTTGACCATGCTGTAGAACGTCCCGTCGGGTTCGAAGTCACCCGTCGGCGGGTTCTGGACCGGATGCGTCTGGATGAACGTGCTGAGATCCGCGACCAGCGTCCAGGAGCTCCCGTCGACGCGGAAGACGCCGTTCGGAACCGTCGGGACGCCGTGCGAGCATCCGGCTCCCGCGAGCAGCCCGTAGAGCTGCCCGTTCAGGAAGGCGACGTCGGAGACGCCGCTCACGAAGCCGAGCGCGGGGCTCGTCTGGCTCGACGGCAGCGCCTCGACGACGGGCGAGACCGTCCCGTCGGGAGCGACCTTGGAGATCCGCCCGCCCATCACCGGATCGTTCGTGCTACCCGTGTACGGCCCGACCGGCGGCGCGACCTGGTCGCACTGACCGACGGTCGAGTCCGTTCCGCCGAGGCCGCCCTCGGCGACGTAGAGGAAGCCGTCGGGGCCGAACTTCAGGCCGCGCGGGTTGTTGAACCCGGTCGCGAACACGGACATCGAGGGCGGACGGTGCCCTCTCCCGTGGCCGTGACCGTTCCCGTTTCCGTGCCCGTTGCCGCCCTGGGCGCTTGCTGCGAAGACAGCCAGGACCGCAGCGATGAGAAAGACGAACAGGTTTCGCCTCATTCCATCCCCCTGTGCTAGTTGATCTCCCGCACTATCCGACGCGAGAGCAGCAGAAAACTTGCGGCGCGCGAGCCGGTCAGGCCTTGACGCTGACGACGCGGCTCTTACCGGCGAGATTTCGGGCGCCGGCCGGCGTGGTCGCGCGGAAGCGGTACTTGCCGTGCTTGAGCGTGCGGAGAAGCGTGAAGGTCGAGCGCTTCGACAGCCTGACCTTCGCGAACCGCTTCCAGCCGCGGCGGGTCTTCAGCTGGATGACGAGCGTTCCCCCGCGGCGCGCCGGCCCGACCTTGCCGCCGAACGACCACCTCGAGCCCTTGCGCACGACGCGCAGCGTGACGCGGTACGCCACGCCGACCTGCACGGTTGGCTCTGAGCCCGCGCCCGCAAACGTCGCCTTGTAGGTCGTGTTCCGCGTCGGCTTCGTGGAGGCCGTGAAGTGGCCCGTCGCGTCGGTCGTCGCGGGCGGCAGCGCCGTGAATCCCGGCGCGCCTGCAGCCTGCGCCGAGAGCCCGACCGTCTGGCCGCCGAGCCCGCCTGCGCCCTGCGTCAGCATGCCGCTCAGCGCCACACGCGACCCGTAGACGATGCGCAGCGGCGAAGCAAGCAGTGTGAGCGAGATCGACGCCGCCTGGGTCGTGTACAGAACCTTGAACGAGTTCACGCGGGGCGTCGCCTGGCCGTCGGCCGAGACGAGGTCGAACGCGAAGCGCAACGACTGGACCGAGGCGGGCGTGATGCCGCTGAGGTCGACGGTCGTGTCCCCGCCGAGCGACAGCGGAGCCGAGAGCAGCTGCGCGCCGGTGGTCGCGTCGAGCACTCTCACGACCGCGCTACCGGTGCCGGATCCGGCCGGCGAGAAGAGCGAGCTGTTGACGACCAGCGAGCCCCACGCCGTCACGGAGCGGCCCGCGGCCGCCGCGACCGGATTGGAGGTTGCGCTGCCGGAGGTGAAGAAGCTCACCGGCGCGTGCGTCAGCCGCACCGCGTCGAGGCTCGGCGACGAGCCCGGCGTCGCGAGCCGCGCCTGCCAGCGGACGCCGTGGACGGTCAGAAGGAAGTTGAGCAGCTCGGTCGGCGAGCCGGTGGCCACCGGGAAGTAGTCCGACCAGAACTCGTCTCCGTTCGCCGAGTAGGGCTGCAGGAAGCTCATCCAGAGCGCGACATCCCCGTTCGAGGCGCGCTCGACCTGGCGGAAGTCGCGGACGCTCGTCGTGGCGTCGCCGAGCTGGTAGGTCGCCCAGCCGCTCGGGATGCTCCCGGCGCCCGGCGGGAAGCCTGTCGTCGCGTGCCCGCCGCGCGTGCGGCCGCTCGAGTCGGCGCCGCTCGTCCAGAAGTGCAGCGTCGGGCCGTCGACCAGCAGCCCCGTCGGCTCCACTCCGACCTGGTCCGCGGCGAACGCGCGCAGGCTCGGATCGAGCACGAAGCCCTGCTTCGTCCAGCTCGTGCCGTTCGCAGAGGTTGCGTAGCCGACGCGCTCGATCCCGTCCGCGTCGACGCCGGTGTAGAGCATCCGGTAGTCACCCGCGCCGGCCTTGAGCACAACCGGGTCCTTGACGCCCTTCTCGTCGAAGCTGCCGGCGGTCCCGAGGTCCAGCACCGGTGAGCCCGTCTTCGTGAACGGCCCACCCGCCGCGTTCGCAGTCGCGAGCCCGATCCTCCAGAGCGTCCCGTTCGTGCCGCCGTAAAAGAGGAGGTACGACGAGCCGTCCTTCAGCGCCGACGGGTGCGAGACGCCGTCGGAGTCGAAGGCGCCCGAGGAGCCCTTCGACAGGACCTGGGAGCGGCTCGACCAGGTTGAGTTGTCGGGCTGCTTGGTCGTGGGGTCCTGCGCGGCGGAGGCGAAGCCGATCGAAGCCGTCCCGCCGGAGTCGAGGCCTGTGAAGTAGAGGTCGTAGGTGCCCGAGTCGTAGAAGACGGACGGGTCGCCCTCGCCGCCGTTGTCGAACGAAGCCGGGTTGCCGAGCCCGAAGAGAGCGCCGCCGTTGGGGTTCGAGACCGGCACCTTCGTCCACGACGTGCCGTCGGCCGAGGTCGCCTCGCCGAGGCGCGGCTTGAAGTCGCTCCCGCGTGTGCCCCAGTAGAACCCGGCGAACTTCGGAGTCGCGCCCGCCGGTGCGGCCACGGAGAGCCCGGAGGCCTGGCGGCCGTCGAACGCCGTCCCGAGCGTGCCCACGTCCAGCACCGACCCGCCCCAGCCGGACCCGTTGAACTTGTTGAACGAGTTGCCGTCGTTCGAGTTCGCCAGGCCGACGCGGGTGTGGAAGTTGCCGTTGGCGTCGATCGAGTTCCCGGAGTAGTAGACCTTGAAGGGGCTGGAGCTGCCGGGGTCCTCGAGCATCTCGGGCGAGTTCAAGTTCGAGTAGTCGAAGTTGGAGGCGGCGCCGCCCGGGTTGATCGCCGGGCTCGGGCCCGTCCAGGAGATCCCGTCGCTCGAGCTCGAGGACAGGATCTTGGTCTGGAAGACGCCTTGGCCGACGAGCTTGCGGCCGGTCAGCAGCATCGAGTAGCCGCTGTTCGTCTTCCAGACGGTCGGGGCGAACGCGCCGAACTGGAGGTTGGCGCTGACGCCGTCGTCCTCGGGGGCGATCACCTTGCCGCCCTTCTGCCACGTGACTCCGTCGGCTGAGGTGGCGTAGGCGATGCGCTTCTTGCTCGAGTCGTCGCCCGTGTACCACATCTTCCAGCGGGAGCCGTCAAGCAGCACGGACGGGTCGGCCGCTGCGAAGCTGTCCGCCGAGCCGGGTGGGCCGTGGCTGACGACAGCGGTGGCGTACTTCGTCCAAGTGACCCCGTCCGTCGAGGTGGCATAGCCGATGCCGCCGAAGATCGCCGCGCGGCCGGAGTACCACATCCGGAACGGCGCGGCCGCGTCGGCCGGGTTGTAGACGACGTCGGCGCCGTAGACGCCGTCCTCGTCGAAGGCGCTCTGCGTGCCGGCGAGAACCGGGTTGCCGCCGTTCGCTCTCGTCCACGTCGTCCCATTGCTCGACGTCGCGAGGAAGAGCGCTGCGCGGCCGCCGTCCTCGGAGGTGCCCGAGTACCACATGTAGTAGGTGGTGCCGACCCTGGCGAGCGCCGGGTCGTCGACGTTGTCGTTGTCGAGCACCGTGGCGGCGGTTGGGAGGAGAACCGGGTTTGCCGCGTCCGGCGTGAGCGGCAGCGTCGTAGCCGGGAGGGTGAGCGCCGCGCCGCTACCTGTCCCGGAGACCGCGAGCGTCGAGACGCCGAGCGGGGGGAAGAGCAACGACTGGAAGTTGACGCCGTTGACGAACTCTCCGTCGGTGTCCCAAGGCGTCGTCACCGGGACGCCGTTGGTCCCCAAGCGCAGCCCGCCGAGAGCGTCGAGCGTCGTGTTCGAGAGCGGCTGCTGCAGGCAGCTCGTGTCGAGGAACGTCTCGAAGTAGGCAGTGTCGTCCTGCGAGCAGGCCGCGGCCCGGCCCGGGGCGATGAGCGCCGCGAGCAGGACGGGCAGGATGAGGAGCAGCCGCGAGCGGATACCTCAACCATCGGCTCTTGGCGGTCGTTTCTTGAGGCGGAAGGGTGCGCGGAGAGCCCGCGCACCCTTCCAGGTTCGTCAGCAGAGGGTCGCGACGATCGTCCCAGTCCCCGGGTGGCCCGGGTTGGGCTGGTAGCCGGGATCCACGTGGACGACCACGATGCTCCCCCAGTTCCCGTTGACGGTGTTACCGGATTGCGTGACCGAGCTCGCCACGACGACGCCCATGTAGGAGGGCACCTCGCTAGGCGGCCGGCCACTGTTCCCGGTGCGGGTCGTGAACGTCGTCCCGCAGACTTCCGGCGGGACCATCGTCGGCAGCGTGGTCACGTTCGCGGCGAAGCCCTTGAACGAAGCCGGTGCCTGGCCGCCCGAGAGGTCGTTCAGGCTCGACCACGAGTGGCTCCACCAGGTCACCGTCGTGTCGGCGCCCGCCCCGGCGACCGTCACGTCGCCGAGCGTGAAGGCACCGCGACTCGGGAACGCGAACACGACGACCTCGGCGCTGTCGGACGAGGGCAGGTAGTAGGCGTCGCCCGCGAAGTCCGCGGTGATGGTCTTCGGGCCGAGCGAGCCGGAGACGTTGATCACGCAGCTCACGTCACCGTTCACGTCGGTAACGCCACTGCAGCTCTGGCCGTCGAGGGTGAACGTCACCGTCTGCCCGAAGGGGTCCGGAGGCGGAGAGCCGCCGTCGCCGTCGTCGTCGTTCGCCCCGTCTTCCGTGAGCGTCGCCGTGACGGTCAGCGGGCCTCCGTTGAGGATCACCGTCGGGCCGGTGTACGTGAGGGTGGTCTCTTCCCTCTCGATCGTGAAGGACGCGCTGTCCTGGCTCCCGCCGTAGACGGAGTCACCCGCGAACGAGGCGACGACCGTGTACGGGCCCGGAACCTGGTTCAGCGTGAGATCACACGATGCGGCCCCGCTTCCATCCGTCACGCCGGAGCACGACTGCGCGCCGAGAGTGAACGACATCGTCTTGCCCGCGACCGGATCACCCGTCGCCTGGTCGGCGAGGGTGCCGCTGAGCGTGACGCCGTCGTGGTAATCGCCGGACGTGTCGCCGGTGTAGGTCGTGACCGTCGGCCGCTGAACGACCGTGACCTGCTGGCCGGCGGAGCCCATCAGGCCGGCGTCGTCCTCCACGGTGAGCGTCACCGTGTACGTGCCCGAGGCGGCGTAAGTGTGGGTCGGAGTCGGCCCGGTCGCCGTCCCGCCGTCGCCGAACGTCCAGTTGTAGGCGATGATGTAGCCGCTGGCGTTGTTCGAGTGCGAGGCGGTGCCGTCGAAGCTGACGGGGTCGAGTGCCTTCGGCACCGGCGGCGAGAACGTGAAGGACGCCGTCGGCGCCACCGCCCCGTAGTTGAGGGCGCAGCCCGTGATCGCGTTGCTCCACTCCTGCTGGAGCTCGTACGGGTTGTGGTTCATCAGTTGGTTGAAGACGCCGTTCGAGTTCGAGCCGATAGCTGTGCCGAAGTTGAAGTTGCACTTGTCGCCGTTCTCGCCGGCGTGGTTGGCGTCGTACCAGCCGGTTCCCGTCGGATCGGTGATGATCTCGTTGTGCTCGTGGCTGATCACGTTGAGCTCGTGGTCGGTCACGTCCCCGTTCGGCCTGGCGTTGGTGTCACTGCTGTTGCAGTGGCCCGAGGCGAAGCCGATGTACGGCTCGTTCGCCCACAGCGTCAGGCCGTGCCCTCCGATGTTGAAGGAGCTGTGGTACGCGCAGTAGCGCGGCGAGAGGTTGAGGATGTTCCCGCAGTCCGTGAAGGCGTCGTTGCACGTCTCGACGTTGTCGGGCAGGACCAGGAAATACAGGTGGCCGAGCCCGCGCGGGAAGCCGTTCGTCTGGATGAAGCTGTCGAGCTCGGTCGCCTCCTGGGTCTCCGTCAGGCAGTTCGCGACCGTGATCGTCCCGTCGGTCAACGGGCAGCCCGCCTGCGTCGCGGGGAAGGCGTTGGTGTCGGTCGACACGCCGCCGAACGTCTGCTGGTACAGGATGAACGTGTTGGTCGAGTCGTCGTACTGCGTGTCCGTGGCGTAGACGTTCGTCGCGCGTCCGCTGTCCGTGGCGACGTCGGTCAGGTAGCGCTCGATCAGCGTGTGGTACTGCCCCGTGACCGTATAGCCCGGCGGCTCCCAGTAGACGACGTGCGTCGTATGCGGCCCGATCACCAGCGGCCCGCCGTGGTAGGTCATGTTGCAAGCGGGGTTCGGATCCGGCTGCGGGCACACGACCGACGGCTTCCGATGAGCACGTTTCCGCAGCGACCGGAGAACGGACGCGCTCGGCGTCGGCAGCACGGGCCGTCGAGCCGTTCGGACGTGCTTCTTGTCCGGCATCCTCCCGAGCAGCGGGCCGATGCTCTTGGCGTGGGCGCGGTGCGCCGCGGCGGCCGGCCCGGCGAGCAGCGCGGGAACGGCCATCGCCAGTGCGAGCGCGACAAAGGGCGCAGCCTTGAACAGGCGTGCAGGTGACATCTTTTCTCTCCTCTCGCCCGCGCGGGCGGCACGCAGAATCCCGCGAGAGGCGGTCGTTGGCGGCTCTTCGCACAGTAGGAGCGAGTCTGGGGACGGTCAATCCCCGCCGCGAAGATCTACATTTCGAGCATGGCGCCGCCCGCCGGCCTCCGCTGCACCCTCGCGCTCGCGCTTCTGTCGGCGCTGCTCGCTGCCGGTTTCGTGTGGTCGTGCTCGAGCCGGACGTCGGGCTCTCGGAGCGCAGGCTGCACGCCGGCGCGGGTCGGCGGCCGGTCGGTCTGCCTGAAGCCAGGGCTGCGTTGCGAGCAGCGTTATGAACACATCTACCGCTCGTACGCGCTCACCTGCCGCGGGGGCCGGCTCCGCGAGAGGACCTACATCGGGCCTGGGAATCCGTGATGGAAGAGCTGAGGCCGGGGCTCTGGACCTGGACCGCGCCGCATCCCGAGTGGCACGAGCAGCCCGTCGTCCGCTCGTACGCCGTCGAGCAGGAAGACGGCCTCGTGCTGATCGACCCGATGGCGCCGCCGGCCGAGCTCCTCGCCGACCGCGAGCTGAGGGTCGCGCTCACGTGCCCGTGGCACGCGCGCAGCGCTCCCGAGCTGGGCGCCGCCGACGCGGAGGTGGAGACTCGCCCGGGCTTCTATCCAGACGAGCGCGTCATCTGGCTCGCCGACCACGGCGCACTCGTCTTCGGCGACTCGTTCCCCGGCGGGCCGATCCGGGACGATTGGCTTCCGGAGGACCTTACGCGCGCCGACTACGACGCCTGGCTCGGCGAGTTCCTGGAGCTACCGGTCGAGCTCGTGCTCCCGACGCACGGCGACCCCGGCGGGCGCGAGTTGTTAGCCGGGTAGCCAGCCCTCGCGGTAGCGGGCCGGCGTTCGCTGCGGGAAACGCGCGTACGCCTCCCGCGGTTCGCTCGTCTCCTCTTCGACGCCGGCGCCCTGCCGCAGCGCGACCTCGTCGACCGCGTACCCGCCCCAGTTGGGCCCGGTCGACTTGTCGCGGGCGCCCATCGCCAGCACGACGCAGTTCCCCTCACCCGCTCCCACGATCGTGTGCTTCGCCTCCGGCGGGCAGTGCACGAAGTCCCACTGGCGCAGCGGCCGCTCGTCCCCCTCGATGATCAGCACCGCCTCGCCGGCGAGGATGAGGAAGTCCTCCTGGTCGGCCTCCCAGTGGTACATCGACAGCGGCTCGCCGGGCCCGAGCTTCGCAAGCTGGATGCCGATCTGCGAGAACTCCGGCTCGCCTTCGAAGATGCAGGAATCGCCGCGGCCCTGGCTCGACCGCCAGCGAGCGTCACGGGCGTTGACTACGAACCATCCCTCGCCCTGCGGCACGAGGCCGTGGTCGGTCTGTTCCAGCGGCGCCTCCGGAACCATCGGCGCCAGCTTGCCACACGCCCGTGGCGCTAGGTGCGTACGTCCCAGCGGGCAGGGTCGAAGCCGAACGTGTCGACCAGCCGCTTGCTCTCTGAGGCCTCCGCCGCGGCGCGTTGCCGGCTGTACGTCCAGACCGTCTCCAGGCCGTTCGCGTCGTGCCGGTCGATCTCGACCGCGTGCGGCTCCGTGCGATCGACGTAATCGCATGCGAAATCGGCGGCGTCCAGGAGGTTCGGGCCCTCGTAGAGGACCGTCCGCCGATCTGAACCGAGCACATGCTCGACCGCGTAAACCTTGTAGCTCGGCTGTCCGGGCTCCACCGGCACGGTGAGCGTCTCCACGTCCGCCCCGAGAGCGCCGGTCGCGACGTTGAGCCCGTGCTGATCGGCCAGCGCCGAGGCGAGCTCGGCTCCCGAGACATGACCATGCCTGACGAGGATCTCGCCCAGGCGCCGGTCCGGATGGTCGCCCTTCTCGACCAGCGCATCGAGGAGCGCGCCCGGCGAGATGACACCGTTCTCGACGAGGAGCTTGCCGAGCGGCTTCCACGGCCGGTCCCACCGCGTCGGCGCTTCGCTCGCCGGAGCTTCGCCCAGGCCGACGACCTGCTCGGCCACGGCGCCATTCGCCTGCCGCAGCTCCACGCCGTGCTGCCTCGCCAGCGCCCGTGCGAGCGCGGTTCCGCTCATCACGCCCTGCTGCACCAGGATCTGCCCGAGCAGCCGTCCCGTCCGGCGCTGCTCCGCGAGAGCGCTATCGAGGTCGCTCCTCGCGACGAGGCCCTCCTCGACGAGAAGCGTTCCGAGGTGCTGCCACGGGAAGTCGGCATGATCCATTTGCCGCTATATCGGCGGAAGGCGGCGGGAACTAAACGGTGTCCTTTGTCAGCTAGACCGCCGCCACGAACTCGTGAAGGAGCGGCCAGTAGCGATCCGGCGCGTCCCTCCACGTGAAGTGGCCGGCGCCTTCGACCACCTCGAGCCGAACGTTGCCGTCGGGTAGAGCAGCGGCGATCTCGCGCGCGGCGGCCACCGGAGTGACGGGGTCGAGCTCGCCGACGCAGACGAGGGTCGGGCACTCGATCACGGAGAGCTGCTCGAGCACGTCGAAGCGTCGCAGCAGGTCCAGGCCGGCGGCGTTCAGTTCGAGATTGACGACCGTGCGACTCTTCTCCCGCTCACCGGGCACCCAAGGCCCGAAGAGGATCCAGCAGCGCGACCACTCGTCCGGCTCGACGGAGGCACTGTCGGCGCCGTACGCGCGGGCGGCGATGCCCGCCACCTCGTCGCCGCCGCGGCGCCGGAACTCTTCCACCAGCCGGTCCAGATCGAACCTGCCCATCGCAGACTGGAGCACGAGCGCCCGGGGATGTCCCGGGTGGCGCGCCGCGTAGACGAGCGCGATCATGCCGCCGAGCGAGTGCCCGTAGACGATCGGCCGCTCGATGCCGACGGAATCCGCGAAGTCGCGGACGACATCGGCCGCGAGCTCGAAGCGCCAGCTCTCCGGATCGCCCCACTCCGAGCGTCCGTGGCCGAGCACGTCGAGGTAGACGACTTGCGCAACCTCGGCAAGACGGCCGAAGTCCGGCTTGAAGTAGGAGTGATCGAAGCTCCCCGGCCCGCCGTGCAGAAGCACGACGGTCGGCCGCTCACGCATCGCCGAGCCGTTGGGGACGAGCGCCGCGCCGTCGACGTCGAACCACAGCCGCGCTCCCTTCACGTCGACGTGCATCAGATTCCCGCGAGGAACGCGGCGATCCGCTCGTCGAGCTGCCGCCACGCCGCCTCGTAGGCGAGCTCCCCGCGGCCGATCGGGTCGTCGATCTCGAGGCAGGTCACCGACGCCGACGCAGCGAGCTCCTGCACGCGCCGGCCGTGTTCGGGTTTCATGACGAGGACATGATCGGCGGACTCGACCAGCTCACGCGTAAGCGCCTTCGTCGTGTGGTCGTCGAGCGTCAGCCCGTGCCGGCGCGCGACCGCGATCGCCTCGGGCATCGCGCGGTCGCCGTCGGCAGCGGCCGTCCCCGCGCTGTCGACCTCGACCTCCGGAGCGAGGCGGCTTCTCGCGATAGCCGCGGCCAGAGCGCTCCGGCAGGTGTTGCCGCTGCAGACGAACAGCAGTCTCATAGGGCCGTCGTGCTCGTCGAAGGTATCAGCGACCGGATTGCGCTCGAGACGCTCGCCGAGCGCCAGGGCCGGAATCTCACGGCCGAGGGCGTCTTGATCGTGCCGATCGGCGGCGCGCAGGCAATCGGCCGCTTTCTGCAGCACTTCGCCGACCTGGGAGCGAAGCTGGCCGGTCTCTGCGACGCCGGCGAGGAGCGGGAGTTCCGGCACGGCCTGGAGCGGGCCGGCCTCGGCTCCGACCTCGACCGCGCGGGCATGGAACGCCTCGGGTTCTACGTCTGCGTCCCGGACCTGGAGGCCGAGCTGATCCGCGCCCTCGGCGTCGCCGCGGTCGAGGAGGTGGCCCAGGCGCAGGGAGATCTCCGCTCCTTCCGCACGCTGCAGAAGCAGCCCGCGTGGCGCGGCCGGCCCGCGGACGAGCAGCTGTGGCGCTTCATGTGCAGCGGCGGCAGACGGAAGACCCGTTACGCGCGCTTGCTCGTCGAGGCGCTCGACCCCGCCCGGGTGCCGCGGCCGCTCGAGCGCCTCCTCGCTCACGTGTGATGACGGCCGGCGACGAATACGAGCTCGACACGCCGGTCGTGCGCTCATTCGTAGCGCGGGTGCGCGCTTCGATCGAGGCCGCAGCCTCGCCCGAGGAGGCCTGCGCGGCGATCCGGCCCGGCTTCGCGGAGCTGCTCGCCGACCCGGACTGGCTCCCGTCCGAGTACCGCGAGAGCGCGCCGGAGAGCGGCATGGGCGGCGGCATCGGCCAATGGCTGCTCTTCCGGGCCGCAGATCGCTCGCTCTCGCTCTTCTCGCTCGTCGTCCCTCCGGGCGCGGAGACCCCGGTCCACGACCACCTCGCCTGGGGCCTCGTCGGGCTCTATCAAGGCACGCAGGACGAGGAGATCTACGCCGAGCGGGACGGCGGTTTGCAGCTCCTGGAGTCCCGCTCGCTGGCGCCGGGTGACTTCTACGAGCTGATCCCACCGCGCGACGACATCCACCGCGTCCGCACGACCTCCGCCGAGACCTCGGTCTCGATCCACCTCTTGACGAACGACACGGGCTGCGTCTGGCGGCACACGTTCGACCCCGAGTCCGGGCGGCGCGCGCCCTTCCGCTCCGGCTACGTCAACGTTGACTGTACGGAGTGACGACGACCTTCCCCTGCGCGTGTCCCTCGCCCATGTACCGCAGGGCGTCGGCGGTCTCGCTCAGCTCGTAGCGCCGCTCGATCACCGGCTTCAGCTGTCCGGCCTCGAGCAGCTCTCCGAGTGCCACCAGATTCGCCCTGCTCAGGTCCGCCATGAAGAACGCGGTCTTATGGCCGGCACGCCGCGAGCGGAGCCGCATCCCGATGATGTGCCCGAGAGGACCCAGCAGGCGGTTCTTCTTCGGCCCGCCTACGAGCACCACGGTCGCGTCCGCCTTTAGCACGCGCTTGCACGCCGACCACGGCCTGCTCCCGGCGTTGTCGAGGAGCATGTCGTAGCGCTCGCCGCTCCGCGTGAAGTCCTCGCGCGTGTAGTCGATCACCCGGTCTGCGCCGAGCGTCCGCGCCTGCTCGACATTCCGCGTGCTGCAGACCGCCGTCACCTCGGCTCCGAGCGCCTTGGCGATCTGCACCGCAAACGTTCCGACCCCGCCCGACGCCCCGTTCACGAGGACCTTTTGCCCCGGCTGCACCTCGCCCTTGTCACGCAGGCCCTGGAGCGCGGTCACCCCGGCGACCGGCAGCGCCGCAGCCTCCTCGAAGCTGGCGCCGGCCGGCTTCGGCGCGATCTGGCCGTCTTCTGGAACGGCCAGGTACTCGGCCAGCGATCCGGCCGTGCCGCCGAAGACTTCGTCGCCCGGCCGGAACTGCCTCACGTTCTTCCCGACCGCCTCGACGGTCCCGGCGAAGTCGCTCCCGAGCTTGTGCGACTTCGGCCTTCGCAACTCGTTTGGCAGACGTGCGAGCCACGGCGTCCCGGTGAGCCTGTACCAGTCGAAGCGGTTCAGCGACGCGGCGTGGACGCGAACGAGCACCTCGTCGTCAGCGGGCTCGGGCTTGTCTATCTCTCGGAGCTGCGCGTTCCCGTACCGCTCGCGGACGATCGCTTTCATCCTCTGTCCCATTTCCTCTCCCTTTTCGTACGGTGTAAGCTTACGGTGTAAGATAGACGTACAGCGTAAGCTTTGTCAATGGCGACTTCCGCGACACCCCGTATCCCCCTCAGCCGCGAACGGATCCTGCGCGCCGCCCTGGAGCTCGCCGACGAGAGTGGGATCGAGGCGCTTTCGATGCGCAAGCTCGCGCGGGAGCTCGGCTTCGAGGCGATGTCTCTCTACAACCACGTCGCGAACAAGGACGACGTGATCGACGGCATCCTCGACCTCGTCCTCGACGACACCGAGCTGCCCTCCCCGGAAGCCCCTTGGGACGCCACCATCCGGAGCAGCGCGATCTCCGTTCACGAGGCTCTGCGGCGCCATCCCTGGGCGTGCACGACGGTGATGGCGCCCGGCCACATGCGCCCCAAGCGGCTGCGCTACATGGACGCCCTGCTCGCGCGGCTACGCGAGGCTGGCTTCGGCGCCGAGGCGACGTACCACGCCTACCACGTTCTCGACGCGCACATCTTCGGGTTCTCCCTGTGGGCGAACAGCCACTCCTACACGCCGGCCGACGCCTCCGGCTTTGCCGAGCAGCTGGATCAGCTGATCCCGCCCGACACGTATCCGCACCTGCACGAGCACGGCGAGCAGCACCTCACCGACGGCCCGCACCGCGAGGTGAGCGCGTTCGAGCTCGGGCTCGACCTGATCCTCGACGGGCTCAAGCAACGCCTGGCCGGGTAGACCGTCCCTCGTTCGAGGGACTCCCCAGGCGCCGCTCCGGCCGAGGTTCGTCGTGCCGCTGCAGTGATCACCGACAGGCCCCAGACCCGCGAGCTCCCCTTCTGGCCCACCCTGCTCTGCCTCTGGGCCGCGGGCTGGGTCACCTCCGCCTTCACGACGCTCCTGTTCGTGGGTCGCGTCTACCCGACCGGCAGCTCCCCGGCGCTCTTGGTCGCGGTCAACCTGCTGCTCTCGTCGGCGATCGGAGCCGTCGTCGTCAAGCAGCTCCTCCTGAGCCTCGTCGAGTGCGAGATCTCCTACGGCGCTGTGCTCGTCGCGCTGGTCGCAGGCTCGACCGTGAGCACGGCCGTGCGGCTTGGCACGCTCTCCTCGCGGCCGACCGCAGGCCTTGGCTTGTCCTTCCTTCCCGCGGCGGCCGGCGCGCTCGTCTCGTTCTGGCTCTTGCAGAACGCCGCGCGCTCGGAGCATCCCGCCGCGCCTGCCCTAGCGCCGGCCGAACCAGCGGCTCTCCCGGCTGGAAGCTACGACGAGCTCGTGGCGGCAGTTCGTGAGTCGGCCCTGAGTGTCGTCGCCACCGTCGGCAGCGCGCCGCCGGCGTCGGTCCCCACGGTGATTGCCGACGGGCTGCTGGGAATCGAGGTCGCCAGGAATCGCCTCGAGCACGCCGAGCTCCCGAGCAGCGTCACGGCCGAGCTCAACCAGCGTCTGGTCCGCGGCCTGCGACAGCTGGCAGACGACCTGGTGGACATCTCGGAGGAGGCCGCGACGGCCGGAAACCGGTACGTCACGTTGCGACTCGATCAGTCCGAGGGCCTGCGAGCCGTGCGTCAGGCGCTCGACGACCTCGAGGCCCTCAGGTTCGGGACGACGCGCTGGTAACTACCGGCGGCTGACGACCAGCCTGACCCTCCACCCTGCGGGCCTGACGACTCCCGGCCGCGGGCGCTGGGCGAGGACGCGACCCGGCGGCCTCGACGAGATCCGGCGCGTGATACGGCCGCCTCTGCAGTGGCGGGCGCGGAGCTGCGCCTTGGCGCGCCGCAAGGTCATTCCTGTCACCCGAGGCACGACGCAGCGCACCGGCGGAGGAGGCGGCGGCGCAGGCGGCGGAGGCGGAGGGGGAGGCGGGGGTGGCGGTGGAGGCGGTGGCGGCGGTGGCGGAGGCGGCGGTGGTGGAGGTGGTGGAGGTGGAGGTGGAGGTGGAGGTGGAGGTGGAGGTGGAGGTGGAGGTGGCG
>WNGF01000531.1_pt1 | contig 55191 bp, 56 predicted proteins | sample 5400641 | NCBI WGS metagenome assembly WNGF01 (sample SAMN13153371, study PRJNA577476) | soil metagenome | isolation source: 80 cm soil or saprolite under grassland replicate 2 | place: USA:California | collected 2016-06-15
TCGTCGACCTGCGCGGGGCGCGCTTCCACAGCACCGCCGGGTTCGACGGGGTGAGCTTTGAGGGCCCCGTCTGGTCTGCCTGGTCGACCTTCCAGGGTGACGCCGGGTTCTTCGGGGCAAGCTTCCAGCGCTACGCCTGGTTCGGCGGGGCGACCTTCCGGGGCGACGCCAGGTTCGGCGGGGCGAGCTTTGCGGGCGGCGCCTGGTTCGACCGGGCGACCTTCCAGGGCGACAGCGACTTTCACACCGCCAGCTTCGGCCGGGCGAGCGGCCCGGGCAGGCCATGGTTCGGCGAGATGCGCTTCCAGGGCGGCGCCGGCTTCGGCGGGGCGACCTTTGCGGGCACCACCAGGTTCGACGGTGAGTTTCCCCCGCTTTCTCGGAGGCTTCTGAACCTGGTCCACTGGGACCAAAGGAGGGAGCTTCGATGGTGGCACCACGCAAGTACCCGGTGGAGTTGCAGGAGCGGGCGGTGCGGCTGTGGCGCTCCGAGCAGCCCCGCCGGCCGATCGCGCACCTGGCCCGCGAGCTGGGCGTGCACCCGGAAGCCCTGCGCAACTGGATCCGTCAGGACGAGGCCAACCGCGGTGAGCGCGATGACCGGCTGACCGGTGAGCAGTTGGAGGAGCTGCGCCGGCTGCGCAAGGAGAACACCGAGCTGCGCCGCACCAACGACATCCTCAAGGCGGCATCGGCGGTTTTCGCCCAGGAGCTCGACCCGACCCGGCGACGGTCATGACGCTGGTGGACCAGCTTGGTGACCGCTTCGGGGTCGAGCCCATCCTCCGGGTCTTGGAGGTTTCTGTCTCGACGTTCTACGGCTGGGTGACGCGCCGGCGGCGGCCCAGCCCCCGCGACATCGAGGAGACGTGGCTTGGCGAGCAGATCGAACGCATCCACAAGGAGTCCGACGGCACCTATGGGTCGCCCAAGGTCCATGCGCAGCTGCGCCGCGAAGGCATCCGCACCTCCCGCAAGCGGGCGGTCAAGCTCGGCGCGGGATGGTGGGCCGGTGTAGCGGCCGTAGGCGGCTGCCTGCTCATCGGTGAGGAACTCGACCGGCACCTACGCCTCCCCCTGTTGACGCCGGCGGCGTCGCGCGTCGTGTTGGGCGCCCGAACACTACACGTTTGTCCGTGATCGGCCCGAATCGGCTTAGCGCTGGTTTTCGTTCCGATGACACTCACGGGCCGGGCCCGGCACCTTCCCGACCGACAAGCCGCGGTTTGTCGGCCTGCTCACCGGGGTCGTGCTGATCGTCGGCGCGCTCACCTTCTTCCCGGTGCTCGCCCTCGGCCCACTGGTCGAACAGCTCTTCACCACCACCGGGAAGCTCTTCTGATGACAACGAAAGGCAACAAGGCGATGGAGACGGGAACTACGTCGATCGCTCAGCCGCCGCCCGCGCCGCCGCTGGGCGGTGCCGTGCGCGGACACCGCGCTCGCAAGCTGTTCGAGCCGAAGATCGTCCGGTCGGCCGTGGTGGCGGCCTTCCGCAAGCTCGACCCGCGGGTGCAGCTCCGCAACCCGGCCATGTTCGTGGTCGAGGTCGGCAGCGTGCTGGTCACCCTGCGCTTCCTCGTCAACCTGATCCAAGGCGGCGGGCCAGGCGGTCGCTCGTTCACCGGCCAGGTCGCGCTGTGGCTGTGGTTCACCGTGCTGTTCGCCAACTTCGCCGAGGCCATGGCCGAGGGCCGCGGCAAGGCCCAGGCCGACCAGCTCCGCCGCACCCGCAAGGAGACCACTGCCCGCCGCCTGCGCCAGGACGGCAGCACCGAGCGCGTCCCGCCGCCTCCCTGCGCAAGGGCGATGAGGTCATGGTCGAGGCCGGCGAGGTCATCCCCGGCGACGGCGAAGTCATCGAGGGCATCGCCTCAGTGGACGAGTCGGCCATCACCGGTGAGTCCGCTCCGGTCATCCGCGAGGCGGGCGGGGACCGCTCCGCGGTCACCGGCGGCACCAAGGTGCTCTCCGACTGGATCCGCGTGCGCATCTCCGCCGAGCCCGGCAAGAGCTTCCTCGACCGCATGATCGCCCTGGTCGAGGGCGCCGAACGCCAGAAGACCCCCAAACGAGATCGCTCTGTCGATCCTGCTCAGCGTGCTCACCATCATCTTCCTGATCGCGGTGGTCACCCTGCAGCCGTTCGCGGTGTACTCCGGACACCGCGCGTGGTGGTGGTGCTGATCGCGCTGCTGGTCTGCCTCATCCCGACCGGCACGATAACCCTTGGCAACCGCCAGGCCACCGCCTTCCTGCCGCTGTCGGGGGTCGAGACGGAGGAGCTGGCCGACGCGGCCCAGCTCTCCTCGCTGTCCGACGAGACCCCTGAGGGCCGCTCGGTGGTGGTACTGGCCAAGGAGCGCTACAACCTCCGCGGCCGTGAGCTGCTGGAGCGCCACGCGCAGTTCGTGCCCTTCAGCGCCTACACCCGCATGTCCGGCGCTGACCTGGACGGGCGCTCCATCCGCAGGGCGCCGCCGAGGCGGTCGTCAAGTGGGTCCGGGAGCAGGGCGGCAAGATCCCGCCCGAGCTCGACCCGATGGTGGACCGGATCGCCCGCGAGGGCGGCACGCCCCTGGTCGTGGCCTCCAACGACCGGGTGCTCGGCGTGATCCAGCTCAAGGACATCGTCAAGGGCGGCATGCGCGACCGCTTCGACCAGCTGCGCCGCATGGGCATCCGCACGGTGATGATCACCGGCGACAACCCGCTGACCGCCGCCGCGATCGCCAACGACGTCGCCAAGTACTTCGCGATCATCCCGGCGCTGTTCGCCGCGACCTACCCGGTGCTGGACAGGCTCAACCTGCTGCGCCTGCAGACCCCGGAGTCGGCGGTGCTGTCGGCGGTGATCTTCAACGCGCTGGTCATCATCGCGCTGGTGCCGCTGGCCCTGCGCGGCGTGCGCTTCCGGGCGGTGAGCGCGACCGCGCTGCTGCGCCGCAACCTGCTCGTCTACGGCCTTGGCGGCATCGTCATCCCATTCATCGGCATCAAGCTCGTGGACCTCGTCGTCACGCGCTCAACCTCGCCTGATCAGGAGGCTTGTATCCCATGCTTGTCGACCTGCGCCGCGGCGTGATCGCCCTGGCCGTGTTCACCCTGCTGGTGGGGATCGCCTACCCGCTGCTCGTGCTCGGGGTCGGCCAGGTGGCCTTCCGCGGCGCCGCCGACGGCAGCCTGGCCCGCTCCGGCGGCCGGGTGGTCGGCTCCGCCCTGATCGGCCAGTCGTTCGGCGACGACCCCAAGTGGTTCTGGGGGCGCCCGTCGGCCGCCGGGACGGACGGCTACGACCCGACCGCCTCGGGCGCCTCCAACCTCGGGCCCACCTCGGCCAAGCTGAACGAGCTGGTGCATGGGCGCCTCACCGCGATCCTCAAGGCCGACCCAGGCACCACGCCGGCCGAGGTCCCGTCCGAGCTGGTCACCGCCTCGGCCTCGGGCCTGGACCCCGATCTCTCCCCCGCGGCCGCCCGCTTCCAGGTTAACCGGGTCGCGCGGGCGCGCGGCCTCGACCCCGCCGCCGTTCGCAAGCTCGTGGACCAGCAGGTGCAAGGACGCACTCTCGGCCTGTTCGGCGAGCCCACGGTCAACGTGCTCAAGCTCAACCTCGCCCTCGACCAGCTCCGCACACGATGATGCGATGATCGTCGACGGATGGACCGTGACCAGGGGCGGCGACCACCCCGGCGAGGCCGGCTCAGGATCTTCCTGGGCGCGGCGGCCGGAGTCGGCAAGACCTACGCCATGCTCGGCCAGGCGCGCGACTTCAAGGCCGCCGGGGTGGACGTGGTGATCGGCTACCTCGAGGCGCACGGGCGCCGTGCCACCGAAGACCGCGCCGCCGGCATCGAGGTCGCCCCCCGGCGGGTGGCGCGGCGCGGCGGCCGCACCTTCACCGAGATGGACGTCGACTGGATCGTGGAGCGCAGCCCGCAGCTCTGCCTGGTCGACGAGCTGGCCCACACCAACCACCCCGGCGGGCGCAACGCCAAGCGCTGGCAGGACGTGGAGGAGCTGCTGGAGGCGGGCATCGACGTCGACACCACTGTCAACATCCAGCACCTGGAGAGCCTCAACGACAAGATCTACGAGATCACCGGGGTGCGGGTGCGCGAGACCTTCCCCGACCGCCTGCTGCACCAGGCCGACTCGGTGGTAGTCGTTGACATGCCGCCCGAGGCGCTCCGCGAGCGCACCGCCCGCGCTGGAGGGAGCTGTTCGGCCAGTTGATCATCGCCAACGTGCTGCGCGAGACCGACGGCGTGGACATCCTGATCGTCGCCGACGCCCGCGCGCGTCTCGAGAACGCGGCCGAGATGGCGCCCTCGACCGACAAAGGAGGGAGCCAACTATGAGTAGCCGCAAACGCCAGCTCGCCGAGGTCGACGGCGAGGGCCTGGTCTGGGGCGGGATCGGCTTTGCGGCCAGCCTGGTCGTCGGCGTGGCGCTCAGCCCCTTCCGCAGCCAGATGGGCCTGGAGAATGTGGTCATCGTCTACCTCGCGGTGGTCGCCATGGCCGCCGCCATCGGCGGCCGCGCCGCGGGGCTGGTGTCGTCATTGTCGGCGGCGCTGTCATACAACTTCTTCTTCACCACCCCCTACTACACGCTGCGGATCGACTCGGCCGACCAGGTGATCACCGTGGTGCTGCTGTTCGCCGGCGGCCTGCTGGCCAGCCTCGGCGGCCGCGCCAGCCGCCGCGCTGGCGAGCAGGCCGGCCCGTTCGACCTGGACGGCCTGCCCCACCTGGACCGCGACGGCCGCATCCCGTCGGGGCATCTGCGCTCGGTGGGCGGGACGCTGGTGCTGCCGGCCGAGGGCACTGCGATCGACCTGGTCCGCGACGGGCGGCGAGTGGGCACGCTGGTCATCCTGCCGGCTGCCGAGGCTGAATGCCGCGCGCTCGTCAGGCAACGTCAAGACCGGATCGAGGAGTCGCGGATCGCACTCCCGCGATCTCTCAGCGAAGGCCGGAGCTTCGACTTCGCGAAGGCTTCAACACCTGCACGGGGGTCGATCACGTCACGGGGAGTAGGAGTAGATCGACCCCCGGCGTTGTCGTGGAACCCGCTCTTACGTCGTGGTCGGCACCATGCTCGTCGTCGGCCCTATCGTCGTGCTGGTCGACGTGCTTGTTGAGGTTGAGGTACTCGTGGACGTGGACGACGTGGACGACGTGGACGTGGGTCCCACCGTCTCGGCGAACCAGGCGATGGTCACCGTCTTGTTGGCCCACACAAGGTTCGCGCCGTACTGCGCGAACCTGGCCCGGAACGTCGTCGCGGTGTACCGGTCGGCGCCGAGGAACTGGGCGATCGGGCCGCCACCGAGCGGCGACTTTACCGTTACCCCGACGTACGTCGGGACCGCGTCAAGGGTATGGGGAACGGTGACGTAGCCGAGTTCGTCAGTCGTTACTGTGATGGTGCCGGCCGCAATGAGCGGGTTGGCCTGCTGCGCGGGGGCCGGCGCGAGCAACAGGCCGGCGGCGAGCGCGGCTGCGGCGACCAGCATGACGGCCACCGCGCGGATGCGACTACGCAATATTGGGCCTCCTTCCCGCTACGTGCAGAGCGTTTCCGTCGTCATCTCCTTTCACTGGCCGGGGGAAATAATGTCTGTCGGGTTGCCCGCTCAAGGTGTCGCCACCCCTGCGCCGACGCCGGGTCACCGTTGGCCTCGCTGACCCTCGCGGCCTGCGCCACACCTTGCCCTGCGCGGATGTCGCACTGCCGGGAGTTGGCGCGCTGCTGTCCCACCACAGCATTCCAATAGTCAGGAGGATTAAACGTCGCCAGCGTGCACGCCCGAGCATGCGGACGAACAGCAGCAGCGTGACTGTTCGGTTCGGGCTACCCCGTTCGCGCGGCAAGGCCGGCGAATTCGCCAGCGGTGTCCGACCCTGGGCGCAGCGTCAGCGGCGCGGCGAGGCCCGGGCGCCCGAGGTCGCAGGCTGATCGGCGGCGAGCGCGCGCACCCAGCCCTCGATGAGCTCCAGACTCCAGGCCAGCTCGGTCTCGGGATCGCGGTGGTCCAGATGGCTGCCGAGAGCGTGGTGCAGGGGATAGGCGTCGCGGTCCAGGTTGGCGCGCCGCTGCGCCGGGGTGAGGGTGCCAGCGCTGAACCGGCCGCCGACCTCGGAGGCGGCATAGCCCAGGACGTAGGTGCTCAGCAGCCGCTCGGTGCGGGGAATGTCGGCGGGTGGGATGCCGGCCTCGGCCAGGGCCGCGAAGATCGCCTCGACCAGGCGCAGCGCGCCGGGGGTCACAGCCGGGCGCTGCAACAACAGGGGGAACACACCCGGATGCCGCCGGGAGACCGCAAGGACGTCGTCGACCAGCGTTCGGAGCCGCCTGGCCCAGCCCAGTCGCGGGTTGGGCAGCGGGACCTCCAGCAGGAGTCGTTCGACCAGCCCGTCCAGCAGGGCCTGCTTGTCGCCCACATGCCGGTACAGCGCCATGGGCGTCACGCCCAGCCGCTGCGCGACCGCGCGCATGCTCACCGCGCGGACGCCCTCGGCGTCGGCGATGGCGAGCGCGACCAGCAGGATCGCGTCCGGGCTGATGGTCGGTGGTCGACCCCTTCCTGCTCGACAGCATGGACCTGATCGTCGCCGCCGGCGAGACGACCGGCCTGATCGGCCACAACGGCGCGGGCAAAGCACCTTCATGGCGCTGGCGGCCGGGTTGCTGCGACCCGACAGCGGCGCTGTGACCGTCGCCGGGGTCAGCCCCATCCGCCAGCCGCGGCACGCCCGCGCGCTGCTCGGCATCGCCCCGCAGGAGCTCGCCCTGTATCCCAGCCTGACCGTCCGCGAGCACCTGCGCCTGTTCGGGCGCCTGGCTGGCGTTCGCGGAACCGCCTTGCATCGCCAGATCGACCAGATCGCTCAGGCCATGTGCCTGACCGAGGTGCTCGACCGGCCGGCGGGGCTGCTGTCGGGCGGACAGCGGCGGCGCACCCATACGGCCACCGCCCTGCTGCACCACCCTCGGGTGCTTCTGCTCGACGAGCCCACGGCCGGCGCCGACCCCACCACCCGGGAGGCGCTGCTGGCGGCGGTCCGCGCCCAGGCCGACGCCGGCGCCGCCGTCTGCTATATCACCCACTACCTCTCCGAACTGGACACTCTGCAGGCCACCGTCGCGGTGCTGGCCCACGGCCGCGTCATCGCCAGAGGCGCACGCCAGGACCTGCTCGCCGCCCTGCCCAGCGAGGTCGTCGTGCAACTGGACACACCCGTCCCGTCCCGCGTGGTCCACGGCCACCACGACCGCGCCGCCGAGGGCCGGCTGCTCCGCATCCGCACCCGCGCCGCGCCGGTCGCCCTGGGCGAGTTGCTGCGCGACCTCGGTCCCGACGCCGGCCGGCTGCGCGGCGTGGAGGTGCGCCAGCCGACCCTTGACGACCTGTACCGCAGCCTCGCCAGCCCCGCCGACCAGCCCGCCCGCGCGCCACGGTCCGATGCGGCCTGACCTCGCCGGGGCGCGCCAGATCGGCGTGCTGGCCCGGCACAACCTGCTCCTGCTGCTGCGCGACCCCGGCCAGATCGTGGCCTATACCGTCATGCCGGCCGTGCTGATGAGCCTGCTCCAGCCCCTGTACCGCGCGGCCCTGCACCATGGACCCGCCGCTGCCGCCGCCCAGGATGCCGCCGGCATGGTCGTGATGTTCTCGCTGTTTGCGCTCAACGTGATCGGCCACAGCATCCTGAGCGAGCGGACCTGGCGCACCTGGGACCGCCTGCGCGCCACCCCCACCAGCGCCCTGGAGCTGCTGGCCGGCAAGGCGGTGCCGCTGCTCACGGTCCTCGGCGCCCAGCAGGCCCTGCTCCTGGGCATTGCGACGGTGGCGATCGGCCTGCGCCCGGCAGGCCCGGCCTGGGCGTTCATCCCCGTCGGGCTGGCCTGGTCGCTGTGCGTGCTCGCCTGCGGCGCGGCGCTCGCCAGCAGCGCGCGCAGCCACGGTCAGCTCGGCACCTCTGTGGATATCGGCGCGCTGGTGGCCACCTGTCTGGGTGGCGCGCTCATCCCGCTGTCCGCGCTGCCGGCCTGGCTGCGCTCGGTCGCCTGGGTCTCGCCCGGCTACTGGGCCATGGCGGGCTACAACGCCGCCCTCACCGGCCAGTCGGCCACCCGCCTGCTGCCACCCTGCGGCGTCCTGCTGGCTATCGCGGTCGCCGCCGCGGCGCTCGCCGCCACGCGGACCAGCCGCGCCCAAGGGCGAAACCGGCACCTCTGACGGAGAGCCCTCTGACGGACTCGAACCGTCGACCTCAAGGCGGTCGCGGGTGCCCTGGCCAGGCCGTCTTGACATGTTATATAGTTTGGACGTAGCGTCTAAAGCTGTGAGTCAGCTTGCACACGCTGCTGACATGCACCTGAGGAGGAGTCGCGATCACGACTGCGACGCAGCCAGGCCCGGCGTGGACGATGCCCGTGCGGACGGTGTGTGCCGCGATCGCCGCGCTGCTGCATCCGCATGCCGAGGTCGCGCTGCACGACCTTGACACCGACACGATCGTTGGGCTGTGGAACCCGCTGTCCGGGCGCCGCGTCGGCGAGCCATCGCTGCTGGAGGAACTGCCGGAGTCCTGGCGGGAGCGGCCGGTCCAGGGCCCATACCGCAAGCTGCTGGCCGATGGGCGCGAGCTCAGCGCGGTCAGCGCGGTGGTGCACGACACCAGCGGCAAGCCCCGGGGCCTGCTGTGCATCAATCTCGACCGCACCCCGCTGCTGGACGTCGCCGCGCTGCTCGCCGGGGTCGCCGCACCGGTGGCGGCACGGCCGGCCGAACTGTTCGCGCGCGACTGGCGCGAGCAGATCGCGCTGGCAGTCGACGAGCTCTGCCGCGAGCACGGGCAGGACCGCCGGCGGCTGACGCGTGCCGACCGGCGGACGCTGGTCGAGCAGCTCGACCAGCGTGGGCTGTTTGCAACCCGGAACGCGGCCGAGCACGCCGGCCGCGCGCTCGGCGTCTCCCGGGCCACCGTCTACACACTGCTCAAGGAGGCGCGCCATGAGCGTGACGCTGCCCAACTTCCGGCTTGAGGTCTACCTGGGACGCTGGGAGTTCGCCGCCCGCCACCACCTCACCGCCTCCGACGCGCAGACGTTGACCATCGCGGAGCTGCTCGCGCTGGCAAGCGACGACCAGCGCGAGGCGTTCGAGCGTCTCCCGCTCGGCTACACGCCGACGTGGGGCACGCCAGCGCTGCGCGAGGCGATCGCGTCAACCTACGACACGGTCGGCCCCGAGCAGGTGCTCAGCTTCGCGGGCGCCGAGGAGGCGATCTTCTGGACGCTGCCAGAGCTCGTCGGCCCCGGCGAGCACGCTGTCGTGACCGTGCCCAACTACCAGTCGATGGAGACGGTCACCATCGCCACCGGCGCCGACGTCGACGGGCTCGTCCTGCGCCCCGAGGACGGCTGGGCGCTGGACCTGGACGCGCTCAAGCGGCTGCTGCGCCCCAACACGCGGCTTGTCGCCGTCAACTTCCCCAACAACCCGACCGGCGCGCTGCCCGACCGCCAGACCTTCGGCCAGCTCGTGGAGCTGTGCCAGGAGCGCGGCATCCGCCTGTTCAGCGACGAGGTCTTCCGCGGGCTCGAGCTCGACCCGGGGCGCACGCTGCCCCAAGCCGCCGATCTGTCGCCCACCGCGCTGTCGCTGAACGTGATGTCCAAGGCCTACGGGCTGCCCGGCCTGCGCATCGGCTGGCTGGCCTGCCGCGACCGCGCGCTGCTGGAACGCCTGGAGCGGCGCAAGCACTACACCTCGATCTGCAATGCCGGCCCCAGCGAGCACTTGGCGACGATTGCGCTGGGGGCCGCCGACCGCATCCGTGCCCGCAACCGCGCGATCGTCGCCGAGAACCTGCCCATCTTCGACGCGTTCTTCGCCGTGTGGCCGGAGCGGTTTGCGTGGGAGCACCCCCAGGGCGGCTGCGTCTGCTTTCCGCGTCTGCTGACCGGCGAGCCGACCAGCGCGTTCTGCCGGCGTCTGGTCGAGACGGCCGGAGTCGTCCTGCTGCCCGCCGACATCTACCGCTCCCAGCTGGCCGACGTGCCAGGCGACCGCTTCCGCATCGGCGTCGGCCGGCGCGACCCCCGACCCGCGCTGGCGGCCTTCGACCGGTTCCTGCGCGCCGACCGATGAGGTCATCGGCCCGGACGACTGACGACGACTGACAAGGAGATCCTCATGGCCGCAGTCATTGCCGCAATGTCGATGTCGTTGGACGGCTTCGTCGCCGATCCCTCCGACCAGCAGGTAGATCCACCGTGACGGCGTTGCCGGGCTCGCCGCCCCGAATCTGCGGCCGGAGGGTCAGACGAAGCGCTTGACGAACGCGAGCGCCTTGTCGGCGACCTCGCGCCAGCCGCTGTCGATGGTGAGCGCGTGCCCGCGGTTGGGGACCTGCACGATCTCGGTCACGCCCTCGTTGTCCTGCTGTTGCTGGTAGGAGGCGTTCGCGATGGCCCACGGGACGGTGTGGTCCTTCTCGCCGGAGATGATCAGCAGCGGGCCACGGTCGGGGTTCCTGGTGTCGACCTTGGCCTCGGTCCAGGGGTTGAGGTTGGCCGTCGCGGCCTGGAAGATCGGGCGGCCGGAGGCGGGCACGGCGTAGGTCTCGTACAGCTGCTTGGCCTCGTCCTCGCTGACGGCGTTGGCGAAGCCGTAGCGGAACTGCTCATAGGTCAGCGGGACGGCACGGTTGCGGTTGGCGGGATTGCCGAGCACGGGCGCGGACGACTTCAGCGCGGAGATCGGCAGGGGCAGCACGCCGCGGAACGGCGCCGGGTCGATCGCCACCGACGCCGCCGCCAGGCCGCGCCCGGCCAGAATCTGGGTCAGCAGCCCGCCGAAGGAGTGGCCGATGATCGCCGGCTTCCTGGCCAGCCCGCGGATGATCGTCTCGAAGTGGTCGGCGACCTGGCCCACCGACTTGCCGGCGAACACCTCGGGATGGGCCTTGGCCTCCTCGACCGTGTCCGGATCATCCGGCCACCCGGGCGTCAACGTCGTGTAGCCGCCCTCCTCGAACACCGTTGCCCAGCGATCCCAGCTGCTGGGCAGCAGCCACAGGCCGTGGACGAACACGACTGGCGTGCGCCCGGTCGCGTTCGCGCGCTCGCACTGCTCGAGCTCGTGCTCGGTGATCGTCTTGTTGCCCGGTGCCCCTGCGCTGGCCATGGCGGTTCCCCTCACTAGAATGCGGTGCGAGCCACGGATGCTCACACAATAGAAGCAGTGGCGAGCCTCCGGCTACCGTCAGGCGCTGCGCAGGACCGGGTGGTGCTAGTCTCCGCCCCCGGGACGGCGAGACGGGAAGGGGCTGGATGGCCGACGCGGCGTTCGAGCGCCTGGCCCGGGCGACCCTCGACGACGTCCTCACCCGGCACCCGGACATGGCCACCGAGCTCGGCGACCACCGCTTCGACGACCGGCTGCCGGACGAGCGGCCCGAGGCGCTGGAGGACGAGCGCCGCGCGCTGCGGGACCGGCTCCGCAAGCTGGCCGCGCTCGACCTGGCGGCGCTGACCCCTGACAACCGCGTGGACGCCGAGATCCTACGGTCGCGCGTTGAGGGGCGCCTGTACGAGCTGGAGGTCCTGCGCGAGCACGAGTGGAGCCCGCTGCTGGCCAACCCCGGCGGCGCCCTGTACTCGCTGCTGGCCCGCGACTACGCCCCGCTGCCCGAGCGGCTGCGCTCGCTTGCCGGCAGGCTGGCCGGGGTGCCCGAGTCCCTGGACGTGGCCCGCCGGTCCCTGCATGACATGCCGCGGGTGCACCTGGAGACCGCGATCGCCCAGTTCGGCGGCGCGGCCGCGCTGATCGCCGAGGAGATCGACAGGGCGCTGGAGGCCGCGCCCGTGCTGTGCCGCTCCCTGATCGACCGGGTGCGCCCCGCGGCGCTGGCGGCGATCGAGGAGCACCGCCGCTGGCTGTCCGAGCGGCTCGCCTCGTTGGCGGGCCCGGGTCCCGATCCCCGGATCGGCTCGGAGCGGTTCGCGCGCAGGCTCGCCCACACCCTCGACGCCGCCACCGACTCCGACCGGATCCTGGCGCGGGCCGATGCGGAGCTGGCCCGGGCCGAGGAGGACATCGCCAGCACCGCCGCGCGCATCAGCGGGGCGTCAGCGGGCGCGCCGGACCTGGTGCGCGAGGTGCTGGACCAGCTCGCCGAGAAGCGTCCCGACAACGCGACCATCGTCGAGCTGTGCCGGCGGGCGCTGGCGGGCGCTGGCGAGTTCGTCGCCGAGCAGCACCTGGTCACGGTCTACGACGACCCGGTCGACGTCATCGTGATGCCGGAGTTCCATCGCGGCGTCGCGGTGGCCTACTGCGATCCGCCGGGGCCGCTGGAGGCCGCCTCCCTGCCCACGTTCTTCGCGGTCTCGCCGACGCCCGACGACTGGCCGGCCGCGCGGGTGGACTCGTTCTTCCGCGAGTACAACGCGCACATGGTGCATGACCTGACGGCACACGAGGGGATCCCCGGGCACGCGCTGCAGCTGGCGCATGCGCGGCGCTTCCGTGCGCCCACCGCGGTGCGGGCGGCGCTGTGGAGCGGTCCGTTCGTGGAGGGCTGGGCGGTCTACGCGGAGCGGCTGATGGTCGAGCGTGGCTACCGTGACGACGCGCTGCGCATGCAGCAGCTCAAGATGCAGCTCCGCACGATCATCAACGCGATCCTGGACGCCCGCGTCCACGCCCACGGCATGACCGAGGCCGAGGCGATGCGGCTGATGATGGAGCGCGGCCACCAGGAGGAGGGCGAGGCCGCCGGCAAGTGGCGGCGCGCCCTGCTCAGCTCGACCCAGCTCTCGACCTACTTCGTGGGCTACACCGAGGTCAGCGACCTGGCCAGGGACCTGGCGGCGTCGCACCCCGCGGTTACCGAGCGGGAGCTGCACGACCAGATCCTCGCGCACGGCTCGCCGCCGCCCCGCCACCTCCGCCAGCTGCTGGGTGTGTGAGCGTGGACGGCCGGGCCCGCGCGGTCGCCCATCCCACCGGGGCCGATCTGGAGCGGGCGCGCGCGGTGGTGGCGGCGCACCTGCAGCCGACGCCGGTGATCCGGATCGAGCTGCCCGATGGCCGCGGCGAGGTGCTGGCCAAGCTCGAGTGCCTGCAGCCGACCGGCTCGTTCAAGATCCGCGGCGCCCTGGCCGCCCTGGCCGCCCACGCGGTGCCCGGCGCTCGGGTGGTGACGGCATCGGCCGGCAACCACGCGCTGGGCGTGGTGCTCGCCTCGCAACGCTTCGGCGTGGCGGCGACCGTGGTGGTGCCGCGGACAGCCTCGCCGGCCAAGCTGGCGGCACTGCGGCGGCTGGGCGCGCGGCTGGTGGAGCACGGCAGCGGCTACGAGCAGGCCGAGCGGCACGCGCTGAGCCTGGCGGAGGAGGACGGGGCGGCCTTCCTGTCCGCCTACAACGATCCGCAGGTCATCGCCGGGCAGGCCACCTGGGCGTATGAGCTGCCCGGCCAGGTGGAGCGCGAGACGACCCTGGTGGTGCCGGTCGGCGGCGGTGGCCTGCTGGCCGGAACGGTGCTGTGGGCGGGGGGCCTGGAGGGCGTCAGCGTCGTTGGAGTCGAGGCGGCCGCGTCGCCGGCGCTGTCGGCCGCGGTGCGGGCCGGCCGGATCGTGGCGGTGCCGGTGGCTGCCACGCTCGCCGACGGGCTGGCCGGCAATCTGGAGCCCGGCAGCATCACGCCGGCGCTGGCAGCCGGCCGGGTGCGCGCCATCGCCACGGTGAGCGAGGCGGAGATCGAAGCGGCCATCCGGTTCCTGGCGGTTGGCTGCGGGCTGGTGGTGGAGGGAGCCGGCGCGGTCGGCGTGGCCGCGCTGCTGGCCGGCAAGGTGCCAGTGACCGGCCAGGTCGTGGTGGTGCTCAGCGGCCGCAACATCGCCCCCGCGGCGCTGGCGCGGATCCTCGCGGCGTCCTGAGGTCAGGCGGGGTGATCCCGGAGCCAGTCGCCGGCCACGGTGGCGACCGGCTGCTGCTCCAGCTGGACGCGGCGGTTCAGGTCGATCAGCTCGCGCGTTGTCAGGCCGCGGGTGACCGCGTTCAGGACGCCGACCAGCGGCGCGCCGTACACGTCCAGGGTGCGGCTGCGCAGCGCCGGGACGATGTTCTCGGCGGGTTGCAGCCGCCGGTCGTCCTCGAGCTGGACGAGGTCGTTGGTGGCCAGGGTGCCGTCGGTGGTCTCGATCATGCCCACGTCGATCTCTCCCATCGCCAGCGCGGCGGCGGTCACCACGCGCGACGGCATCGGCTCGAAACGCCCGAAGCGCAGGCCGTAGAGATCCTCCAGGCCCTTGAGGCACAGCGGTCGCGGCGGGCACTCGGGAGGCCCGCCGAAGGTGAGCCGCGACGCCAGCGGCAGCAGGTCGCTGATGCGCCGCAGGTGGTGCTCGCGGGCGCTGGACGAGGTGACGACATAGCCGTTGCGGCTCTCGGCGGCGGCGAAGTCCAGGACCGTCACCCCGCGCGCGGCGAAGGCCCGCCGCAGCATCCCGTGGGTGCGGCTGGCGTCTGCCGTTGCCAGCCGCTCACCGCCGCTGACGAAGTCCAGCGCGGTGCCGAGGTACTCTGGGACCAGGTCGACCCTGCCCTGTTCCAGGGCGGGCTCGACGATCTCGCGCGGGCCCAGCGCCGCCACCACCTCGACCGGGTAGCCGTGCAGCCGCAGCGCCTGCGCGTAGATCTCGGCCAGGATCCCGCTCTCGGTGAAGGTGAAGGACGCGATGGTGATGGTGGGGCGCCGCGGGTCCTCGGGCGCCGCGCGCCCGGTGGACCCACCGCTGCAGGCGGCCGCGACCACCATGACCAGCGCCGCCAGAGCCAGCCTGGTCATCCTCGACGCCGTCGCTCCGCCCATGCCCCGCTCCTGGGTCAGGCCTGCTTGCCCAGGCTACACTGACGCACTGGCCCGCACCCGGGGACAGGAGCGCGCGTGGTGAAGCTCGAGCAGGTCGACGCGGTCGAGGTCATGCTGACGGTTCCGCGCTGGAGCTGATGCGCGAAGCGGGGGCGGGGATGCGGACAGCGATGACGCGCAGACGGGCCGGGGCCGCGCTCATGGGTGGTCGGCGGCTGACCCTGCCGCGCCATCCCGGCGACGTGCTGCGGGTGGTCACGGGCATGGTGATCCTGGTGGCGAGCGCCGAGGTGGTCCAGCGCGACCGGGTGGGCGTGCTGGAGACCGACGCCTTCCGGCTGGTCAACGACCTGCCCGGGCTGCTGCAGCCGCTCTTCTGGGCGGCGATGCAGGCCGGCAACCTGCTCGCCGTGCCGCTGGCAGCCGCGGCCGCCGCGCTCACCCGCCGCTTCCGCATGGCGGTCGACCTGGCCGCCGCCGGGTCCGCGGCCTGGCTGCTGGCCAAGCTGGTGAAGCGGCTGGTGGCGCGCGGGCGGCCGCCGAGCCTGCTCGGTGACGTGCACCTGCGCGGCCCGGCCGCGACCGGGCTGGGCTACGTCTCCGGCCATGCCGCCGTCGCCGTGGCGCTCGCGACCGTGGCCAGCCCGTTCCTCGGCCGGCGCGCGCGCCGGCTCGCCTGGGCGCTCGCCGCGCTCGTCTGCCTCGCCCGGCTCTATGTCGGCGCCCACCTGCCGCTGGACGTGATCGGCGGAGCCGCCCTCGGCTGGGCGGTGGGAGCCCTGGTGCACCTGCTGCTCGGTGCGCCCGGCGGGCGGCCGTCGGCGGCGCGGGCACTGCGCGCGCTGGCCGCATGCGGGCTCGACCCGGTCGAGGTCGACCCGCTCGGGGGCCAGGACGAACGCCGCTCGGCGCGCTTCGCCGCCACCACCCGCACGGGCGAGCGGCTGTTCGTCAAGCTGATCCCGCGGGAGCGTCGCGACGGCGACCTGCTCTACCGCGCCTGGCGGCGGCTGCTCCGTGGCGTGACCCGACCGGGCGTGCGCCCCGGCTCGCCGCGCGAGCAGGTCGAGCGCGAGGCCTACCTGGCACTGCTGGCGTGGCGTGCCGGCGTCCGCACACCGGACGTCGTCTTCGCCGGTCCCTGCGACAACGACGCCGGGCTGCTGGCACAGCGCTGGCTCCCGGGCCGCCCGCTCGACCAGTACCAGCCGGACGAGATCGGCGACGACCTGCTGCGGGCGGTCTGGGGCGAGGCGGCCCGGCTGCGCGAGGCCGGCATCGCCCATGGCGACCTGGGCCGTGCGAGCATCGTCGTGGACGAGCGGGGCTCGCCCTGGGTGGTCGACTTCGACCGCGCCGAGGCGGCCGCCAGCGGCAACCTGCTCGCCGCGGACGTTGCCGAGCTGCTCGCCTCGCTCGCCGTCCAGCTCGGCCCGGAGCGTCCCCTGGCCAGCGCCATCGAGGCGCTCAGCGGCGCCGCCGTGGCCGGCGCGCTGCGCTCGGCGCGCCCGGCCGCCCTCAGCCGGGCCACGCGCGCCGAGCTGCGCAGCCACCCGGGCGTGTGGGAGGCGCTGCTGGCCAAAGCCGCCTGACGGTGGGGCGGCCGCGCCGGCTGGTCGCGGCGCCGGCTCACTCGGCCAGCTCCACCCCGAAGCCCTTGCGCGCCAGGCGCAGCAGCACCTGGCCTGGGGCGCGCAGGTCGCTCACGCGCCGGCTGCAGAGCGCCTCCAGCTCGCCGAGCCGCGCCTGGAGGGCGCCGTGACGGCGGGCGTGGCTGAGCAGGGTGGCGTTGCGCCACACCTTGCGGCGCGCCTCGGCCAGGAAGCGGCGGGTCGCGGCCTGGTTGAACGGCACCAGCAGCCGGTCGAGCAGGGTCCGGTCGCCGGGCCGCTCGTACCTGGCCAGCTCGACGTCCTCGGCGGCCACACGGCTCGCGAGGATGTGGTCGATCCGCTCGTGGTCGGCTCTGCGCCGGCTCACGATGGCGGGGTCGTCGAACTCCTCGTCGCCGATGACCGCGAGCAGCGCCTGTGGCAGGTCGTAGTTGATGTGGGCGTTCATGCCCAGGGGAGGAATCAGTGCAGCAGGGGGTCGGCGGCATGTACTACGGGCTGCCCACCGCCGACGCCCCTGCCGAGGGAAGTGCCGAGAGTGCCCAGCGCCAGAGCATGCGGGCGAGCGGAACTTCCCACAGCGCTCTGGCCCTGAGCAAATCCCGGGGCCACCACCGGGCGGCTATCTGGCGAACGCGGGGTTCGCGCGGTGGAAGGTCCCGTCGTCCAGCTTCACCGCCGGTCCGACGGCATGGCCGAAGGCACGGGCGCGGCGGGGGCGGGGTGGGCGGGCCTGGGCTAGCTGTTGCGGGCCTGCTGGCCGCGGGCCCAGCTCCAGGCGTACTCGGGGTCCTCCGAGCGCTGCGCGGCAGGGCCGAGCAGGAGCGGCCTGAAGGTGTCGACCATCACCGCCAGCTCGTCCGTGCGCTGCTGGCCGATGGCCGCCTCGACCGAGCCGGGCTGCGGACCGTGGGTGAACCCGGACGGGTGCAGCGAGATCGAACCGAGCCCGATGCCAGAGCCCTTGCGCGCGGAATAGTCGCCGCCGGCGTAGAACAGCACCTCGTCGGAGTCGACGTTGTGGTGGTTGTAGGGGATCGGCACCGCGGCCGGGTCGAAGTCCAGCGGACGCGGGCAGAACGAGCAGACCACGAAGCTCGGCCCCTCGAAGGTCTGGTGCGTCGGCGGCGGCATGTGCACCCGCTTCACGATCGGCTCGAAGTCGTGGATGTTGAACGCGTACGGGTACAGGTAGCCGTCCCAGCCCACCACGTCGAAGGGGTGGTGGAGGTAGGTCAGGCGGGTCAGCCCGGCGCGGTGGCGCACCAGCACCGCCGTCTCGCCCTCGTCCACCAGCAGCGGCTCGCTGGAGCTGCGCAGGTCGCGCTCGCAATAGGGAGCGTGCTCCAGGAACTGGCCGTGGCGCGAGCGGTAGCGCTCGGGCGGCCGCACGTGCCCGCTCGCCTCGATCACCAGCGCCCGCAGCGGCGGATCGCCCGCCGGCAGCCAGCGGTGGGTGGTGCCGTTGGGGACCAGCACGTAGTCGCCCTCGCCCGCGTCGAGCGCGCCGAACACCGACTCCAGGCGCGCCCGGCCGCTCTGCAGGTAGACCAGCTCGTCGCCGGTGGCGTTGCGGTACAGCTCGCTGCCGCGGTCGGCGGCGACGAACGACAGCCGCACGTCACCGTTGGCGAGCAGGAGCTGGCGGCCGGTCACCAGGTCGCCGCCGGCGGGCAGGCCGCCGGTGTGGAAGTGGCGGGGAAGCAGGGGGTGGTTGGCGACGAGCTGCTCATCCGGCGCGGGCTGCTCGACCGGCTCGGCCTTGACGATCGCGGTGGGCAGGTGGCGGTGGTACAGCAGGGAGGCGTCGGAGGAGAAGCCCTCCTGGCCGACGAGCTCCTCGGCGTGCAGCGAGCCGTCCGGCTTGCGGAACTGGGTGTGGCGCTTGTGCGGGATCTCGCCGACAGCGTGGTAGAACGGCATGGTGACCCCCAGGGTCGTCCTACTATTTCTCTAGCTCTTCAGATGTACAACGGTAGGCGACGCGCACGAGAGGTGCAGCCATGGCAGCGAGGCCGTTCGCATCCTCGGCAGACCTCGGCGGGAAGGTCGAGACACTCGAGGTCCTCGGAGAAGGCGTCTACGCACTGACCGCCGAGGGCGATCCCAACGTCGGCGCGGTCGAGGGCGAGGACTTCCTGGTCTGCTTCGAGGCCCGGGCCACGCCGGTGGCGGCCGGCGACTGGCTGGCCAAGCTGCGGCGGCACACCGGCAAGCCAGTGCGCTACCTGGTCCTGTCGCACTACCACGCGGTGCGTGTGCTGGGCGCGAGCGCCTTCGACGCGCAGGTGATCGTGGCGCACGAGCGGACTCGCGAGCTGATCGCCGAGCGCGGCAAGCAGGACTGGGAGAGCGAGTACGCTCGCATGCCGCGGCTGTTCCGCGATCCGGCGTCCATCCCTGGCCTCACCTGGCCGACGCTGACATTCAGCGAGCGGCTCACCATCGACCTGGGCGGCGACCGCGGCCAGTTGCTGCTGCGGTACTGCGGTCGCGGTCACACCGCCGGCGACATCGTGGCCTGGCTGCCGCGCCAGCGCGTGCTGTTCGCCGGTGACCTGGTGGAGGCGCGGGCGGCGCTCTACACCGGCGACGCGTTCCACGCCGACTGGTCCACCGGCACGCTCGACGCGGTCAAGGCGCTCGGCGCCGAGGCGCTGGTCGGGGGCAGGGGCGCGGTCGCGCGGGGGCGCGCGGCGGTGGACGCGGCGATCGAGCAGTCCCGCCGCTTCCTGCTGGTCATGCGCGAGCGGGTCGGCGCGGTGCACGCCGCTGGCGGGACGCTCCGGGAGGCGTTCGAGGCCAGCCACGCTGCGCTCGCGCCGCGCTACGGGCGCTGGCCGATCTTCGAGCACTGCCTGCCGTTCAACGTGCAGCGGCTCTGGGACGAGCTGGACGGGATCGACTGGCCGCGGATCTGGACCGCCGAGCGCGACCGCGAGGTGTGGAACGAGCTGCAGGACTGAGCCATGGCCAGCAACGGCGAAGGTGCGGTGGGGGTGATCGGCAACGGCCCGGTGGGCCAGACGACCGCGCTGCTGCTGGCACGCTGGGGGATCCCGGTGGTGGTGCTCGACAACCGGCCGCGGCGCGACGCCGAGGGCTCCAGGGCGATCTGCCAGGCCCGCGACGTGCTCGACGTGTGGGCCGCCGTCGGCGCCGGGCGCCTCGCCGACGAGGGCGTGACCTGGACGACCGCGCGCACCTTCCATCGTGACCGCGAGCTGTTCGCCTGGTCGTTCGTGGATCGGGGCAGGTCGCGCCTGCCGGCCTGCGTCAACATCTCGCAGGTCCGCACCGAGCAGGTCCTCGACCAGGCGATCGCCGCGCAGCCGCTGATCGAGACGCGCTGGGCCCACGAGGTCGTGGGGATCGACCAGGACGAGGCCGGGGTCACGCTGCGCTGCCGGACCTCCCGGGGCGAGGTCGGCCTGCGGGTGCCGTACGCGGTGGCGTGCGCCGGGGCGCGGGGCGAGGCGGTGCGCCGCATGCTCGGCGTCGGCTTCGACGGGCGCTCCTTCGACGACCGCTTCCTGATCTGCGACATCCGCGTCGAGCTGCCCGGATGGGAGACCGAGCGGCGCTTCTACTTCGATCCCGAGTGGAACCCCGACCGGCAGGTGCTCATCCACCCGTGCCCGGACTCGACCTACCGCGTCGACTGGCAGGTCCCCGCCGGCTTCGACCTGGACGCCGAGCAGGCCGGCGGGCGCCTCGACGCCCGCATCAGGCAGATCACCGGTGAGCGGCGGTACGAGATCGTCTGGAAGTCGGTGTACCGCTTCCACTCCCGCCATGCCGACCGCTTCCGGGTGGGTCGGGTGCTGCTGGCGGGCGACTGCGCCCACCTGTACGCGCCGTTCGGCGCGCGCGGGCTGAACTCCGGGGTGCAGGACGCCGAGAACGCCGCCTGGAAGCTGGCCTTCGTGCTGCGCGGCTGGGCGCCGCCGGCGCTGCTGTCCAGCTACCACGCCGAGCGCCTCAGTGCCGCGCTCGAGAACCTCGAGGTCACCTCGCGCACGATGGACTTCCTGGTGCCGCGGTCGCCGGCGGCGTGGGCGCGCCGGCGCGAGGTGCTCGAGCGCGCCGCGACCGACCCCGCCAGCCGCGACGCCATCGACTCCGGCCGCTTCTCCGAGCCCTTCTGGTACGTGGGCTCGCCGCTCACCACCGCTGACCCGAGCCGGCCCTTCGCGGGACGGCCGTCCCGCGGCGAGACCCCGGTGCCGGCGCCTGGCGTGCTGGTCCCCGACGCGCCGGTGCGCGACCCGGAGCGCCCGCGGGTCGCGCAGCTCCGGGAGATCGTCCGCAACGGACTGCTCGCGCTCACCTGCGGCCGCGCCGACGCCGCGGGCACCGCGCTGGGGCTGAAACGGGCCACCGATGCGCCCGCGCGCGTCCTGCGCCTCGAGGACCTCGACCGCGAGGGGCACCTGCGCGACGCGCTCCGCGCCCGCGACGGCGAGATCTGGCTGCTGCGCCCCGACGGCCACGTGGCCGCGGTCGTCCGCGACGCTGCCGAGGTCACGGCTGCCGCGCGCCGCGCCCTCGGCAACCTTCTCTGAGCCCATCCGCGCACTCAGGCGCGCTTGACCCGGGAGGCCTTGGCGTCCTCGCGCCGCACCCGGGAGGCGGTCCGCTCCAGATGCGCGCGCATGATCTCGGTCGCGGTCGCCACGTCCCGGTCCTTGACCGCCTCGACGAATGCCAGGTGCTCCTGCGCGCCCCGCTTGCCCATCTCGGGCGCGACCTGCCTGGCCTGGTGCAGCGACATCAGCAGGGGGCCCTGCAGCGACGGCAGCAGCAGCTCGATCGCCCCGTTGTGGGCGCACTGCGCGACCCGGGTGTGGAACTCCACCGACAGGCCGACGTCGTAGCTGTCGGTCGCCAGCGCCTCCTGAGCCTGGTGGCAGAGCTTCAGCAGCTCCTCGACGTCGTCGTCGGTGGCGCGCTCGCAGACCAGCGGGATGATCCCGAGCTCGAGCACCATCCGCAGCTCGGTGACGTCGCCCGAGGTGACCGACGACATCGTCAGGTAGTCGGCGATGCCCTCGCCGACCCGCTCCTTGGACGGCCGGCGCACAAAGGTCCCGCCACGGGCGCCGACGCGGATCTCCACCAGGCCGTTGGCCTCCAGCACGCGCAGCGCCTCGCGCACCGTCACGCGGCTGACGCCGAAGTCCTCGCACAGCTCCCGTTCGGCCGGCAGGCGGTCACCAGGCTGCAGCTGGCCCTGCCGCATCAGCAGGCGGATCTGGTCAACGATGATGGCGGAGATGCGGCCCGGGTTGATCCGGCTGAACAGCCCGGCGGCCGCCGCGCCACCGCTGGCACCGCCCGTGCCTGCGGGCGGGATCGTGCCCGCAGGCTGGCTCAACGGACGAGAGCGACTCATCCCCCACTCCTCTGCTCGAAGGCGCTGTTGACGGCGGTGACGAAGCGCCCCTATGGTTTTGACCAATAGTCTCATACCGGATGGGGACCAGACGCTGGTCGCTTTGCTGGTCGCAATCCAGCATCATGTGCGGATGCGCGACGAGCTTCTCCTGCTGCGCCCGGTCGAGGAAGCTGACCTGGGGGTGCTGAGCCGCCTCGACACCGATCCCTCGGTGAGCGAGCCGTTCGAGTGGTTCGGCTTCCGCAGCCCCAACGCCCGCCGGCACCGTTGGGAGGAGGACGGGCTGCTCGGCCCGGACTCCTCCTTCCTCGGGGTGGCCCTGCCGGACGGGACGCTGGCCGGCATCGTGAGCTGGCGGGTGGTCCGGACCGGTGGCCCCGACGGCGGCTGCCTGGAGATCGGCATCCTGCTGTTTCCCGAGCACCGCGGCCGTGGCCTCGGCACCGCCGCCCAGCGGGCGCTGGTGGACTACCTGTTCGCGATCACGCTGGCCAACCGGCTCCAGGCCATCACCGACGTGGAGAACCTCCCGGAGCAGCGCGCGCTCGAGCGGGTCGGGTTCCGCCGCGAGGGCGTCATGCGTGGCATCGCGTTCGTCGGCGGGTGCTGGCGCGACGGGGTCATGTACGCCCGGCTGCGCGGCGACCCGCCGTGAGGCGCACTGTCAGCAGGCTGGCGCGGTCAGCTTCTCCTGCATGGACCGTACCAGGCCGTCCTCCACCCTGAAGTGGTAGTAGAAGGCCTCCTTGAAGTGGGCGCTCCGCCTGCCCAGCTCGCTCAGGGCCGGGGGCCCGGCGGGAAACTCCTCGCATGACCCCCTGAACTGGATGCGGACGTCCCGGGCCACCGGGAGGGTGCGCAGCAGCGGGTTCTGGTTGCGCACGTACCACTCCGGGAGCCAGATCCCCGGCGATGGCTCCTCCGCGTACTTGCCGTCCTCCCTGGCCGCCTTGAAGGCATCCTGGCCCTCGAAGACCTGCACGAGGTCGACCACGATCGTGCGGCCGCCGACGTCGACGCTGCGGACGAAGCCGTCGTAGCCGCCGTCGGCCAGGACCGGCGCGTGGCCGCCGTTGCCCGGGCCGGAGCCCGGCTGGTCCTGGCCGGACGACTGCGGGGTGGTGGTGGTGGGCGTGGCGACGTTCTGGGGCCCGCCGGCCGGCGGGCCCGTCGCGGCGGTGGGCGCTGGCCGGACGGCCAGGGCGACGGCGATCCCCGTGCCCACCGCCGCGAGCGCGAGCGCGGCGACGACGACGAGCGATACCACCAGGCGCCGCCGCCGGGTCGGGCCAGCCGACTCGGGCCGCGGTCTGGTGTGGTCGGTCGTGGATGTGCGCATAGTTCCCCCTGTCCCGCGCCGCCCGCCCTCGACACCGCTACCGCTGCGCCGGCCGGCTGGGCACAAGCCGACGCAGCGGTACCCCCTCGCGGTGCGCTGCCGAGGCGGAGAGCCCCCCCGGGGTGCGCGGCAGCGACGGCGTCAGCTTCCCGCGGAAGGATCACAAAGCGATGCCATGATCAGCGCGCGCCGGTATCGGCCTGATAACCGTTGGGCTCCAGCACCGCTTCCGCCTCGATCTCGACCTGCCAGCGCGGGTCGAGCAGGCCGGCGACCACCACCATCGTCGCGGCGGGGCGGGTCTGGCCGAAGACCGCGCCGTGGGCGCGGCCCACCGCCTCCCAGATGCCGGCGCTGGTGACGAACATCCGCGTCCGCACCACGTGCTCGGGGCCGGCCCCGGCCTCGCGCAGGGCGGCCAGGATCAGCTCGAGGCAGCGGGCCGCCTGCCGCTCCGGGTCCGGGTCGCACGACCCGTCCGGCCAGACCGGCGCGGTCCCGGCGACCACCACCCGGTCGCCGACCCGGACGGCGCGGCTGAAGCCGATCTCCGGCTCGTAGGGGGACCCGGAGGAGATGCGCCTGCGCGCGGCCGCGCTCATGCCCTGGTGCCGTTCGTGGGTGCTGGCGGCGTCATGTCGCCAGTGCACCACGTCCCGGCGCCGGCCGCCACTGTCGCCGGGCGACCGGCCTCGTCGAGGTCCGGGATGGCCGGCCGCCGACCATGGACGAGGTTGCCTCCAGGCGCGCATGATGGGCGGGTCGGGTCGGCCGTTCGACCTGTGCCGCCGCGCGGCTGCCAGGCAGGCCCGACCTCCGCCCCCGGAGCACGAACCACAGGAGGCGAGTATGCGAGGCCATGACCTCGTGGTCGTCGGTGCTTCGGCTGGCGGGGTGGAGGCGCTGGGACGCCTGGTCAGAGAGCTCAAGCCCGAGCTTCCGGCCGCCCTGCTGGTGGTGCTGCACGTGCCGCCGGGCACGACCAGCGCGCTGCCGAGCATCCTCGACCGGCAGGGACCGTTGCCGGTCTCGCATGCCAGGGACGGCGAGCCGATCCGGCGCGGCCACATCCACGTCGCCCCGCCCGACAGTCACCTGCTGGTCAGCGAGAGCACCCTCCGGCTCAGCCAGGGCCCGCGCGAGAACGGCCACCGTCCGGCCATCGACCCGACGTTCCGCAGCGCGGCCCGCTCACACGGGCCGCACACGGTGGGCATCGTGCTGTCCGGGGTGCTGGACGACGGCACCGCCGGGCTGCTCGCGATCAAGGCGAGGGGCGGCACGGCGATCGTGCAGGACCCTGACGACGCGCTCTACCCGGGCATGCCGAGCAGTGCGATCGAGCACGTCAAAGTCGACCACATCGTGTCGGTCCCGGCCATTGCCGCGCTCCTGGACGCGCTCGCCCAGGAACCGCCAGACCCGCCGGACCCGCCGCGCGCGCTGCCGTTCCGGAACCGCCGGCTGGAGGAGCGGACCGAGGACCTCGCCGCCGACCTCCCCGGTCATGGACCCGCGGCACTCCCCGGACAGCCGTCGATCTTCGCCTGCCCGGAATGCGACGGGGTCCTCTGGGAGGTCCAGGACGGCCGCCTTGTCCGCTTCCGCTGCCACGTCGGCCACGCCTGGTCCCCGGAGAGCCTGCTCAGCCACCAGAGCGAGGCGCTGGAGGGCGCGCTGTGGGCGGCGCTGCGCAGCCTGCAGGAGCGCGCCGCGCTGGCGCGCAGGATGGCGGACCCGGCACGTCATCGCCGCCACGGCCTGGTCGCGCTCCGCTTCAACGAGCAGGCCCGCGAAGCGGAGCAGGCCGCGGCCGTGCTGCGCGAGCTGTTGCTGAAACGCAGTAGCGTTGCGGGTGCACAGCCACAGGGCGCCGTCCAGCACGAGGACCAGCGAGCAGCCGATGAGCGAGGACACCACCGAGCACGACCTTGAGGTCCTGCTCGACTACCTGCGCCGCAACCGCGGCTTCGACTTCACGGGCTACAAGCGCAGCAGCCTCAGTCGGCGGGTACGGAAGCGCATGCAGTCGGTCGGGGTGACCAGCTACCTCGACTACGTCGACTACCTCGAGGTGGTCCCCGACGAGTTCACGCAACTGTTCGACACCATCCTGATCAACGTCACCGCGTTCTTCCGCGACCCGCCCGCCTGGCAGTACCTCCGCACCGAGGTCGTGCCCCGCATCCTCGGGCAGAAGCAGCCGGACGAGCCGCTGCGGATCTGGAGCGCTGGCTGCGCCTCCGGGGAGGAGGCCTACACCCTGGCGATGCTGCTGGCCGAGTCGCTCGGCGGCGAGGACATCAGGGACCGGGTCAAGATCTACGCCACCGACGTCGACGAGGCGGCGCTCGGCCAGGCGCGCGCGGCGCACTACAGCCAGCGCGAGGTCGAGGGCGTGCCACCCGAGCTGCTCGAGCGGCACTTCGACCCCAACGGCCAGGGCTTCGTGTTCTCCAAGGAGCTGCGGCGCGCGGTGATCTTCGGCCGCCACGACCTGCTGCAGGACGCCCCCATCTCCCGGGTCGACCTGCTGGTGTGCCGCAACACTCTGATGTACTTCAACGCCGACGCGCAGGCCCGCATCCTGACGCGCTTCAGCTTCGCCCTGCGCGAGGAGGCCTACCTGTTTCTCGGCAGGGCGGAGATGCTGCTCGCCCACTCGAACTTGTTCAGCGCGTTCGACCTCAAGCGGCGCCTGTTCCGCAAGACTCCCAAGGGGTCGCTGCGCGACCGCCTGATGGTGCTCGCCGGCGCCGACGACCCGCAGACCAAGGAGGCCGACCCGCTGGAGGACCAGATCCGTGACTCGGCCTTCGAGGCGAGCCCGGTGGCCCAGCTCGTGATCGACACCTCCGGCCACCTGGTGCGGGTGAACCGCAGGGCGCGGGCGCTGTTCAACCTCTCCAGCGACGACAATGGCCGCCTGTTCCAGGACCTGGAGGTGTCCTACCGGCCGGTCGAGCTGCGCTCCAGGATCCAGCGGTCCTACGTCGAGCGCCGGGCCTCGCCGCTGTTCGAGGTCGAATGGACCGGCGGCTCCGGCGAGACGCTCTTCCTCGAGGTCGAGATCGTGCCGCTGCTGCACCCCCACGACCAGACCTTGCTGGGCGCCAGCGTGAGCTTCTCCGACGTGACCCGTTCCCACCGCTTCCAGGAGGAGCTGGAGCACGCCAACCGTGGCCTCGAGGAGGCCTACGAGGAGCTGCAGTCCTCCAACGAGGAGCTCGAGACGACCAACGAGGAGCTGCAATCCACCGTCGAGGAGCTGGAGACCACCAACGAGGAGCTGCAGTCCACCAACGAAGAGCTCGAGACGATGAACGAGGAGATGCAGTCCACCAACGAGGAGCTGCAGACCATCAACGACGAGCTGAGCCGGCGCAGCGCCGAGCTGAACGAGGTCAACGCCTTCCTCGAGTCGATCTGGGCGAGCCTCGGCGGTGCCGTGACCGTGCTCGACGACGACATGCGGATCCTGGTGTGGAACCAGCGCGCCGAGGACCTGTGGGGTGTCCGTCAGGACGAGGTTCAGGGCAAGCACTTCTTCAACCTGGACATCGGCCTGCCGATGGACCGGATCCTGCCCCCGCTGCGCGCCGCCCTGTCGGACGGGTCGACCGGGACGGTCCGGCCCGCCCTCGTCCTGGACGCCAACAACCGTCGCGGCAAGCAGATCAGCTGCCGGGTCAACTGCAGCCCGCTGCTGGGCGCCGACTCGCACGTCCGCGGCGTGATCGTGGTGATGGAGCAGGAACCACGAGACGGCGAATAGCGACGACGCGAGCCGGGCTGACCGCTCGACCGGCCGGTATGCCCGCCTGCTATCGTCCAGCCGCGCGTAGTGTCTGTCGCCGGATCGATCGGAAGGGGGGCGCCCGGATGGCGAGCTGGGTCGAGCGGGACGCCGCGGTGGTGTGGCACGGCTTCACGCAGATGGCGTCGTGGGCGGAGAACGCGCCGGTCATCGTCGAGCGGGGTGAAGGCCGCGAGCTGATCGACGTGGACGGACGACGCTACCTGGACGGGATCTCGTCGCTGTGGCTGACCACGCTGGGACATCGCGTCCCGGAGCTGGACAGCGCCCTGGTCGGGCAGGCCGGGCGGATCGCGCACTCGACCATGCTCGGCAACGGCAACCGGGTGGTGGTCGAGCTGGCCGAGGCGCTGGCCCGGGTGGTCCCGGTCGAGCGTCCGCACGTGCTGTTCGCCGGCGACGGCGCCAGCGCGGTCGAGCAGGCGCTCAGGATCGCCTTCCAGTACTGGGTCAACCTCGGCGTCGGCGGCCGCGCCAGCTATCTCGGGTTCGGTGGCGCCTACCACGGCGACACCGTCGGCGCGCTGTCGGTGGGGGACGACGCCTTCAACGGCCCGCTGTTCGAGCCGCTGCGCTTCCCGGTGCTGCGCGCCCCCGGCTTCGATCGGCCCGACTGCCTGAAGGTGGCCGCCGAGCTGGTGCGGGAGCACGCCGATGAGCTGGCGGCGGTGGTGGTCGAGCCGCTGGTGCAGGGCGCCGCCGGCATGCTGATGGTCGCGGCGGAGCAGTTCGCCCAGCTCGGCGAGGCGTGCCACCAGACCGGCACGCTGCTGGTGTGCGACGAGGTGGCGACCGGGTTCGGCCGCACCGGCACGCTGTTCGCCTCGCAGCGCTGCGGGCTGCGCCCCGACCTGCTGGTGCTGGGCAAGGGGCTGACCGGCGGCTACCTGCCGATGTCGGCGACGGTCGCGGCCGACCACGTCTACCGGGCCTTCCTGGGCGAGGACCTGGGCCCGCGCACCCTCTACCACGGCCACTCCTACGCCGGCAACGCGCTCGCGGCGGCGGTGGCGCTCGAGCACCTTCGGCTGCTGGAGCGCTGGGACGTGCCGGCCGGCGTGGCGGAGCGGTCGGCCCAGCTGCGCGGCCTGCTGCGTGAGCGGATCGTGCCACTGCCGGCCGTGCGCGAGGTGCGGCTGGAGGGGCTGATGGGCGGGATCGACCTGGAGGCGGCAGGGCAGGAGCGGGTCGGCCGGCGGGTGTGCGCCGCGGCGGTGCGCCGCGGCGTGCTGCTGCGCCCCCTGGGCGACACGGTCGTGCTGGTGCCACCCCTGACCATCACCAGCGCTGAGCTGGACAGGTTGGTCAGCGTGCTGGCCGCGGCGATCGTCGAGGTGACGGCAGCGTGAGCGGCCCCTGGCGCGCCTGGGCGGAGGCCGAGGCGCACGGGATCCGGGCGGCCGGGCGCTGGCGGGCGACGCGGGACTTCGACAGCCGCGACGCGGTCGCCGGGTGCCTCCACGACGGGCGCACGCTGGTGTCGTTCGCCGGCAACGACTACCTGGGCCTGCGGGTGCATCCGGCGGTGGTGGCCGCGGCGCGCCAGGCGCTGGAGCGCTGGGGCGCCGGCGCGGGCGCCGCGCGGCTGCTCACCGGGTCGCGGCCGGTCCACGGCGAGCTGGAGGCGGCGCTGGCCGAGTGGAAGCACGCCGAGCGGGCGCTGCTGTTCTCGACCGGTTTCATGGCCAACCTCGGGGTGCTGACCGCGCTCGGCGGTGCCGGGACGCTGCTGCTGTCCGACGAGCGCAACCACGCCTCCATCATCGACGGGTGCCGGCTCGCGCGCGCCGAGGTGGCCGTCTTTCCCCATGGCGACCTCGACGCCGTCGCCCGCCTCCTCGGCCGCGCGCCGCGCGCGCTGGTGGTCACCGAGGCGGTCTTCTCGATGGACGGCGACCTGGCGCCGCTGGAGCCGCTGGCGTGGCTGTGCCGGCGGCACGGGGCGCTGCTGGTGGTCGACGAGGCCCACAGCGTGCTCGGGCCCGAGCCCGACCTCGGCGGCGCGGAGGTGCTGCGGGTCGGCACGCTCTCCAAGACGCTGGGCGCGATGGGCGGTTTCGTGGCCGGCCCGGGCCCGCTGATCGAGCTGCTCTGCAACCGGGCGCGGTCGTTCGTGTTCACCACCGCGCTGCCGCCGGCGGACGCGGCGGCGGCGCTGGCCGCGGTCGGGGTGCTGCGCTCGGGCGAGGGCCGGGCGCTGCGGGAGCGCCTGCGCGGGCACGTCGAGCGGCTGGCGCCCGGCCACCCCAGCCCGATCCTGCCGTGGCTGCTCGGCGACGAGCGGGCGGCGCTGGCCGCGGCGCACCAGCTCGAGCAGGCGGGCCTGCTGGTGCCCGCGATCCGGCCGCCGACGGTCCCGCCGGGCTCGAGCCGGCTGCGGGTGGGCCTGTCGGCGGCGCACACCAGCGACCAGGTGGCGGCGCTGGCCGCGGCGCTGGCGCGCCTGGGCGCCCGGATCGCTCCGGCCGCGGCGGCGCGGCAGGGAGTGGCCCGTGCCTGAGCGCACCCTGCTGGTGGTCAGCGGCACCGCCACCGGGGTGGGAAAGACCTGGGCCGCCGCCGAGCTGCTGCGCGCGCTACGAGCGGCCGGCGTGCCCGTCGCGGCGCGCAAGCCGGTGCAGTCCTTCACCCCGGGCGAGGGCCCGACAGACGCGGAGCTGCTGGCGGCGGCGAGCGGCGAGGACCCCCACCGGGTGTGCCTGGCGCACCGCTGGCTGCCGCTGGCCGCCGCTCCGCCGATGGCTGCCGCCATGCTCGGCCGGCCCGGCTTCACGCTCAGGGCGCTGGCCGCCGAGCTGGAGCTGCCCGAGCGAGGGGTGGCGGTGGTCGAGGGCGTCGGCGGCCCGCGCTCCCCGCTGGCCGACGACGGCGACACCGTCGACCTGGCCGCCGCCCTTGACGCCGACGCCGTGCTGCTGGTGGCCGAGGCGGGGCTCGGGGCGATCAACGCGGTGCGGCTGGCCGCCGCGGCGTTCGCGCGCGCCGCTCCGGTCAGCGTGCTGCTCAACCGCTACCACCCGGCGGAGCGCCTGCATCCCGCCAACCTCGCCTGGCTGCGCGACCGCTGCGGCCTGGACGTGCTCGTCGAGGTCGCCGGGCTGGCCGCCCGCCTGGCCCGAAGCCACCAGCTCCCGCTCCCGATGGAGGCGCCGTGACCGCTCGCCAGCTGCTCGCCAACGCCGGCCAGGCCCTGCTCGACGAGGGCCGCGACCTCACTCCCGCCGAGATCACCGCCCTCGCCGAACTGCCCGATGGCGCCGTTCCGTCGCTGGCGGCGCTGGCGCACGAGGTCCGCCTGGCCCGCCTCGGCCCGACGGTCGAGCTGGAGGGGATCCTGTCGGCCAAGACCGGCGGCTGCCCCGAGGACTGCCACTTCTGCGCCCAGTCGGCGCGCTTCGACACCCCCGTCCGCGCCACGCCAGCGCTGGACCTCGGCCAGCTCTTGGAGGCGGCGCGGCAGACCGCCGCGCTCGGGGCCAGCGAGTTCTGCATCGTGATGGCGCTGCGCGGGCCGGGCGAGCGCACCATCGACCGGGTCCTGGAGGCCGCGGCCGTGATCCGCGCGGAGACCGGCCTGCAGGTCGCCGCCAGCCTCGGCATCCTGAGCGCGGAGCAGGCCAGGCGGCTCGCCGTGGGCGGGGTGCACCGCTACAACCACAACCTCGAGACGGCCCGCTCCTTCTTTCCGCGTGTGGTCGGCACGCACAGCTGGCAGGAGCGGTTCGACACCTGCCTGCGGGTGCGCGAGGCCGGTATGGAGCTGTGCTGTGGCGTGCTGCTCGGCATGGGCGAGACCCTCACCCAGCGCATCGAGCTGCTCCGCGAGCTGCGCCAGCTCGGGCCCGCCGAGGTGCCGGTGAACTTCCTGGACCCGCGGCCAGGCACCCCGCTGGCGGAGCGCCCGCTGCTCGACCCGCTGCAGGCGATCCGCTGGATCGCGCTGTTCCGCCTGGCGCTGCCAGGCGTGATCCTGCGGTATGCGGGCGGCCGCGAGATCACCCTGCGCGAGCTGCAGGCCATGGGCATGACCGCCGGGATCAACGCGCTCATCATCGGCAACTACCTGACCACCCTGGGCCGCCCGGCCGAGGAGGACCTGCGACTGCTCCACGACCTGCGGATGCCCATCGGCGCTCTTTCCGGCCTGCTGTGAACCTGACCTTGCCCGCTTGCGCAGCCGACGTTTCAGGCACAGCTCACGAGGCAACGCTGTCGATCGTTGAGAGGCCTACGCAGAACGGCTGAGGGGCGCGCCCTGGCATGGCGGTGGTACGAGTGATACGGTCCGTAACACCATGCAAGCCGTGCCGCCGCCGACGCCGTCGTCGGCGCCCCCCGACGGCCGCGCCCGCCGCCCTGCCGGTGTCGTCATCCTGAACTGGCGCGACACCGCCAACCCCGAGGGCGGCGGCTCCGAGCTGTTCGTCGAGAAGATGGCGGCCGGCCTGGCCGGGCAGGGACGGCCGGTCACCCTGGTGTGCGCCGCCCACGGCCACGCTCCCGCCGAGGAGTGGCGCGGCGGCGTCCGCGTGCTGCGGCGCGGCTCCGCGCGCACCGTGCACCTGCGGGCCCTGCTGCTGCACGTGCGCCGGCGGCTCGGCCCCCATGAGGTGATCGTCGACGTGCAGAACGGCATGCCGTTCCTGTCGGCGATCTGGTGCCGGCGGCCGGTGGTCGTGCTCGTGCACCACGTGCACCGGGAGCAGTGGCCGGTGGTGCTGCCGGCGCCGCTCGCCCGCCTGGGCTGGTGGGTCGAGTCGCGCCTGGCGCCCAGAGTCTACCGTCGTGCCAGCTATGTGGCGGTATCGCAGAGCACCTGCCGCGAGCTGGTCGACCTCGGCGTGCGCCCTGAGGCGATCACCGTGATCCACAACGGCGCCCGCCCGCTCCCGCCGGACCCCGCCGCCAGGTCGGCAGCGCCCACCATCTGCGTCCTCGGCCGGCTGGTGCCCCACAAGCGCGTCGAGCTGGCCCTCGAGGCGGTCGCCCGGATCCGCGGCCGCATCCCCGACGTGCGCCTGCTGGTCGTCGGCCGCGGCTGGTGGGAGCCGCGCCTGCGGGCGACCGCCGAGCGGCTCGGCCTCGGCGGGGCGGTGCGCTTCCACGGCTTCGTGGACGAGGCCACCAAGCGCGAGCTGCTGGCGCGGTCGTGGGTGCTGGCGATGCCGTCGCTCAAGGAGGGCTGGGGGCTGGCGGTGACCGAGGCGGCCGAGCACGGCATCCCGTCGGTGGGCTTCCGCTCGGCCGGAGGTCTGGGCGAGTCCATCGTCGACGGCGTCACCGGTCTGCTCGCGGATCAGCCGGACGAGCTCAGCGCGCATCTGGAGCGCATCCTCACCGATCGGGCGCTGCGCGAGCGGCTGGGCGAGGCCGCCCGGGCCCGCTGCGACCGGTTCCGCTGGGACCACGCCGCCGAGGCCTTCGCGGCGGTGCTGGACGGCGCCGCGGCGCGGTTCAGCGGGAGCCGTAGACGACCAGCGGCCGGTTCGACGGCGTCCCGCTGCCAGAGGTCGTGACCAGCGTCAGCGACGTGACGAACGCCAGCAGCAGTGCGCCGATGGCCAGAGCGACGAAGATCCGCATCAGCGGCTCCCTTCTCCAGATCGCCGGGAGGATACCAGTTTGCGACGCCGCCCGGCCATCGCCAGGCCGGTGACGGCCCATGCCAGGGTCGCCAGCGCGAGCGCGTCGGCCAGCAGCACCGGGCCGCGCCCGCTCGCGCCGGGCAGGTGCGCGACCGCGGGGTCCGGCACCCGGTACAGCGACAGCTCCGGGTTGTCGAGGACCATGGCCAGCCCGGCCAGGCGGGGCGTGAACCGCTCCACGCCGGCGAGCTTGAACGCCAGCACGTAGCGGATGCCGGCGGCGCCGAGACCTGGGGCGAACGGTGCCGGCCCGGTCACCAGCGGCGCCAGGCGGGCGCCGTAGGGATCCTCGCCGGGCACGGTGACGCCGGCCAGCTCCAGGTCGTCGTTGCCGACCGCGCGGCGGGTGAAGTAGCGCTGCGCCGGGTCGAGCACCGTGCGGTTGCCGTTCCACGGGAACGCCAGGTACAGGTGCCAGGGCAGCACGAGCATGGCGCCGGGGACCGGGTCGGCCGCCATGACCTCCCGCGCCGCGGCCCACTCGCGCGGGTAGGCGACCGGCTGCAGCCGCCCGGCGGCGCCCCACGCCAGCGCGGGCAGCAGCAGCACCGGCGCCGCCACCAGCACGGCGGCGAGCGCCGCTCGCGTGCGCCGGCCCGCCAGGGCGCTGAGCAGCCACTCGGCCCCGACGCCGAAGCCGACCGCCTCCACCAGCGCCAGCGGCGCCACCAGCTTCTCCGCGTCGCGCAGCAGCCCACCGCCGGGCAGGTGCAGGACGGCCAGGTCCACCAGTGCCCGCAGCCCGGGTGCCGCGTAGGCCGCGGCCAGCGCCAGCCCGGTGGCGGCGGCCGCCAGCAGCCCGAGCGCCGCGCCGCGCGGCCAGCGCCGCGGCAGCACCCGCCAGCCGAGCGCGGCGACGGCGAGCACCACCGCGAAGCCGGGCCACCACAGCCAGGAGCCGTGCCCCGGCGGCACCACCCGCGCGTTCCAGATGCCACCGAGGCCCAGCAGGGTCCCGACGGTGCCGAGCGGCCCGTCGGGCCGCGAGGCGAAGGCGGCCACGCCGACCGGCCTGGCGGGCACCCCGCCGGGCCGCAGCACGCTCGGCACCCACCAGGGCGCGTTCAGCAGCAGGCCGGCGGCGAGCACCACCCCGGCCCGGCGCAGGGCAGGCCGCGTCACCGCCTCCCGCCGGCGGGCCGGCCAGGCGACCACCAGCAGGGCCGTGGCCACGGCGATGGCGCCGCCCGGCGGGCTGCCGCAGGCCGCCACGGCGAGGCTGGCGACCAGCCCGTGGACCGGTCGCCCGCCGTCGCGCCAGGCGATCGCCGCGCCGACCACCCAGGGCAGGGCGGCGTACGACACCAGCAGCGCCCAGTGGCCGATCAGCAGCCGCTCATAGACGTGGGCGTTCCAGACGTACAGCGCGGCCGCCGCGGCACCGCCCAGCGCGGTCATCGCCGGCGCCAGGCGCGCGGCGCCCCAGCCACCGCCGACGAAGATGGCCACCAGCACGAGCTTCTGCAGCACGTCGGCGGGGAGCGCGCGCGAGGCGAGCGCCACCAGCAGGTCGCTCGGCACGGCCCTGGCGACCGCGGTGCCGAGCCCGAGCAGCTCCCGGGTGAGCTGCATCCGTGGCACGAACACCATGTCGTAGACCAGCACGTAGCCACGTCCCAGCAGCGGCGCGAGCGCGAGCGCGGCGAGCGCGGCCGCGGCGAGGAGCCCGCCGAAGCCGCCGCCGCGCCCGCCGGTGCGCTCCGGTCCGGCGCGCACCGGACCGCGGGCGCGCGCCGCGGCGAGATCGGTCAGGCTCAGGGCGCGTCCTCTACAGCGCGTCGGCCGGGCGGGTCTCGGGCGCCGGCTCGTTCGCCGGGCGGGACGGCTGGCGCGCGACCAGCGCGACCCCGAGCACCACCAGCACGACCCCGAGGGCCAGCGCCACGATCGGCAGGATCGTCTGGATCAGGCGGAGCTGGCTGGCGGCGGAGCTGGCGTCGTCGGCGTTCTCGCGCACGGTGGCGTCATCCCAGGCGAGCTGCCCGCGGAACCCGGTGAGCACCGGGTGGCCGTCAGCGGTCTGCAGGATCTGGGTCTGGTTCTCCGCGGCCTTGACGATGACGCCGCTGCGGGGCTCGACCCAGAGCGTCCTGTCGTTGCCGTACACGAGCGTGGCCGGCACGGTGAGCCGCTTCGGCTGCCCCGCCTGCACGCCGCTGACCTGGATCGTGTCCAGAGGGACGCCGCTGAAGTGCTGCTCGAAGCGGTACACCTTCACGCCCCGGACCTTCTCCTCGCCGACGAACGTCGCGGGGAAGGCCTGCTGGGCCCTCGAGTCCCAGAACGAGTAGCCCGTCTTGCGGGTGTTGAAGGGGAACTTGAGGGTGAGGCCCTCGTGCCGGGGCCGGTCGCCGCAGCAGTTGCGCGACTCGGCGCTGACCCGGTCCAAGGCGATGCGCTCCTGGATGACCTCGATCACGCCACCGTCGCCGAGGTCCTTGGTGACCTCGAAGCTGTCCCACACCGCCGTTCCGGAGCTGCCGGCGCGCGGGTCGCCCTTGACCGTGCGGACGTTCTGGAGCTGGGCGGTGACCTCTCTGAGCTTGGCCCGGTTGAAGTAGGTCGCGGTGCCGGTCGCGACCGGCTGCGAGTACTGGTTGAGCGGCGCCTTCTGGAGCCGCGGGTAAGCGTAGAAGCGCACCAGGAGCGAGAAGAACACGAGGAAGAACCCGACGAACACCAGAACGTACGCGACCCGACGGCCCACCTTGGCCTCCCTTGACACTTCTTAGGTGTAACTCTTCGAAACAGATCAGCTCCGAACACTACACAAAGATTTGCACCGAAAATAGACTCCTGGGCCTGGCCTGCACAGTCGGGCACTATCACCATAAACGGAAGTCGAGCCGATGAGCGACCTGGTGCCGCGGAGGTGGTGGCGGTGAGGCGGCTGCACGTGGCCCCTGGCCCGTGGCTTCGCCGCGCGGCGATGGTGGTGCTGCTCTGGCTGCTGGGCGGCCTGGCGGGCCTGCTGCTCGGCGTGGTGATCGTGGTGCTCGAGCTGCCGCACCCGCTGGCGCCACGCCGGCTGCTGATCGCCGCGCTGCTGCTGTTGCTGGCGCTGCCGCTGGTCGTGCTGGCCCGCGGCCTGCCGACGCGGGCCACCCTGAGCGCGGACTTCGCCGCCGGGAGCCTGCTGCCGCACCTGCTGGCGGGCGTCGCTGTCACGCTGCTGGTGCTCGGCGTCCTGCGCGACGTCCGCGCTCAGGGTGGCCCGCCCGCGCCACCCGGGCCGGCGCCGCCCGACGCCGGGCACGGACAGCGCGCGCTCGCCCCCCGGAGCACGGCCGGCGAGCTCGAGCACGCCGGCGACGCTGGCGCGCACGACGGGCCGACGCCGCGATGAGCGCGCCGGCGGCGCTGGTCTCGGTGGTGGTGCCGACGCGCGACGCCGCCCGCACCCTGCGCACCTGCCTGCGGTCGATCCGCGCCCAGAGCCACCCCGCGATCGAGCTGATCGTCGTCGACAACCGCAGCGCCGACGGGACCTGGGAGCTGGCGCTTGAGCTCGCCGACGCGGCGCTGCGGGCGGGCCCGGAGCGCAGCGAGCAGCGCAACGCCGGCGTGGCGCGAGCGCGCGGCGAGTGGGTCATGTGGATCGACGCCGACATGGAGCTCCGCCCCGACGTGGTGGAGCGCGCGCTGGCCGCGGCGCGCGCCGCCGCGGCGGCCGGGGTGTTCATCCCCGAGCGCAGCGACGGCAGCGGGTTCTGGACCCGCTGCCGCACCCTGGAGCGGCGCTGCTACCACCGGGAGCCGCGCATCGAGGCGCCGCGGCTGCTGCGCCGGGCCGACCTCGAGCGGGACGGCGGCTTCAGGAGCGGGGCCGGCCTCGAGGACGCCGAGCTGCGCACCCGCCTGCTGGCCGCCGGGGTCCCGCTGGCCTGGGCGGACACGCTGATCGTGCACCACGAGGGCCGCCTCACCCTCGCCGGCGTCGCCCGCAAGCGCTTCTACTATGGCAAGAGCCTCCCCGCCTACCACCGCGCCCATCCGGGCGCGGTGTGGGGCCAGATCGGCGCCACCCTCGGCGCATTCTGGCGCCACCGTCGCCTGCTCGGCGCCGACCCGGCGCACGCCGCCGGGCTGCTGCTCCTGCGCGCCACCGAGGCGGGCGCCTACCTCGCCGGCGCCCTCGCCGCCCGCCACGCCGGCCGCCAGCCCGAGGTGTGAGAGCGCTCAGGGACGGGGTGGGCCGGCCTGGACGCGCTGGCGGGCGGTTGCGACCGGGCCGTGGAACCAGCCCAGCTTCTCGACCCACCAGGTGAGGCCGACGGCCTCCAGCGCGGCCACGCGGGCGGAGTCGGCGGCCTGGTCGCGGCCGCCGCTGTGCCCCTCGACCACCACGTCGAGCGGGACCAGCCCGGCGGGCCGCCGCGAGCGCGTGTAGCGCACGATCTCGTCGAGCTGCGCCGGCGCCATGGTGTCCGCGTGGCCGATGCCGGCATGGGTGGGGAACACCCCGTCCCAGCGCGCGGCGCGCCGGAACGGCCGCCGGTTGGGCCAGCGGCCGGCCACCCACACGGGCACCCGTGGGCGCTGCAGCGGGCGCGGCAGGAAGACGGTCTCCGCCACGCGGTAGTGGTGGCCGTCATGGCTGAACGGCTCCCCGCGCCACAGGCCGTCAAGGATCGCCAGCCCCTCGTCGAGCTTGTCCGCGCGCACTCTCGGATCGCCGTCCTCGCCAAAGGCGGCGAACTCCTCCTCGGCCTGCGACCCCAGCCCGACGCCCACGACCAGCCGGCCGCCCGAGAGCACGTCAAGGGTGGCGGCCTCGCGGGCGAGCTTCCACGGGCGACGCCTGGGCAGCGCGCAGGCCAGCACGCCCAGCCGGATCCGAGCGGTCGCGGCGGCGATCGCCGTGACGGTCAGGTACGGGTCGGCGACGGGCCAGCCGCGCCGGCGGTAGGCGACGTGGTCCCAGACGAAGACGCCGTCCCATCCCGCCGCCTCCGCCTGCCGTGCCAGGTCGACCAGCAGGCACGGGTCACCGTAGTCGCCGACGTTGGGCAGCCCGACCGCGTAGCGCATCAGCGGGCGCGGCGGCGCGAGCCGGTGCGGGCGGCCTGGCGCTGGGGCTGCCAGATGGCGTTGCCCGGCGGCGCCCACGAGCAGTTGGAGAACTCGATCAGGTTGCCGCCGTGGCTGGCGTGGATGCGGCGCAGCGCCCGGGCGACGCCCCCGCTGCTGGTGTTGTCGAAGAAGACCTTGCCGTCGCACGCCATCACCAGCGGGCGCAGCCGCTCGAACTCGGCCACCACGGCCTCGGCGCGGTGATCGCCGTCGAGGAAGGCGAAGTCGACGTGGTCGACCTCGCCGGCCAGCCTGGCGAGGTAGTCGCGGCTGTCGCCGACGTGGAAGCGGATGCGCCCGGCGACGCCGGCCTGCTCCGCATGCCGCCTGGCCAGCTCGACCACCTCGGGGTCGAGGTCGACCGTGCGCACCACCCCACCGGCTCGGGAGTCCACCAGCGCCTGCGCCAGGACGATGGTGGAGAACCCCCGGTTGGTGCCGGTCTCCACCACCACCGGGTCTGACGGCGGCAGGCTCGACAGCAGCGTGTAGTACAGCAGGTTCCAGCTCGGGTAGCCGAGCGACAGCCCGGTCCGCGCCACCGCCGAGCGCAGGTCGTGGCAGCCTTCCTCCTGTTCGGCCAGGTAGGGGTTGACCAGCAGCCTTCGGTCATAGTCGAACCTGCGCCTGCTGGGGATCGGGCGGATCGAGTGGTACAGCCACTCGAGGCGTGTTCGAATCGATTCAGCCATTGGGACCAGCGAGCCTCCTTGCTGGCGCGAGAGCCGAATCATAAGGTGCGGCCGTGAACCTCGCGAGGCTGCAGCGCAACTGGGACCTGCTCGGTCGGTCCGATCCCCTGTGGGCGATCCTGTTCGACCGGACCAGGCGGGGTGGCCGCTGGCGGCCCGAGGAGTTCTTCGCCACCGGTCGCGAGGAGGTCGCCCGGCTGCTCGCCGACCTCGATCGCATCGGCGTGCCGGTGCGCGGGGGCCGCGCGCTCGACTTCGGCTGCGGCGCGGGCCGGCTCACCCAGGCCCTGGCCGAGCACTTCGACGAGGTCGACGGCGTTGACATCGCCCCGTCCATGCTGGCGCTGGCCGAGCGGCACAACCGGCACGGGGCGCGCTGCCGCTACCACCTGAACGCGCGCCAGGACCTCGCGCTCTTCGGCGCCACGAGCTTCGATCTCGCCTGCAGCCTGCTGGTGCTCCAACATGTCGAGAACCGCTACGCACTCGGCTACCTCGCCGAGCTGCTGCGCGTGCTGCGCCCCGGCGGCGTGCTGGTGGCCGGCGTACCGAGCCACCCGCAGCCGACCCTGCGGGGCTGGCTGTTCGCGCTGCTCCCCAACGCCGTGCTCAACCCCTGGCGCCGGCTGCGCTACCGGCACCGGGGCGTGATGGAGCTGCACGGGCTGCCCCGGGAGCAGGTCGTGGCGGTGCTGCGCGCCGCCGGCGGCCGGGTCGTGGAGGTCAGGCCCGACGACGCGCTCGGCCGCGACTGGCAGGCCTTCCGCTACGTCGCGGTCAAGGAGCCGCCCGGCTGACCCGCGGCCTCCACTGTTACTGGCGGTAGCTTCGAGATAGGCTTGCGCCCCGACCCATTCCTCGCGAACAGGACCGCGCCACGATGGACAGTGCCCGGCCCCAGGCATCCGAGCTGCCGGCGCCGCGCCAGGTGCCGTCGCGCGTGTCGCTGCGGCGAGCCGGGCTGCTGATGGGCGCGGCCATGGGCGTCGGCAACGTCCTCAACTACGCCTACAACCTGGCGATGGTCCGGCCGCTCGGTCCCGCCGGCTACGGCGCGCTCGCCGCGCTGCTGGCGCTGGTGCTGATCGGCGCCTTCCCCGGCATGGCGCTGCAGGTGGTGGTGGCCAGGCACACCGCGCTGCGCGGCAACGACCAGCGCGCGATCGGGGAGCTGTGGGCCGGCACGCTGACGGTGACGCTGGTGGGCGGGGCGGGGCTCGGCCTGCTCGGCGTGCTGGCCGCGCCGGCGGTGACCGGCTTCCTCCACCTCGGCTCGATCGTGCCGGCGCTCTGGCTCGCGGCCGCGCTGGCGCCGCTGCCGGCGATCGCGGCCACCCAGGGCATGCTCCAGGGCCGGGAGCGCTTCGGCGCGCTCGCCGCCGTGCTGCTGGCCGCCGCCGGTGGCAAGCTGGCCGCGGGCACGGCCCTGGTCGCGCTCGGCGGTGGCGTCGCCGGCGCCGTGGCCGGCGCGGCCGCCGGCGGGGTCTTGGCCCTGGTCACCGGGCTCGCGCTGGTGCGAGGCTCGCTGGCCCGCCCCGATGGGTCGCGATCCGGCGCCGTGGCGTTGCGCGGCGTGCTGGCCGCAGGCACGGCCATCCTCGGGCTGCTGCTGCTCACCAACCTCGACGTGCTGCTCGCCCGCCACCATCTCAGCTCGCATGACGCCGGCCTGTACGCGGCCGGTGCGGTCATGGCCAAGATCGCCTTCTGGGCGCCGCAGTTCGTGATCACCGTGGTGTTCCCCCGGCTGGTCGCGCCGGAGGGCCGAGCGCGGCTGCTGGGGCGCGCCGCGGCGGTGGTGACCGCCGGCGGCGCGCTGCTGGTGGCCGGGGCCGCGCTCGCGCCCCGCCTGGCGGTGCTGCTCCCCTTCGGCCGGGAATACCTGGAGGTGGGCCCGCTGCTGCCGGCCTTTGCCATGCTCGGCACCGCGCTGGCGCTGGTGGAGCTGCTGCTGTTCGCCGGCATCGCCGCGGGCGACCGGCGCGTCAGCCGGCTGCTGCTGGCCGCGGTGCTGGCCGAGGCGGCGCTGATCCAGCTTGCGCTGCACCGCTCGATCGGCCAGATCGTCAGCGTGGCCCTCGGCACCGCCGTCGCCCTGCTGGCCGCCGGTTGGGTGCTGGAGCGCCGCCGCGCCGCGAGCCCGCTGGACCCGGGGTTTCGGGGCATGGCCAAGGGTCGCGAGCGCTAGCACGTGCCGGTCGGGGACCGGCGCACCAAGGACTGGCTCAGCGACGTTCAGGTGCTGTTCAGCTTGCCCCTGGGAGCCTGCGTCCCGTCGGTCGACCGACGGAGCGGTCCAGGACCGCGACGGAAGCATCGACGACGGTGGCCAGACGACCATGACCGGCAGGAGGATGACATGCCTTGCCACAGACAAGACCCGGCGCGATCACCCGGCCCGAAGCACTGGCCGGGCGTGACCCTGCTGAGCATCGGCTTGGCCGTGGCGCTGGTGGCCAGCGCGTGCGGCGCATCTTCGAGCTCCAGGAAACCGACGACGGCGGCCACGATGCCCCCAGGCCCAAGTTGCATCAAACCCGATGACGGCAATGGATGCCTCCCGGTCGCACCGGCCAGCAAGCGGGTCGATCTCACCAGGCCGTCGTTCTCCCACCCGACGCCGATCACCAATCTGCTGCATCCCAGCAGTAGGATCGCCCAGGTCGTCTATGGCGGCCAGGTCGATGACAAGCCGTTCCGGACCGAGTTCACCCTGCTTCCCGGCAGCAAGACCATCAGCTGGAACGGCCAGCAGATCAACACGGTCACCTTGCAGTACCTGGCGTACTCCGACGGGCGCATCCAGGAGATCGCGCACGACTGGTTCGCCCAAGCCGATGACGGAGCCGTGTGGTACCTCGGCGAGGACGTGTCCGACTACAAGAATGGCGTCGCCTACACCCACGAGGGCACCTGGCTGGCCGGCAAGGACGGCCCGGGTGCGATGATCATGCCCGCCAACCCCAAGGTCGGCGACGTGTACCGCACCGAGAACGCCCCCGGCATCGTCTTCGAGGAGATCACCGTCAAGGCCGTCGGCCAGACGGTGCCCGGCCCGAGCGGCCCGGTCAGCGGCGCGCTCATCGTCTCGGAGCTGCATACCGACGGCACCCGCGAGGACAAGATCTTCGCTCCCGGCTACGGCGAGTTCTCCACCGGCGACCCCAAGGGCGACCTGGAGGCCGCCTCCCTCGCCGTGCCAACCGACGCACGACCCGGCCCGCTGCCAGCCCGGCTCATCACCCTGTCCGCGTCGGTCCGCACGGCCTTCGACACGGTCGGCCGCAACGACTGGACCGGCGCCTCCGCCGCGAGCAAGACCTTGGGGACGGCTTGGGGCGCCTACCGGTCGGGCGACGTGCCCGAGCTGCTCGAAAAGCAGATGAGCAGGGACATCGACGCGCTCGCCGGAGCCGTCGCCGCCCGCAAACCCGCAGAGGCCCGCCAAGCCGCCCTCCGCGTCGCCCAGAACGGCCTCGACCTCCAACTGCGCTACCAGCCGGTCGTCAAGATCGACCTCGCCCGACTCGAGCTGTGGGCACGCCAGGTCGCCGTTGACGCCGCCGCCAACGACGCCGGCGCCGTCGCCGGCGATGGCAGCACGCTCGAATGGATCCGGGAGCGGGTCCGCCATGCCGTCGACCCGGCCACGGCCACGCGCCTTGACACCCAACTCCGCGACCTGCGGGCCGCGGCCGACAACAAGAATCTCGCCGCCGCAGCCAAGGCCACCCCGGCGCTGCTGGCGACGATCGCGGCCATCCAGCCCGGCTGACAGGCGTTGGGGGGCGGCCCGGGCCGCCCCCCAACACGTTCAGGTCTTCGCGGCGCTCCGCCCGGCCAGGGCGCGTTTGGCCATAGTTCAGCACCGGCGTGTAAAGATCCTCACTCGACCGCGTGGAGGGCAAACAATGCGGGTGCTGGTGGTCGAGGACGAGCAGCGGCTCGCCGCCGGGCTCCGCAATGGGCTCGAGGCGGAGGGGTTCGCCGTCGACGTTGCCTTGGACGGCAACGACGGGCTGTGGCTGGCCCGGGAACACCCCTATGACGCGATCGTCCTCGACATCATGCTGCCCGGCATCAACGGCTACAAGATCTGCCAGACGCTGCGGCAGGAAGGGGTCTGGACGCCGATCCTGATGCTTACCGCCAAGGGGGGCGAGTGGGACGAGGTCGAGGCGCTCGACACCGGCGCCGATGACTACCTGACCAAGCCGTTCTCCTACGCGGTGCTGCTCGCCCGGCTGCGGGCCCTGCTGCGCCGGGGCGCCCAGGAGCGGCCAACCGTGTTGGAGGCGGGTGATCTCCGCGTGGACCCGGCGGCCAAGCGGGCGTGGCGGGGGGACGTCGAGGTGGACCTCACTCCCCGCGAGCTTGCCCTGCTGGAGTTCCTGGTGCGCCGCCGGGGCGAGGTCGTCTCCAAGCGCGAGATCCTCGAGCACGTCTGGGACTACGACTTCGAGGGCGACCCCAACATCGTCGAGGTGTACGTGCGGCGTCTGCGCAACAAGCTCGACCGGCCCTTCGGTCGGGTCTCGATCCAGACGATGCGCTGGGCTGGCTACCGGCTGGCGGCCAATGGCGGCTGAGGAGCGCCGATCTTGGGCGACCCGGATCCGGACACGGGTGGGCACGGTCCGAGTGCGCACGACCGTGGCGGCCGTCGTGGTCGTTGGCGTGGCCATGGCGGCGGGTGCCGTGGTGCTGGTCGTGGTCCTGCGCGTCACCCTCACCCGTGAGGTTGGCAACGCGGCTCGGGCACGCGCCGCCGACGTGGCCGCCGTCCTCGAGTCGGGGACCCGACCGGGCGAGCTGGGCATCGACAACACCGAAGACCTGCTGATCCAGGTCTTCGACGAAGGCGGCCGGGTCGTCGCCTCGAGCCCCAACGTGGCGGGGTTGCCGCCGGTGACGCGCCTGCGCTCAGGAGAGTCGGCCAAGGTCGACGTGCCGGTCGACAACGACCCCTTCCTTGCCGTCGCCACCGCCGCCCCCAAGGCCCGGCTCACCGTCGTGGTCGCGCGCGCCCTTGACGGGGTCGGCGAGGCAACCTGGATCGTCACCGGCCTGCTCGCCGTGGGACTCCCCGTGCTGTTGCTGGTGGTCGCCGCGACCACGTGGAAGGTCGTGGGGCGGGCGTTGGCGCCGGTCGAGGCGATCCGCGGCGAGGTCGACGAGATCTCCGCCGCCGAGCTGCACCGGCGGGTCCCGGACCCGCCAGGCGCCGACGAGATCGCCCGCCTGGCACAGACCATGAACCGCATGCTGGGCCGCCTCGAACGCGCCAACGCGCGGCTGCGGCGCTTCATCGCCGACGCCTCCCACGAGCTGCGCTCACCGGTCGCCTCCATCCGCCAGCACGCCGAGGTCGCCCTGGCCCATCCCGACCGCGCCACCACCGCCGAGCTGGCAACGACAGTCCTGGCAGACAGCGTCCGGGTCCAGCGCCTCGTGGAGGACCTGCTGCTGTTGGCCAGCGCCGACGAGCACACCTTGCAGCAGTTGCCCCGGCGCCCCGTCGATCTCGACGATCTGGTCTTCGATGAGGCCCGCCGCCTGCGGGACGCCACCGACCTGCGGGTCGACACCACCGCGGTGTCCGCGGGCCGGATCGATGGTGACATCGCGGGGCTGCGCCGAGTGCTCCGCAACCTCGGCGACAATGCCGCCCGTCACGCCCGCACCCGCATCTCGTTCGCGCTCGCTGCGCACGACAGTGCCGTGGTCCTGGCGGTGGACGACGACGGGCCCGGCATTCCCGACGGCGACCGCGACCGCGTCCTGGAGCGGTTCGTCCGCCTCGACGATGCCCGCGCCCGCGACGCCGGTGGCAGTGGGCTCGGCTTGGCGATCGCCGCCGAGCTGGTCGCTGCCCACGGCGGCACGATCAGCATCGCCGACAGCCCCCTCGGCGGGGCCCGCATCCAGGTGAACCTGCCTGGGCAGGGGCCGCCCGGCGACTGAAACGGGACCATAGCGCTGCGCACGACAAAACAGGACCACAGCGGCATCGCCTCGTACTTCACCGGGCTCAGGTACTCAGCCTCAAAGCATCACGGACACCCTGAATTGGTTCCGAAGGCGCGCAGGACCTCGCCCAGGCGGGCGCACTGGCGGCGCAGGTCGTGGCGCTCCAGGACGGAGCGGCGGTTGGAGGCGCCGACGGTCGCCCGCCTGGCGGGGTCGGCGAGGAAGCCGAGCAGCGCCTCGGCCAGCGCCTCGGCGTCGTCGGGCACGCGCGGGTTCGGCGGGCGGACGGCCTCGTGGTTGGAGCCGCAGACCGTCGTCACCACCGGCAGCCCGCTCGCCATGGCCTCGATGTAGACGATCCCGAACTGCTCGTTCCACACCGGGGTCGGGCGTGGCGCGGTGACCAGCACCGCCGCCCGGCGCAGTGCCTCGGCCACGCGATGGCGGTCGCCGGATCCCAGGTAGCTCACGCCGCTCCCCGGGCGGTCGGCCTCGCGCCGTACCAGGCCCTCGAGCGGCCCGCGGCCGAGCACCTCCAGCCGCGCCTCGGGCAGGCGCCGCCGCACCAGGCGCTGCGCCTCCAGGACCCGGTCGATCCCCTTGTTGCCGGCCAGGGGCGAGACGAACAGCGCCACCGGCTCGGACTGTGGCGCCGCGGCGGGCCGGAACAGCTCGGTGTCCACCCCGGGCAGCACCACCGGGCAGCGCTCGGGCGGCAGGCCCAGGGCGACGCAGTGCTCGCGTGCCGCCTCCACGAGGCAGATGAAGAGGTCGGCGCCGCGGGCGCGCCGCAGCGCCTGGCGGTACGGAGGCAGCCGGTACAGGGGCATGGCCGGGTCGTTGGCCCAGACCAGCACCGCCTGGAGCTGCCTCCGATGCCTGGCCAGTGCGCTCACCTGCCCGGTCACCAGCGAGCACAGCTCGAGCGAGACGAGCCAGCCGGGCGGGATCGCCACCGAGTCCAGGCCCCGCAGCCAGGCGAGCGCGCCGGCCTCCACGAAGCGATGGGTGGGCTGGCGATAGCGGCGCTCGACGAAGCGCGCCCGCTCCGGCGGTCGCGGGGTCCCAACGGCGGTCACCTCCGCCCCGGGCATCAGCGTCAGCCAGTGCAGCTCCCGGAACGGGCGCTGCCCCGGCAGCATGAACCAGGTGACGGCCAGCGGCGTGACGGCCAGCGGCTGCGAGCCCGGGTCAGCCACGCGGCCCTGCGCCGTCGACGGTGCCGCCAGTGTCCCGCAGCCACGACCTGCCCCAGTCGACCAGCGCCTGCACGAGCGGCTCGAGCCGCGCCCGCTCGCCCTCGGCGATCGAGTACTCGACCCTCGGCGGGACCTGGTCGTGGACGGTCCGCACGACGATGCCGTCAGCCTCGAGCTCGCGGAGCTGCTGAGTGAGCATCTTCTGCGAGATCGGCGGCATGAGGCGTCGCAGCTCGCTGTTGCGCCGTGGCTGCTGCAGCAGGAAGAAGCCGATGAGCAGCTTCCACTTCCCGCCCAGGACCGTGAGCGGGACGTCCACGGGACACAGATAGCCGCGCTCGTGCTGACGCTGACCTGCCCTCGGGGTCACGCGCACAGGCGGCGTCCTTTCTCTCTCGAGCCAGCAGATGGTCACCGCAAAGCATGTACACGTCGCTTCGGCCGGTACAAGAACCGAGAACCCTTTGGCTTGCGGGCCGCAAGGGATGCCGTTGGCGAATTGGTGGTGTGGGTTCCAGGGGCGGCAAGGCATTCGGAATTCGCCTCACCGAGCACTGATCGCCTCCACGGCAGGCAGCCCGGTCCCTATCCCGGCCGCCGCCGGCGCCTCAGGGGCCGTAGGCCAGCAGCGCCATCATGCCGCTCATGGAGTGGTAGAGGTTGTGGCAGTGGGCGAGCCAGCGCCCGGGGTTGTCGGCGACCACGTCGGCGACCACCGTCTGCAACGGCACCACGATCACCGTGTCCTTGCGCGGCCCGGGCGCGCCGTCAAAGCGGACCTGGAAGGTGTGGCCGTGCAGGTGGACGGGGTGGAACATGCTGGAGAGGTTGACCAAGCGCAGCCGCACCACCTCCCCGTGACACATCGCCAGGGCGCGGGAGGGGTCGTAGCCGTGGCCGTTGATGGTCCACCCCGAACCCATCATGTCCCCCTCGAAGACCAGGTCGTGCGACCGCTGCGGCGCCAGCCGCGGCAGCAGGACCTCCGCCGTGGCGCGCAGGTCCTCCAGCCGCAGCAGCCGGCGGTCCAGCTCGTCCGGGAGCGACCTGGCGGGTGGCGCCGGCCCGCTCGCGGTCCGCACGATCGCACGGGCGGCCTGGCCGTACTTGCCCTCTGGCACCGCCACCAGCGGGAAGGCGCCGTCACCGAGCCGAACCTCCAGGTCGTAGCGCTCGCCCATGGCGATCACCAGGGTGTCCACGGTCACCGGGCGCACCGGGAAGCCGTCGGAGTGGGTGACCGTGAGCCGGTGGCCGCCGAGCGCGACCCGGAAGGCGGTGTCGGCGCCGGCGTTGACGATCCGGATCCGGGCACGCTGGCCAGGCCGCGCGCGAAAGGTCGGCGGCGCGCTCGGCAGCCGGCCGTTGAGCAGGTAGTGGGGGTAGGCGACGTCGCCGCCCTCGCTCCCGAGCACCGCCGACTTGGGCCCTGAGCGCATGTCCATCATGCCGCCCCGCATCTCGCGCATGACGTCGTCCGGGGTGCGGCCGGTGCCGTCGAGCCAGTCGTCGAGCACCACCACCAGCTCCAGCTCGTAGCGGCCCGGCTCGGCCGGGTCGTCGACGATCAGCGCTCCGTACAGGCCGCGGTCGGGCTGCACGCCGACGTGCGGGTGATACCAGTAGGTCCCGGGGTGGGGGAGCCTGAAGCGGTAGCTGCCGCTGCGCCCAGGGGCGATGGGGGGTTGGGTCAGGCCGGGCACGCCGTCCATGTCATTGGGGATGGCCAGCCCGTGCCAGTGGACGGTGGTGTCCTCCGGCAGGCGGTTGTCGACCCGGACCGAGAGCGTGTCGCCGACGCGGCCGCGCAGCAGCGGGCCGGGCACGGCGTCGCCGTATGCCCAGGTCCGCACGACGCGGCCGCCCAGGTCGATCTCGCCTGGGCGGGCCTCGAGCGAGGCGGTGAGCCCGGCCGGGGCCGACCTCGCCGTCGTCGAGGGGGGGATGATCCCGAACCCTTCACTACCGGTCGAGGTCAAGGGCCCCGTCGGGGCGCTGGAGAGCTCGCGCAACGCCCCGAGCCCGCCGGCCAGGCTCAGCGCGGTGACCACCCCGCCGCCAACGAGGAGCTGGCGCCGCGTCATCCCCCGCCCGCGGGTGCGGCTGGCCCGATCGGGCTCGACGACGCGGATGCGGGGGGACGCCATGCCAGCTCTCCTGACGATCGCGGGTCGTGCTGCGGACCGTGGCACCTTGCTCGCAGCCGCTAACCAGCCGCTAACCTCGATGCTCGGGGAGGCCACTTGCCGATCTGACCGTCCAGCCGCGCGCCGCCGTTGCCGAGACCTTGAGGGGATGCCCGGCGGGTCTGTGCCAGCACGGCGCGGGCCCGGCCGGCCGAGGTCCGGCGACATGGGGGGAGCGGGTGGCGGCGAGGCGGCAGGTGGTCGTGCTGGCAGTGGTCCTGATGGCGGCGGTGGGGAGCAGCGCGCTGGCGCTCAGCCCGCGGCGCGCGTGGGCGGCGACGCCGTCGCCGGCGACCACGGGATGCTATCGCTGGAGCCGCGCCCTGCACGTGGGCATGAGTGGCGCGGACGTGGCGCAGCTCCAGATCCGCGTGGCCGGGTGGGCGGCCTACCGGAGCTACGTGACGGTCGACGGAGTCTTCGGTCCCCAGACACAGGCGGCGGTGGCGCGCTTCCAGTCGGGGTACGGGCTGCCCGCGGACGGGGCGGCCGGCAGCGGCACCTTTGCCAAGCTCTACTCGCTCCAGGACGCCGACTGCACCCCGGTCCACTTCGCCTGGAGCGAGCTGGACGACAGCAGCGCCTGCGGCGGTGGCTTCGACGGCGGCAAGCTGCCGGCCACCACGGTCCAGGCGAACGTGTTCCGCGTGATGTGGAAGCTGGAGGCGCTGCGGCACAAGCTGGGCGACCACCCGCTGGTGATCACCTCCGGGTTCCGCAGCATCCTGTGCAACCAGTGGGTCGGTGGCGCCAGCAACAGCCAGCACATGTACGGCACGGCCGCTGACGTGGTCGGCGGCAGCGGCGTGTCGCTGTGCGCGATCGCGCTGGCGGCGCGCTCGGCCGGCTTCAGCGGCATCCTCGGGCCCGGCGCGCCCAGCCACGACGACCACGTGCACCTCGACAGCCGCATCGAGAACCACTCCGACGGCCTCACCGACGGCTGGTACTGGTCCGCGCCGGCCTGCGGCATCCCCACCTCCACCTCCACCACGCTCAAGGCACTGGAGGCGGAGCTGGACGTGTAGCGCCCAAGGCGCGGGGTCCCGGATCAGCGACCCTGGATCACGTAGAGGCGGTCGTTGCGCTGCCGGGTGAAGCCGAGTTTCTCCGCCACGCGGGCGCTGGCGGTATTGTCCCGCGAGGTGGTCCAGCTCGGGATACGGCCGCGGCGCAGGATGTCCGCGCACAGCGCACCCGCGCACGCGGTGCTCAGACCGTTCCTGCGGAAGCCCGGCTCGGTCGCCACCCCGATCTCCTCGTAGCGCTCCCCGACGAAGAAGACGCATGCGACCGACACCAGCCGGTCCCGCGAGAACGCCCCCAACGCCATGCCGCTCGCCGCCAGCCCGGCCGGGCCGCCCCATGTCCTGGAGACCCAGCGGCACTCGGCACCCAGCCCGTCGAGTGCCCCGGCGTCGTCCGGCCGGAGGCGCCGGACGACCTGGCCGGGCGCCGGTGCCGGCCGCAGCGGGCCGTGCAGCGCGAGCACCACGCGGTCCCACACCAGCAGGCCGGGATAGGCCGCCGCCAGCAGCGGGACGAACCGCGGCGGCGCCTCGACGAACCCGGCGATGTGGCCGCGGAGGTCGGCCGGCGCCAGCGCCTCCGGGGCGCCGGCCAGCGAGTAGTTCGCCCCGGTCTCCACCAGCAGCGCGTGCGGTCGCGGCCAGCGGTCGGCCAGGCAGGTCCCGCTGCCGGTGCGGATGACGTGCAGCCCGACGAGCGGCCCCGGCCGGTCGGGGATGAACCAGTGCTCCAGCGTGGCAAGCTGCTCCCGCGAGATCGGGACCATCGGCCGCGCGGGTGTCAACGCCGCCGCCTCGGCGTGGCGAGGGCGATCTGGATCATGCTCAGCGGCCCTCGGCGACGCGGGTGAGGTAGACCACGCCGACGAAGGAGCGGTAGAGCTGCAGTGGGTCGTCGCCCTCGATCAGCACCGACCGCAGGCCGCTTCGATCGACGCCGCGGATCCAGGTGGCCATCTCGGCCATGTCGGCGGTCTGCAGCCACAGCTCCAGGCGGGCGGGCAGGTCGATGGCGGGTGGGGTGAGCGCGCCGGCGCGCCGCACTGCTCGCCGCGCGCCCTCGCGGACCAGCCGGCGGGCCGCGTCGGGGTGCAGGTTGTGGGCGGCGAAGCGGGTGAGCGACTCCTTGACGACCACCAGCTCCGCGCCCGGCAGCAGGGCCTTGGCCTCCTCGGCCGTCTGGCGGTCGCCGCTGACCAGCGCCACCGGCACCCCGGCGTGCAGCGCCACCAGGGCGTTGATGCCGCTCTCGCCGACCCGCGTGCCGTTCAGCTCCACGTGGCTGATCACCGCGGGGTTGTAGGTGTGGGACAGCACCGCGCTCTCGCCGCTGATCGAGCCGTGGTAGCCGACGAACAGGCACGCGCCGAAGCTGGTGTCCAGGCCCTGCATCATGTACAGCGGCTTGTGCCGGCCGGCGATGTAGCCGGCCTCGCCACGCAGCTCGTGCGGCGGCAGGTTCTGCATGGTCCAGTGGGAGTCGTTGACCACCACCTCGTCGGCGCCGGCCTCGACCGCGCCGTCGATCGCCGCGTTGACCTCGCCCAGGGTGAGCTGCTGCCCGAGCTGATAGGCAGGCCCGTCGCCGATGCACTGCCGCCAGTCGACGATACCCGCGATGCCCTCCATGTCGAACGAGAGGAAGACCTTCACGCTGTCTCCTTTGTCGGGCCGGCCATGCGTGACGGTACTCTGGAGCTGGTCTGGGCGGGGACGTGATGCGGCGGCGGGAGGGATACTGCGTGCAGCTCGGTTTCGGGATCCCGATCTCAGGAGCGTGGGCGACGCCGGACAACCAGCTCCGGCTGGTGCGGCGTGCCGAGGAGCTCGGCTACCACTCGCTGTGGACCTTCCAGCGGCTGCTGGTCCCTGAGCCGCCGGACGAGCGCGCAGCGGCGCCCGCCTACCGCAGCGTGCTGGACGCGATCGTGCCGCTCGCCTTCGTCGCCGGGCACACCAGCCGTATCCGCCTCGGCCTGTCCGTGGTGAACATCCCGTTCTTCGCGCCGGCCACGCTCACCAAGCAGCTCACCACCCTGGACGTCCTCTCCCGCGGCCGCCTCGACGTCGGCCTCGGGATCGGCTGGTCCAGGCAGGAGTACGCCGCCGTCGGCGTTCCCTACCAGCGCCGCGGCGCCCGCGCCGAGGAGTTCATCGCGGCGCTGCAGGCGCTGTGGACCCGGGAGGTGGTGGAGTTCCACGGCGACTTCTACCAGATCCCGCGCTCGCGCGTGGAGCCCAAGCCCGTGCAGCGCCCGCACCCGCCGCTGCTGCTCGGCGGCGCCGCCGAGGCAGCCCTGCGCCGTGCCGGCCGCCTCGCCGACGGCTGGACCTCGAGCAGTGGCGCCGACCTCAAGAGCATCGGCGACTCGATCGAGATCGTGCGGCAGGCCGCGCGCGAGGCCGGCCGCGACCCGGCGGCGCTGCGCTTCGTCTCCCGCGGCCCGCTGCGGGTTCGGCCGGCCGGCGACCCGGCGCGGCCGCCGCTCACCGGCTCCTTCGACGAGATCCGCCGCGACCTCGACGATCTCCGCGAGCAGGGCGTGACCGAGGTCTTCCTCGACATGAACTACGACCCCGAGATCGTCTCGCCCGCCACCGGCCCCGCCGAGGCGCTGCGCCGCGCCGAGATCGCCCTCGAGAGGCTGGCGCCCTAGGAGGTGCGGCTGAGCCTGCGCGGCAGGGCACGGTGGTCGTCGATCCGCGCGAAGGTATCGCCGAAGATCAGCCCCCGGACCCCCTCGCTCTCCAGGAACGAGCGCTGGAACCCCGGCTGGTACGCGGCGGCCGCCTCCAGCCGGGCGAGCTGCTCCGGCTCGAGCGTGAGGTCGAGGCAGCCGAGGTTGCCGCGGAGCTGCTCGGCCGTGCGGGCGCCCACGATCGGGATCACCACGCAGCCGGGCGCCTGCTGGCGGACCCAGGCCATGGCGACCTGGGCGGGCGGCCGGCCCACCGCCCCGGCGACCGCCAGGACCTCCGCCGCGACCCGGTTGGTCCGCTCGCCGACGTCGGCGGGCGCGTAGCGTGCCGGCCCCGCCGCCGAGGCCAGGTACTTGCCCGTGAGGGCGCCGCCCTCGAGCATGCCCCACGGGGTCACCGCCAGGTCCAGCGCGGCGGCCATCGGCAGGTGCTCGTGCTCGACCTCGCGGTCCGCCAGCGACCAGGGCATCTGCAGCCCGGTGAAGGGGGTCCAGCCGCGCAGCTCGGCCAGGGTGAGGCCGCGGCTGACCACCCAGGCGGGGGTGTCGGAGATGCCGACGTAGAGGACCTTGCCGGCGCGCACCTGGTCGTCCAGCGCGCGCAGGACCTCCTCGATCGGGGTCATACCGTCCCACATGTGCAGCCACAGCAGGTCGACGTAGTCGCTGGCGAGCCTGCGCAGGCTCGTCTCCAGCGAGCGGACCATGCTCTTGCGATGGTTGCCGCCGGCGTTGGGGTCCTCGCGCCGGCTGGTGAGGGTGTACTTGGTGGCGATCACCCAGCGGTCGCGGTCGCCGGCGACCAGCTCGCCGACGATCCGCTCGCTGGCGCCGTCGGTGTAGTTGCTGGCGGTGTCGATGAAGTTGCCGCCGGCCTCCGCGTAGGCGTCGAGCATGCGCCGGCACTCGTCAGGGGACGCGCCCCAACCCCAGTCCTCGCCGAAGGTCATCGTGCCGAGGGCCAGCTCGGCGACGCGCAGGCCGCTCCTGCCGAACAGCCGGTAGCGCATGGTCACTCCTCTCGAGATCACGGTGCCGCGGCGAGGAAGGTCGCCAGCAGCGCGGAGCCCTCGCCGGCGGCCTCGCGGCGCAGCGCGTACCGGTAGCGGCGCGCGTTGCCGCGCAGGCCGACCAGCCCAGCAGCCCGCAGCAGCGTGAGGTGGTGGTGGACGGTGGACCTGGCGAGCCCGAGCTCGGCGGCCAGCGCCTCGAGGCCGCGGTCGCCGGCCGCGAGCACTGTGAGGATGCGCAGCCGCTGCTCGTCGCCGAGCGCGCGGCCGAGCCGCAGCAGCCTGTCGCGGACCTCGTGGGCGCCGCCGGCCGCCTCGGCCGGGTAGCAGATGACCCGGGTGGCGCGGTGCTGGCAGAGCAGCAGCCATGGCCGTGCGGCGAGCTGGGGGAGCAGCAGCACACGCGGGCACTCCGGTTCGCGCTCGTAGGTATAGCCGCCGGTGGCCAGCTCGATCAGGCGCTCGGGCGCGACCAGGCCGGCCAGCGCCCGCTTGGCGGCGGCATCGCGCGCCAGCAGCCCGGTGGCGACCTGCTCGCGCGCGGCGAAGGACGCCTCGTGCCAGCCGCGCAGCACGGCGAGCAGCCGGCTCCTGGTCTCGCGCGCCCCGAGCGGCAGCAGCACCGAGAGCGCCGCCTCGACGCTGCCGCCGTAGTAGCGGTCGTCGGCCAGCAGGCGGGCCTGGGCGGCGCGGTCGCCCTCCGCGGCGGCCAGCAGCACCGCCGGGTCCAGGTAGCGCCGCCACGCCGGCACGAAGGCGCCGAGCAGGTGCCGGCGGACCACCAGCGGGTCGGTCGCCTCGACCTGCGCGAGCAGGGCCTCGGCGTCCCGTGGGCGCGGCGCCTCCATCGCAAGGCCGAGCAGGTGCAGCCACACCTCTCCCGAGGAGTCGCCGACGCGGGCGATCGCCCTGCGCAGCGGGCCCGGAATCGCCGCCTTGGCGGCCTCCAGCCAGCGCAGTCGCTCGCCGTCCAGCGCCTCCGGGTAGCGCGCCCCGGTCAGCACCGCCAGCTCGATCAGCAGCTCGTAGGCGCCGGCCGCCTCGACCTCGACCTCGAGCCCCGCCTCGGCGGGAGCCACCGCCCGAACGTGCAGCATCCTTCCGTTCCCAGATCCGAAGTCCAGCGATCATTATTCGAAATCTATCGAATGGTCGACCCGGGCACCGAAGCTGTCAAGACGCCGCGGTGCCGCTCAGGTCGCCGCATCCTTGACGTACCGCCCCGGGGTCAGGCCCACGATGCGCTTGAAGTTCCGGGTGAAGTGCGCCTGGTCGTAGAAGCCCGCCTGCACGGCGACGAGCGTGATCGGCAGCCCCGCCCTCAGGAGGGACTTGGCGCGCCGTACCCGAACCTGCGTCTGGTACGCATGGGGCGTCATTCCCACGGCCTCCCGGAAGACACGGCACAGGTGGAAGGGGCTGAGGCCGGCGAACCGGGCCAGGGCTTCCAGCGTCACGTTCTCCGCTGCATGCTCCTCCAGGTACTCCCGGCTGAGGCGGACCGCTCTGCGCTCCCGGCCGGGCGATCTGGGCGCCTGCGGGGGTGCCGCGTGGCGGCCGACCAGCAGCACGAGGGCCTCTGTGAGATGAGATTCCCGTTCGAGTATGGTCGACCCGGGCCGCTCCGAGAGCCTGTGGAAACGGTGGAGACGCGCCGCCACCTCAGGATCCCGCACGATATCCCCGCCGAACTCGGGCATCGTGGGCCTGTCTCCGGGGAATCCCGTCATGATCTCGATGATCTCGCGCATGAGGGCCGGGCGGGGGTAGAGGGCCCGGTACGTCCAGGAACCCTCCGCCGGGGGACCGCCGGCGTGGGCCTCCTCGGGGTTGAGCACGAGCAGGTCGCCGGGGCCGATCACGTGGGTGTCTCCCCGGTAGGTGGGCGTGGCGAGGCCTTCCTCGGTGAGGGCGATGAAGAACTCTTCGTGCGCGTGCGGGCGGAAGGCGAACTCCGTGAGGGTGGCTCTGAGAAGCTCCAGGCCGCCGAGGTCTTCTGCCCGCCACATCCGAGCGATGTCGGGTGATTGGGAGCCGGATGCTCTCGCCACTGAGACCAGCGTAGCAGGGGAAGCCGGAGGCAATCGGGCGCCGGATTCACTGTTGCCGGGAGCAAGACTGTACAAGACCGAACCTGGTGCGTCCGGCTAGGTTTCTGCCCGACCGGGTGCCGCCCCACGTCGGACCCGCGCGAAGGGAGATTGGGTGAGAGCCGCAAGAGTGCAATGCTGACGCATGATTGGCAGGCCCTGCTCGAGGGCGCCAGCAGCGAGGCGCTGAGGTTCCTCCGGGACCTGCCCGGCCGGGAGATCCAGGCACCCGCCACCCTGGAGGAGCTTCGCGAGGGTCTCGGTGGACCCCTACCCGAGGCCCCGAGCGACCCCAAGGCGGTCGTCGCTGAGCTGGCCAAGGCGGCCGACCGGGGGCTGCTCGCCACCACGAGCGGCCGCTTCTTCGGCTTCGTGATCGGAGGGGCGCTCCCCGCCTGCATCGGTGCGGAGTGGCTGACGGCGGCCTGGGATCAGTGCGCGGGCTTCCACGCCATCGCTCCCGCCGCCGCGGTTGCCGAGGAGACCGCCGCGTCGTGGCTCCTCAAGCTGTTCGATCTACCCCCAGACGCCTCCGT
>WNGF01003079.1_pt1 | contig 55152 bp, 26 predicted proteins | sample 5400641 | NCBI WGS metagenome assembly WNGF01 (sample SAMN13153371, study PRJNA577476) | soil metagenome | isolation source: 80 cm soil or saprolite under grassland replicate 2 | place: USA:California | collected 2016-06-15
CGGATCAGCTCCGCATAGCCGGGCACGTCGGCCAGCAGCCGGCTCGGCCGGATGCTGGTGAATGCCCGGATGAACCGTCCAGGCTCTACGTCGGCGACGACCGCCGTGGGATTGGCCGCCATGACCACGTGGCGCAGGGCCATGACCGCGAGATCCGGATCGAGCGGCCGGACACCGGTGCGCCGGGCGGCCGCGAGTGCGCGGCCGTCGGCGGCCATTCCGCGGCCGCCCCACGCCCCCCACGCGATCGACGTGGCTGGCAGGCCGCAGGCTCGCCGCTGCTCGGCCAGCGCGTCCAGCATGGCGTTGGCGGCGGCGTAGTTGGCCTGCCCGGGGTTGCCGATTGCCGCCGACGCTGAGGAGAACAGGGCGAACACCGGGAGATCCAGCTCACGGGTGAGCTCGTCCAGCACCAGCGCCGAGGCGACCTTGGAGCGGAACACGGCCGCGAACCGTGCGGGGGTCAGGCCATCGATCACGCCGTCGTCGAGCACGCCCGCCGCGTGCACCACAGCGGTGAGCGGTGCCCGCTCCGGGATCGCGGCCAGCAGCGCGGCCATCGCGTCCCGGTCGGCCGCGTCGCACGCCACGATGGTGACCTCGACGCCTAGCCCGGCGAGGTCGGCCCGCAGTTCCCCGGCGCCCGGGCCGGCCGGACCGGAGCGGCTGACCAGGACCAGGTGGCGGGCGCCCGCCTCGCCCAACCGGCGGGCCACGTGGGTGCCCAGCGATCCCGTGCCGCCGGTGACCAGCACCGTGCCGTCGGGGTCCCAGCACGGCGATGACCGGTCCGCTGACCCGGGCACCAGCCGGCGGGCGAAGAGCGCGACGGGCCGGACCGCGAGCTCATCCTCGCCGCCGGGGTCGGCAAGGATGCCCGCCAGCCGGGCGGCCGAGCGGTCGTCGAGGATCCCAGGCAGATCGATCAGGCCGCCCCAGCGCCGCGGATACTCCAGCGCGGCGACCCGGCCAAACCCCCACACGGCGGCTTGCGGCAAGCCGGGGAGGAACTCGGTGCGAGCCACCGCGACCGCGCCGCGGGTGAGGCACCACAGCGGCGCTTCGATCCCGGCGTCGCCGAGCGCCTGGACCAGCGTGGTCGTGAGCGCCAGGCCCGCGGGCACGCTGCCGTCGGCGTGCTCAGCCAGGGCGAGCAGCGACACCACGCCAGTGAACTCACGGCCTGCGGCCCGCAGCCACCCGGCCAGTGCCTCCCGGTCAGGCTCGGCCACCTCTACATGCACGGCGCCCGGCGGCAGCACCCGGAGGACGCCGGCCACCCAGGGGTCGCCGGTGTAGCCAGGCGGGATGGCGGCGAGCCAGGTCCCGGAGAGCGGGCTTGGCTGGGCGCCCTCCACCGGCCGCCAGACGATCCGCTGCCGCCAGCTGTCTACCGTGGCTTGCTCGCCGCGGCGGCGGCGCCAGTCGTGGAGCGCGGGCAGCACCTTGGCCAGCGCATCGCCGTCGACGTCCAGGGTCGCGGCGAGCGTGTCGAAGTCCGCCTCCCGTACCGCTGTCCAGAACTCACCGTCCTCGGTCTCTGCCGTGACCGGCCGGGTCTCGGGCCAGAACCGCTGGTGGGAGAACGCGTAGGTGGGCAGGTCAATGCGGCGGGCCCCGGTTCCGCCGAACACCGCGGGCCAGCGGGGGCTCAGGCCGTTGACATGTAGGCAGGCCAGGGCGGTGACGAGTGACTCCTCCTCGCCGCGGTCCCGGCGCAGCGCAGGCACCGCCGCCGCCGCGTCGAGAGTCTCCTGGGCCATCGCGCACAACGTGCTGTCAGGGCCGAGCTCCAGCAGCAGCGTGACGCCACGGTCGGCAAGCGTCCGCGCGCCGTCGCCGAACCTGACCGCCTGACGCACGTGGTCGACCCAGTACCCGGGGGTGCACAGTTGCTCCGGGGTGGCGAGCTCGCCGGTCAGGTTGGCGATCAGCGGCAGCGCCGGGACGGCGTACGACAAGGTCGCGGCGACCCGCCCGAACTCCTCGAGCATGGCGTCCACGTGCGCGGAGTGGAACGCGTGACTCACCCGGAGCCGACGGGTCTTGCGGTCCTCGAAGGTCGTGGCGACACGCAGCACCGCAGCCTCGTCGCCGGAGATCACCATGGCCGACGGCCCGTTGACGGCCGCGATCGACACGCCCTCCGTCAGCCGCTCCGACACTTCGTCCTCGGTGGCCTGGATCGCGACCATCGCACCGCCCGCCGGCAGGGCTCGCATCAGCCGCGCGCGCGCCGCCACCAGCGCGCAGGCGTCCTCGATGGGGAAGACGCCCGCCACGTGCGCGGCGGCGATCTCTCCGACGGAGTGCCCCATGAGGTGGCCAGGCTGCAGCCCCCAGGACTGCAGGAGCCGGAACAGCGCCACCTCCAGCGCGAACAGCGCGGGCTGCGCGAAGCCGGTGTCGTTCAGCGCCTCCTCATCTTCGCCCCACATGACCTCGCGCAGCGGCCGGTCCAGCTCGGCGTCGAACCGCGCCAGCACCGCGTCCAGCGCGTCGGCGAACGCTGGGAAGCGTTCGTACAGCTCCCGGCCCATCCCGAGCCGCTGCGAGCCCTGCCCGGGGAACAGGAACGCCGACCGGGCACCGGGGGCGGCCCGGCCGCGGACAACACCGGGCGCAGTGCGGGTCGCGGCGAGCGCGTCCAGGCCAGTGAGCAGATCCTCGCGGCTGGCGGCCAGAACGACGGCCCGGTGCTCCATGCTCGTCCGGGTCGTGGCCAGCGAGAACGCCAAGTCGGCGAGCTCGGCGGCGGGGTGGGCCGCCAGGTGGGCGAGCAGCTTGGCCGCCTGTGCGCGGATGGCGTCTGGGGCCGCGGCCGACAGTGGGACCACCGTTGGCCGCGGCGTCGGCGCGGACTCGGCCGGTACGGCGGGGGCAGCTGGTACGGCGGCGGGCGGCTGCTCCAGGATGACGTGCGCGTTGGTGCCGCTGGCGCCGAACGATGAGATCCCGGCCCGCCGCGCCCGGCCGGTGTCCGGCCACGGCACCGTCTCGGTCAGCAGGTCAACCGCGCCTGCCGACCAGTCCACGTGCGAGGACGGCCGGTCGATGTGCAGCGTCTTCGGCAGCTCGCCGTGCCGCATCGCCAGGATCATCTTGATCACCCCTGCGACGCCGGAGGCGGCCTGGGGGTGCCCGATGTTCGACTTAACCGAGCCCAGCAGCAGCGGCGCCTCCCGGCCCTGCCCGTAGGTGGCGAGCAGGGCCTGCGCCTCGATCGGGTCGCCGAGCTTGGTCCCGGTTCCGTGCGCCTCCACGGCGTCGATGTCGGCCGCCGACAGGCCCGCGTCGGCCAGCGCCTTGCGGATCACCCGCTGCTGGGACGGGCCGTTGGGGGCGGTGAGGCCGTTGGACGCGCCGTCGGCGTTGATCGCCGACCCGCGGAGTACGGCCAGCACCTGGTGACCGCCCCGCTCGGCGTCCGAGAGTCGCTCCACCACGAGCATGCCAACGCCCTCGGACCAGGCCGTGCCGTTGGCCGAGTCGGCGAAGGCCCGGCAACGCCCCTCCGGCGCGAGCGCTCCCATCTCACCGAACTCCACGAAACCCACGGGGGTGGACATCACGGTCACCCCGCCGGCCAGCGCGATCGAGCACTCACCAGAGCGCAGCGCCTGTGCGGCCATGTGCAGCGCCACCAGCGAGGACGAGCAGGCGGTGTCGACCGTCACCGAAGGGCCTTCGAGGCCGAGGGTGTACGACAACCGTCCGGACAGCAGGCTGGCCGACTGGGCCGTCTCTGCGTGGCCGATCTGGCCGGCCGGTGGGCGGTAGTCGCCGCTCCCGCCACCGACGAACACGCCGGTGGCGCCGCCGCGCAGCCCGGCTGGATCGATCCCGGCCCGCTCGAGCGCCTCCCAGGCGGCTTCGAGCACGATCCGCTGCTGCGGGTCCATCACCATGGCCTCGCGTGGCGATATACCGAAGAACCCGGCGTCGAAGTCGGCGGCATCGTCCAGGAAGCCGCCGTACTGGGTAACGCAAGGGCCCGCGCCGTCGCGGTCCCCCCGGCTCAGCCGATCCAGGTCCCAGCCGCGGTCGGCCGGGAACGTGCCGATCGCATCCACCTCGCCGCGGACCAGGTCCCACAGGTCCTCGGGGGACCGCACCCCACCGGGGTAGCGGCAGCTCATCCCCACGATCACGATCGGGTCCCCGGTGCTGGGCCGATGGGCCGGCGGCTCTTCGCCGAGCCGGCCTCCGAGCAACTCGCTGTGCAGGTGAGCGGCCACCGCATCCGGGGTGGGATGGTCGAAGACCAGCGTGGCAGGCAGGCTCAGCCCTGTTGCGGCGCTGAGCTGGTTGCGGAGGTCGACGGCGGTCAGCGAATCGAACCCGAGGTCCTGGAAGGGTCGCCCAGCTGCGATCGCCGCGCTGCCTCGGTGGCCGAGCACCGCCGCCACCTCAGTGCGGACCAGCGTCAGCAGTGCCTCAAGGCGGTCCGCCTCAGGGCGGCCGAGCAGGTCGCCAACCAGCTCGGCTGTCCGGCCCCCCCGCTCGCCGATCCTGGGGCCGACACCGCCGCTGCGCGCCTCGGGCAGCCCAGCGAACAGCGCGGCGGGCCGCAGCCGGGTGAAGTCCGCGGCGAACCGGTCCCACGCGACCTCTGCGACCGTCAGCGAGGTCTCACCCGCGCCGATCCCCGCGGCCAAGGCGACGAGTGCCCGCTGCGGGTCCATGGCGGGCAGCCCGCTCCGCCTCAGATGGTCGGCCAGCCCGTCCGGCGTGACGCCAGCCCAGGCACCCCACGAGACGGTCAGGGCGTGAGCGCCGCCCACTCGGTGCTGCCGCGCGACGGCGTCCAGGTAGGCGCTGGCGGCGGCACCTGGCCCCTGGCCGCTTACCCCCCAAACCCCGGAGATGGACGCGAACAGGACGAACGCATCCAGCGGCCGGTCGCTGAGTGCCGCCAGCAACCCGTCGACATCCACGCGCAGGGTGGCCAGCAGAGCCCCCGGATCCGCGTCGGGGGGCGGTTCCTCGCCCGCGAAGAACACCGCAGTCGGCGGGAAACGGTCCAATATTGCCGCCGTCGCCGCAGAATCGGCCAAGTCGGCGCGAACGGCCGTCAGCTCCGCGCCCGCCTCGGCCAGGTCACCGCGCAGCCCGTCGACCAGCGCAATGTCCGGCTCGCCGCGCCCGGCCAGTACCACGTGCGTTGCTCCCTGGCGGGCGAGCCAGCGGGCGAGGTGCGAAGAGACCCCGGTCAGGGCTCCGGCGACGAGCACCGTGCCGGAGGGCCGCCATGAGTCCGCCAGATCGGGCGGCACGCGCACGAGCCGCCGCCCAAAGACCCCCGACGCCCGCACGGCGACCTGGTCCTCGCCGTCCGCGCCGGGCAGGCCGGATAGCACCGCGCGGAACCGGGCGGCCGCGCGGTCGTCGAGCACGTCGGGGAGGTCAGCCATCCCGCCCCACGCCACCGGATGGTCAAGACCCGCCACCCGGCCCGCGCCCCAGACCGCGGCTTGGCCGGGGTCTGGGCGCGGTTCGGCGCGGCCAACCGAGACCGCGCCCTTGGTGACGCACCACAGCGGTGCCTCGACGCCCGCGTCCCGCAGCGCCCGCAGCACGTCGTCCGGCCAGACGGCATGGTCCTGGTCGGCGCCCGGCAGCCAGGCCACGCCGCTGAATGCCGCATCGAGCCCGGCCAGGCGCTCGGTGAGCTCCAGGTGGCCACCCGTTCCGATCTCGACACGTACCGCGTCGCCGCCGAGCGCGCCGACCACCGCGCAGGCCCACGTGTCCTCGGCGCACCCTGCAGGGACGAGCGCCAGCCAGGTTCCCGGCACGCTGGCCGCTGCGGTGGCCTCGACCGGCTTCCAGGTCACCCGGTAGCGCCAGCCGTCCAGCACCGCCCGCTCGGCCCGCCCGCGCCGCCACGACGACAGGGCCGGGACGACGGCCGACAGTGACGCGCCGTCCAGGTCCAGGGTGGCCGACAGAGCCTCGAGGTCGGTGCGCTCCACCGCGGACCAGAACTCGGCATCGACGGGATCCGCGCGCACGGCGGCCGGCTCCGGCCAGTACAGCTCGCGCTGGAACGGGTAGGTCGGCAGCTCCACGCGCCGCGCGCCCGTGCCCGCGAACCCTGCCGCCCAGTCGACGTCCACCCCCGCCACGTGGAGCCGGGCCAGCGCCGTGAGCAGCTCGGTCTCCTCAGGCAGGTCCCCGCGCAGCGCCGCCACGGCTACCACGTCCGGCACTTCGTCCAGGCTCCGCTGGGCCAGCGCCGCAAGCACCCCATCGGGACCCAGTTCGAGGAACGCCGTCACGCCGTCGGCGGCCAGCGTCCGCACCCCGTCGGCGAAGCGCACAGTCTCGCGCACGTGCTGGACCCAGTACCCGGCGTCGCAGGCCAGATCCCGCGTCGCCTGGCCGCCGGTCACGTTCGACACCAGCGGGATCCGCGGCGATTCGAACGACAGCCGTTCGGCCACCTGCCGGAAGCTGTCCAGGATTGGATCCATCAATGGCGAGTGGAAAGCGTGGCTGACCCGCAGCCGCCGCGTCCGGCGGCCCTTGGCCGCGAACTCCCCGGCGATCCGCTGCACGGCGGTCTCGTCGCCGGCGATCACCAGCGCGTCCGGCGCGTTGACCGCCGCGACCGACACGCTCTCGGGTAGCCGCGCGGTCATCTCCTCCTCCGTGGCCTGGACCGCGACCATCAGGCCGCCCGCCGGCAGCGCCCGCATGAGCCGGGCCCGCGCCGCCACGAGCGTGCACGCGTCGCCGAGCGAGAGCACCCCCGCTATGTGAGCCGCGGTGATCTCACCGATCGAGTGCCCGGCCACCGCGTCGGGGCGGATCCCCCACGACTCCACCAGCCGGAACAGTGCCACCTCGATCGCGAACAATGCGGGCTGGGCGAACCCCGTGTCGTCCAGCGCCGCGGGGTCCTCGCCCCACAGGACGTCCCGCAGCGGGCGGTCCAGCTCGATGTCCAGCCGGGCCAGTACCGCGTCAAGCGCCTCGGCGTGCGCGCCCTGCCCGGAGAACAGGACGGCGGCCCGGCGTGCACCGCCGCAGACCTCACCGCGCGCGACCTCAGCCACGCCATCGCCGCTGGCCAGTAACACAGCCCGGTGCGCAAAAACCGACCGGCCGGTGGCCAGCGAGAACCCGACGTCGACCGCGGGCGGCGCCGGCTGCCCGGTGGCGAAGGACAGCAGCCGGTCGGCCTGCGCCTGCAGCGCCGCCGCGGACTTGCCCGATACCGGCCATGGCACCACGTCCGGGACACGTCCGGAGCGCGGGACCGTGGGCTCGTCGGCGGGTGCCTGCTCGACGATGACGTGCGCGTTGGTGCCGCTGACACCGAAGGCGGACACACCGGCCCGGCGCGGCCGGCCGGTGTGCGGCCACGGCTGCGGCTCCCGCGCCAGGGACACCGTGCCGGCCGACCAGTCGACGTGCGAGGAGGGGGCGTCGACGTGCAACGTCGTCGGCATCTCGCCGTGCCGCATCGCCATGATGATCTTGATGACCCCGGCCGCGCCGGCGGCTGCCTGGGTATGCCCCAGGTTCGACTTGACCGAGCCGAGCAGCAGCGGCCGCTCCCGGTCCCGGCCGTACGCCGCGATCAGCGCGTGCGCCTCGATCGGGTCGCCGAGCGTGGTGCCGGTGCCGTGCGCCTCGACGGCGTCAACTTCTGCCGCAGACAGGCCCGCGCCCGCCAGCGCCTCCCGGATCACACGCTGTTGCGCCCGCCCGTTTGGCGCGGTGAGCCCGTGGGAAGCGCCGTCGGAGTTGACGGCCGATCCACGGACCAACCCCCAGACCGGGTGGCCGCGGCGTCGTGCGTCCGACAGCCGTTCCAGCACCAGTATCGCGATGCCCTCTGACCAGGCGGTACCGTCCGCGGAGTCAGCGAACGCCTTGCACCGGCCGTCGGGCGCGAGCCCTCCCGCGGCGGTGAACTCCATGAACGCGTCCGGGCTGGACATGACAGAGACTCCGCCTGCGAGGACCAGCGAGCACTCCCCCGCGCGCAGCGCCCGCGCGGCCATGTGTGCGGCCACCAGCGAGGACGAGCACGCCGTGTCGACCGTTATGGACGGGCCCTCCAGGCCCAGCGTGTAGGACAGCCGACCGGACAGGACGCTCGCCGTGGTTCCGGTGGCGACGTGCCCGCGCACGTCGGCGGTGCCCTGGCGCAGCACCGAGACGTAGTCCTGGCCGTTGGTGCCGACGAACACGCCGGTCCGGCTGCCCCGCAGCCCGGCGGGGTCGATCCCGGCCCGCTCGAGCGCTTCCCACGAGGTCTCCAGCAGCAGGCGCTGCTGTGGGTCCATGGCCAACGCCTCGCGCGGCGAGATCCCAAAGAACTCGGCATCGAACCGCCCTGCCCCGTCCAGGAAGCCGCCCTGCAGCGTGGCCGAGGCTCCGCGGGCCAGGGCACCCAGATCCCAGCCGCGGTCGGCGGGGAACCCGGAGATCGCGTCCGCACCAGCCGCCAGCAGCTGCCAGAGGTCCTGCGGTGATTGGACGCCGCCGGGGAACCGGCACCCCATCCCGACGATCGCCACGGGGTCGTCGTCCACGGCCCGGACGGCGGGCTCCAGGATGTCCTGATCCGGCAGCGAGCCGAGGAGCTCGGCGAGCAGGAACTTCGACAGCGCCTGCGGGTTCGGGTAGTCGAAGACCAGGGTGGCCGGCAGCCGCAGGCCGGTCGCCGCGACGAGCGCATTGCGCAGCGCGACGGTCGTCAGCGAGTCAAAGCCCAGGTCGCTGAACGCCTGGTCGGCGCCGACGGCGCTCGCGTCGGCGTGACCGAGCACCGCCGCCGCCTGCCCGCGGACCAGGTCTAGTGCGCAGCGGTCGCGTGCGGGGCCAGCCAGGCTGGTCAGGCGCTCCCGCAGCGCCGACCCGGCCGGTGTCGCGTCGCGGCCGACCACACCGGCCCGCGGCACCCCGGGCAGTTCCCCGATCAGCGGGATCGGCCGCGCTGCGGCGAACGTCGCGGCGTAGCGCTCCCAGTCGATATCGGCCACGGTCACGGCCGCGTCGTGGTGCTCGATCGCGCGCGCCAGCGCGGACAGGGCCAAGCCCGGCGCCATCGGGATAAAGCCGCCGCGCCGGAGATGGCTCTCCACGGCATGGTCGGCCGCCATGCCCGCACCAGCCCAGGGGCCCCACGCGACCGAGGTCGCGGGCAGGCCCTGGGCGCGCCGGTACTCCGCGAACGCATCCAGGAAGGAGTTGGCGGCCGCATAGTTGCCTTGCCCGGCCGCGCCGAGCGTCCCGGCTGTCGAGGAGAAGAGCACGAACGCCGACAGGTCCAGGTCCCGGGTCAGTTCGTGCAGGTTCACCACTGCGGTCAGCTTCGGGCGCAGCACGGCCGCGAACTTCTCGGGGGTCAGGGCGCCGACGATGCCGTCGTCGGGATGCAGGCCAGGACTGCCGCCAGAGCGTGCCGGTCGGCTGTGTCGCAGGCCGCCACCGTGACCCTGGTGCCGAGCCCGGCGAGCTCATCGGCCAGTTCCGCCGCCCCCGGCGCGTGTAGCCCACGGCGACTGACGAGCAGCAGATGCTCGGCGTTCCGGCCGGCCAGCCACCGGGCCACCTGGCCGGCCAGGGCGCCGGTGCCGCCAGTGACCAGCACGGTCCCGGTGGGAAGGAACTCACCAGGGCTGGACGGCTCGCCAGAGCGGCTTACCAGCCGCCGACCGTAGGTCCCCGACGTCCGTACCGCCACCTGGTCCTCGCCGCCGGCCCCGGCGAGCACGGCCGCCAGCCTGCGCACCGCGGGCTCGTCGAGGTCGGCTGGCAGGTCCACCAGGCCACCCCACCGGTCCGGATGCTCCAGCGCGACGACCCGGCCCAGTCCCCAGATCGCGGCCGACGCCGGGTCGAGGACGCTGTCGGAACGGCCTACCGACACCGCGCCACGGGTGACGCACCACAGCGGCGCCGCCACCCCGGCGTCCCCCAGGGCCTGCACCGCCGCCAGCGTGGCGAGCAGGCCGGCCGGCTGGTCAGGCAGCCCGCCTTCCTGGACGGCCAGCAAAGACAGCACTCCGGCGAACGTGCCGCCGGCCAGCTCCCGTATCCGGCCGGCCAGCGCGTCCCGGCCCGCATCCGCCACTTCGATCAGGACTGTCTCGACCGTCAGCCCACGCAGGACCGAGGCGATCCAACGGTCGTGGCCCCCGGCCGGGGTCAGGACCAGCCACGTTCCGCCGGCCGGCGCCTGCGCGCCCGTGACCGGCCGCCAGATGACCCGGTACCGCCAGCCGTCCACCGTGGATTCCTCCCGGCGCTGCCGACGCCACGAGGACAGCGCTGCGACGGCGCGGTCGTCCAGCGCCAGGCCTGGCCCCAGCGACGACAGGTCGGCACGTTCGACCGCCGACCAGAACTCCCAGTCAACAGGGTCGGCGGCGGCGGCCACGCGACCCCGCTCGGCCCAGAAACGCTGCCGCTGGAACGGGTAGGTCGGCAGGTCGACCCGGCGGGCGCGGGTGCCAGCGAACACGGCCGCCCAATCCACGCTGACCCCATGGGTGTACAGCCGGGCCAGGGCCGACGAGATCGCCGGGACCTCGGCCTGGTCGCGGCTGAGCGCCGGGCCACCGGCCGCCGGCGCGGCGTCGCCGAGGGTCTCCCGCAGCGCCGCGGACAGGACGCCATCCGGGCCGAGCTCCAGGAAGGTGGTCATCCCGTGGTCAGCCAGCCGGCGCGCCGCGCTGGCGAACCGCACGGTGCGGCGGACCTGCCCGGCCCAGTACGCCGGCGTGCACAGCGTCTCCTCGCCGGCGAGCTCACCGGTCACGGTGGACACCAGGGGGATCCGTGGCGGCTCATACGAAACGGTGCCAGCCACGGCGGCGAACTCGGCGAGCATCCCGTCCATCCGCGGCGAGTGGAACGCGTGGCTCACCCGCAGCCGCCGCGTACGGCGGCCCTGCGACTCGAGCGAGTCGGCCAGCCGGAGCACCGCGCCCTCGTCGCCCGAGATGACCAGCGCCGACGGTGTGTTGACCGCGGCTATGCAGACGTGGTCGTCCTGCCCTTCGAGCAGCGGCCACACCTCGTCCTCGCGCGCCTGCACCGAAACCATGGCGCCGCCGCCGGGCAGCGCGGCCATCAGCCGACCGCGCGCCACGACCAGCCTGCAGGCGTCCTCCAGCGAGAACACTCCCGCCGCGTGGGCGGCGGCGAACTCACCGACCGAGTGCCCGGCGAGCCGGCCAGGCCGCACACCCCATGACTCGACCAGCCGGAACAACGCCACCTGGAGAGCGAACAGAGCAGGCTGGGTGTAAGCGGTCTCGTCCAGCAGCGCGGCCGCCGGGGTTCCCGGCTCGGCGAACATGATCTCCCGCAGCGGCCGGTCGAGCTCCGCGTCGCAGTGGGCCAGCACCGCGTCCAGCGCCTCGGCGAACGCCGGGAACCGCTCGTACAGCTCGCGGCCCATCCCGGGCCGCTGGGTGCCCTGACCCGTGAACAGGAACGCCGGACCGCCCCGGCCCGGCCTACCGGTGATCAGCGCACCGTCGGGCAAGCCGTCCCGCAGGGCCGCCAGGGCACGCTCAAGCCCGGCCCGGTCCCCGGTCATAACGGCCACCCGGTAGTCAAGCCCGGCCCGGGACGTGGCGAGAGAGAAGGCCAGGTCGGCCAGCGACAGGCCGGGCCGCTCCGCCACAAAGGACAGCAGCCGGCCAGCCTGCGCGCGCAGCGCATCCTCCGTCCGCCCGGACAGTACGACCGGCACGATCCCGGGCTCGGCCTCCCCTGGTGGCTCGGCCACCTCGTCCGGAGCCTGTTCCAGCACGGCGTGGACATTGGTGCCGCTGAGCCCGAACGACGACACACCCGCCCGGGCCGGGCGTCCCATCCGCGGCCAGGCGCGGGTCTCGGTCAGCAGCTGGACCGACCCCGACGCCCAATCCACGTGCGAGGACGGAAGGTCCACGTGCAAGGTCTTGGGCGCGATCCCGTGCCGCATCGCCATGACCATCTTGATCACGCTGGCCACGCCGGAAGCCATCTGGGTGTGGCCGATGTTCGACTTGACCGAGCCGAGCAGCAGCGGGCACTCTGGTTCACGCTCTTGCCCGTAGACGGCCAGGAGCGCCTGGGCCTCGATCGGGTCACCCAACCTGGTCCCGGTGCCATGACCGTCCACGACGTCGACCTCGGCGGCCGACACCCCCGCGTTGGCCAGCGCCTGGCGGATCACCCGCTGCTGTGACGGGCCGTTCGGCGCGGTCAGCCCGTTCGACGCGCCGTCCTGATTCACCGCGCTCCCCCGGACGACGGCCAGCACCCGGTGCCCGTGACGCAGGGCATCTGAGAGTCGTTCCACCAGCACAAGGCCGACGCCCTCGGCCAGGCTCATCCCATCGGCCGCGTCCGAGTAGGCCTTGCACCGGCCATCGGCGGCCATCGCTCGCTGCCTGCTGAAGCCGATGAAGGCGCTGGGAGTGGCCATAACGCTCACCCCACCGGCCAGCGCGAGGGTGCTCTCCCCGTTCCGCAGCGACTGGCAGGCCAGGTGCAGCGCGACCAGCGACGAGGAGCAGGCGGTGTCCAGCGTGACCGCAGGGCCTTCGAACCCGAACGTGTAGGCCAGCCGGCCGGACAGCACGCTGGAGATCGTGCCGGTGACCAGGTGCCCCTCGGCACCATCCGAGCCTGTTCCGCCCGCGGCGTAGTCCTGGTAACTGGCCCCGATGAACGTGCCCGTCAGGCTGCCGCCCAGCGAGGAAGGATCGAGGCCGGCCCGCTCTAGCACCTCCCACGAGGCTTCCAGCAGGAGCCGCTGCTGCGGGTCCATCGCCACCGCCTCCCGCGGCGATATCCCGAAGAACGCCGCGTCGAACTCCGCGACGCCGTCCAGGAAGCCGCCCCGGGTGCTGTAGGTCTTGCCGACCTGGTCCGGATCGGGGTCGTACAGGCCGCTGGTGTCCCAGCCTCGGTCGAGCGGGAACTCGGAGATGGCATCACTGCCCCGTTCGATCAGTTCCCATAGATCCTCAGGCGAGGCGATCCCGCCCGGATACCGGCAGCTCATGCCGATGATGGCGATGGGCTCGTCACCGGCAGGGACGCTCACCGGCCGGGAAACCTCGAGCTGGACGCCCTCGAGCCTGGCGCGCAGAAACTCCGTGAGCGCGAGAGGATTGGGGTAGTCGAACACCATCGTGCTCGGCAGCCCCAGCCCGGTCACCGCGGCAAGCCGGTTACGCAGGTCCACCGCGGTCAGCGAGTCGAAGCCGACATCGCGGAACGCACGCCGCTCCGACAGCGCGTCTGGCGAGGCGTGACCGAGAACTATGGCCGCCTCCGCGAGGACCAGGTCCAGCAGGACACGGTCCCGCTCGGCGTCGGGCAGCGCCCGCAACCGCGACGCGAACTCGCCGTCGGCCACGGTTTTCCCCGCCGACACCAGCCGCGAGACCTCAGGGATCTCGTCGAACAGCGGGGTGGGACGCACCGAGGTGAAAACCGGGTGGTAACGCTCCCAGTCCACGTCAGCGATCGTGATCGCCGACTCATCGTTGTCGAGCGCATGCCGCAGTCCTGCCAGCGCCAGCCGCGGGTCCATGAAGACCAGGCCGCTGCGGCGGATCTGCGCCGGGTCGACCCGGCGCAGAGCGATGTCGTCGGCCCAGATGCCCCAGGAGATGGCCGTCGCAGGCGCCCCCCGCGCCCGCCGCTGCTCGGCCAGCGCGGTGAGATAGGCGTTGGCCGCAACGTAGGCGGCGTGCTGACCGGTGCCCCACATGCCCGCGGTCGAGGAGAAGAGGATAAAGGCGTCGAGCTCTTCGGTGTCCAGGAGCTCGTCGAGGTGGCGTGCGCCGGTAACTTTCGCGTTTACCACCCGGGCGAACCCCTCCAGGCTCGTGTCCGCCAGCGGCGCGAGCTCGATGATCGCCGCGGCGTGTACCACCGTGCGGACGGCCCGGCCCACGGCCCTGAGGCCGTCGACGAACCGCTGGACGGCGTCCCGGTCGGTCACGTCGCAGGCCACGGCCTGGGCCTCGCAGCCCTGCTCGCCGAGTTCCCGGATCAGCCCGGCAGCGCCGGGAGCGGAGCCGCCGCTTCGGCTGATCAACACCACGTGCTCGGCGCCCTGCCGGGCGAACCAGCGCGCCAGGTGCGGCGCGAGCGTGCCGGTGCCGCCGGTGATCAGGATGGTGCCGCGGGGGGACCAGCGGCGAGAAGGCCCGCCGGCCGACGACGGCGCGCGCACCACCCGCCTGGCCAGCACTCCTGATGGGCGAACCGCTAGCTGGTCCTCACCCATTCCGCCGGTAAGGACCGCAGCTAGCCGCTCCCCAGCCCGCCGGTCCAGGTTCTCGGGTAGGTCGACCAGGCCGCCCCAGCGCTTCGGATGTTCCAGCGCAGCGGTGCGGCCTAGCCCGAGGACCTGGGCCTGGACCGGCCGGGAAAGGCCGTCCGAGCGGCCCGTCGAGACGGCACCGCGGGTGAGGCCCCACAGCTGTGCGTCGATCCCGGCGTCGCCGAGCGCCTGGATCAGCGAGACGGTCAGCGCGAGCCCGCAGGCCAGCGCCGGATGGCGGTTACTGGGCTGCTCGGCGGCGGCCAGCAGGGACACTATTCCGGCAAGGTCGGCCACGTCGGCCAGGTCAGCGGTCAGGCGCGCGGCCAGCGCCCGGCGGTCGGTGTCCGGCTCATCCAGTTCGAGCCGCCGCACCCTAGCACCATGCGTGGTGAGGGCCGCCACGACGTCGTCCTCGGCCCGGCGCCCGGTGGTGACCAGGAGCCAGGTCCCGGCCAGCCTCGCGGGGGGAAGGCCGCTCACCGGCCGCCAGACGGCGCGGTACCGCCATGTGTCCACGGTGGACAGCTCGCGCCGGCGCCGCCGCCATTCTGCCAGCGCCGGGAGCACCGGGGTCACGGATGCCTGGTCGACGCGCAGGCCAGTGGCCAGGGACTCAGCGTCCTCCCGTTCGACGGCTGCCCAGAACTCGGCGTCCGCCTGGTCGTCACGGCCCGGCCGTCGCGGACCGGCGGGGACGGCCCAGTAGTGCTCGTGCTGGAAGGCATAGGTGGGCAGCGCGACCTGGCGGGCGCCGGTGCCCGCGAAGACGGTGCGCCAGGCCACTCGTGATCCGCGGACGAACGCCTCGGCGAGTGAGGTCAGGAACCGGCCCAGGCCGTCCTTGTCGCGCCGTAGCGTACCGACCACGACGGCCTGAGCGCCGGCCTCATCCGCGGTTGCTTGGACCCCCATGGTCAGCACGGGGTGCGCGCTCACTTCGACGAACACCCGGTGGCCGCCGTCGAGCAGAGCCCGGATCGCGGGGTCGAACCGGACCGTGTGGCGCAGGTTCCGGTACCAGTAGCTGGCGTCCAGCAGCGTGGTATCCAGGAGGTCGCCCGTCACTGTGGACAGGAACGGCACCCGTGCCGGCTGTGGGCGGACCGGCGCGAGTACCCTCAGCAAATGATCACGCAGCCGTTCCACGTGCGCTGAGTGGGAGGCGTAGTCCACTGCGATCCGCCGTGCGCGGATGTCGTCGGTGGCCAGTCCGGCCAGCAGAGTGTCCAGCGCTTCTGGCTCGCCGGACACCACCACCGAACGCGGACCGTTAATCGCGGCGATCCAGATGCCCTCGCCGTGCGCCTTAAGCCGCTCCTCCACCTCGGCCACCGGCAGCGGCAACGACGCCATTGCCCCGGCGCCGGACAGCACCTGGCCGATTGCCTGGCTGCGGAGAGTCACCACCCGTGCGGCGTCATCCAGCGACAGCGCGCCGGCGACGACGGCCCCGGCGATCTCGCCCTGTGAATGGCCGATCACGGCGTCTGGGGAGACCCCAAAGGACTGCCACAGTGCGGCGAGCGAGACCATCGTCGCGAAGGAGACCGGCTGGACGACGTCGACCCGCTCAAGTGATGGCGCGCCGGACACTTGCCGCAGCACGTCGGCGGGCGACCAGTCGACGAAGGCGGACAGGGCGACGGCGCATTCGCTGAAGCGCTCGGCGAAGACCGGGGACTCCGCCAGCAGTTGCGTTCCCATTCCGGCCCACTGGGCTCCCTGGCCGGGGAAGATGAAGACGACCTTGCCGTCAACGTCCGCCAGGCCCTCGACCACCTGGGCCGCCGAGCGGCCGGCGGCCAACTCAGACAACCCGCCGCGCAGGCCGTCGAGGCCTGAGCTGATCACCACCGTGCGGTGTTCGAACAGCGACCTCGCCGAGGTCAGCGAGTACCCAATGTCGACTGGGCTCGGAGCCGGGTCGGCAGCGGCGTAGCCGGCGAGGTTGGCGGCCTGGGCGCGGAGCGCGCCCCGGGTCCGGGCGGACAACACCCATGGGATCACCCCGCCGGGGGGAGCCGCTGGCGTGGCGTCCAGATCCTGCGGCGGCGGTGCCTGCTCTAGGATCGTGTGCGCGTTCGTCCCGCTGATCCCAAAGGAGGACACAGCGCAGCGGCGTGGCCTCTCCCCAGTCGGCCAGTCAGCGGGCTCAGTGAGCAGGCGGATCGTGCCGGGGGTCCAGTCGATGTGAGAGGACGGCGCAGTCGCGTGCAGAGTACGCGGTACCATGCCGCTGCGCAGCGCCAGCACCATCTTGATCACGCCCGCGACGCCCGCCGCCGACTGGGCGTGGCCGATGTTCGACTTAACCGAGCCCAGCAGAAGCGGCCGGTTTGGGTCCCGGCCGTTACCGTAGACGGCCTGCAGAGCACGGGCCTCGATGGGGTCGCCGAGCGCGGTGCCGGTGCCATGAGCCTCCACCGCATCGATGTCGGCGGGCGACAGCCCAGCGCCCGCGAGAGCCTGCCGGATAACGCGCTGCTGCGATGCGCCGTTTGGCGCCGTGAGGCCGTTGGAGGCGCCGTCGGAGTTGATCGCCGAGCCGCGCACCACGGCGAGGACTTCGTGCCCGTTGCGGTGTGCGTCCGACAGCCGTTCCAGCAACAGAATGCCGACGCCCTCGGCCAGGGTCATCCCGTCGGCCGCCTCGGAAAACGCCTTGCAACGGCCGTCGGCGGCCAGCGCGCGCTGGCTGCTGAACGCGATGAAGGGGACGGGGCTGGTCATCACCGTTGCGCCGCCGGCCAGGGCGAGCGAGATCTCGCCGTTGCGCAGCGCTTGGCAGGCCAGGTGAAGGGCCACCAGCGATGAGGAGCACGCGGTGTCCACGGTGACCGCGGGGCCCTCCAGCCCGAGCAAATAGGCCAGCCGGCCCGACAAGATACTCGGGCTGCTGCCGGTCACTACGTATCCAGCGGATTCACTGTCCAAGTCGGCGCCGTAGTCCTGGTACGTCGACCCGACGAACGTGCCGGTGAGGCTGCCATGGACGGACGCGGGATCGATCCCGGCCGACTCGAATGCCTCCCACGTGGTTTCCAGAAGCAGCCGCTGCTGCGGGTCCATCGACAGCGCCTCACGCGGGGAGATGCCAAAGAAACCGGCGTCGAAGTCACCCGCGTCGTGCAGGAACCCGCCCTGCGTGGAGTAGGTCGTGCCCATGCGGCCAGGGTCGGGGTGATACAGGCCGGCCACGTCCCAGCCACGGTTAACGGGAAATTCCGAGATGGCGTCAACACCATCGGCCAGCAGTCGCCGGAACTGTTCAGGAGAGCGCACGTCGCCGGGGAAGCGGCAGCTCATGCCCACGATGGCGATCGGCTGGCCGGTATCGCCCGTGGCCGCGGCGGGAAGCGCCGCATCCGCCCTATCACCAAGGATCCCGGCGCGCAGGTGCGCCGCCAGCGCAACCGGGTTCGGGTGGTCGAAGACGATCGTGCTGGGCAGCGCCAGGCCGGTCAGGGCGGTCAGTCGCTTACGCAGTTCCACCGCGGTCAGTGAGTCGAAGCCCGCGTCGTGGAAAGCCCGCCGGGGCGCCACCTCCTCCGCGGAGGCGTACCCGAGAACCGCGGCCACCTCGGCGCGCACCAGATCGACGAGCAGCCGTTCCTGGTCAGCCGGGGCGAGGCCGCGCAGCCGCGCGGCGAACTCGGGCGCCGCACCGTCCTCGCGCCTGGCGGTCTCAGCCAAGGCCCGTGCCTCGGGCAGGTCGCCGAACAGCGCACTCGGCCGTGCCGCGGTGAAGACGGGTATGTAGCGCTGCCAATCGACGTCAGCGACAGTGACGCACACGTCGTCCTGCATGACCGCGCGGCGCAGTTCGGCCATCGCGGTCCCCGGGCTCAACAACCGCAGCCCGCGCCGCCGCAGGCCGTCTGCCGTGGCCTCACCGGCAGCCATGCCAACCTCGGCCCACGGGCCCCATGCGACGCAGGTCGCCGGCCGACCATGAGCTCTCCGGTGCTGGGCGAGCGCGTCCAGGTAGGCATTGGCCGCGCCGTAGGCGCTCTGCCCAGCGCTGCCCCACACCCCGGCGACCGATGAGAACATCACGAAGAAGTCCAGCTCGCGGTCGGCCAGCAGGTCATCCAGATTCGCCGCGCCCGACATCTTGGCGGACACCAGATCGGCAACGGCCTCCAGCGGTGTCTGCGCTAGGGACGCGGCCTGGGCAGCCCCCGCGGCGTGGACCACGCCCGCCAGCGGCAGGTCCTCGGGAACCTCGGCCAGCACTGCGGCCAGCGCGTCCCGATCGGCCACATCGCAGGCCATGACCGATACCTGGGCGCCCAGCTCCACCAGCTCGGCACGCAGCTCGGCTGCCCCTGGTGCGGCTGGCCCGCGCCGACTCGTCAGCACGAGATGGCCAGCTCCGCTGCGGGCGAACCAGCGGGCCACCTCGGCGCCCAGCCCGCCGGTCCCGCCGGTGATGAGCACCGTTCCCCGCACGGTAAACGCCTCGGCCGCGGGAAACTCGCCCGCACGGTGCCGGACGAGCCTGCGGCCCATAACCCCGGCGGTGCGGAGGGCCACCTGATCCTCGCCGCCCTCGCCCGCGAGGACACTCACCAGATGCTGGGCGGTGACCGGGGCGAGCGTCTCCGGAAGGTCGACAAGGCCGCTCCACTGCCGTGGCCGCTCCAGCGCGACCGCCCGGTTCAGCCCCCACACAGCCGCCTGGACGGGATTGACCAGTGGATCGGCCGGCCCGGTCGACACCGCGCCGCACGTCAGTGTCCACACAGGGACCTGCAGGTCGGCGTCGCCCAGCGCCTGCGCGAGCAGCACGCTCAGCGCCAGGCCCGCCGACAGCCCGGCCGGGGCGTATCCCGGTGGATCGGCGAGCGCGAGCACAGACACTATGCCCGAGAGGCTTCCGGCCTCCCGGAGCCTGGCGGCGAGCCCGGCACGGTCGCGCTGCAACCGGCCCAGCACCAGCCGCTCGAACAGCGCGCCATGCCCGCGCAGTGCGGCCATGATCTCACCGTCGGGAATGCCCTCGGCGGTGACGAGCAGCCAGGTGCCTTCCAGAACCGGTGCGGCCGCGGTCTGGACAGGCCGCCACTGCACCCGGTAACGGGCAAGGTCAAGCAGCGCGTTCGGGCCAGTAGGGGCGGTGCTGGAACGCGTACGTCGGCAACTCCACCGGGCGCGCGCCGGGGCCGGCGAAGAACGCCGTCCAGTCCACCGCGGCCCCTCGCACGTGCAATCTGGCGAGCGCGGTCGCCACGGACCATTCCTCGCCACGATCAGGCCGGAGCAGCGGGACGGAATCCACCTCGGATTCCCCGTCCAGGCTCTCATCGACGAGTGCCGACAACGCCCCATCCGGCCCGAGCTCGACGAAGGTGGCCACGCCCGACTCGCGCAATGTACGCACGCCGTCGGCGAAACGGACGGTCTGGCGCGCCTGCTCTGCCCAGTAGTCCGGGGAGCACAGTTCGTCCGCATCGGCCCGCCGCCCGGTCAACGTGGACACGACGGGAATGGCGGGCGGCTGGTACGTCAGCTCTCGTGCGACCGCGTGGAGGTCGGCGAGCATGGGCTCCATCAGAGGCGAATGGAAGGCATGGCTCACCCGTAGCCGCCTGACCTTGCGTCCCTGGGCCTCGAATTGGGCGGCAATCTCCAGGATCGCAGTCTCACCGCCGCCGATCACGACCGAGGACGGACCGTTCACTGCGGCCATGCAGACCTCATCGCCGCGCCCGTCCAGCAGCGGCGCGACCTCCTCCTCGGTAGCGCGCACCGAGATCATCGCTCCGGCGGGCGGCAGCGCCTGCATCAGCCGCGCTCGGGCGGCCACCAGCCGCGATGCGTCCGGCAGCGCGAGGACTCCCGCGACGTGCGCAGCGGTAATCTCCCCCACGGAGTGGCCGAGGACGAAGTCCGGCTGCACGCCGAATGACCTGAGCAGGCGGTACAGCGCGACCTCGACCGCGAACAGGGCGGGCTGCGTCCACCCGGTCTGATCGAGCAGCTCCGCCTCGCGGGTGCCTTCCCCAGCGAACAGCACACCCCGGAGCGGACGCTCAAGCAGAGGGTCGAGGTCCGCGGTCACCGCATCGAACGCCTCGGCGAACGCCGGGAACCGGTCGTAAAGTTCCTGGCCCATCCGTGCGCGCTGGCCGCCCTGCCCGGCGAACAGCATCGCGCGCCGACCGACGCCACCGATCTCGCCAACGATCACCCCAGCGGCTGGCTCGTCCGCGGCCAGCGCGGCCAGCGACTGCAGCAGGGTCTCCCGCTCGCCCACCACCACCGCGCGCTGATCGAAGCTCGTCCGCGTCGTGGCCAGCGACAGGCCGATGTCGCCAGTGTCCAGCTGCGGACGGGCCGCCACGTAGGTGTACAGCCGCGCCGCCTGGTCGCGTAGCGCCGCGCGGCTCTTGCCGGAGATCGCCCACGGGATGACCAGCGGGGAAGTCTGGTCATCCGGAAGGAGCTGGCGCTCCTGGGCGTGGTCGTCCCGCACCTGTTCGAGGATCACGTGCGCGTTCGTGCCGCTGAACCCGAAAGAGGACACCCCGGCCCGCCGGGGGCGGTCGGCCGGCGACCACGAGACCTGCTCCGTGGCCAGCTCCACCTGCCCGGCGGACCAGTCCACGTGCGACGACGGCTGGCCGACGTGCAGGGTCTGTGGCACGGTGCCATGGCGCATGGCCATGACCATCTTGATGACCCCGGCGACGCCTGCCGCAGCCTGCGTGTGCCCGATGTTGGACTTGATCGAGCCAAGCAGCAGTGGCCGCCCGGCGTCGCGGTCCTGCCCGTAGACGGCCAGCAGGGCCTGCGCCTCGATCGGGTCGCCCAAGGTGGTGCCGGTGCCGTGGCCCTCTACGACGTCGATGTCGGCGGCCGACAGCCCGGCGCTGGCCAGTGCCTGCCGGATCACCTGCTGCTGGGCCGGGCCGTTCGGGGCGGTCAGCCCGTTGCTGGCCCCATCGGAGTTGATCGCCGAGCCGAGCACGGCCGCCAGCACCCGGTGGCCGTTGCGGCGTGCGTCGGAAAGCCGCTCCAGAACGAGCATGCCGACGCCCTCAGCCCAGCCGACGCCGTCGGCATCGTCGGAGTAGGCCTTGCAGCGGCCGTCCGGGGACAGGCCACGCTGCCGGGAGAACTCGATGAGAGCGACCGGCGTCGACATCACCGTCACGCCACCGGCGAGGGCCAGCGAGCACTCGCCCGCCCGCAGTGCCTGCATCGCCCAGTGCAGAGCGACCAGCGACGAGGAGCACGCCGTGTCCAAGGTGACCGCCGGGCCCTCCAGGCCGAGGGTATAGGAGACGCGGCCGGAGGCGATGCTCGGCGAGGTGCCGCTGCCCTGGTGGCCTTCGAACTGTCCGCCCGACAGCACCGCGGCGTAGTCGTTGTACATGACGCCCGCGAAGACACCGGTCTGGCTGCCCCGCAACGAGGCAGGGTCGATGCCCGCACGTTCGATCGCCTCCCAGGACACCTCCAGCAGCAGCCGCTGCTGCGTGTCGGTGGCCAGGGCCTCACGAGGGCTCATGCCGAAGAACGCGGGGTCGAACTCCGCCGCGTCGTGCAGGAACCCGCCGAAGCGCGTGATGGACGTGCCGAGGTTGTCCGGGTCCGGGTCGTACAACGCGCCGAGATCCCAGCCGCGGTCGCCCGGGAGGCCTGAAATCGCGTCGGTGCCCTCGCTGAGCAGCCGCCACAGGTCCTCGGGGGAGGCCACGCCACCTGGATACCGGCAGCTCATGCCGACGATCACGATCGGGTCGTCGGCCCCGGCGGCAGTGCGCCGCAGCGACTCCGCGGCCGCCGGAGAGCCCGTAAGCTCACCAAGCAGATGATCCGCCAGCCTCGTCACCGTGGGATAGTCGAAGATCATCGTCGCCGGGGTGCGCAGGCCGACGGCAGCGTTCAGCCGGTTGCGCAATTCCACTGCCGCGAGCGAGTCGAAGCCCAGATCCTGGAACGGCCGCAATGGGTCGACCTCCGCGGGGTCGGCGTGCCCAAGCACCGCCGCCACCTGAGCGCGCACCAGGTCGAGCATCATCGTGGCACGCTCCCGCTCACCTAGCCCGTACAGGCGCTGCACGAGATCGGCCGCAGCCGCGCCCGCCATCACCGCTGACCGGGCGCCCCTGCGCATCAGCCCGCGCAGTAGCGGCGGCACCTCGCCCTGTGCCCTGATCGCCGGCAGGTCGAGGCGTACCGGCAGCAGCACGGCCTCGTCGCAGGCGAGCGCCGCGTCGAACAGGGCAAGCCCCTGCTCCTCGGACAGCGCGGGCGTGCCCAGGCGCGCCATCCGGCGCTGGTCCTGCTCGGACAGGCCGCCGATCATCCCGCTCGTCAGCGCCCACGGCCCCCAGCCCAGCGACATCCCCGGCAGCCCGGACCCGCGGCGCAGCTGGGCGACCGCGTCGACGAAGGCGTTGGCGGCAGCGTAGTTGCCCTGTCCGGGGGCGCCCATCGTGCCGGAAAACGAGGAGTAAACCACGAACGCGGCCAGGTCGAGCCCGCGGGTGGCCTCGTGGAGGTTCCATACCGCGTCGGCCTTCGGCCGCAGCACCGTGTCGAGATGCTCGGGGGTCAGCGACCCGATCGTGCCGTCGTCGACCACGCCCGCGCAGTGCACCACCGCGGTAACCGGATGCTCGCCCGGAACGCGCGACAGCAGCCGCCTGACAGCGTCACGGTCGGACATGTCGCAAGCCTCGATGTCGACCCGCGCGCCGCGATCGCGTAGCCCGGCGGCCAGCTCCGGGGCGCCCTCCGCAGCCGCACCGCGGCGGCTCACCAGCAGCAGGTGCCGGACGCCGCGCTCGCCGACAAGATGCCGGGCCAGTACCCGGCCCAGCGCGCCCGAACCACCCGTGAGCAGCACGGTGCCATCCGGCTCCCACGCCGCGGTCCCCAGCCCGGCCTTCGGCCGTGCCCGGGCCAGCCGGGCACCCAGCACAGCGCCGTCCCTGACGATCACCTGAGGCTCGTTCACGTCGAGGGCGCGGAGCAGCACGGCAGCAGAGAGCCGTCCGGGATCGAGGTCGAGCAGCCCGAACCTGCCCGGGTTCTCGGCCTGCGCGGAGCGCACGAGCCCCCAGACCGCGGCCGCCGCGAGGTCGGCCACGCCCGCCCCCTGGGCTGCGACCGCGCCCCGGGTGACGATGACCAGCCGGGCCGCGCCTGCCCGGTCGCTGGTGAGCCACTCCTGGAGGTGCCCCAGCACTCGCGCGGTCACGGCGTGGACCGAACACACCACGTCCTCGGTCTCGCCAGCCACCGGGAGGAGGACGATCGCGGCGGCGTCGGGCCCGGGGACGGTCTGGACCGGGGGATCCGCGGTCGCCAGAGCCTGGGTGACGCCGAGTGGATCCGGTCCGAGCACCGCGACGGGGCCCCAGGCGGAGGAGCCGCCCTGCAGCGGGGTCCAATTCAGCGTGAACAGCGAATCCCTGCCGATCCGGTCCCTGCTGATCCGGGCGGGTGCCGTGTGCCGCTCGCCTGGATCGGCCCGAAGTACCAGGGATTCGATCGAGGCAACGGGATCGCCGAACGGGTCGGTGAGCTCGATCGACACCGCGTCCTCACCCGCCGGGGACAGCCTTACCCGCACCGATGACGCGCCGCTCGCGTGCAGTGTGACGTTATGCCAGGCGAACGGCAGCCCGTGCGCGGTGAGGTCGACGAACGCCGACGCGTGCAGGGCGGCGTCGAGCAGGGCGGGATGGATTCCGAAGGCCGCCACCTCGGCGGCCGCGGCCTCCGGCAGCGTCACCTCGGCGAAGACCTCGTCACCCTGTCGCCAAGCGGCGCGCAGCCCCTGGAACAGCGGCCCATATCCGAAACCAGCCGCGGCCAGCTGGTCGTGCAGCCCTTCGGTGTTCAGCGGCTCGGCGGCCGGCGGCGGCCATGGGGTGGCCTCGAACGCGGCAGGGTGGGCGCCGCTCGCCAGAGTCCCGGTGGCATGCCTGGTCCAGGGCTGCTCATCCGCGCCGTCCCGGCGAGAGTAGAGGCTCAGGCTGCGGCGGCCCGTATCGTCCGGGGCGCCGATCCACACCTGCACCTGGAGGGCGTCCCGCTCGGGCAGTATCAGCGGCGCGACGAGGGTAAGTTCCTCCACCCGGTCGCAGCCGACCTCGTCACCGGCGCGGACGGCCAGTTCCAGGAATGCGGTGCCCGGCAGGAGCACGGCACCGCGGAATGTGTGCTCACGCAGCCAGGGATGGGTACGCAGGGATAGGCGGCCGGTAAACAGCAGGCCGTCGGAGTTGGCCAGGGACACGGCGGCAACCAGCAGGGGATGGCGGGCCGCGCCTAGTCCCGCGGCGCGGACGTCGTCGGCCCGGCCATGGATGTCCTTGGGCCAGTACCTGCGCCGCTGGAAGGCATAGGTGGGCAGGCCTACCTGGTTCGCGCCGGTGCCGTCGAAGTAGCCCGCCCACCGGGCCTGCGCTCCCCGCACGTGAAGTTCCGCCACCGCCTCGGTGCACGTCCGGACCTCGTCGCCGCCCCGCCGCAGCAGCGCGAACGCCGACCCGTCGCCGCCCCGGTCGAGGCAGTCCCTGGTGAGCGCGGACAGCACCCCGTCTGGCCCGACCTCCAGGAAGGTGCTGACCCCGTGGTCGTTCAGCCAGGTGATCCCATCGCCGAACCGGACCGCGTCGCGCACCTGCTCAGTCCAATAGGCGGGAGAGGTCAGCTGCTCCAGCGTGGCGAGCTGGCCGGTGGCGGTCGAGACGATGGGAATCGCCGGCGCCCGCAGCGACAGCCCCGACACCACCTCGTGAAACTCCCCGAGCATCGGCTCCATGAGCGGCGAGTGGAACGCGTGCGAGGCGCGCAACCGCGTGACTTTGCGTCCCAGCTCGGTGAAATGCCGCTCTACCGCCGCAACCTCGTCCCGCGCGCCGGCCACGACCACGGCGGCCGGGCCGTTGACCGCGGCGATCGACACCCGGTCCAGCCGAGACTCCACCAACGGCCCTACCTCTGTCTCGGCCGCCTGTAGTGCGATCATCGCGCCGTCGGCGGGCAGCGCCTGCATCAGCCGGGCACGCGCGAGCACCAGGTCCGCGGCGTCGGCGAGGGGGAGGACCCCCGCTACGTGCGCCGCGGCGATCTCGCCGATCGAGTGCCCAAGCAGGAAGTCCGGGCTGACGCCCCAGGATTCGACCAGCCGGAACAGCGCCACCTCGATCGCGAAAAGGGCAGGCTGCGCGTAGCCGGTCTGGTCAATGAGTGCGGCGTCGGGTGAGTCCTCGGCGGCGAACAGCACGTCCCGGAGGCGCGGGTCGAAACCGGCGTCCACCAGCTCCAGCACCTCGTCGAGCGCTTGGGCGAACACCGGGAATCGGGCGATGAGCTCCCGGCCCATGCCGGATCGTTGCGACCCCTGGCCGGCGAACAGGAACGCCAGCTTGGGGCGCCCCCGCGCGCTGCCCTCCACCAGGCAGGCCGCCGGGTGGCCCTCGGCCAGCGCGGTCAGGGCGGCGATCGCGCCATCGCGATCGGCCGCGGTGACCACTGCCCGGTGCTCCAGGGCGGCCCGGCCGGTCGCCAGGGAGAAGGCCACGTCCGCAGGACTGCGCACCGGATCTTCCCGGAGAAAGAGCGCCAGGCGCGCGGCCTGCGCGCGCAGGGCCTCCCGGCTCCGGCCGGAGACAAGCCACGGGAGTGTCCCGGTGATCGCGGGCGGCGAGCTCGCCGCTGGCTCGGCCGGGGCCTGCTCGATGATCGTGTGGGCATTGGTGCCGCTCAGCCCGAACGACGAGATGCCCGCGCGCCGGGGCTCTCCCCGCTCCGGCCAGGGCGTGGGCTCGGTCGCCAGCCTTACGGCACCTGCCGTCCAGTCGACGTGCGAGGAAGGTGCGTCGACGTGCAGGGTCGCGGGAAGAACGCCGTGCCGCATCGCCAGCACCATCTTGATGACGCCAGCTACCCCGGCTGCCGCCTGGGCGTGGCCGATGTTCGACTTGATCGAGCCCAGCAGCAGCGGCCGGGCCGGGTCGCGGTTGCGGCCGTAGGTGGCCAGAAGCGCCTGTGCTTCCACGGGGTCGCCGAGGACCGTCCCAGTGCCGTGCGCCTCGACGACATCGATTTGGTCGGCCGCGAGCCGGGCGTTGATCAAGGCCTGTTCGATCACGCGCTGCTGTGACGGTCCATTGGGTGCGGTGAGCCCGTTCGACGCGCCGTCGGAGTTGACCGCCGAGCCTCGCACGACCGCGAGAATTCGGTGCCCGTTGCGCTGGGCGTCCGACAGCCGTTCCAGGAGCAGGACGCCCACGCCCTCGGCCCAGCCGGTGCCATCCGCAGACTCGGCGAATGACCGGCAGCGCCCGTCTGCGGACAGGCCGCCCTGGCGCGCGAACTCCACGAACGTCGTGGGGTGGGACATCACGGTGACGCCCGCGGCCAGTGCCAGCGAGCACTCGCCCAAGCGCAGCGACTGCGCGGCCAGATGCAGCGCCACCAGCGAGGACGAACATGCGGTGTCCACCGTCACCGCTGGGCCCACCGTACCGAAGAAGTACGCCAGCCGACCGGACAGGATACTCGTCGCGTTGCCGGTCAGCTTGAAACCCTGGATGTCGTCATTCGGGCCCACGCCATAGAACTCAGGCATGGCCCCGACGAACATGGCCGTCCGGCTGCCGCGCAGCGATGTCGGATCGATCCCGGCCCGCTCGAGCACCTCCCACGACGCCTCCAGCAGAACGCGCTGCTGAGGGTCCATGGACAGTGCCTCACGCGGCGAGATCCCGAACAAGCCGGGATCGAACAGTGTGGCGTCATGCAGGAATCCGCCGTGCAGCACAGGAAGGGCGTCGTCGTCACCGAGGTCCCACCCACGGTCGTCTGGGCAGGGGGAGATGCCGTCTCCTCCGTTGATGAGCATGACCCAGAGGTCCTCTGGACTCGAAACGCCGCCCGGGTACCGGCAGCTCATCGCCACGAGCGCGATCGGTTCGCTCGCGGCCGCCTCCAGCTCACTCAACCGCCGCCGTGACATATGGAGATCGGCAGTGGCCCGCTTGAGATAGTCCCGGAGCTTCTGTTCCTGGCTCATGCGTCCACGGACCTCCCTGCGCCGTGTTGCATAATTTTCCGACCCGATTTCGGCGTGCTCGTCACCCGCAGGTAGTGCGCCAAGTGTCTGGCTGCGTGGTCATGGAAATCCTTAGTCTGAGCCACTGCCGGGCCAATCAGGCAAGCGTGAATCTAGGGTTTCACCTAGCCGCGCTTGGTCTCCGCCAGCAGCATCGGAGCACACAGGGATTGGTCCGCGAGTCCCGATCCTCCGCGCCCGGCCGCGTCGGCACCCGAGGTGCCGCTCACCACTCAACGGGGAGTTCGTGGAGACCAAATATCACACCATCGTATTTGAATGACAATTCTTCCACTGGTGCCGCCAGCTTCAATGCCGGGACGCGCTCAAACAACGTCCGATAGGAAATCTCCAATTCGACTCGGACGAGATTTTGGCCAAGGCACTGGTGGGCGCCGTACCCGAAGGCCACATGCTGCTGGGCGGACCTCGCTGGATCGAATTTGTGCGGGCACTCGAAGACGTCCTCGTCATGGTTGGCCGCAGCCACCAATGGCACGATGCCTTCGCCCGCCCGGATAACTTGCCCACCGATCTCGACGTCCTCGGTGGCTACCCTGAGGGCCACCAAGTCGGCCACCGAATGCAAGCGCAGCAGCTCCTCCACGACCCGGTCGTCGCCAATCCACTCCGGGTGCATGAGCAGGGTCATCACACCGAGCGCTATGTTGTCCGCCGTGGTCTCGTGGCCGGCGATAAGCAGGAGCAGCAGCACGCCCGAGAGTTCTTCGGCGCTCATAGCGCGTGTCGCCAGCAGCCTGCTGATCAGGTCGTCGCCCGGCCACTTCTCCTTGATGGCAATGAGCCTGGTGCAATAGCGGAGCAGTTCCCGCAGGGCAGTGTCGCGCTGCTGGCCGGTCGACATGCGGGTGGAGACCAGGGTGCGCGTCCTGGAGTTGAAGAAGTCCCGATCGGCGGGCGGCACGCCGAGCAGTGCGGCGATGACCAGCGACGGCACAGGCAGCGCGAACTCGGCGACGAGATCCACCGAGTCGCCCGCGGCCAGCATCGCGTCGATGCACTCATCGACCGTGCGCTGAATCGCCGGACGCAGCTCACGGATGCGGCGGACCGAGAACTCTGGGATCAGCACCTTGCGGAAACGGCCGTGCTGCGGCGGATCGAGGCCGACGAACCAGCCCGGGACCTGGTCTGACCCGGGCACGCCCAAGGTCGCGCCGACATTCGGGAAGCCTTCCCGGTTGGGATTGGAGCTGATTTTCGGGCTGGTGAGCACTTCGCGAACGTCCTGGTGCCGAGTGACCAGCCAGACCGCGTTTCCGTTCACGAGCTTGGACTTCACCAGGCCATCGTGAGCGCGGTAATCGGCGTACTCGGCGGGCGGGAACGGCTCACCAGGCCGGCGAACCGGGAACTCGACCACGCTCGGTTGGGCATTTGTCATCGTCAGGCTTCCAGTCTCGATGGGCGTCCCGGATCAGCTCACGCCAGGGCCGGCAATCCGAGCACGAGGTCTGCGGCTGCTTCACGGCCGCCCGCTGCCCGCAGCAGCGCACCGATTAGTTCCGACCGTTTGTGGAACGACGGGTCGTCCAGCACGCGGGTGAGCTTGCCGGCCACCTCGTCCGGATCGGCCGTCCGCGGGGGATCGAGGGTGAGGCTGATCCCCAGGTCCTCGCCGCGTACGGCGACGTCATAGCAGTCCCCCCAAAGCGGCCGCACGACCAGCGGCTTGCCGAAGCACAGGCCCTCGCAAAAGCCGTTGCCGCCGCCATGGGTGAAGAACGCCGTGACGTTCGGATGGGCGAGCACGTCGATCTGCGAGGGTACCCAGCTTTCGACTCTGAGGTTGCTGGGCCAAGACCCGTGTGGCGGGAGCAGGTGCTGCTGGTCTGCTGGCAGCTTCCACAAGACGTGGTGGGCACCCTCCAGCCTGCGCGCCACCTCCACCAGCGAGGAAACTTCCGCGCGGGTCAACCGGGTGATCGTGCCAAGTCCTATGTAGACGACCGACGAGCGCGCGTCGAGCCAGCTTGTGAGCTCGCCACCCGGCGCCTGCGGCAACGGCGGGACCATCGCGCCCACCAGCCGGACCTTGCCGGGAACCTCCAGCGGGTAGTCAAGCTCGGCGATCCCGTAGCACAAGACCATCTCGGCCATGTCCACCCTGGTCATCGAGTTTGGCCGGGGCAGACCGAGCGCCTTGCCGATCGCGACGTCCTCACGGACGGCCTTGCCCATCGACGGATTGAGGAACATCACCTGGGACCGCAGCCTGAAGAACCGGTTGGTCATCCGTTGCGCGAAGTTCATGTCGTACGGGAGGCCGGAGTGCGGGGTCGGGAACCTCCGGGGAACATACGACCGGTCCATCGGGGTGTACGGTGTCAACACGTTGCTCGGCAGAAACGGGACACTCAATACGTAAGGAATCTGGCGTGCGATGGCGAGGTTGATCGCGAACCTGGCCTCGCAGTCAATGATCATCACGGCCGGGTGCACCTTGTCGACCACGGCTTCCAGCTGCTGGTACTTCGCAAACACCAGGGCGGGCCTGTAGGTTTGCTTGATCTGCGCGCGATGGGCCCGGAACCGCGACGCCTGGGTCACCTCGCGATAGACCTCATCATCCCAGCTAACAGCCGACATCTCGGGAATTACCTCGCCGAGCGAGGCGAACGCAGCCCACGTCGCCTCGACCTCGCCCCGCCGGTGCTCGTCGGTCGCAAACCAGAGGTCCCTCACACCGCGCCGGGAGAGTTCACCGGCCAGCACGAGCAGCGGGTTGAGTAGCCCAGGTTCTGGCAGGCTGACGAACAGGATCGGCCGTGCCGCGTCGTCCATGAATGTGCCTTTCAGGGCTAAGCGCATGCGCCTACACCGGCCTGCCGATGACCGACGGCCTAGCGATCGCCAATCCACGGGGCCGGTTGGCCTCAGCACAAGACAATCGCATGGGCCACACACGGGAAATCCCTAGTCTTTCCTCAGACGAAACACCGGCTGCCCTGGATATACTGCGGTCACTGCTACGGTACCGGACTCCGCAAGAGGTCTTGGAAGAGTATGTTAATACACGGGCAGCAGAATGAATCAATCGAAAAATGTCTGCCTGGAAAACGCGAGACAGCCAAGGCATCACACAGGGTCGCCTTCGGCCGCGGCATAACATGAACATCGAGGTGGTCCATGAGGCTCGTGGGAAATCCGCTACCCAGTCGATCCTCCGGCAATCCACATGCAGGCTATGCACCCCACGATGGGCGGGGACTGACAAAGCTCAGCCTGATCGGTCGGCTGTTGTTGACATCCGACGGCACCGTCACGACCATGCTCGAACAAATTGTGGGCGAACAGATAGAAACTGCGTGGTTGGACCAGTCGATGGCGCCGGTGGACGAGAAGACTGCCGCACTCATGTCGTTCCCCGTTGCCAGCCTGGTGACTCGCACGACGCACTTGGTTGGGAGCACCACGGGTACGACCTACGTGCGAGCGAAGTCGGTTTTCTCGCAGAGTGCCATGCCAGCGCTGGTGCTTGCGGACCTGCTCACGACCAACGAACCCATCGGCCGACTGCTCCGTAGGCACCGAGTCGAGTCGTTCCGCGAAATCCTCTCCGTACATATTCCGGAGCACTCTTACCCGATGGAGCCCAGCAGACGGTACCTGATCTTTATCGGCGGACTCCCCGCGCTGCTCATTGAGGAGTCGTTCACGACCAGTTGCTTTCAGTTCTACGCGTGAGGAATTCCATCCCAAAGGTTAAATTGCTGAGCGATGGCCTTTTCCCTGTGTGAGTGGGTGCGCGTTACTCCGCAATTCTGGTCTTGCCGCACCAGCGGAACACCGGCAGTTGCTCTCCATCGACAACCGAAACCTCACCGCTGTGCAAGAAGTGCTCATAACCAGCGCCAAAGGCCAGCTTCACCTTATCCGCGAGGTCGATGACCTCTTGAATGCGCAGAGATCCGGGAATGGACTCTGGACCGCCGACGAGCAGAACCCTCAAATTTTCCATGACAGACATCCCATGAACCACGGCAGACGGGCCGCACCAATTCATAAAAGTGTAAGCCCGAAGCCCAACGAGGTCAATATGGACCGGATACGGCTATCATGCGCTGCACACCGGCACAGGTCAACCAAATCTGCCCCGATTCGTGACCCGACCGGGTGAAGACTAACAATTTGCCTAGTACACCGGCCGGTGCGCCCAGTGATCATGTGCGGCCAGCTGCGCGGTGATCGCGGCGTGGCGGGCAGCACAGGGTGAAGAAGCCGATGCGGCGGTCGCCGAGTTCGGCCGGGTCGGCCTGGGTGGTGAGCTTGGAGCCGAAGATGAGCAGGGCCGGGTCGTGGCCGATGACCTTGTGCCGGTGGCCGGCGCCGCTCGTGTCAGCTCGCTTTCATATAGTCGGGATGTACGCGCGGCGGCCACCCCTGGCACAAAAGCCCCATTGAGTATGCCTTCGAAACTAGCGCGGGCCGGTTGGTCACCTTCAGTCTTCGCAGCAAGATGTTCACGTGATACTCGATGCCTCCACGGCTTAGATAGAGCATCGAGGCGAGTTTCACGGTTGACACCCCGGCGGCCACGCCTTCGAGGATACGGGCATCCATGTCGGTCAGCCTTACCTTGCGACCGACGGCTGGCTGGCCTTTCCCCGCACCCTTCTCGGGGCGAACGAGAACCATGACATTATCGATCGCGTCGGCGTCTCCGCGAACCGCGATCCCGGTCAATTCGCCGCTGAAAACAGCCGAGTCTCTTCGGCGAAACGCGACCTTTGGCTCGGTGAACCGAGGGCACTGATGCGCCAGCAAACGCGTGAACTGCTGGCTGACCTTGCTCCGGCCATCCTGGTGCAACAGGTCGCAAAACCGACTGCCGTCGAGTTCTGTGGGCGACCGCCCAAACTGGCGGGAGAAATCGACATTAGCTTCGATCAAGCGTATGCCACCGTCCAGCCTCGCCATACACATTCCTGATCGTTCGAAGAAAGATCTAAGAACCCAGTTACCGCTGAATCGCCACTCGGACCGATGGGCTCCGCTGCCGAGCCCAGAGGAGATTGTGTTACCCATTTGATCACCTCTGTTATCTCTGATAAGGGAAATGACTCATGCGGGTCAATTAAGTGCGGGTCTATCGAGGCTGTGCAGCTATGGCGCTATGGCGCAATGCCGCTTAGCCTATCTGGCAATCATGGCTCTGACCTGCGGGGATCGACGAAGTTGTTCGCTACCTTGAGAAGGGGAAGCCACGATGTCCTTTCCTCGCGCCGGAGGGCTGAAGCCATAGTTCGATCCGGGCGTCCACCAACCTTTCCGCCGATTCGCGATCGTGAGTTAACTTGCCTCACGCCGCCTGCGGTCCTGGGTGGGTAACGAGAAGGTGAAACAGACCCGCGCAGGTGCCGCGAGGCGGGAACTGGAGACATCGTTGTCCGGGCACTAGCTTGCCCAGAACCGGCAGCGAGTCTGCCGGAAAACCCTCAGACTGTTATAATATCGTTATAAAATCGGTCACCGCGGACGGGACATCCGCGACTGGTAACCTGGCGCCAGCTGTCGTCGGCGGCGCCGAGTCTGCCCAGGTGGACGGGGCCGTTAATCCGGGAGCGCGGCGGATGCCGCGACACGACCAGCCGGGCTCACCACTCACTCCGTACAGTGATCGAGATATCGCCATTCTGGACAACGATGTCGGCCAAGTAGAGTTTCGCGGGCCACGGTAAGGTTCTACGGTAAGGTTCTAGGTTATGGGGAGAGAAGAGGCAGCCGATCCCCGGCTGCCGCGCAGGGCATCACGTAATCCTAAGCAGCGCATCGCCCCGCGTGGCGCAGCGCGGCCAACCATACGCGACGTTGCGGCCCGCGCCGGCGTGTGCATAAAAAGCGTGTCCCGGGTGGTTAACGGCGAATACGTCCGGCCGGAGACCGAGCGGCTCGTCACGGCGGCCATCGCGGAATTGGGCTTCAGCCGTAACGACAATGCCGCGCTCCTGCGACAAGGTTCGACGGCCAGCGTCGGACTGGTGCTCGAGGACATAGCCGAGCCATTCCAGTCGATGCTCACGCGCGCGGTCAAGGCAGTGACCCTCGCCAAAGGTTCCATTCTCATGACCGCTTCTTCAGGCGCGGATCCAGCTTGCGAGCGCCAGGTTATCCGCGCCTTTTGTGCGCGCCGGGTGGACGGGCTGATCGTCGTCCCGGCGGCGCACAGTCACCGGTACCTGCTGCCAGACATACGGGCCGGTGTGGCGACCATTTTCGTCGACCGCCCCGCAGACGACATCGACGTCGACACAGTCCTGGCGGATAACTTCGGCGGTGCCCGCGATGGCGTCACGCATCTGATCCGGGCCGGGCACCGGGTGATCGGATTCATCGGCGACGCCGCCAAGATCTTCACCGCCACGGAGCGCCTCCGCGGTTACAAGGAGGCGCTCGCAAATAGCGGGTTCGCGTTCGATGCCGCCCTCGTGCACATGGAAACACCGACCGAGGACGGAGTAGCAGCGGCAACTGACCGCATGCTCAAGCATTCTCGTCCGGCGACCGCATTCTTCACTGGTAACAGCCGCATCACTGTCATGTTCCTGCGCGCCATTCGTGCCCACAAGGATATCCGGCCCGCGCTGGTGGCGTTTGACGATCTCGAGCTCGCCGACATGCTGCGGCCGGGGATCACCGTGGTGGCCCAGGACGGGGCGAGCATGGGCCGGGTGGCCGCGGAACTGCTCTTCTGCCGACTCGGCCGGGACAGCGGCCCGACGCAGCGTATATACCTGCGCACGACGCTGATCCCCCGCGGCTCCGGGGAGATCCCGCCGTGATCGTGGTGGGCCGGCCAGGCTCTCAAGTCGCGCTGCTCTCCCCAGGGCCGCCGCCACCGGAGGTGGTTCCCGTGTGGCAAACATGTCCGGGCTCGTGACCGTAACGCCGACGCCGCAGGCGTGTGCCCGCTCGCGCCCGGAGTCGTGAACGTAACCGATCTGGAAGTCCGCGCTGGCGTGGTGAACTCAGTCGGTGGGGAATTGCGTTAGCCACCGCAATTCTGCCCGCGGTTCCCTCACACGCGACACTATGACCGCGCCGACGCCAAGGTGCCAGCGACGGGCCGACGAGCGTTCGGACCGGCACAGTACGCAAGACCAGGCAAGCAGCACAGGCGGGCATCCGGCGGTGTCAAACCGCAAGCTAGGCATTTCCTGGAACTAATCGCGATCTACTGGGCGTCGGCAGGGGATCGACCGGGCGGTACAGGCGAGCGAGTGAGGCGCGTGATGACGATTGTTTCCGCTGTTGGTGTGACCGATTCCGGACAGTCTGTCGCTGATCGTCGCGATCCTGTATACCGGATTTCGCAGCTGCTCGACCCCGGTTCGCTGCAAATGGTTCATCAGCGCACCAGTGCGGGAGTAGCGGTCGCACGCGGACAGATCAACGACTCGAGGGTGCTCGTCTACTGCACCGACGCGACCGCGAGCGGCGGAGCGATCGGTGTAGCGGAGTGTCCGCTCATCGTGGACGCGATCGATTCAGCAGTCCGTGAATGTTGCCCCGTGATCGGCATCTGGCATTCCGGCGGGGCCAAACTCTCCGAAGGCGTCGCCGCCATGGATGGCATTGGGCAGATGTTCGCGGCGATGGTGCGGGCCTCTGGCCGGGTACTGCAACTATCGCTCGTACTCGGCCCGGCAGCCGGGGGCGCCGCCTACGGCCCTGCCCTCACCGATCTTGTGATCATGTCCGATGAGGGTCGTGTCTTCGTGACCGGGCCGGATGTGGTCCGCGCAGTCACCGGCGAGCGGATCGATATGAATGGGCTGGGCGGGCCAGAGGCACATGGCGGCAGGTCTGGCGTGGCACATCTGGTAGCGGGTCCGGAGGAGGCCGCTTTCCTGCGGGCCCGCGAGGTCGTGACACTGTTCGCCAGGCCGGGTCGATTTGATCTCGACTCAGTCCAAGACGAAAGTGATCTCCGGGCACTCCTTCCTGGCTCGCCGCGGCGAGCGTACGATGTCCGCCCGCTGGTTAAAGCCATACTCGATGTTCCGGAAGGCGGTTCCAGATTTCTGGAACTGCAGCAGAAATGGGCACCCAACATCATTGTCGGGCTCGGCAGGATCTGCGGGCACACGGTCGGCGTGGTCGCCAACAACCCGCTGCGCAAAGGCGGTTGCCTGGACTCGCTTTCGGCGGAGAAGGCGTCGCGTTTTGTGCGCATGTGCGACGGATTCGGTATACCCCTTGTAGTGCTAGTAGATGTTCCGGGATATCTCCCCGGCGTCGCTCAGGAGTGGGACGGGGTCGTCCGTCGCGGCGCGAAGCTCTTGCACGCGTTCGCCGAAGCGGTGGTCCCTCGCGTGACTCTGGTGACGCGGAAGTCCTATGGCGGCGCCTACATCGCGATGAACTCGCGGTCCATGGGCGCGACTGCCGTGCTCGCCTGGCCCGAGGCCGAGGTCGCCATCATGGGGGCGGCTTCGGCGGTGGAGATCCTTCACCGCCGAAAGCTCGCCGCGGTCGAAGGGCTCCAACGCGAGGCTCTCCGTGCAGCGCTCGCTGCAGAACATGAACTCATCGCCGGAGGCGTGGCCCAGGCGATGAGCATCGGGGTCATCGACGACGTCATCGATCCAGCGCAAACCCGGCGCCGGATCGGCGAGGTGCTAGCCTCGGCACCGGCCTGCCGCGGTCATCACCGCAACATCCCGCTCTAACTGAACCAGCCGTCTTGCCAGTTAGCCGCTTCGCTCTTCGTGCATCGGCACGCCGTTACCGGTCCGGTTTTCGCACCTTCGGGTCACTTAACGAAGTCTGCGATTACTCGGGGCGGCCAACTGCCGACGCTGAACAATCCGGCCGAGTACGCCTTCGATACGAGCGCCGACCGGTTGGCGGCCTTGAGGTCTTTCATCAGCGCGCTGACGTGGTATTCGACGCCGCCGCGACTGAGGAACAGATTGGCGGCGAGTTGCACCGTAGACATGCCGGAGGCAACGCCTTCCAGCACTAGGGCATCCATCTTCGTCAGCAGCTTTTTCGTCCTCGCAGGACAAATCCCCGAGCCGCCTCCCGTTCCTTCCGGCTGCACCAGGACAATGAGGGAATCGACCCGCCCCGCGTCATTCGTCACTGCGATCCCGGTCAGTTCGAAGGTGAATGTCCTGGCCCCTATGGAGGCCACAATCCGGTCGGTGAACCGGCTTCTCTCACTATGCGCCAGGGACAGTAGCTGCCGCGAGAGCTTCTCTTTGACACTTAAATGTACCAACTCGGTGAGGCGGTGACCCGGAAGCGTCCCGACCTCCAGTCCGAACACCTCAGCGAACCCAGCGCTACCACCAACGATACGCAATTGTAGGTCCAGCTGGGCGATGCAGGTACTCGATCCATCGAACAGTGAACAGAAGGGATGTGAATCGTCATGCTTCTCGGTGGGCGCAGCTTGTCTCGCGGACATGGCGACACCTCCCAGCGAGTCCGCCCCTATCCTATGATTGGTCATTCCCGGTACGACAAAATTGACGAGCAATCCTTTTGTTACAAGCGCAATCGTCCTATTTCCCTGTGCTTCTCTTTGGGTCCACTGGGGTTAGCGACGCTGACAAGTACTACGGCTGGCTCGCACCAAGCGTTCAACGAGACTGTCCGAAATCACTGGTTGAACCCGACCCGTCGGCTGTGGCCCGTAACACGCGAGTCGGGACCTGGTGGCCGGGGTTTCCGGCGAGTAACATGCCGACGTCGACGACCGGATATAGCGTCTGACCACCCTGACAATCAGAGACGATGGTTTCACGAAATACACGCAGCTCACCGGTCCATTCACGATCAAGGCAGTCGAGACGATGGCAGGATCGTAAAACGGGAAGTCTAGGGCTTTACCTATATCGGATCACCAGTCCATTTACGATCAAGGCAGTCCACCGGACGGCGAATCATAGAACGGGAAGTCTAGGGCTTTACCTATATCGGAAATATTTGACTGCCAGCGACAGCCAGTTATGGATGAGGAGACCAGGCAGCATGACCGTTGCAGACACTGAGTCCAGCGCGTGGATCCGTCGCTACCACCCATCCGGGGTAAGCAGAGCCCGGCTCGTCTGCTTCCCGCATGCGGGCGGATCGGCCAGCTACTACCATCCCGTATCCGAGAGGTTCTCGCCAGCCGTCGATGTGATCGCATTGCAGTATCCCGGCAGGCAGGACCGCCGACACGAGACCTGCATCAAGGACATAGGCGTACTGGCCGACAAGATCACAGAGCAGCTCTTGTGCCTAAGCGACAAGCCGACTGTGCTCTTCGGGCACAGCATGGGGGCGACTCTTGCCTTCGAGGTGGCCTGGCGGCTGGAACACAAAGGTTCCTATGCGCATCTCCGCGTCATCGCCTCCGGTCGCAGTGCCCCGGCGATCATCCGCGGGGAGAAGGTGCACCTGTGCGACGACGCCGGTATTGTGGCCGAGATCAGGCTGCTGAATGGTAGCGACTCGATGCTGCTCGATGACGAGGAGATCTTCCGAATCGCGCTTCCGGCCATCCGCGGTGACTATCAGGCGATCGAGTCGTATTCCTGCGCGCCGGGGCGCATGCTCAACTGCCCGATCACCGCAATTACTGGTGACTCGGATCCGAGGACTACGATCGCGGAAGCCGCAGCCTGGCGGTTGCACACCACAGGTCACTTCCGCATCAAAGTCTTCTCGGGCGGCCACTTCTATCTATCCAATCACTCTTCTGCCGTCAATGCCGAGATTGCCGCAGATATCGATCAGATCGTCCACTGAACAACTCTGTTATAAATCTTCATCAGTGGATGATGCCTGATCTTCCGCTATGAAGGCTCGCGGTGTTTTGTCTTGCGTCGTCGCTCCCCATGCGAGCAGGCAGCCAATCGCCTCGCCCGGATCGTGGCGGCATCCGTCTAGGGCTGTTTCATGTGTGCCTCAGGGTGCGTGCTATCCGGAAATGGAAAGCGTCGGAGAAGGGCAAGTGCGACGTGCCGTCTTGCTGGGCCTTCCGTCCGGCCATGGACGACCACATGCAGACGTGATCAACGAGATCTGGCAATTCCCGGTAGGCGAAGATCCGCTCGCCGTCGTGAGTCCGCCAGGCGAGCTTTCCGGCGAGGCACCATATTGTGCATTCCGCTGCCACCGACACCAGCGAGACGTGGCGGTGGGATTGTGACATGACATCCCGCAGTCCACGTCGCGTTAGCCAGCGCTCAAGCAGGCACGCCGCAGGTGCGGGTTCGAGGTCATCTAACTGTCCGGGTCGCCGAGGCAGCACTGCCCACACGGCCTTGCCGTCCAGGTTCTCGATCGACCTGTATGCGACTGAGGCGGTTCCCCAGTTCCCGCCCGAGTACGCCGACACGACGAGCAAGCCACGTCCGCTTGGGGACTCCGGACCTGCGGGCCCCCATACCGGACCGCTCAGCCCATGATCGACAACCAGCAGCTTCACGTCGCGACTGCTGGGCTGGAGCCGCAACTCGACTGGGGGCAATCCGTGGACGATCGCGTTCGCGACCAGTTCGCCGATGATCGCCACCCCATCGTCGACTAGGCCGACTTCCAGCCCCAGGCCCGCCAGCGCTTCCCATGTCAAGGTCCTGGCCTGGTGGGCGGCCGACTGGTCCTCGTTCAGCAGCCAGGACAAGTCATCGTTGTCGCCCGTCATGGTGGCTCCGCGAGGTGCATCTGCTTGCGCCGCTGTCGCGCCTTGCGGCCAGGCCATCCCGGCCTTCAGGCTCGGAGATGGACTCATAGAGCATCGCCTGGTCGCCACTCAGCTTTTATGATCACCGCTTCCCTTCCTGTTCAAGGATCAGCGTCGCTGGCCGCGAGGAATGGCGGGCCCATCGCAGGGGGCGGGGGCCGTCGCGCGCGTGCGATGCGCTCCCACACCCCGGTACGCTGACAACGTTGTCACGCTTCTCTGACTACGGTCGAATCGCGACATGCGTTCACCCCGAGGGACCAAAACTGGTCAACGCACTTGAAATCCTGTATTCAGTTGCCACCTAGTGCGCCGTGAGGGGCTGTTGATTCGAGTGGCGGTGACAGACGCTCACCGTCGGCCAGCCCATACTTCGCTGCGTTCAGTGATGTCTCGCCGCCCGTGCATGACGCATGCTGGGCGCCAGGCACTACCTAGGGAGCAACCCGCTACTTTCTACCTGGGGGGCCACCATGGCGTATGGTGCTGGCACGGCGCCGATGACCGCTGTCGAACCCGCGCCCGCTGTGGCCGCGGACGGCGGCGAACCGGGCCCCGACGGCTCGATCGAGGTGATCTACCGGCTGCACGGCAGGCCGTTGTTCCGGTTCTTGCTGCGGATCACCCTCGGCGACCGGCGGGAGGCCGAGGACCTGCTCCAGGAGACACTCCTGCGCGCCTGGCGGTACCTGCAAGACCACACCGCCGACGTGGTGCGCCTGCGGCCCTGGCTGTTCACCGTCGCTCGGCGGGTCGCCATCGACGCCGCCCGGGCACGCCAGGCACGCCCGGCCGAGGTGGCCGTCACCGACGACGGAGCGCTGGCGGCGGCGGGCGATGACATCGAGCGGCTGCTGGTCAGGCTGACCATGCGCCGTGGCCTGATGGCGCTGACCCCAGATCACCGGCAGGTGCTCATCGAGGTCTTCTACCACGGCTGTTCGGCGCCCGAGGCCGCCAGGGCGCTGGGCATCCCCGAGGGCACGGTCAAATCCCGGATGTTTTACGCGCTGCGTGCCCTAGCCAGCTTCACGTGCGGCGCGGCCGGCGAGCAATGTCCCCGGCCGCCGCGGGCCGCCGCCCGGGGATAACCGCTTCCGTAAAAAGCGCTCGGCTGCGCGAGGACCGGGCGTTGCTGCATCTCCTGCGCCCGTTTCACGAGGTCCCGCAGCCGGGCCGCCCCTCGGGCAGCACACTGGGGAGACGACCGCGATCAGGCTGACCTGCCCTGGCTCCAAGCGGGATTCTTGCCGTCAGCCGGTCGGGGCGTGTTCCCGGGCTGGCGGGTGCTGGAGGGCCTCGCGTGCGATCTCGACCCGTGATCGTGCGCTGAGCTTGGCCAGGATGTGTGATACGTGGGTCTGGACGGTGTTGCGCGACAGCCACAGCTCGGCCGCGATGTCGGGGTTGGACTGCCCACGGGCGATCAGGTATGCGATCTTGGTTTCGGTGGGGGTCAGGGCCTCCCACCCGGTGGCCGGGTGTGCCCGGCGACGGCCGCGGGGGCCGGGGCGGATGCCATGGCGGCGCAGCCGGGTGGTGGCGCGGCGGATGTCCCATTGCGCTCCCAGGTCACGGTACAGCCCGACAGCGTCACCGAATGCCTGGCGGGCCGACTGGAGGTCTCCCCCGCCGGCAAGTAGCACGGCAGCGTCCTCCAGTGCCTGCGCGCGCTCCAGGGGCCGACTGGCGGACTTGTAGTAGGCGGCTGCGGCGAGCAGCGGGCCCGCGGCGCCGGCCAGCAGGCCCCGGCAGGAGTCGGCGACGGCGGTCTTGACCGGCAGCGACTCGCGTTCCGCCTCCTTCATGGCCGCCAGCGCGGCCCCTGTGGCCGTGGTTGCGTCGCCGGTGGCGAGCGCCAGCCGCACCAGCATCGGAAACAACAAGTACCGGTACGTCATGTCTCGCGCGACGGCGCGGTCAAGGCTCAGCGAGAGCACGGCGACCGCCTCTTCCGGCCGGCCCGCCTGCTCTGCGGCCAGCGCCTGCGCCAGCAGCAGGAAGTGCAGGGTGGCCCGGTGAAAGATAGAGCGGATCTCCTGATCCCGCACGGCAGCGAGGTGCTCCTCTGCCGTCTCCCGGCCATCACGGTGCCCGGCGATCAGCGCCATGAGCCCGTGCACCTGCATCCGACTATAGGTGGGGCCAGGCAGCGGCGCAGCCTGCTCGAGCACCGCCAAAGCATCATCCCACAGGCCCCTCTCGAAGTAATACTCTGCGGCGACGTTGCAAATCGTCGCCATCCGGGGAGTCCCGGCGCGCTCCGCGAGGGCCAGGGTCTTCCGGATCGCGGTGCCCGCCTCGATATGACGGTCCAGGTGTTTCAGCGCGTGGGCCCGGTACGACAGCAACATCAGCCGCAGGTCTGTGGTCTGCGGATCATCACCGATCACATCAAGCGCCTGCTCGATGCGCTCGAGCGAAGCGGCATGGCGCCGATGATAGAAATCGACAAGGCACAGCGTGTAGAGCGCGTACCCGGCCGCGAACCGGTCATCTGCCCCCTCCGCGACTGCCAGCGCCTTCTTGGCGGCCTCCGCCGTGTCCGGGTGACCGGCTGCGGCCATGGCATACGCGTGCAGGGCGTGTAGCCGCGCCGTCCACACCTCGCTGGTACCCGGTCGTCGCAGCGCCTGCTCCACCGCGCTCACGGCTTCGATGGGCCGGCCGGTCCGCACCAGGGTGTAGCCAACCAGCCAGGCCACCTCCGCGGCCCGGGTCGGGTCACGGGCACAGGCCAGCAGCCCACCGCCGGTCCGTTCCACCTCCTCGTCCCGCAGCAGGAGGAACGCCACCGTGACCAGGCCCGCCTCCAGCACCTCACGGCGGGGATCACCTGCCGGGATCCGGCCCAGCGCACCGCGCAACAGCCCGGCCGCCACCTTTGGCGCCCGGTAGGTCAGCACGGGCGCGGCATCGGCCAGCCACTCCAGCACCCACGCGTCCGCCAACTCGGGCACCAGTGCTAGCTGCGCGGCGACCCGCTCCGGCACCCCGGGCCGCCTGGAGGTGCAGCGCTGCCCGCAACGCCTCGGGCATCCCGTCATACAGCACCTGCCGGATCAGCCCATGCCGGAACGCCATCCGCGGCGCCGCCCCGGCCACCACCCCCTCCCCGGCCGCTCTCGCGTCGGCGGCCTCCCCGACCACCCCGGCGGTCACGGCCTCCCCGACTACCTCCATTAGCTGTCCCGCGGTTCGGCCGGTCACCGCCGCCAGATCGGTGACCGTGAACTCCTGCCCCAGCACCGCCGCCCACCGCAGCACCCCGGCCATCTCCTGCGGCAGCGCGCTCAGCCGCCGCTCAATCACCGCCGCCAGCGACACCGACACCTCCACCCCGCGCGGCCCGGCGAGCTCCGCCACTCCCGCCTCCACCCGCACCCGCCCGTCCCGGGCCAGCGCGTCCACCAGCTCCCGCGTATACAGCGGATTTCCCCCCGCCCGGCGCACCGCCTCCGCCAACCGCGCCCCCGGCCTTCCCCCCGCCAGTCGCCCGGCCAGCTCTGACAACTCCCGCAGCGCCAGCGGCCCCAGCGATACCACGGTCCCGCCCCGGGAAAGCAGCCCCCGCCGCAGCCGGTCCAGCTCGTCCCCTACCGGGCCCGGCCGCAACGACCCGGCCAGCAGCAACGGCAGCTGCCCCACCGCCTGCGCCAGCCGCTGCCACACCAGCAGGCTTGCCTCATCCGCCCACTGCAGGTCCTCCACCACCAATACCACCGGCGACACTGCGCACCACCGGTCCACCCGCGCCAGCAGCCGTTCCACCCCTGCCGCCACCGGATCGCCCGGCGGCACCGGCCCCGCCAGGACGGCCAGCGGCCCCGGCGTTATCGCCTGCTCCTCGCCCTCCCCGGCCCCAGGGCCATCCCTACCGGGCGGCCCGCGATTCCCGGCCGCCAGCTCCCTGCCTGCTCCCAGACACTCCGTCATCAGCCACAGCGGGAACCGCTGCCCCAGCTCGTCCGCGGCCCCCCATGCCAGCGCGCACCTCGCCGTGCCAGCCCTGCCCAGGGCCCGCCGCAGCAGCGCCGTCTTCCCGATCCCCTGCTCGCCCTCCACCAAAACGGCCCCGCCCACCCCGGCGGCTACCCCAGCCAGCATGCCCTTCAGCAGCTCCAGCTCCCCGGCCCGGCCAACAAAGGATTCATCAACCACAACAGCAAGCGTAACGCCGCAAAGCCTGAGCCGACGGTCTTACCTGCCTATTATCCTGATTCAGCTATATGCCCTCTGACCTGCCCATATGCGGCTTACGGCGACTTCACGTCGGCCCTGTTCGTTATATCTCCGTGCCTTCGGGGGTGGGTGAACCAATCGCGGACAGGCACGTACGGCGTCCGCGTAAGCCCGCGACCAGCACTCCTGGTGCCGCTCGAGTTCTTGATCCTCTGGTCAGGACGGTCCGCTGCCGCCCCACCTGGACGGCTTGAAGCAGCCCGGCCTTGATCCACAGGATCCTATGTCGGCTACGTCTGGCCCCACCACTGACTAGGTCCTTCTCCTCGCGCTTCAGAATGTGGAAGTGGGCCTGACCGCTTTGACGGACATCCATCATCAGGGGCAGGCCCTCGGAAAAGTCCGATCATGGAGAGCATGGCGTCTCTGCCCGCGTTTCAGCGGATCTCGACCACCCGCGCGCCTCGGTCAGCCCACTGAGCCCTGGGCAGGCGTGGTCCTACATCGCCGACTGGCTCGGCGCCGACGCAACGTGGTCCCGGCGCCGGGAGAAAGGCGCACGCGGAGATTCTGCACCAGCTGATCATCGACGGCGGTCTACGTGGCAACTTGGTCGCCGACGCTCATCTGGCTGCCAAACCCGGCCGCAGCCTGTCACAAGGCCGCAGCGGAGACCCGTCAGATTATCTTGCTTTTGCATTCATGAAGCTCGATCGTTCGTCGAACTGCTTCATTGATTCTCTCTTCGCAGGTCTCTACGTCGTGGGCTTTGATAAGAACCATCGCCACGGAGGCGTGCTAGCGCGAATCTCCTAAATAAATTCTCAGGCTCTATCCGACGCGATACTCAATCAACATAATCACCTTACTGTAGCCGATAATTCAAGGAAAGTAGATCACCCCATGAGTTGATCACTGACGGACGACGTGTTCCCGGCCGACGCCACGGCGGATGCGGCAGCCGTTCTGTATTAGATTTCATAACGGCTGCCGCATGGTGTCACTGCTGCTCAGCCTCGACTCGGCCCGAGCCCCCAGCATCCGGCCCGCACGGGCGCAGCGGGCACCGGCGTTCAGAATTGCCCGGACAGCTGGATCACCCTGAAGGAAGCGCCCTGCGGGTCGGCCAGTATGGCAAAACGGCCGGCGGGCAGATCCATTGCCGGTGCAATCACACTGGCACCGAGCCGGGTAGCAGTGTCGACAGTGGCGTCGCAGTCCGCGACCGCAATATATGCCGCCCAGTGCGGCGGCGTGACGAGCTCCGCCCTGGCGTTCCGGCACCCGCTGATCCGGCAGGCGCTGTATGAGGGGAGCCCTCACCCCCACCGAGAAGAAGATCGCCTACCTGGTCGGCGACGGGCAGGCCAACCCCGACATCGCGGCCGAGCTGTTCCTGTCCCGCAACACCGTGCAGACCCACGTCTCCCACATCCTGGCCAAGCTCGGCGCGCGATCGCGGGCCGAGATCATCTGCGAAGCACTCCAGCACCGGGCGCCCCAGGACCACGCCAGCCCGATCCCATGAGGCGGAGTACACCCAGCTGATGACCTGTGGGGTTCCATAATTGGGCATAAGCCACTGACCAGCGGGTTCGCCGTGGCATGGGGCAGCACACCGGGCAGGATCGCGAGTTCATGACCCTGCGCCTCGTGTATCTGATCATCATCCGCGGCTGCGGTTGGCTCGCGCTGTTTGCTCGCTCGGCGGCCTCGAAAGACGCCGAACTGCTGGTGCTTCGCCACGAGATCGCGCTACTGCGCCGCCAAAACCCAAAGCCACAGCCAGACTGGGCCGACCGGGCGATGATCTCCGCACTGGTGAGGCTGCCGCCTGCCTCGCTGCGCGCCAGTTCCTGGGCGGGCTGATCAGTGAGTACGAACAGGCCGCATGAAGATCAACAACTGCTACCGGGAAACCCAAGGTCAGCAGCTATGACCGAATTTTGAAATCCCACAGGGCAAATGGACCGTGTGCGGTCAACGGTCCAGCCTGTGGTGGTGCCGTGGCATCACCCGCGCCGGGTGGTCCCCTTGTCGTGATCCGCTTGCCCCGTGACCCGCATGCCGTGGTGGTACGTCAGCTTGCCGCCCAGCCAGATTGCGGCGATGAGGAACGCCACGGCGACTGCGCTCAACGCAAGCTGGCCCCACCGAGTCTTGTCCAGTTCCACGTGATCGCCGGCCCGCCATGAATAGCCGATCGCGAACAGTACGGCCGTCGTGGCGTTGAGCGTCAGGTGGGTACGCGCGGTGGCGAATGCGGGTGTCCCTCGCGGGATCGTACGAAGGTCCAGGACTCCGAATACCGCGGCCACCAGCGCGCCGATCAAGCCGACGCCGATGAGCCAGTACGCACCGTCAACGAGATACGGCAGGCCGTCCGCCCGGGTCCGGGTGAGGATGTCGAAGATCAACGACGATACGAACGCCCCGATCGGCAACGGGACCAGCAGGGGATGGAAGGGATGGCCTTCGGGACCGGCCAGCAAGGAACGGTTCACACAGCATGGATACCCCACCAGCGGGCCGCCGCCGCCAGGGTCAGCGCGAACCTCCTGGTTGTCGCATCCCCGGGCTGCGGCAAGACCGAGCTGCTGGCGATGCGCGCACACGCTCTCATCCCGCGGCCGCTGCCGAACCAGAACATCCTCGCCCTGACCTTCACCAACCGCGCCGCCAACGCCCTGACCTGGCCAAACACCATACCGCTTCAGCCTTCTGGCAGCAGCACGATCCCGCGGGCGATTTTGCCCGTCGGCCGGTGGCCAAGACCACCCGCAGGGCAGTTGACCTGGTGTTTTACGTGGTGGCAGGGCCTGGATTCGAACCAGGGTAGGCTGAGCCGAGGGTTTGACAGGCCACATCTCCCGGTTCGCCCATATGGCCGACGACCTGCCCATAGTCCCTCAATGATCACCAGCAAGGCTGCTCCTGTCCGTCATTCGTCCGTAAAGGCGCCGGATGGTACGGCCCTGGACCCAGCGCCAATGGTGATCATCCCTTGGTTCACTGACTCGGTGGCGAACGCCGCGCGGTGCGCGCAGGCCGGCGTAGCCCGGATTGTCGCGCGGGACGAAATCACTCCGGATGCGGTGCGCGCGGCATGCGCCGACGTCCTCGCCCGTCCGACATACCGGCGGGGCGCGGAAGCCATGCGGCGCAAGATCCTCGCCCTGCCGCCAATAGGCGACCTCGTCACGGACATCGCGGCGGTCGTGGCGAGCTAGTCCTGTCTTTCGCACATGGTGACTTGTAGGGCTGGAACGCTACAGTTGTTGCCGTTTCCCGTGTTGCCACAGTTGCCGCTGGCGCATGCCAGCTTGTCCCGATGCCTTGTGGTGGCGCAGCCGTATCGCCTCCCTTCCGCCGACGCGGGGCCCCTATGTCCCGCTGGCCGTGGCCGCTGCGGGGATGGCCGCGTCGACCAGTGCCGCGGCGATGGTTCGTGCTGCCTGGGCGGTGCTGGCGTCGTCGTAGAGCAGGACGAGCTGCTGGGCGAGATGCCGGCCGCATCGGGCTGCCCGACGGCGCCGCTTACGGGGCGACCAAGGCCGCGCTGGCATCGCTGACCCAGGGCTGGACCGCCGAGTACAGCCCCCGCGGCGTGCGCGTCAAGGCCGTCGCCCCTGGCCCGATTTACACCCGCCCCGAAGCCCGCCAGCTCTTCGACTCTCTCGGTGCCACCACCGCCCTCAACCGGGGTCGCCGAGCCCGGCGAGATCGCCGAGGTCGTCGCCTTCCTCGCCTCCCCCCAGGCCAGCTACGTCACCGGCGCCGTCGTCGCGGCCGACGGCGGCCGCACCGCCATCTGACCCTGCCAGCGGCCACGCCACCTGGGCTCTCGGCGAACGCACCGGCGCCCGGAAAGCTTTGGCGCTCATAGTGGCCGACAAGATCGCGAAGATCCGCTCGCGAAAAGTGATCCAGCGATCTATCCATAACGGCTGCGCTTGCTGACACGCACGCGAGAGATTCGCCACCATGCGCAGGCTCGCCCACATCTCCCGAGGTGCCCGGCGAAATGGGCACGGCTGGGGTCCGCCGAAGACATCCGACGGCAAACTCGGTTCGGCCGAATACCAGCCAGGTACGAGCACGGCTCGATGGCGTCGGCGGGTCGTCGTAACAGAGTGCCACGCAGAGATGGTTGACAGCCGAAGCGCCCGGTTTCGACGGCATCACCTCTCCCCCACGTCGCAGTCGGTGGGTGATGACCAAATCTAGGCGCTTCACCAAGGGTCGCGCCGGCCAGGGGCCACGGTGCCGCTCGATGAGCTATCGCTCATCGGCTGGCTGTTTTGCCCTATGTGTCAGTCCGATACTGCTACGATCACTTCCGGTGAATTTGCCGCGCAGATGGAAGGCCAATTCATCGGCCGATTTCGAAGGGAGACTTGCATATTCGTAATGGCTCGTTCGTACTAAAGCCGGACGGCCAGGATTAATTAGGACATCCGTGCGTGAACCGGACGTGCTGGTGCGCCGGAGTGTCGCTCCGCCATCCAGATCGCCTAGCAAGGAGATTCATCGTGGCGCAGATATCCCCCTCCGCCTCTCCTGGAGGGTACTCGCCGCCGAGCCAGCGGCCAGGGCGGCACGGTCGGCTCAGCTGGCTGCTGCGCAGGCGAGATCAGCCGGTCCTGCAACCCGACCCACACGGGCCAGCAGAACAGGTGATGGAAGTACCAGCCTTCCCGATGCGACCACATGTCTCGCACAAGGCACAACACCACCGGGCGCCGTTCCTGACCCAGCACGAGCGCAGCCCACAGCCGTCGACGTCGCAGGTGCCAATCGGCATGTCAGCCTTCCGCCCCGCTCCTCCGGCCGCTTCCACCGCACCGGCATCAGCCGCGCTGGAGGAGCATGCTGCCGCGCCCGACCCGCTCCATCATGTGCTCGCCAGCCTGGCCCTGCGCGACCTGACCCTGGTCGAGTCCCTCCTCCAGATGGTCGAAAAGCTGGAGGCCCGCGAGGAAGACCCACAGCAGCTCAGGTCTCTGTTCCAGATCGATCACCTGGCCACCCGCATGCGCCGCAACAGCGAGAACCTGCTCATACTTGCCGGGCAGGACATCAAGGGTGAAGAGTTCGAGTCTGTGCCGCTGCTCGACGTAGCTCGCGCCGCGATCTCGGAGATCACGCACTACACCCGCGCGCAGGTTGCTCCGCTCCCGGACGTGCTCGTGGTCGGGCTCGCCTCGGATGACCTCAGCCACATCCTGGCCGAGCTACTCGACAATGCCACCTCCAAGTCTCCGGAAAGCACCCAAGTGCTAGTCCGGGGAGAGCTCACCGGGGACGGTACGCTCGTCTTCAGCATCGAGGACTCAGGAATCGGGATCCCCGTCGACCGGCTCGCCGAGATCAATGCGCGGCTGAGCCGTCCTCCTGTGCTCGACAGTTCGGTCACCCGCCACATGGGCCTGTACGTCGTTAACAGGCTCGCCCACCGCCACGGCATCCGTGTGCATCTGCGAGAACGCCATTTCGGTGGCACAGTCGCTTCTGTCATCATTCCCGCCCGGCTTATCAGAGAAGACCCGCGCGCCGCGCTGGACACCCTGTCACGTGACGCCGCGTCGGACCGCCAGGCACCCGGCGCCGGGCCGGATCCCCTGACCCCCGCCACCGGGCCGGACCGCCGAGCACCCGGCGCCGCCCATGCGCGAACTCAGGCGCGCAGCAGTCCGGCTGCGCCCACCCCGGCCGGGCAGGCGCCGAGGTTCCAGCCCGCCGATCCCGCGAGCCTGCCGAAACGTATACCCAGCGCGCTCTCGGCAGCGCCCGCCATGCCCGTCCAGTCACCCAGGCACAGACTGTCCGATCCGACGCCATCTGGATCAGCGTTGCCCGGGCCGACACCCTCGCAGGTCTCCGCAGCGCGCAACGCTGGCGAGTCCGAGGCGGAACAGGTCCGCGACGAACTCGCCGGATTTCAGCTAGGGCAACGTGCAGCCCTGCGCGATTACGCCTGCTCAGCAGAAGATGAGGCGACGGAGTCACCCAGCGTTGCAGTGACCGGCCCGCCACCAGACAGGGCGACCGGCCCATTGCAAGACACTGCGGCTGACAGGACAGTCGGCCCGGCGTCAGATACGGCGCGAGCAGCGGAAGAGTAGGCCAGGCGTGGTCCCGTTAAGCAGCGAAGCACAGTCGCTGACATGGCTGGTGAACAACTTCGTTGCACAGGTACCAGGTGTCACTCACGCCATCGTCGTCTCGGCCGACGGCCTGTTGCTGATAACCTCCGATGAAATTCCGGATGAGCAGGCTGAGCAACTTGCAGCCGTGGCTAGCGGACTGCATGGCCTCGCCGCGGGAGCTTCTCGCATATTGGGTTTGGGGAAGTGCAAGCAGACAATCGTGCGGATGAAACGCTGCCGTCTTTTAATCATGGCGATCAGCGACGGTTCCTGCCTAGCCACTCTCGCAGCTGCGGAATGCGACATGAAGATCGTAGCCTACCAGATGACGTTACTCGTCGAAAGCTCAGATCATGTGCTCACACCACAACTGCGGCGGGAATTACGTACCAAAACTCGCCGGGCAGACATACGATGATCATTGTTTGCCGGGGCCGTGGGCAGGCAATCCTCGAAGAGAGGTAGCATCGTGACCGGCTCCCAGCGAAGAAGCACCCGTGTGCGTCTCTACATCATTACCGGAGGACGGACCAGTTCCCGCCGTCCACTGCTGTTAGAAACATTTATTTCCGCCCCGGATTATGATCCGGTCGTTCATAGGACCCTGTTTGCCGAATCCAGGCAGATCTACTCCCTCTGCCGCGAGGTGCGATCGATCGCCGAGATATCGGCTGATCTGAGTATCCCGCTCGGGGTTGTCCGCGTGCTGGTTAGCGACCTCGCAGACGAAGGAAGGGTCCGGGTGCACCCCACTACACACGTGACCGGTGTGCCGGATCGAGAACTGCTCGAAAGGGTGCTGCGTGGTCTTCAAACGATCCCCAGGTAGGCTGTCGGAATCGGCGGTCTCGACGAAAATCGTAATCGCCGGCGGATTCGGTGCCGGCAAGACAACTTTCATCCGGTCCGTTTCGGAAATTGAGCCGGTCAATACTGAGGCGCTGATGACCGAAGCCAGCGAGGATCTTGATGATCTTGACGCGACGCCGGAGAAGCTTACGACGACGGTGGCCATGGATTTCGGCCGCGTCAGCCTTGATCAGAACCTGGTCTTGTACTTGTTCGGCACGCCTGGGCAGGCACGGTTCTGGTTTCTGTGGGATGATCTTATCCGGGGGGCGGTCGGTGGGGTGGTACTCGCCGATCCGCGCCGCCTGGCCGACTGTTTTCCTGCGGTCGAGTACTTTGAGAGCTGCCAAGGCATGCCGTTCATTGTCGCGCTCAACTGCTTCGACGGAATCCTGCCGTACACGATCGATGATGTTCGTGGTGCACTGGCGATCGGATCCAAGATTCCGGTGCTGACGTGCGACGCTAGGGAGACCGGGTCGGCGGTGCACACCTTGACGGAACTGGTTAGGCATGCGATGACCTTTACAGACCTTTCTGCGCTCGTGCACTGATGTGACTTCGACCCACCGGAGGTGGACGATGGCCCGGAAGATTCTCATCGTCGGTGCCGGTCAATCAGGTCTTCAGCTTTCCCTTGGCCTGCTGCAACACGGATACGACGTGACCGTGATGTCCGCGCGGACTGGCGAAGAGATCCGCAACGGCCGGGTCATGTCGACCCAGGGCATGTTCGATACGGCCCTCCAGCACGAACGTGACCTTGGCCTTAACTACTGGGAGGATGACACCCCTCCATTCGAGGGCATTGCATTCACGCTGGCTGGCCCTGACGGCGGTCGCGCGCTGGACTGGACCGGCAGATTCGACGCCTACGGCCAGTCGGTCGACCAGCGGGTGAAGATGTCCGGATGGCTGGAAGACTTCGAGAACCGGGGCGGAAAGGTCGTGATCCACGGCGTCACCGTCTCCGATCTTGACCGGCTTACCCCGCGGTACGACCTCACAATCGTCGCAGCGGGCAGGGGGGAGCTAGTGAACCTTTTCCGCCGGAACGCGTCCTGCTCCCCCTACACTGCGCCGCAGCGTGCACTTGCCGTCGTCTATGTCCACGGCGTCCTGCCGCGCCCAGAAAATACAGATCTCAACGCGGTCAGTTTCGACCTGATGCCTGGGGTCGGCGAGCTTTTCATCATCCCTGCCTTCACTACGGGCGGCCCATGCACCATCATCTTCTTTGAAGGAATCCCCGGCGGCCCGCTGGACTGCTGGTCCGGCATACGCGCTCCTGAGGAGCAGTTGAAGCTCACGCTGGAGCTGATCAAGAAGTTCGTGCCCTGGGAGTACGAACGTACCTGTAACGCCGAGTTGACCGACTGGGGCGGCACCCTATCGGGCCGGTTCACGCCCGTCGTGCGTCACCCGGTGGGCCGGACGCCGTCGGACGGCGTGGCCCTCGGCATCGCCGACGTGGTCGTGGCCAACGACCCCATCACCGCTCAGGGCTCGAACAACGCCAGCAAGTGCGCCGCGACCTACCTCAAGGCCATCCTCGACCACGGTGATCAACCATTCGATGAGCAGTTCATGCAGGCCGCGTTCGACTCATTCTGGGAGTCCGCGCAATACTCCACGATCTGGACCAACGCGATGCTGCAGCCGCCACCGCCACATGTTGTAGAGCTGCTTGGCGCGGCCGGACAGTACCCGGAGGTCGCTAACCGCCTCACCAACGCGTTCAACAATCCCCGGGACTTCTTCGAATGGTTCATGGATCCGGACAAGGCGGCGGCCTATCTCGCCGAGGTCAGGGCGAGGACCGCCGCTTACCGCGGCTGATTTTCGGCCACACGCCGGTGAGTGCGGTGGGCACGCGCCTGCACCGGACTCGCACTCCGCCGACTCTGCCCCTTGACCTGCCGTTTCAGGTGACTCGTTCGTACTCGTTGAGGGGGTATCTCTGCAGATGTGTAACGAGTGATCAGGGTGTGGGTGCCGGAAATCGTGTCGCCGGCACCTGAGCTGGAGGACTGCCTCCGGACTGGTCTCGGTCAACCAGAAGCGGGGCCAGATCCGGCTCCGGCCGACGTCTGCGCGCTTGCGGTAGGCCACTCTCCCGATGGTCATGGTGAAGTGCTCGCCGTGGGTGTCTTGCCACCGCTTGATCGCCTTGTCGATGTCATGGGTTAGCCATGCCAGCCGGGTGATCTCGGCTTGATAAACCGGGCCTTGCGTTCCAGGGGTTTGCCTTCTCCGCACTTGGCCGACCTGCCTCGGCTTGGCCGTGCCCCGGCTCACGCTTGGCCACGATGCCAGGTGCGGCCGCCGTCGGAGGTGTGCCAGGTGGCGGTGCCGATGACGAGCCACCCGTGGTCGGCGTCGGTGAAGTCGAGCAAGGGGGTGCTGTCGGAGGGTCCGGGAAGGACAATCCGGAGGTGTTGCCAGTGCCGCCCGTCGTCGCGGGTCCGGTAGAGCGACATGATGGGCACCGACGTATGGACTGTCGCTTCGATACCCCAGGCGAAGCCGGTGGCGGGACCGGCCAGCTGCACGTTATCGACGGCGGGGGAGCCGGGTACCGGCGCCAGCGTCCGGCCGGTATCGGCGGTGGCCTCGACCCGCCCGTCTCCGCGTGCTGTGGAGTGGATGAGCCAGCCCACCCAGCGGCCGGGGCTGTCTGGGGCAAAGCTGATGGCACCTAGGGTGTCGCCGACGACGGGCAGCAGGCTGCCCGGGGTCCAGTGGACTCCCCAGTCGCCGGTGTTCCAGGCGCGCACTGGGCCGGTGCCGCCGCTGGCCTTCTCCCATGGAATGGTGCCGGCAATGGTCAACAGCACGCCGTGCCCGTCCGCAGCCATCCAGGGCCCGTAGACGCCGGTGTTCCCCGATGTTATCTGCGCCAGCAGACGGCCCGCCAAATCCCAGGTCAGGCCGCCGTTGCGGCTGCGCCACAGCTGCCACAGCGGCTTGCGGCCAAGCTGGAAAGTGACCGCAACGCCCTGGCTGGCGGTAGGGAAGTCCAGCTGGGTGATGACGCCTGGAAGGTCGGCGACCCGGCGCCAATGCCGGCCGCCGTCGGTCGTGTGCAGGATCGCGCCCGCGTCGCTGGCATCCTGGGCGGCGAACGCGGTGGCCGCGGTGAGCGCGTCGACCTGCCCGGCCGGGGCGGCGGCGGGCAGCAGCTGGGTCCAGCGCCGGCCGCCGTCGTCGGTGCGGGCCAGCACGCTCCCATCGACGGCGTAGGCGACGTCTCGGCCGACAGCGGCGAGCGAACTGATCCCGGTAAGCTGCCACGGCCGCAGCTGCTGCCAGCCGGACGGGCCGTGCCGGTAGAGCAGGCCGAACGGGGACGGGCAGGCGCCCCCGTTTTGCCCGGTGGCGGCCCATGCGGTCCCGTCGGGCGCGTCGGAGAACACGATGCCGCCACGACCGCACACGCTGCCCGGGATCATTCCGAGATCGGCGGTGGCCCAGCTGCGGCCGCCGTCACGGCTCTGGTGGCCTCCGCTGCCCACAGCTGGCCGACGGCGGCCGCGGTGGCGACCCGCCGCCACCACAATTCCGCAGGTCCGCGTGGCGCGGATGACTGATCGCAGCACCTTAGCCTCCACATACCGGCGCACGTCCGCCATGCCGCTCATCTCGTAGACGCCGCTGACCACGCCGTGGTTGGTGCGCGCCGGCAGGAAGACGGATCAAGGCAGAAACCCGGGCGGCATGCCACTCGCGTGTGGCGGCTCGGGAGTTCAGGCCCTTACCGGGCAGCTTCGCCGGATTCCTGCGTCCGGGCCGGGATCCCGGCTTGGCGGACCCGCGCGGCCGGATGGGCACCGGCAACCGCTGCTTAGGCTTGTCCCTGATCGACTGCAAGCCAGCGTCCTGGCAACATGCGGATGGCGATGATGTCCGGGGTGACTGCGACAGTCGACTGCACGTAGGCGTCGCCGCCGGCTGGCCCGAGGTAGCGGCGGGCAAGCGCGCGGCGCTCCTCGACGGTGACCGACTCCTGGATGCTGGTGACCGGCCCCTCCACAGTGACGTATTTGTAGGGAGGCTGGGTGGCCTGGGCACAGAGGCTGAACCGCCCAGCGCGTCGGATCAGCTTCGCCTTGCGGCTTTTGCGGGCGGTCAGCAGCGTGACCTCGCCGCCGGGCTGGTAGTGATACCAGACCGGCACCAGCAGCGGGCCGCGGTCGGCATCATCGGCCACGGCGACCGCGCCTACTCGTGCCTCAGCCAGGAATGCCTCCCGTTCCTCGATGCTCATGGCCATCGACACGACAGACTCCTCAGCAGGCGAGTTGTTGCCCAGCTGCACACCAGCCAGCGGCGGGCCTGGCAGGCTTCTCAGACAATAATGGGGACGCGCCGCTTACCCGGCACCGGCGGCCCGTCACCATCCACACCACCGAACGCTATGACGCGGCCTGTGCTCAAGCTGCGCGATCGGTGCGCTCATTCTGCACCGCGCGAAAGCAGCGTAATAGTCGTGGAGATCATCCGGAGTTTCCTCCAGCCCACCGATCGTGACCGGCCATGGCGGCTATCTCACACGGGCACGTTGCCGCACGGCCAATTACCCGGCGATCCTCCGATCAGTCAAATCGCGTAGACGTGCGCTGGACCTCGGACGATCGCATTTCGCCCGGCCCGTTCAACGGAAGGCCGAACGCGGTGCGGAATTGGCTAATATGCAACCGGCAGTGAGTGCGGTTGGTACAACATCACTGTCGGCGACGCCGCGCCCGCAGACCGGCCGCGGCGATGGCCAGGCCGACAATGGCGACCACCGGGCCGACCACGGCCCACAAGGTCACGCCCGTCATCACGCTGCCCCCGATGTAGTCGAGTCCCTGCAGCGTCCAGATAACGCCTGCGACTGTGATTAGCG
>WNGF01000533.1_pt1 | contig 55106 bp, 54 predicted proteins | sample 5400641 | NCBI WGS metagenome assembly WNGF01 (sample SAMN13153371, study PRJNA577476) | soil metagenome | isolation source: 80 cm soil or saprolite under grassland replicate 2 | place: USA:California | collected 2016-06-15
TTCCAGACGAACGGCGACAACTGGATGATCCACCGCATGGACCCTCCCGCCGACCCCGAGCGGGAGCCGATGCCCCATGGCCTGAAGCCGATGTTCGCAACGCTCTCCACCCTCCCTCGCGACGACGAGGGCTGGGCCTACGAGATCAAGTGGGACGGAGTGCGGGCTCTCGCCTACTGCGAGGCCGGCCACCTGCGGCTCGAGAGCCGCAACCTCCGGGAGATCACCTCGCACTACCCCGAGCTTCGCGGCCTCGCCGCCGAGCTGGGCTCGCGCGACGCAGTGCTCGACGGCGAGGTGGTGGCCTTCGCCGAGGACGGCCGCCCCAGCTTCGAGCGTCTCCAGGGCCGCATGAACCTCGCCTCCGAGTCCGCCATCCGGCGCCGGATGGCCGACCGACCGGTCACCTACCTTGCCTTCGATCTCCTGTACCTCGACGGCCGCCTGCTTCTCGATCTGCCCTACACGGAACGCCGCGAGCGCCTCGAGGGGCTACAGCTTGAGGGAGCAAACTGGCAAACGCCCAGCTCCCATCGCAGCGAGGGCGAGGAGCTCCTGAACCTCACGCGGAAGCGCGGCCTCGAGGGACTCGTGGCCAAGCGCCTGGACAGCCGCTACCTGCCCGGGCGCCGCACGCGCACCTGGCTGAAGGTGAAGAACGTGCGCAGCCAGGAGCTCGTGATCGGCGGCTGGCTGCCGGGGCAGGGCCGCCGCTCCGGAACGCTCGGCGCGCTGCTCGTCGGCTACTACGAGGACCACGGCGATGGCCGCCGACTCCGCTATGCCGGCCGCGTCGGCACGGGCTTCAGCGATGCCGAGCTCGACCGACTCGCAGGGCTGCTCGAGCCCCTGCGCAGGAAGGCGAGCCCGTTCGACGGGCGCCAGCCGCCGAAGCAAGCCGTGTTCGTCGAGCCCGAGCTGGTCGCCCAGGTCGAGTTCCGGGAGTGGACGGCGGCGGGCACGCTACGGGCTCCCGTTTACAAGGGGATCCGGCCGGACAAGGATCCGGAGGACGTGGTTCGCGAGCGCGAGGAGCCGCCGCCGTAGGACGGGACCGGCGGGCTCAGCGACTGGAGACTCGCTGGACCGGACAGGCGAAGACGAAGTTCCTTGCGCGGCTCCGGTTGCCGACGTCATCCACGGCGAAGATCGAGGTGGGGGACCAATGGCGCGGCAGCTTGATCGCCTGCTGATCACCCGCTGCCGCGGTCGCCGCAGTACTTCGCCTTCTGGTCTTCGAGTGGCGAGCGCATGGATTCCTCTTCAGGTTCAGCACGTAGTGATCCACATGGCCCTCGTACCAGTCATCCCCAGGTGCTCTGAATGAGACGCTTCCATCCTTGGCCCGGAGCCCGCGGATCGCGCCCGGAGGGCGGGTGTCGACGCCGTACTGATCGGTGTTGCGCTCGTCGTGGCCGGCGCGCCACCATTCGTCGTTGCCGGCCGCGGTGCCCTTCGTCTTCCACACGAACAGGTATCCCTCGCGCGTGGCGGCGACGATGTCGCTCTTGCCGTCCCCCGTCACGTCGCCCACCGCGGGCGCGAACACCACCCATCCGGTCGTGAACTTCGGGAAGCCGGGGGCTTCGGCCCCCGTCGCCGTAAACGCCTGGAGCGCCGAGGAATCGGCCGCGTTGATCAGCTCCGCATCCCCATCCCCGGTGACGTCGGCGATCACCGGTGAGCCCAGGAAGTCGAGCCCTTGGAGCTGGGTCGGGAAGCCGGGGAGCTTCGCGCCCGTCGCCGCGTTGAACGCCGTCTCGTAGTTCTTGATCGCGGTGCCGGAGCCCGCCAGCAGGAGGCTGGCGGCGACGGACGCGCCGCCCGACATCGGCTCGGCAAACGTGAGCTGGTCGCCGCCGCCGAACTTGCCGAACGCTCCACCGGTCGTGAAGTTGGTGGGGGCGTCCGCGGGCAGGTTCCCGTTCAGCGCGTCGAGCAGAGTCTGAAGATCGGCGTTCCCGGAAAGCAGGTCGGCCGTCTCGTTCGGAACCGGGCCGTAGGTCCCGATCTGAGCGCCGCCGCCGTCGTATAGGAACGTGGGAGAGAAGATCCCCGGCGCGAAGGCGATCTCGTTGGCGCCGTCCCCGTTCACGTCCGCCAGCACCGGGTTCGAGACACCCTCCGTGATGAACTCCTGGGCCGAGCCGTAGTAGCCGACGATCGCCTCGGAGTCGATCGGGAACCCGTCCGCGAGCGTCCCATCGGCGTGATACGCGAGGACGTGGGAGACCATGCCGGGCTGGAGGTCTCCGCCGACGACGTTGCTGAACTGGCTGCGCACCACGATCTCGGGCTTGCCGTCGCCGTCGATGTCGCCGACGGCCGGGGGCGAGTCGACCTTGTGGTCGCGAATCAGCGTCTCCCGCCCGGGAGGAGGTTGATACGACGAGGGCAGCTTCACCGTGACGGGCCACCCCTTCAACTGCTTGCCGTCAGCCTTCCAGACGTAGAGGTGGCCATCCCACGCCGCCTGGATCACCTCGAGCTTTCCGTCGCCGTTCATGTCGTAGAGGATCGGCGCCGCCGTCGCCCCCTGAATCGGCAGTCGCGTGAACTCCTTAGCCGGACGCGGAATCGCCGGCTTGCGAACCCCGCGATGAAGGGCTTTGGGCCAGCCTGGCAGGGGCCTCCCGCGGGAATCCCACGCATACACACGACCGGTGGTCGAGGTCGCCACCACGTCGAGCTTCCCGTGACCCCGCAGGTCTCCTACGGCGACGTCGGCGAGGATGGGCTCATGCCCCGGGTCGATCCCACGGTGGGACAACTCGACGTTCGTGCGGCGGGTGTGAACCGGGAAACCCGGCAACTCGTGTCCGCCGCGACCGTCGATCGCGTGGACGAGCCCGTCCGCATCTCCGAAGACGATCGCCAGGCGTCCACTGCCTCGAAGATCGACCAGCGCCGGCTGCGACTCGCCGCCATGGCCTAGGTACTTCGGGAATCCCCTCGCCCAGCTGGGGTCGTGCGTGACGGCGATCGAGCGACGATCCTCTCCGACCCTTCCCCGGGCGTCCCTCACCAGCAGGCGGATGGAGACCGTGTACTGCTCGCTCGTCTCGAGGGTCTTGGTCTGGGAGGCCTCGTACGCCTTCGACCAAAACGACTTCGGCACCTGTGAGAGGGCGATGGTTCCAAGGGGTCCTGTGAACGGGCGGTGGCCGATGCCGCCGCCGGCGTTGATCCAATCGCGCTTGGCCGGCTCGGCGCCGGGGGCGAACTGGACCCGGTAGCTGTAGTGAGAGGAGCGGCGAGCCTCCACGTGTCCCGTCACGGGAACTGATTTCGTCTTCGTCGGGTCGTAAAGGCGGTACCAGGCCGGGGAGTTGATCCAGCCCACGGGGGGAATGGCACCGTGCCGAATCGCCTTCATCGCCGCGTATCCGTTCGGGCGCCCGTATCCGTACTGAAGGTCCCAGCCCGGTCCGTTCGGCCAGCCCAGGCTGGGATCGTCGACGTCGGAGGCCGTCGCGCGGACCACCTGCACGGCCTCCGCGTTGGTAAGCGGACGGTCGATGAGGCCGTGCTTGGCAGCCTGCTTGCCGTATGAGAGGACCAGCCCCATGATCCCTCCCACGGTGGGCGTCGACTCCGAGGTGCTGCCGCCGCTGGTCGCCACCGTGAACACGTTGTGCGTGCCCCAGGACGTCAGCCCGGAGCGCTCCCTGTAGCTCGTCGTCATCCCGTTCACGAGCGCCTCGGACCCCGGAGCGGCGTCAAGCCCCTGGGTGTTGGTCACCATGCCGTTTCCTGGCAGGACGTGCTGGTGGAACATGCCGCCCTGGTGGTCGGTGGAGTCGAAGTCGTTCGACGACTCGACCATGACGGTGCCCTCCCGCCACACGCGGTTCACCGCCTGGTTCATGAACGACGAGTAGCCCAGGTCGGCGGTGGTGGAGACGATCACGGCCGCGTTCATGTCCGCCGCGTACAGCCACGCCTGCGCCAGGTCGTCGCTGCGGTCGAGCGCCTCGGCGCCGGCCTTGACCGGCATGATCATGCACCGCGGGCAGACGCCGGCCTCTCCGATCCCGTTGTTCGTCTGCGAGCCGGCCTGCCGCATCTGGCCATTGGCGTGGCCGTAGGTCGAGTCGACGGTCGCCGGGTCGTTCTGGTCGTCGTAGAAGTCCCAGCCCGAGATGTCGTCCGTGTAGCCATTGTGGTCGTCGTCAACACCGTCGGAGAAGCGCACGAGGATGTCCTCGGGATCGACTATGTCGTTGCCATTCGAGTCCTTGGTGTCGGAGTAGTCCCGCGCGTTCAGGCCGCCACCCTTCTTCGGCGTCGTCGGCCGCGGAAGCTCGCCCCGGTTCAGGAAGACCTTGTCGGCCAGCTCGGCGGGCTGGTTTTGCCAGTTGATGCCGCCCTCGACATAGGCGATCACCGTCTTGGGGCTGCCCGCGCTGAACTGCTTCCAAGCCGAGCGCCCCTGTCCCGAGGGATCGACGCCCAGCGACATGCCGCTCGCGTCCTCGGGATCCTGGGCGTTCGGCGCGCACATCGGCATGAACCCGTAGAGGTAGTGCTGCTCGTTGTTGACGGACTCCTGGCCGCAGGTGTCCGGCCCACCCTGCTCGGCCGGGCCGTAGGCGGGATCGTCGGGCGCGTCCTTCGGGAATGCCCCGAGCGCGGGGCCCGCGAGCGCGACCACGCAGACCAGGATGAGTCCAGCAAAGCGGCGCGAGCGGCGCCCGACCGAATGCCTGCCTGCGGCCATGGCCGGCGGAATGTAACGGCGGGTAACGCCCGCCGCGCCGGTCGAATACCGTTCCCGCGTGCCGCTGCATCCTGCCGAGAACCGCGGCTACCGCGAGCTGTACCTGACCGGGCGCCAGGCCGTCAAGCGCTTCGAGCGACTGGCCGCGGCGTTCGAAGGAACCGAGACTCGATCCGTCCTCGACAAGACGGCGGAGTCGATCGCGCGGCTCCTGGACGAGCTCGGTCCCATGACCGCCCGGCACGACCTGTACGGCGGCCCCTCCGCCCAGGGGAGCGGTACGAACCTCGGGGTGGTGCGAGGAGCCGTCTTCGACCGGTTCCTGGAGCGAAACCAGGCGCTGCGATTCGCCGTGGAGGACCTCGAGCACACGACCACGCTGCTCGCGTATCTGGCCGCAGTCGGCGACGCCCGCGGCGACCAGGAGCTGCCCGAGTTCTGCCGCTCGTGGGAGCGTCGCCTGCGACGTCAGACGGGCGCCGTGCGCAAGGCCGCAATCGAGCTCGGCGCGAACCCCGACGCCGCGGTGGAGCCACTGGACCCATCTCCCGCCGGCCGCGCCGCGCACCGAATGGCGTGGGCGGCGGGCGCGGTCGGCGAGTGGACCGACCGCCAGGTCGCCCGGCGAAAGCGCCACTGAGTGCGCCGCGCCGGCCGCGCAGCGCCCGGCGATTCAGTCCAGCTCCGGTCGGCCTTCGTCGGGAGTTGATGCCTGGGCGTGGAGCTTGCGCGGGATGCGGCCTGCCCGGCGAGCTGCGTACCCCGCCTCGACGGCTTGGCGCATCGCGAGCGCCATCCGCTCCGGGTCCTTTGCCCGGGCCACGGAGCTCGAGAGCAACACCCCGTCGCATCCGAGCTCCATCGCGAGCGCCGCATCCGAAGCGGTGCCGATCCCGGCGTCGAGCACCACCGGCACCGAGGCACGCTCGACGATGATCTGCAGGTTGTAGGGGTTGCGGATTCCCATCCCGGACCCGATCGGGGAGCCGAGGGGCATCACGGCCGCGCAGCCGGCGTCCTCGAGGCGGCGAGCCAGGATCGGGTCGTCGTTCGTGTACGGCAGCACCGTGAAACCCTCCTGGACGAGCTGCTCGGCCGCGTCCACCAGCTCCACCGCATCCGGGAAGAGGGTCCGGTCGTCGCCGATCACCTCGAGCTTGATCCAGTGGGTCTCGAACGCCTCGCGAGCCAGGCGAGCGGTCCGCACGGCGTCGCGCGCCGTATAGCAGCCGGCGGTGTTCGGAAGCGCGAACAGGCCGAGGCGGTCGATCACCGCGAGCGCCGACCCCCGCGCCGTCGGATCCACGCGGCGGAGCGCCACGGTGACGATCTCGGTGCCGGACGCCACCAGCGCCGTCTCCATCGCCTCCAGCGAGCGAAATCCGCCCGTGCCGACGATCAGGCGCGAGCCCCACGTGCGTCCGCCGAGATCGAATCCAGTCTGATCTTCGGTCCGCGGCCTGCGGTCCGCTGTCCGCTGGCTATCCACCCTGCACCGCCTGCACCACCTCGACCGTCTGTCCCTCTCGCAGCCCGGCGCGGTCCCACTCGGCTCGCCGGACGATCTCGCCGTCCACCGCGACGGCGATGCCCCGGCTCTCGCCGTCCACGCCCAGCTTCGCCACCGCATCCGCGACGGTCGCCTTCTCCGGCAGCTCCGAGGGACTGCCGTTGAGCTCCACGATCACCGCGGCGCCTCCTCGATCGCCGGGGCGGCCGCGAGGCCCGGAGCGCTCTCGCCGGCAAACCGTCCGGGATGGGCGACCTGGATCTCGGGCGGAAGGGGATCCCCCGAAAGAAGCGCCGCGACGGCATCGCCGGTGATCGGAGCCAGCAGGATGCCGTTTCGGTAATGGCCCGTTGCGAGCACGAGCCCATCGAGCGCCCCAGGTCCGATCAGCGGAGCGTTGTCCGGCGTGCCGGGGCGAAGCCCGGCCGACGTCTCGAGCAGCTCCAGCTCCGCAACGTCCGGGAGCGCCCTGTAGGCCTCGCGCAGGAGCTCGTGAACTCCTCCCGCGGTCACCTGGAGGTCGAACCCCCGCTCCTCGACCGTGGCCCCGACGATCACGCGCCCGTTCCCGCGGGGCACGACGTAGACCCGCTCAGATGCCACGATCCGCTCGCAGAGAGGCTGGTCCGGGCCGCCTCGCAGAGTCAGGATCTGGCCCTTCACCGGGCGCACGGGTGGGCGCGCCTTCGGCGGCAGCCACGCAGTTGCGCCCGACCAGGCGCCCGTCGCGAGCACCACGTGATCGGCGCGATGCTCCGCTCCGTCGGCGGTGGCGACCCCGGCGAGACGCCCGTCCTCGATCAGCGCATCGGTGACCTCCGCCTCGACGAAGAGCTGGCCGCCCCTTCGCTGGAGCGCCGCGACGAGGGCCGGCAACAGCAGGTCTGGATCGGCGGCCGCCTCGCGCGGGGCGCTGACGCCCGCAGTGCACGCCGGCGCGAGGCCGGGCTCCAGCTCGCGGCAGCCCTGAGGCCGCAGCCATTCGACGCCCAAATCCATCGACTCCATCAGCTCGAAGCGGCGCCGCAGCTCGTCACCCTCATCGCGGTCCAGCGCAACGTGGAGCGCCCCGAGTGGCTGATAGCCCACGTCGAGCTCGCTGTCCACCGCAAGCTCCGAGGCGAAGTCGGGCCAGGCGCGAGCGGACGCGATCGCCATCCGCATCAGCGCGTCCTCACCCCAGCTCGCCTCCCCCACCGGCGCGAGCATCCCCGCAGCAACGCCGGAGGCGCCCGCGCCGGGCGCGTCGCGCTCGAGGACGCGGACCCGCACGCCCCGCCGAGCCGCCCGCCACGCGCACGCGAGCCCGAGCACGCCGGCGCCCACGACGATCGCGTCGATGGGCCCGGGTTCGACGCCCCGCGGGCGCGATCTGCGCAGCGGCACGACGACATCGTCGCGCTGCGTTTCGGTCTGGTGGCTGTCCTCGGGCACGGGGGTACTCACCTCTTGGTCAGTGGACGGCTCCGCGCCACCATCCCTGCGCCGGCATTACCCGGATCAGGTTCAGACGGTCGGCGGCCGGGATGCCGCCCTCTCAGCCCACGCTCATGGGCTCCCGTTGTGCCCCCATGGTACTCCCGCGGCTGCGAGACTCAGATCGAATGACGTCGACCCGCCGCGAGCGCCTGCGCCGGCTGGATGCCGCCGGTCTCTACTTCGTGTGCGACGGCCTGCCTGGCGGTCGGGTCCCGTCTGCGCTGCTCGACGCGGCGCTCCGGGGGGGTGCCGACATCATCCAGCTGCGCGAGAAGGCGCCGCGCAGTGACGAGGAGCTCGTATCGCTCGCCGATCCGTTCAGACGGGCGGCCGCCGAGCGCGGCGCGCTGTTCGTGCTCAACGACCGGCCCGACCTTGTGACCGCGTGCGGGGCGGACGGCGTCCACCTGGGGCAGGACGACGTTCCGGTCACCGCGGCGCGCGAGAAGGCCGGGATCGACGCGGTCATTGGCCTCTCCACCCATTCCCGGGAGGAGCTGGACGTGGCCTGCGCGGCGGAAGGGGACGACCGCCCCGACTACCTCAGCGTCGGGCCGATCTGGGCGACGCCGACGAAGGAAGGGCGACCGGCCACGGGCCTTGAATACGTCCGCTACGCGGCGGCGAACTCGACGCTGCCGTGGTTCGCCATCGGCGGGATCGAGCCCGCGAACGTGGGCGACGTTGTGGCCGCCGGAGCGACGCGGATCGTCGTCGTGCGGGCGATCCGCGAGGCGGAGGATCCCGAAGCCGCTGCGCGGATTCTTCACGGGGCGCTGAAGGCCGCCCCGGGTGGTCGCGACCGTGAGGACGCGACCACCGGAGTGCGCTGATGGCGAGCCGGGAGCGCAAGCGAACCGAACGGCGCAAGCGCAAGGAGCGTGGCGTCGAGCGCCGTGCGGAGATCGCCGAGCGCTACGAGGAGCGCAACAGGGCCGCGCGCGAGGAGCTCGAGCCCCTCGAGGAGGGCGAGCGACCCGCGATCGTCACCGTGGCGGCGCTGGTCTCCGCGGCGCTCGCCACCTTGTCGATCGCCGGATTCGCGCTCTGGGACGTGCTGCGCGACGACCCGCGGCCAAACGCGGTCGGCGCGATCAGCTTCGTGATCCTGATCGGGGTGATGGCCTACGGCCTGTGGCATACCCGCTACTGGGCGGTGCTGGGCTTTCAGGCGGCCCTCGTCCTCGTTCTACTGGGCGCCGTCCTGGGGACGATCAGCGCGCTCACCGTCGGCCTGCTGATCGGCAACCTCGTGATCGTCGCCATCGCGGGCACCCTCTTCTACTTCATGGTCAGGGCGATGGCGCGGATCCAGATGCCGGAGCGCCGCCCACCCACTGGTTAGGGGGGAGCGGACGTGACCCGCGGTTCTCCCCTTCACCAGCGGCTGGTTTCGCCGGGGTTATAGAGTCGAGCCGTGGCTGAGTCCTACGACGTGATCGTGATCGGAGGCGGGCCGGGCGGCTACGTGGCGGCCATCCGCGCCGCCCAGCTCGGGCAAAGAACGGCCGTCGTCGAGAGGGATAAGCCGGGCGGGCGGTGCCTCAACTACGCCTGCATCCCGGCGAAGACGATGCTCTACACGGCCGAGCTCCTCGACCACGCCTCGAACGGCGCCGAGTTCGGCCTCAAGGTCGAGGGCGCGAGCCTCGACTGGAAGGCGCTCGGCGAGCGTCGCACGAAGGTTTCGCAGACGCTCGCGAGCGGCGTGAAGATGCTGTGGGACAAGAACAAGGTCGAGATGATCGAGGGCGAGGGGGCGCTCACGGGCGACGGCAACGTCAAGGTCGGCCGCAAGACCTACGAGGCGGGCGCGGTGGTTCTCGCAACGGGATCCGTCGCGATGACGATTCCCGGCGTGGAGTTCGGCGAGCGCGTGGTGGACACCTGGGGAGCGTGGTCGCTGGCGGAGCAGCCGAAGCGGCTCGCCGTGGTGGGCGCCGGCGCCTCGGGCGCCGAGATCGCCTCGGCCTACGGGCGGTTCGGCACCGACGTCATCTTGATCGAGATGCTCGACCAGGTCCTGCCGGCCGAGGACAAGGACATGGCGAAGGTCGTCGTGCGTGCCTTCAAGAAGCAGAACATCACGATCTCCACCGGCACCAAGGTGGAGGGCGTGGATGCCGGCAAAGGCTCGGTGAAGGTGAAATACGGCGACCAGGAGGCGGAGGTCGACTACCTCTGCATCGCGGGCGGCCGCGCGCCCGACACGGGGCCGCTGAACCTGGACGAGGCGGGGGTGAAGACAGGGGACGGCGGGCGGATCGAGATCGACGAGTACCAGCGCACGTCGAATCAGAAGGTGTTCGCGGTCGGCGACTTGGTCCGCGGGCCGGCCCTGGCGCACAAGGCAATGGAGGAGGGCGTCGTCGCCGTCGAGACGATCGCCGGCCATCCCACCCACGCGGTCAACGTCGACCAGGTTCCCGGCGCCACCTTCTGCCATCCCCAGGTGGCGAGCGTGGGGATGACCGAGGCGCAAGCGAAGGAGGCAAGCCGCGACGTCAAGGTGGGCCGCTTCAAACTGGGGGCCATCGGGGCCGGCATCGTCTACGACGACCGCGAGGGCCTGATCAAGATCGTCGCCGACTCGGAGTACGGCGAGATCCTCGGCGCCCACATCGTCGGCAACCGGGCCTGCGACATGATCAGCGAGCTTGTGGACACCATGGCGCTCGAAGGGGGCTACCAGGAGCTGGCGCGGATCGTCCACCCCCACCCGACGATCTCCGAGGCGGTGCTCGACGCGGCCCGCGCCGTCGACGGCTGGGCCACGCATCAGTAGCGCTGCCGCTGCCGGGCGAATTACGGTGACAATGTCGCCGTAACTCACCCATCGCGAGCTTGAGCAGCCTTGATCCGCTCGATCTTCTTTTACGATCTAGGATCGCCGTACGCCTATCTCGCCGCAGAGCGAGTGAATGCCCTGTTTGCCGAGGCCGGCGCCGAGCCACCCGAGTGGCAACCGATTCTGCTCGGGGGCCTGTTCCGGCGCTTCGATCGCGATTCATGGGCCAACGGCACGGGGCGCCAAGGTGGAATGCGGGAGATCGAGCGGCGCGCCTCTGCGTACGGACTGCCGGCCCTCCGCTGGCCTGACCCGTTCCCGGGGAACACGCTGTTCGCGATGCGCGCCGCCACCTACGCCAAGGAGATCGGGCGGGCCGTCTCGTTCTCGCTCGCTGCCTTTCGGCAGGCGTTCGCCGCCGGTCGCGACCTGACGGACCGGGACAACGTGCTGCTCGCGGCCGCGGCCGCCGAGATCCATCCGCGCGCCATGCTCGGCGCCGTCGAGCGCGCCACCGTGAAGGAGACGCTCCGCGAGGCAACCGAGCGCGCCGGGGACCTCGGGGTTCGCGGCGTCCCGAGCGTCGTGGTGGGCGACGAGGTGTTCTGGGGCGACGACCGCCTCGGGGAAGCAGCCCAGGCGGCGGCCCGTTCCGGCCGGCCATACCGGCGCTGAGTTATCGTGAGCGGCGGTGGCGCAGGAGCGGACCAAGACGGCCAAGCCGCGCGCGACTAGCGACCGCAAGGGCACGGCCGCGCCTCCGCTTCCGGACGAATCGACCTGCCGCGAGCTGCTGGAGACGATGGCGCTCATCCGCCGCTTCGAGGAGGAGGCCGGACGCCAGTACCAGCAGGCGAAGGCGGGAGGCTTCCTGCACCTGGGAATCGGCGAGGAGGCGACGATCGTCGGGACCACGTCCGTGATGCGCCCGGACGACTACCTGATCGGGACCTACCGCACCCACGGGCACGCGATCGCCCGTGGCACCGATCCGAAGAACGTGATGGCCGAGCTCTTCGGACGCGAGGACGGCTGCTCGGGAGGCCGGGGCGGCTCCATGCACATCTTCGACCTGGAACGGAGATTCATGGGCGGCTACGGGATCGTCGGCGGCAACCTCCCCCTCGCCGCCGGGCTCGCTCTCTCCTCCGACTACAAGGGCGAGGACTCCGTGACCGTGTGCATGTTCGGCGACGGCGCCTCGAACACCGGCAACTTCGGCGAGACGATGAACCTGGCGGCGCTCTGGAAGCTCCCGGTCGTGTTCCTGGTCGAGAACAACCTCTACGGCATGGGCACCTCGATCGAGCGCCACTCCGCGGTCACCGACCTCTCCCGCAAGGCCGAGGGGCTCGGTGTCCCCGGTGTGCGCGTGGACGGCATGGAGGTGCTGACGGTCCGGGAGACCGTCGCAGAGCACATCCGGATCGCGCGCGAGGACCACCAGCCGACCCTCGTCGAGGCCTTCACGTACCGCTTTCGCGGCCACTCGGCCGCCGACCCCGAGGTCTATCGGACCAAGGAGGAGGTGGAGGAGTGGCGACAGAAGGACCCGGTGAAGGTGTTCCGGGACCGGCTGCTCGCCGAGGGCGTGGTCACCGAGGCCGACGTGGACGACCTGCGCGAGCGAATCGAGCGCCGGGTCTTGGAGGCGGTGGAGTTCGCCGACAACTCCCCGGAGCCTGCGCTCGAGTCCCTGTACGACCATCTGTACGTGGTGGGGGATCAGGTTCCAGGCTGGTACGCGATGGACGAGCGCACGCCCGAGCCCCACAGAGGCGAGGAGGAGCGTGAGATCGGCACGACGGGCGAGGCCCGAAAGCTCGCCGAGGCGGGTGCCGCCTATGCCGGGTCCCGTAGCCCGAAGGGGCGCCGATCGGCGCACATGGCCGGGGATCGCGACGGGGCCGACGCGCTCGAGGACGTCGAGGAGGAGGAGCCGTCGGAGGGCCCGGACTGATGGCGGTCATCCGCATGCGGGAGGCGCTGAACCAGGCGTTGGCCGAGGAGATGCGGCGCGACGAGAGCGTCTTCGTGATCGGCGAGGACGTCGGAGTGTTCCAGGGCGCGTTCAAGGTGACCGAGGGCCTGCTCGACGAGTTCGGCGAGCGCAGGGTCCGCGACACCCCGATCTCGGAGAACACCATCGTCGGCACCGGAGTGGGCGCGGCGATGGGGGGCCTGCGTCCCGTGGTGGAGATCATGACCGTGAACTTCGCCCTGCTCGCGATGGACCAGATCGTGAACCACCTGGCGGCGATTCCCTACATGTTCAACGGCCAGGTCAAGGTGCCCGTCGTGGTCCGGATGCCCGGCGGCGGCGGACACCAGCTCGGTCCCACGCACTCGCACAGCCTGGAGGCGATGTTCCTCCAGATCCCCGGACTGCTCGTCGCCTGCCCCTCGACGCCCGCGGACGGCAAGGGACTGCTGAAGGCCGCGATCCGCGACGACAACCCGGTGATCTTCATGGAGCACGAGACGCTCTACGGAGCGCGTGGCGAGGTGCCCGACACGAACGGCAACGACCACCTGGTCAACTTCGGGGAGGCCGCCGTGCTCCGCGAGGGAGGCGACGTCACCATCGTGGCCATCCTGCGAATGGTCGATGTGGCCCAGAAGGCCGCGAAGACGCTGTCCAACGAGCATGGCGCCGAGGCCGAGGTCATCGATCCCCGGACCCTGCGCCCGCTCGACCTGGACACGCTTCTCGAGTCCGTGCGCAAGACGAACCGCTGCGTCGTCGTGGAGGAGGGCTGGCCGCACGGGGGCGTCGGCGCGAACATCGCGGCGCTCATCCAGGAGCAGGCGTTCGACTATCTCGACGCGCCGGTACAGCGGGTCACCGGCGCGGATGTGCCCATGCCGTATGCGAAGCGCCTCGAGCAGGCGGCGATCCCCCACGCCGAGCATGTCGTGAGCGCCGCGCTGGCAACGCTAGAGGGCACGCTCTAGGAGATCGGGTTGGCCACGGACATCGTCATGCCCAGGCTGTCCGACTCCATGGAGGAGGGGACGATCCTGCGCTGGATGAAGTCCGTCGGGGACGAGGTCGAGCGCGGCGAGGAGCTGGTCGAGATCGAGACTGACAAGGCGAACATGGTCTACGAGGCGCCCGACGGCGGGACGCTGATCGAGGTCGTCGCCGACGAGGGCGAGACGCTGCCGATCGGCCAGGTGATCGCGCGGGTTGGGGAGCCCGGTGAGAAGCCGTCAGGGGATCGTCGCGTCCATGCTTCCGAGCCTCCCCCGGCCGCGCCGCCCTCCTCCGCGGCCGAACCTGCCGCGTCCGCCACCCCCTCCGCCTCGGCCGATCAGCCTTCCGCCGCCGCATCCCCCTCCTCCGTTCCAGGAGCGCCATCCGCCTCCCCTGCCCAGCCCTCTACCACTCCCGCTGAGGCTCCCCAGCCGCCGCCGGCCGCCCCGGCCCCAGGGGGAGATGGGAGGGTGAAGGCGTCGCCGCTCGCCCGGCGGATCGCGCGGGAGAAGGGACTGGACCTGGGGGCGCTGGCCGGATCGGGGCCCGGAGGGCGGATCGTGAAGGCGGACGTCGAGCGGGCGATGGAAACGGGCGCCCCGGCCGCTGCGCCGCCTGTGCCACCCGAGCCCGTGGCCGCCGCCGGCCCCACCCCTGGCATCCGCGAGCGGCCCGAGACCGCGAAGGGGACCGTCTCCCACGAGGATCTGACGAAGCTCCAGCAGACCGTCGCGCGCCGCATGGCGGAGTCCAAGGCGACCGCCCCGCACTTCTACCTCTCGGTGGACGTCGACATGAGCCGTGCCGTGGAAGCCCGTGCCCGCCTCAAGGCCGCCGCCGAGGAGGAGGTCGTGCCGTCCTTCAACGACATGGTGGTGAAGGCGTGCGCGATCGCGCTACGCGAGCATCCACGGGCCAACGGCGCCTACCGCGACGGGCGCCTCGAGCTCTACTCGCGCGTAAACGTCGGCGTCGCTGTGGCGGGCCAGAACGCGCTGGTCGTACCGACGGTGTTCGACGCCGACCGCAAGGGCTTGCGGCAGATCGCGACCGAGACGCGGGCTCTCGCCGCGCGCGTTCGCGAGGGAACGGTGACGCCTCCGGAGCTCTCGGGTGGCACGTTCACGGTCTCCAACCTCGGCATGTTCGGGATCGACAGCTTCGCTGCGGTGATCAACCCCCCGCAGGCCGGAATCCTCGCGGTGGGGGCAATCGCCGAACGCGCCGTGGTCCGCGATGGTGAGATCGCTTCGGCCCACCTCATGTCGCTGACCCTCGCCTGCGACCACCGCATCCTCTACGGTGCCGACGGCGCCCGCTTCCTCGACCGGATCCGCGTGCTTCTCGAGGAGCCGCTGGGACTGGCCCTCTGACGTTCTGGGGGCAACCCCCGCGCCCTCGGCCATGCGTCCGCTCGCACGCGCGAGGCGCGAGAGATCCGCTACATCATCCGATCCAAAGGGAGCGGTCACCGCTAAGGATCGCGTAGGGAAAGGAGCCGAAGGCGAATCGAGCTGTCGAGGTCACGCTGCCCGAGCTTGGGCCGCAGGCGGCCGAGGCGATCGTCGTCGCCTGGGAGAAGCACCCCGGCGAATGGGTCCAGCGGGAGGAGCCGATCTGCGTCGTCAGCGCCGAGGGGCTTCGCGCCGCCGTGGGCTCTTCGGCGTCGGGGCAGTTGACCCGGCTGCTGGTGGCGGTCGGCGCCCGTGTGGTGCCCGGCGCCTCCCTCGCGGAGATCGCGACTCACGCGACGGCTCCGGAGGAGGCAGCGGAGATGGCGGAAGGCGGCGGCCCGCCGGCCGAGCCTCCGCCACGCGCGCCCGAGGTCGAGGGCCGCGACGAAGCCGCGCCCCGCGACGAGGCGGCGCCTGAAGAATCGGCCGCGAGCGCCGAAGGAGAACGGCGAGAGGCTCCACAGCATCGCATTCGCGATCGGCTCCGGCACCTTCTACGGTGATCTGGCCGGGCGGCGATCCGCGCGACCCACGCGCGGCTGGCCGGTGAGCGCTACGCGTCGGTCCGTACGAACGCGGTGGGCGGGCTCGTACAGTCCGATGAAAACCTTGAAACGTCAACTGGCGGGCGTAGAATCGGGTAGCGATTCACACATAGGAGGAGAGGCGGAACCCTCGCCTCCGTGTCCGTAGGCGCCGCCGAGGGGATCCCGAGGCGGCGGGAACGGCCGAAAGGTGGAGATCCCACCCGACGGCAAGACCGAAAGGCGGACGATGAGAGAGAGCGACGCGAGCGCTGTCGCCGATCGGCGCGTACGCGATGACGCGTCCGTGCACCTGACGCGGAAGGATCGGGGCAACCTGTTCCGCTACATGGCGATGATGCGCGCCTCCGAGGAGCGCGCGCTCACCCTCTACAAGCAGGGCAAGGTGCCCGGCTCCTTCTACGACGGATGCGGCCAGGAGGCGATCTCCGTTGGCGCCGCCTACGTGCTGGGGCCGCGCGATCGCATGTGCATCCTGCACCGTGATCTCGGGGCCCACTTCGTGCGCGGGGTGACCCCGGCCCGTTACCTCGCCAACTACATGGGTCGCGTGGACGGCGTGACCGGCGGCAAGGACGGCAACATGCACTTCGGCGACCGGAGCCTCGGTTGTGTCGGAATGGTCTCGATGCTTCCCGACATGGCCCTCGTCGCCGGCGGCATGGCCATGGCGTTCAAGCTGCGAGGAGAGCCGCGCGTGGCGATGACGTTCTTCGGCGAGGGATCGACAGCGAACGGCCAGTGGCACGAGGCGATGAACATCGCGGGGATCCACCGGCTGCCCGTCGTGTTCGTCCTGGAGAACAACCGCTTCGCCTACTCCACCCCCAACGAGCTGGAGTTCGCCGTCGACCCGGTAGAGCGGGCTCACACCTACGGCTTCCCGGGCGTCAACGTAGACGGCAACGACGTCGAGTCCGTCTTCGAGGCAGCGCGCGTTGCGTCCATGCGAGCGCGGGCGGGGGACGGTCCGACGCTGATCGAGTGCCAGACGATGCGCATGCACGGCCATGGCGCGCACGACGACATGCGCTACGTGCCGAAGGAGATGTTCGAGGAGTGGGGCGGGCGCGATCCCATCGATCGGTACGCCGAGCGCCTCGTCGGCGACCACGGCTTCTCGCCCGAAGAGGTCGAGGAGATCCGCTCCGAGGTCCGCGATCACGTCGACCGGGAGGCACGCCGGGCGCTCGACTCCCCCATGCCGCAGCCGGAGCAGGCAAGCAACGGCGTCTTCGCGGATGCGTGGGAGCCGCTCGGCGACGGCAACGCTCCGTGGTCGTACTGGTCCCACAACGGAGCGGGGCGGCAGGCATGATCGCCGCCACGCAGAGCGCCGCATCCACGAGCGAGATGACGTACCTCGCCGCGATCTCCGACGCGCTTCACCACGAGATGTCACGCGATCCGTCGGTCTTCTGCCTGGGACAGGACATCGGCGCCTTCGGAGGCGCCTTCAAGGTCACCGACGGCTTCGCGGAGGAGTTCGGGGCCGACCGCTGCATCGACGCGCCGCTTGCCGAGAGCGGAATCATCGGCACGGCCGTGGGCGCCGCCGTCGAGGGGATGAAGCCCGTCTGCGAGATGCAGTTCGCCGACTTCATCTCCTGCGGCTTCGACCAGCTCGTCAACGTCGCCGCCAAGCTCCACTACCGGCAGGGGATCGCGGTGCCGATCGTCGTTCGCCTGCCGTCCGGCGGCGGGTTCTCGGGCGGGCCCTTCCACTCCCAGAACCCCGAGGCGTGGTTCCTTCAGACGCCGGGGCTAAAGGTGGTGGCGCCGGCCACGGCGGCCGACGCCAAGGGCCTGCTGATCAGCGCGATTCGCGACCCCAACCCGGTTTGCTATCTCGAGCACAAGGGGCTCTACCGCCACGTGAAGGGCGAGGTGCCGGCGGGAGAGCACACCGTCCCGCTGGGGCAGGCGCGGGTGGCGCGCGAGGGAAGCGAGCTCACCGTGATCGCATACGGCTCCACCGTCCACCTGGGCCTCCAGGCGGCGGAGGAGCTGGGCGAGGACATCGAGGTCCTGGACCTGCGCACGCTCTGTCCGCTGGATCGCGAGGCGATCCTCGCTAGCGCCCGCAAGACGGGCAAGGTCCTGATCGCGCACGAGGCCACGCGCTCGTGCGGCGTCGGCGCCGAGGTCGCCGCGCTGATCACCGAGGAGGCGTTCGAGGACCTCGACGCACCCGTGCGGCGGCTCACGGCGCCCGACGTGCCGATTCCCTTCAGCCCGCCGCTGGAGCAGGCGGCGCTGCCCCAACTCGACGATCTGAAGGAGGCCTCTCTTGAGCTCCTCGCCTACTGAGGGATCGACTCCCGCTGCCTCCTCTGCGGCGCCCGGTGACGCGGAGTCGGCTCGGGTTCAGGTGACGATGCCCCAGATGGGGGTCTCGGTCGCGGAGGGGACGATCGTCGAGTGGCGCAAGAGACCCGGCGACTGGGTCGAGGCGGACGAGCCGATCTGCGACGTGACCACCGACAAGGTTGATGTCGAGATCCCCTCGCCGGCGAGCGGCCGCCTGGAGCGCATCGTGGCCGAGCCCGGGACCACCGTGGCGGTGGGCGGGGTCCTCGCCGAGATCGACCCCGAGGCCAAGCCCGGCAAGGCCCACCCTGACGAGCACAACGGCAAGGCGGCGGGCGCCGGGCAGCAGGCAGCTAAGGCTCAGGTATCCGAACCGGCCGCGGCGACCGCAGACGGCGAAGCTGATCGATCGCGGTTCTACTCGCCGGTCGTGCGCCGAATCGCGGACAAGCACGGCGTGGACCTCGACAACGTCCAGGGCACCGGGATCGGGGGCAGGGTGCGCAAGAGGGACGTCTTGGCGTTCATCGAGAACGGAGGGGACGCCGAGCAAGCGGCTGACCGTCCGCTTCACATCGAGTCGCCGTATAGGCCGGAGGAGCCGGACCGCGGTGCCGGAAGGCCCTCAAGCATCCCTGCATCGGCTGCTTCGCAGATTCCTCGCATCCCTGCTGCTGAGCCTTCCGGCGCCGCATCCGCCTCCTCCGCCCGCCGGGAGGCGATGTCGCCGATGCGGCAGGCGATCGCCCGGCATATGGTGGAGAGCAGGCGAACCGCCGCTCACTGCACGACGATCGTCGAGGTCAACTTCTCGCGGGTTGCAGCTCGGCGCCGGGAGCTTCGCGACCAGATGAAACGGCGCGGCGTCAACCTCACTTACCTCGCATTCGTTGCGCTGGCCACGGTCGAGGCGCTCCAGCAGCACCCGCGGCTCAACGCCTCCGTAGACGGCGCGGACCTCGTCTACCACGACGACGTCAACCTCGGCATCGCGGTCGCGCTCGACGAGGGATTGATCGTTCCTGTGATCCGCCGGGCTCAGCGACTCAGCCTCGAGGGCATGGCCGCCGCGATCGTCGACGCCGCGGAACGCGCCAGGACGAAGGCGCTCGAGCCCGACGACGTGCACGGCGGCACGTTCACGATCACCAACCCCGGCCAGTTCGGCGCCGTGCTCGCAACGCCGATCGTCAACCAGCCCCAGGTGGCGATCCTGGACGTCGAGGCCATCGTCAAGCGGCCGGTCGTCGTGGAAGGCCCGGAGGGCGACTCCATCGCGATCCGCCCGATGAGCTACCTGTGCATGTCCTGGGACCACCGGGCGCTCGACGGCGCCGACGCGGCGCGGTTCCTGGCGTCGGTCAAGGACCGCCTGGAGTCGTGGGAGGTGAAGCGATGAACGTTTTGACCCGGCGAGAGGGCACCCGGTCGCCGGCGGCGTCCGGATCGGCGGCGGGCAACGGCGACCCGCCCAGCGCGGTGCCAACGACGGCCCTGGACGCTGGGACGGCGGCGGTGCCCCCCGTCCCCTTCGACCATGAGGACCTCGTCGTTCGCAGGGGAGAGCGAAGCGGGCGCTACGTGATCGTCGCTATTCACTCCACGGCGCTCGGCCCGGCGCTCGGCGGGGTGCGACTGTGGCACTACGCATCCACCATCGACGGCGCCCGTGACGCTCTGCGGCTTGCTACCGGCATGACGTACAAGGCCGCAGCTGCGGGTCTTAAGCTCGGAGGGGGAAAGGGCGTGATCTGCGCTCCAGGGGGAGCGCCGCCGACGGGCCGGGAGCGTCGCGACCTGCTGCTCGACTTCGCCGATCTAGTCGACTCGCTACGGGGCCGGTACGTCACCGCCGAGGATGTGGGCATTGAGCCGTCGGACCTGGTCGTGATCGGCGAGCGCACCGAGCACGTGACCGGGTTGCCGCCTGAGAACGGCGGCTCCGGCGACCCGAGCCCGTTCACCGCGCTGGGCATCGAGGCAGCGATGCGCGCATGCGCTGCCGAGTGCTTCGGCACCGCGGAGCTTTCCGGGCGCCGAATCGCGATCATCGGCCTCGGCCACGTGGGCGAGAAGCTGGCCCGCCGCCTCGCACGCGCGGGCGCCGACCTCCTGGTGGCGGACATCGACGCGCGCAAACGCCGGGTGGCGGCCGAGCTCGGAGCGGAGTGGGTGGATCCGCTCGAGGGACTCCTTGTCGAGTGCGACATCCTCTCGCCTTGCGCACTCGGCGGGGCGATCGAGGCGGGCAACGCAGGTGCCCTCCGTTGCGAGATCGTCTGCGGGTCGGCGAATAACCAGCTCGCCGACGACGCGCTGGCCGAGACTCTGGCGGAGCGGGAGATCCTTTACGCCCCGGACTTCGTCGTCAACGCCGGCGGCCTGATCCACGTATACAAGGAGATTCGCGGCTACCCGGAGGAGGAGGCCGAGCGCCTGGCGCGCGGCATCGAGGCCAACCTGGGCCGCGTGCTGGCAACCGCGAGGAAGCGCTCGATCACCCCGCTCGTGGCGGCCCGCGAGCTGGCGACCGAGCGGCTCGCGGCCGCTCGCCGGGGGCACGTGGCGGCAGCGTGAGAGACTGAGGAGCCCGTGGACGAGGTTTGGACCGTTCGAGCGGGCCTGGTGCCTTACGACGAGGCGCGTGAGCTGCAGAGGCGCGTGGAGGCGGCACGCCAGGAGGACCGTATTCCAGACGTGCTGCTGCTCCTGGAGCATCCGCCGGTCTACACGAAGGGCCGCCGTGCGACCCCCGATGAGCTGCCGATGGGCGAGCACTGGTACCGGATGCAGGGCATCGAGGTCACCGGCACGGATCGTGGGGGCCGCGTCACCTACCACGGCCCGGGCCAGCTCGTCGGCTATCCGATCGTGAGCCTGCATCCATACCGCGATGACGTCCACGAATACATCCGCCGTATGGAGCGAGTCGTTATTGCAGCCTTGTCGGACTGGCAAGTGCGCGCACGGACGATCGAGGGCCTAACCGGCGTGTGGACAGAAGCGGAGGCTCAGGGCGCCGCTAAAAAGATCGGCTCGATCGGCGTGCACGTCAGCCGCGGCGTCACCAGCCACGGCTTTGCGATCAACGTCAATAACGACCTGGAGCCGTTCGAGTGGATCGTCCCGTGCGGCATCGAATCGTGCCGGATGACTTCGCTCTCGCGCGAGCTCGGCGCGACCCAGGATCTAGACGCGTTCGCGACCGCCGTCCGCGACCGGTTCGGCGAGGTCTACGAACGGGCTCCCGTCGAGGTCTCGGCCGAGGAGCTGGCCGAGGAGCTGGCCGATCGCGTAGGCGGAATCGCCGCGGCGGTACGGTAGATCCGATGGAACCGCCCACCACGACACTCGACGAGCGGCTGCACGTCACGCGTTCTCGCGCCAATCCCGGGGGGAGGCGTGTCGCGGAGGGCCGGCCGTTTCGCGAGCGCAAGCCGCCCTGGTTGAAGGTCCCGGCGCCGGGCGGTCCGAACTACCGGAACCTCAAGTCGATGATCCGCGAGCAGAACCTGCACACGGTGTGCGAGGAGGCCAACTGCCCGAACGTGGGCGAGTGCTGGGAGCGCGGCACGGCCACGTTCATGATCCTCGGCGACGTGTGCACGCGCCGCTGCGGGTTCTGCAACGTGCAGACTGGCAAGCCGACATGGAACGACCCGCTGGAGCCGATGCGCGTGGCGGCGTCCGTGAAGCGGATGGGGCTTCGGCACGCGGTGGTCACCTCGGTGGACCGCGACGATCTGCCCGACTATGGCGCGAGCGCGTTCGTGGGCGTGATCCGCTCGATCCGCATGCTCGCGCCCCGCTGCAAGGTCGAGGTGCTGACCCCGGACTTCCGCGGCCAGGAGATGCCGCTCGCGAAGGTGATCCATGAGCGGCCCGATGTCTTCAACCACAACGTGGAGACGGTGCCGCGCCTGTACCCGATGGCCCGCCGCGGCTCGGAATTCGCCCGCTCGTGCCGTGTCCTCAGGCTCGCCAAGGAGATGGGCGGCGACGAGGTGATCACCAAGTCGGGGCTGATGGTGGGACTCGGCGAGGGCTTCGACGAGATGGTGGAGGCGTTCGGCCGGCTGCGCGAGCACCGGGTCCAGGTGCTGACGGTAGGCCAGTACCTGCGGCCCACGGAGCAGCATCTGCCCGTGGTGCGCTACTGGCACCCGGACGAGTTCAGGGCGCTGGAGGAGGCGGCCTACGAGCTGGGCTTCGAGTCGGTGGCCTCCGGCCCCCTGGTGCGCTCGAGCTACCACGCGGACGAGGCCGCGCGAGAGGTCGGCGCGCGGCGCGCGGCGGCCTGAGGCCGGCCGCGCGCCGGCACGCTCAGCTGGATCCGGCGCCTACCGGGGTACTCTGATCGTCTCGCTCGTCCCCGCCCTGCAGCCCGTCTTCCTCTTGGCGCGGGCGTAGAACTTGCCGTGCACCTGCCCGGAGTTCCCGGTGTCCCAGTTGCCCTCGTTGTCGGTGGTATCCGTGTAGAGCTTCTGGTCGACGCTCCGGTCCTGCTCGCTTCCCACCTGCCTGTAGACCTTGACCGTGCGGTCCCGAACGCACTTCGCCTTCGAGCTCTTGACCTTTCCCACGAAGCCGTCGCCCGTGTAGCGGATGGTGACCGTGGTCTTCGCCGCGCCGCTCGCGACGCCCACGCCGACGACGGCAACCGCGCCGCAGACGACAACCAGAACCACTGCCAGCAGCTTCGATCTCAACATACTCCCCCTGTTCGTTTGCCTGCGGGCGCACACTAGCAGCGGCGGAACCCCTAGCCAATCGCCGCTCGCCGCCCGCCAGAACGACTACGGTGCCAGGCGCTCGAGCACCTTGCCGTCCGAATCGACGGCCACGACGGTGGGAACGATCGCGACCCCGTACTTGCGGGCCAGGTCGGGGCGCTTGCGCACGTCCAGGGTGATGAGAGGCGTGGCGCGCCGGCGGAGCACGGCCTCCCACTCCCGGCACTCCGCGCACAGCGGATGGGTGAACTCCACGTAGGTGCGCCCGTGCCCGTCGAGGCTGGGCAGATCGGCCGGGTCCAGCTTGGCGTGGTGCTGGGGCGAGATCCCGCGGAGGCGCGCCGTCAGCCGGTAGACCTCGCAGCCGGCGCAGAAGCCCGTTGCCGCGGCCGTCAGGGCAAGCGCCGCGACGAGGGCGCCGAGCGCCGTTCCGATCGCCGGGGCGCCCAGCCACCAGGCCGCAGCCGCGCCACCGAGGAACGCGGCCCCCATCATGTTCGCCAGGCGCGGAGGACGCGAGTCCTCCAGCGCCCCCTCGCCGAGGCGGGGCTGGACGAGCGTGAAGTACGCCAGGCAGGGAAGGCAGAACCGGCGTCCGAGGGTCAGGCCGATGGCGAGCTGAGCGGACATGATCGCCCAAGCGAGCGGCCAGCCGAGGAGGGTCCCGATGAGGGCCACGGCGCCGACCACCGCCTGGTTGAAGCGCGGCGCCCGCTCGTCGATCACGTCGGTGTCCCGCCACGGATCGGCGGTGCGGAATGGTGCTCTCGCGCCCGCGCCCGTCATCCCTGCGAGTCTTGCAAATCCGGTTTTTCTACCGCGCCGGCTGACCAGGCGCTGCGGCCGCGGCCTAGCGCCTGGTCTTGCAGACCACTCTGTGGTGCACGAGCTTCAGCTTCCCGTGCTCCCGCTTGCACTGCTTTACCACCTTCTTCGTCTTCTGGACGACGGACTTGTTCGGCGCCGCCTTGATGTCGTGGGAGGAGGTGGCTCCGCCGGAGTCGTAGTTGATCGCGACGCCGGCGACCTTGCGCCTGGCGGCCCTGGTGGTAGCGCTCTTGGCGTGCCGGCTGAAGGGCCCTGCACGCACTCCGGGTCAGCGGGGTAGTCGGTGAGCCCGTCGCCGTCGTTGTCCATTGTGTCGAAGCACTGCGGCGCGAAGCCACCCTGACTCGGCGCAGCCGGAATCAGCAAGATCAGGAGCGCGAGGAAAGCGCTGGCGATGCCGAGCAAGGCAACGTCACGCAGGCTGCGGCGGGCGATGGGGTTCATGAGTCCTCCTTGACTCTCCTGTGCTCGCCCGGACGAGCTCCCTTCCGGCGGCCCGCAAGGCAGGCACGCGAGCGAGGTAGCAGGCTCCGCCCCGTCCGTAAAGGCGCCGCGCCGTGACGCATTGCCATTCGTGGCAAATGGCGCTACGCTGCGCTCCAAGACAGCAGGGAGCACGACGGACTAGCGCTTTCGCCCTTTCGGCGCATCCGCGGTGGCAAGAGGCCACACCGCCCTCTCCCAGGGAAGGGAAGTGCCCATGGATCGGTTTATGCGCGCAAGGCCGTCGCCGGCGATGGTCGTCGCCTTGATCTCGCTGTTCGTCGCCCTGAGCGGCGTCAGCTGGGCCGTTTCGGCGATTCCGAACAACAGCATCACGTCCAAGAAGCTGAAGGACCACAAGGCCGTCAAGAACGTCGACGTGGTGCCGAACAACCTGACCGGCAATGCGATCAACGAGGCGACGCTCGGAACGGTGCCCAGCGCGACGAACGCGACGAACGCGACGAACGCGACAAATGCGACCAATGCCACGAACGCGAGCAATGCGAGCAATGCGGACAAGCTCGACACCCTCGACTCGACGGACTTCCTGCGCAGCAACGCAGCGGCCGGTGGCGATCTCACCGGGACCTATCCGAACCCGGCGATCGCGCCAGGCTCGGTCTACCCCAGCGCTCTCACGGTGAATGCGGCCGGAGCCTGGGGGGCAGTCAACGACACGGGCACGTTGTCCCGCTCGCGGAACGTCGTGGGCGTCTCGCACACGGGTGGGACAGGGATCTACTGCATCGAGCCCGCGGCCGGCATCGACACTTCGACAGCCATCCTCGTTGCCACTCCGGATTTCGCCACCGACTACACGGTTGCCTCCAGTGCCAACTTCGCCCATGTGGAGTGGAGGTCCAATGCATTCAACTGCTCGGGGAAGATGGAGGTCGAGACCTACCTCTTCAACGGCGATAACACAAACGCTGGCGACTCGATGGCCCTTGCCGACGAGGGGTTCAGCTTCTTCATTCGCCCGAGCCCGTGACGGCGGGCGTGCCACGGCGGGGTGCCGGGAGCCCCGCCGTTGCACGCCATCCCGCACTGGGCCGACTCCACCGCGATATACGCGGTTAATTCGGCCCAGCGGAATCGTGCGGAGGCCGAGGCGATTCCAGGTGCGCAAATAGGCTTCGCGCCGGTTGATCCCGATCAAGGACAACATCCCGACGCTGAGGTTCCCCATCCTCACCGTGCTCCTGATCGTCGTGAACGTCGCGGTGTTCGGGTGGCAACTCCACTTTTCGAGCAGCCAGGCCTCCGACGCGGCGTTCAGGAACCTTGGGATATCGGAAAGCGACCAAAACACGCTCGAGTACGGCGCCATCCCGTACCGGCTGACGCACCCCGGCAGAGAATGCGCGGTCGGCGAGGTGCCCAGTCAGGGGAATCCCACCGTCGGCAAGGCGCAGGTCGTGTGCCAGGGGACCCACGAGTACCAGGTCGCCCACCGGCTTCCCAACTTCTCGCCGCTGGATTCTCCGCCGTGGTGGGTGACCGTGTTTACGTCGATGTTCATGCACGGCGGCATCCTCCACATCGGCTTCAACATGCTCTTCCTGTGGATCTTCGGCAACAACGTCGAGGACTCGATGGGCCGGCCGCGCTTCCTGCTCTTCTACCTGCTCGCCGGGATCGTGGCGTCCTACACTCAGGCGCTCCTGGCGACCAGCTCGACCGTGCCGGCGATCGGGGCCAGCGGCGCGATCGCTGGGGTGCTGGGCGGCTACCTGCTGCTCTATCCGCGAGCTCGCGTGCTGACGGTCGTGTTCATCATCCTGTTCGTCACGCTGATCGAGATCCCGGCGGCGATCCTGCTCGGGATCTGGTTCCTGCTCCAGTTCCTGCCGGCGATCGGCCAGGTCGGCACGGACGCGGTGTCCGGGGGAGGAGGCGTGGCGTATTGGGCCCACGTGGGGGGCTTCGCCTTCGGCCTTGCGGCGATCAAGCTGTTCGCGAACCGCTATCGCGCGATCGAGCCAGAGCCTCCCTACCCCGTCTACTGACGATGCCGGGACGCGCCTTCCACCGGCCCGAGGGCCCGCGTGCGTAACGCCTTTCTGCTCGTCGCGCTGGTGTTCTGCCTGCTGTTCGGGGGAATGACGGCGGCGGTCGCCGCGCAGTCGAGCTTCGACATCTTCAGCCTGGTGTCGTTCGGAATCATCGCTCTGATCCTGCTCGCCGTGCTAGGAGCGATGCGCAACCCGCCACCGCGATGAAGCTGTGGCTGGTCACCGGGCTGAGCGTGCTGGTGGCCGGCGGCGCCGTCGCGCTTGTGGTCGTAGATCCCGCCCCCTGGGGGTCGGGAAAGCCGTCGCTTGCACAGCGGCATCCGGCGAGCACCCACCCTACCCCGTCTCGGTCCTCACGCCCCCAGGGACGCCCGGCGTCGCCGTTCGCCCTGAGGCCGGCGCCCAGTCGCCTCCCGGTCCACGTCGAGTTCGCGCACGCCCCCCTTGCGGGGGTCCTGTTCGACGTCCACACCGGCCGCGTGCTGTGGCAGCGCCACGCGCGCCGCCAGCTTCCGATCGCCAGCCTGACGAAGATGATCACCGCGCTGATCGTCGCCCGGCGCGACCGGCCAGACGACCCCGTGCTGATCACCCCGCAGGCGCTCGCGTACGAGGGCTCTGGCATCGGCGTCCTGCCGAAGGGGAAGAAGGTGCCGCTGCGCGACCTCTTCGACGGGCTTTTGCTCGTGTCCGGAAACGACGCCGCGATCGCGCTCGCCCAGCACGACGCGGGCAGCGTCCCGGCATTCGTGAGGCGGATGAACCTGTGGGCGCGGCGCCTCGGCCTGCGCTGCTCCCACTTCTCCAGCCCCAGTGGGATCGTCGACGCGGACAACTATTCCTGCCCTCGCGACCTCGCGACTCTGGCCCGCGCCGACCTCGCCAACCCACGCATCCGCCGGGTTGCCGGAGCCGACCACTCGCGGTTTCCCTTTCCGGTGAAGGGCGGCTACCTCGACCTCTACAACAACAACCCGTTCATCCGCCTCGGCATGAAGGGGATCACCGGCCTGAAGACCGGCTACACGGACGCGGCCGGGCGCTGCTACGTCATCACCCGCAAGCTCGACGGGCGCGAGCTCGGGGTCGTCCTGCTCGACACCCCGAATCCGCTGGACCAGGTGCCCGCGCTGCTGGGTGCCGGTTTCAATGCCGCGCGCTGAGGTCCGCTTGCGCTAGCCGGGGCTTGCCCGGCCCAACGCCAAGCCACCCGGATTGCCGCGTCTAGGGCGTGAATGCGTCGGTGTGGCAGGGCATGCCGCCACAGACGTCGTTGACGACGCCGGTCGGCATCAGGAAGTCGGAGATCTGGGTGCGAGCCGCCACCGTGTTCCTTGGATCGCTGTGCGGATCCTGGTTGACCGGCGGGGTGTCGCTTTCCACCGGCGCCGTGTTGGTGACCGGCGGCGGCTGCGTGTGGCCTGGGCCGCTGTCCCAGATCACGATCGCCGAGCCGTCGAACGGATAGCTCGGGATCGCCGGGATCTTGTAGAAGAGGTTCTTGTCCTGGCTGCGGGGCGGGATGTCGAGCGCGGGCGAGTGCACCTTGGCGCCGATCGTGCGTGCCTCCACTGCCGCCGCGTACTGGCTCACTTGGAAGTCGCCGTAGGCGACGTGCATCAGCACGGTGTGCTGAGGCGTATCCGGGAGCGGGCTGGAGGTCATGTGCGCAGCGTAGGCGTCCGCCTCCCCGCGGTCCCAGAGCTGCTCCACTACGTCGAGGAGGAGCGGGTGGATCGAGTCGTCGGTGTATCCACCGCCCGGTTGGTCACCGTAGAGGAACGCGGAGTAGAGCGGGAAGTCCGTGCTTCGCTGGAGGAGCAGCCCGCCGTAGTCCATCCCGGGCACCCCAAGCACTGCACGCCTGAAGTCGGGCGAGACGGCGGTGGTGATGCCCCCCATGATCCCGCCCTGGCTGTTGCCGTAGTAGTAGACGTTGGAGGTGTCGAGCTCCGGCTGGCTGCTTCCGTTCCGGAACGCCGGGTCGGCCGCGAATCCGTCCGGCGTGTGCATCAGCCGCGCCAGGAAGAGGGTGTTGAGGACGCCCTGCTGGAGCCGATCAGCGACCGCCGGGAAGTTGTTCAGGTCCTGTAGCGCCGAGATGTCATAGGGGATGTCGGAGCTCGACTGTCCCCACCAGTCGGTCCCACAGATGACGAAGTCGTGCTCGCTGGCCAGGGCCTCGACCGCGCTTGAAGTCACCTGCGACCCCGAGCCGAGCAGCCCGTGGCCGTAGAGCGACGGCCTTCCCGGAGTCGTCTCGGCGCTCGTGGGGATGACGCAGTAGAAGTTCGCGGTCGCGAGGTTCCCCGGCTTCTGTGAGGGCACGGCGTCGGGCCCGCTGGAGGCGTAGTTGAAGCCGCCGCCGATCGCGCAATTGTCCGTGGTCAGGTAGCACGGGACCGTGAACGTCCCGGTCACGTACTTCGCGATCCCGGTTGCCGGGTTTGCCTGGACGTTGTCGACGTGGAAGGACGGCGCGTTCCCCTGCACCTGGCCGTCGCCGAGGTTGGTGTCGCCGAGCTGGCCGAAGGCGTCGTCGCGGATCGTGAGCAGCCTGGAGCTCAGTCCCTGCCTGCTCTCCACCGTGAAGTCCCACGCCTCATACAGGCTGTGGCGGGCGATCCCCGCCTTCGAAAGCGACTTGAAGATCGAGCTATAGCGCGCCTTCTGGGACTTCTCCGCGGCGGGCAGGGGCTTGCCGTCGCGCAGCTTCTCGAACCAGCTCGGGGCGGCAAGCGTGTGCCCGCGCTTGTCCTTCAGGTTGCGAAGGGCGACGATGTATCGGTGGCCCTCGGTGAGGTTCTTGCCGGGGTGGATCAGGAGGGTCGTGTGCTGCGGATCGCTCGCGTTGGAGTCGAGCTCTGCCCAGATGAGCTGCCGCTTGCCGGTCTTCGCGTCGATGACGACGATCGGCGCGCCCTTCTTGAACGCCTTCGACATGTCGGTGAGGTGAACGGGGTTCGTCTTGTCGAAGGCCGCCGGGTTGTCCAGCCCGGGCACTCGAACGACGACGGAGCTTCCTGGACTGAAGCCGTCGTTGCGGTTGTACTCGGCTACGTCGATCTGCTTCCCCTCCGTGTTCGTGGGCATCGCGGCCTGCGGCAGATGCACTCGGCGCCCGGTCGGGCTCGAGGCGTCGTGCTTGGTGAACAGGTCGTTCGGGAAGGGCAGCAGGCAGGGTTGTGCCTTGAAGGGCTGGCAGTTGGCGGCCGGGGGCGCGGATGCGCCCGAGGCAGCCCCAACGGGGAGAAGAACGGCGAGGACCACAAGCGCGACACCCCTCGCCCATCGCCCGCCCAGCTTCCTTACCGTCGCGTTCACTGACACATCCCGAGGCAAACCAGCCTATCGCGTCGGTCGCGAGCCGGCTTTCCGTTGGCCCGAGGTCTCATCGTCCTTTCATTCGCGCGCGACAATGTGCGCGGTGATCTGAATGCGCGTCTTGCTCGTCGAGGACGAGGCGAAGATGGCCGGCCTGATCGGCCGCGGTCTGCGCAAGGAGGGAATGGCCGTCGACGTGACGAGCCGGGGCGAGGACGCGCTGTGGATGGCGGAGGCCCATCCCTACGACGTCATCGTCCTGGACGTCATGCTGCCGGGAATCGACGGCTTCGAGGTGTGCCGGCAGCTGCGCAGCAACGCCTCCGCGACGCCGATCCTGATGCTGACCGCACGGGGGGAGGTGCGAGACCGGATCGAAGGGCTCGACCGTGGCGCCGACGACTACCTGGTCAAGCCGTTCTCCTACGGAGAGCTGCTCGCCCGCTTGCGAGCACTCGCTCGTCGCGGGCCGATCGAGCGGCCTCCGGAGCTTCGCGTCGGCGATCTCCGTCTCGACCCGGCAACTCGCCGCGTGTGGCGAGGCAAGCGCGAGATCTCGCTCTCGGCCAAGGAGTTCGCCCTGCTCGAGGCGTTCATGCTCCGGGCGGGAGCCGTCCTCTCCAGGATGCAGCTCCTCGAGCACGCCTGGGACTACGCGTACGAGAGCCGCTCCAACGTCGTGGACTCCTACATCCGCTACCTGCGGCGGAAGATCGACGGCCCGTTCGGCACGCGCTCGATCGAGACCGTGCGGGGGGCCGGCTACCGCCTGCGCGAGGACGGTGGTCGATGAAGCGCCTGCCGATTAGGACCCGGATCACCCTGGCCTTCGCTGCGGTGATGGCAATTGTCCTGGCGGGCGTCGGCCTGTTCCTCTACCTGCGACTTGAATCCGAGCTCGACCAGTCGATCGATCAGGAGCTCCATTCGCGCGCCAGCGAGCTGACCCGATTGATTCGCGTCCACGACGCGGGCCTCAGCGAGTCGGCCCGGGAGTTCCTGAGGGATCGCGGCGGCGGCTTCGCCCAGGTCCTCACCGCGAGCGGCCGGACGTTCGACCCGAGCGCTCAGCCCACGCGACGCCCCGTTCTCACCGGCTCGGAGGTGCGGGAGGCCGACCACGGACCGGCGGTAGTCGAGCGATCCGAGGCACCGGGGCTCGGAAGCGGGCCTGTGCGCCTGCTGGCCGCCCCGATCACGTTCGAGGGGCAGCGGCTGATCGTCGTCACCGGCGAGTCGCTGGCGGACCGGAACGCCACCCTCGGCAACCTCGCGACGCTGCTCTTGATCGGCGGGCCGGTAGCGCTCCTGCTGGCGTCGCTCGCCGGATACGGAGCCGTGGCCGCAGCGCTTCGCCCGGTAGAGGAGATGCGCTCGCGCGCGGCGCGGATCTCGGCCGCCGACTCGGACCAGCGCCTTCCGGTGTCAGTCGCCCGCGACGAGCTTCACCGGCTCGGCGAAACCCTCAACGAGATGCTCGCCCGCTTGGACGCGGCGCTCAAACGGGAGCGCAGATTCGTCGACGAGGCCAGCCACGAGCTGCGGACGCCGCTCGCGCTTCACAAGACCGAGCTGGAGCTCGCTCTCCGCTACGAGCGGGATCCGGAGCGCCTGCGTGCGGCGATCGCCTCGGCGATCGGGGAGGTGGACCGCCTGATCGCGCTCGCCGAGGATCTCCTGGTCCTGGCCCGCTCCGAGGGCGGCGAGGTCGCGGTGGACGCCCAGCCGCTGGCGCTCGAGGCGGTGCTGTCGTCCGTCAACGACCGGTTCGCGAATCTCACCGAGACGCTCGACCGCCCCTTCGTCGTGGAAGGCGCCGATGGGGTGACAATCGAAGCGGATCGAGCGCTCCTGGAGCGAGCGCTCACCAACCTCGTGGACAACGCGCTCAGCCACGGACGCGGCGAGGTGCGGGTTTCGGCGCGGCGCACCGACGGGCGAGTCGAGCTGCACGTTCGCGATCGCGGCGCCGGCTTCCCGCCGGAGTTCATCGACCGTGCGTTCGAGCGCTTCAGCCGAGCCGATGCCGCACGGTCCGGGGGCGGGGCGGGCTTGGGCCTCGCGATCGTCGAGGCGGTTGCGCGTGCGCACCATGGAGCGGTGCACGCCACCAACCGCCACGATGGCGGAGCCGACGTGTGGCTTGAGCTGCCGGGGTGATGGCGCGTTACTGGCGCTATGCGCCAATAAAGCGCCACATACCCGAGGCGCCTTTCATCGCCCTGTCATTTGCCGGGTCTAGAACAGCTCATCGCAACTGGTGGTCAACCGATGGAGGCGAAGATGAGGACACGGCCCAAGCGGGTTCTGACGGTGGCGCCGGTATTGGCGCTGGCGGCAAGCGGCGTAGTAGCAAGCGGCTGCGGTTCCTCAGGAGGCGGTAGCTCCTCGTCGACCACAGCCACGTCGCCGCCATCGAGCACCGCGGCGCCGCCGTCGGCATCCGAGCTGGCCCCGGTCCACGGCACCTACTCCCCGGCCATCGACCCGGCGAACTTCGTGGAGGCGATCGACAACCGCTACTTCCCGCTCGAGCCCGGCACGGCCTTCCACTACAAGGGCGTCGCCGAGGACGGGAAGACCCCGCAGACCGACGACATGGCCGTCACCCAACAGACCAAGGAGATCATGGGCGTCACCTGCACGGTCGTTCGCGACACGGTCTACCAGCGCGGAAAGCTCGTGGAGAGGACGTTCGACTGGTACGCCCAGGACGAGGGCGGAAACGTCTGGTACATGGGCGAGCTCGCGCGCGAGGTCGAGCACGGCAAGCTCGTGAAGGCAAGCGACTCATGGGAGGGCGGCGTCAACGGCGCCCAGCCCGGGATCATCATGCCGGGGAACCCCCAGCCGGGCGACGAATACCGGCAGGAGTACTACCCCGGCCACGCCCTCGATCAGGCTCGCGTGATCGGGAGCGGCGGGCCGGTGAAGGTTCCCTCCGGTTCCTACGGCCACACCCTGGCGACCGTTGAGACGGCGCCAAAGCTCGACCCGGGAGTCGCGGAGCGCAAGTACTACGTGGCCGGGGTCGGCGACGTGAAGGAGCAGACCGTGAGCGGAAACCAAGAGCAGATCCAGCTCGTGAGCATCACTCGCTGAGGCACCCCCTCGTCTAGAGCGGCTGGAGGCGAGTCTTCTGAACCTGCGCCAGCTGTCGCCTGAGACGCCGGTAGTGCCGCTCCTGCTCCGCGGTCCGCTCGTAGCCCCTCTGGGCGAGGTTCGTCGTCTCGAGGGGGTCCCTCGCCAAGTCGTACATCTCCCACTGGTTCGGCACGTTGCCGTCGGCGTCGTAGTACTTCGCGAGCTTCCAGCGTCGCTCGCGGATGCTGACGATGTGATTCGGCGGCTTGGGGTATGGGCCCTGGGCCTGACCGGACTGGTAGTCGTCGTAGGTGAAGACGACGTAGTCCTGAGGCGCCTTTCCCCCGCGGACCACGAGTGGCGCGTAGTCGACGCCCTCCCAGTCGGCCCGCGCCGACGACGGCGCCCCGAACAGGGTCGCCAGCGTCGGCAGGAGGTCCACGTGCGAGACCAGGTCCCTAGTCCCGCACGGCCTGGGATAGAGCGTCGGGTTCGAGTAGATGAGCGGGACGCGCAGGGACTCCTCGTAGAAGTTGAAGTTCTTCTGTCGCAGCCCGCCGTGTGCGAGCCCCATCTCGCCGTGATCGGAAGTGCGAACGATGAGGGTGTTCTCCAGCAGGCCCGTCGCGGTGAGCGTGTCGAGGACCTCGACAAGGTAGTTGTCCGAGGACTTCATGAGGTTCCCGTAGAAGTTCAGGTAGTTGCGCTTCATCTGGGGCGTCGGGAGCGGCCCCGACAGGTTGAACAGCCTGAGGAACTCGAGCTGCACGTCCGGCTTCGTGGACAGGTCCTCGTTGACCGTCCGCGGCAGCCGGATGTCCCCCTCCAGCCAGGAGTCGTCGTAGCCGGCGTTCAGGTAGTTCTTGGGATACATCAGGACGTCGTGCGGGTTGACGAGCGAGATGACCATGAAGAACGGCTGCTGCTGGGCCGCATAGGAGTTGAGGTACTGGAGCGCGCCCTCCGTGCCGTCAGCCACGTCGCCGACGGAGTCCATGAACCGGCCGTCGTTGTCCGTGCTGCCGCCGCCGGCCTCCGAGATGTCCTGGTTGGCGCCGGCGTCGGGCGGGTCCCAGCGCGCGAAGCCGTACTGGCCGACGTCCGAGGGCGCCCATGTGTCCCCTGCCGGCTTGTTCATGTGCCACTTTCCCTTGTACACGGGGTTGTAGCCGGCCGCCGACATCACCGAGGCCATGTTCGCCAGGTCCAGCGGAAGCTCGACCTGCGGGTACTGATCGGCCGGCATGTCCTCCTCGAGGGTGTACTTGACGCCGTGCTGGGCGGGGAAGTAGCCGGTCATCAGCGTCGAGCGCGCCGGCGAGCACATGCACGCGTTGGTAAACGCCCGTTGGAAGGTCAGGCCGTGCCTCTTGAGGCGAGTCAACCCGGGCAGGTTGTTGTACGCCCAACCCGGCGGAAAGTGCTGAATCGCCCGTTCCTGGTCGGTGAGGAACAGGATCACGTTCATCCCTGCCAGGCTGCCCTCCGCCCCTCCCGAGGAGGCGCTCGCAGGCTGCACCCCGGCGTCGCCGTACCTCGCGAGCCACAGCGCGGGAACGACTGCCGCGGCGGACTCGAGCAGCTCCTTTCGGGTCAGCCCTCTGTGTTGCTCGTCTGACCGACCCACCGGATCCCCCTTCCTGCCCCACGCCCGAAATCCAGGGCGCTCGTGACCTTCGTGCGGCTGCGCTTATAGCACGCGCGTCCCTACGGCTTCGCCGAGGATCCTCCGCGGTCTAGGCCTCCGCCTCGGCGACCGCCGGCCCCGTGCCGAGCTCGACGTGGGCGCGGCTGTCGCGACTGCGGATCAGCGTCAACGTCAGGACGAGGCCGAGCAGGGCGATCACCGCGCCGCCGAGGAACGCCGACTGAAAGCCCTCGGTGAGGGCGTTGGTGAGCGCCGAGGGGTCGCCGCCCGCCGATGCCATGACGTCGGCGGTGCGGCTGTTGGCGATCGTCGCGAGCACGGCCAGGCCCAGCGCCCCGCCGATCTGCTGAGACGTGTTGATCAGGCCGCTCGCGAGCCCGGACTCCTGCGACCGCACCCCGGAGACCGCGGCGATCGTCGTCGTCACGAACGCGAACCCGAGCCCGGTCGCCGCGAGGAGCGACGGGCCGAGGATGTCCGTGAGGAATCCGCCGCCGACGGAGACCTGGGAGAACCAGACGAGCGCCGCGGCGATCAGCGCCATGCCCGTGGCGAGCACGGGCTTGAAGCCGATCCGGGTGACGAGCACGGAGCCGAGGCCCGCCGCGACGCTGATCATCACGGCGAGCGGCAGGTACGAGAGCCCAGCGTGAATCGGGCTGTAGCCGAGCACCTGCTGCATGTAGAGGGTGATGAAGAAGAACATCGAGAACAGCGAACCGCCGACGAGAAGCCCCACGATGTTGGCGCCGGTCAGGGTCCGTATGCGGAAGATCCGGAAGGGCATCAACGGTGCCTGCGAGCGCCGCTCGATGGCGATGAAAGCGGCGATCAGCGCCGCGGAGACTCCAAGGAGCCCCAGGGTCTGCAGCGAGCCCCAGCCCGCGTCCGTCGCGTCGACGATCGCGTAGACGAGCAGCGAGAGCCCGGCGGTGACGGTGACGGCACCGGCGGCGTCGAAGTGGCGCGTTGCGGACTCGGAGCGGCTCTCGGCAATCAGCCGGGGCGCGAGGGCGGCCACTACGAGTGCCACCGGCACGTTCACCCACAGGACCCACTCCCAGCCCAGGCCGTCGGTGAGGATGCCGCCGAAGAGCACGCCCGCGGCGCCGCCCGCGCCGGCGACCGCGCCCCACGCTCCGAGCGCCTTGTTGCGCTCGGCTCCGTCGCGGAAGGTGGTGGTGACGATCGACAGCGCCGACGGGGAGATGATCGCCGCGCCAAGGCCCTGGGCGGCCCGGGCCGCGATCAGCTGACCCTCGGTTGCCGCGAAGCCCGCTGCGAGCGAGGCGGCCGCGACGAGGAGAAGGCCGCCGATGAACACGCGCCGGCGTCCGAGCAGGTCGGCCATCCGGCCGCCAAGCAGCAGAAAGCCGCCGAAGGTGAGCACGTACGCGTTGACGACCCAGGCGAGGTTCTCCTGCGAGAAGTCGAGTGCGTCGCCGATCGACGGCAGGGCGACGTTGATGATCGACGCGTCGAGGACGACGATGAACTGGGCGAAGCAGAGGAGGGCTAGGGCGATCCAGCGGCGGCGCTCGTACTCCTGGCTCGTGGTCATCATCTTGTGTCGTCCTCCTGTGATCTTCGCTGGCGGTCTATAATCGGAAGCCGAGTTCCGGTTCCAGTACCGGCACTATACGGAATTATGGTTCCGGTTGCGTGCAGGTCGTCACACAAGTCGCCTCGAGAGGAAATCCAGATGGCCACATCCGCCCCGACCACGTCTCCCGCCGCCCCCGCGGTGGAGGTCAAGCAGCGCGCCGACGCCCGCCGCAACCGCAAGCGGATCCTGAGCGCCGCCCGCGGGCAGTTCGCGGAGCACGGGCTCGATGTGCACATGGAGCAGATCGCGCGTGCCGCCGGCGTCGGGGTCGGCACCGTATATCGGCACTTCCCGACCAAGGAGGACCTCCTCCAGGCCCTCGCCGACGAGCGCTTCGCGGGTTTCGCCGAGAAGGCGAGCGCGCTGCTCGACGATCCCGATCCGTGGCATGGATTTTGCGAGCTGATGCGGGAATCGGGCAGGGTCACCGCGGAGGACCGCTCGCTGTCGGAGGCCATGGACCAATTGCCGAACCTCTGCGCCGCCTCAGCGCAGAAGGTCCGCCTGCTCGAGCTCACGGAGCAGCTGATCCAGCGCGCCAAGGCGAGCGGCGCGATGCGAGACGACTTCACCGCCGACGACGTGCCCAGCCTGATGCGCGGGCTGGCCCGCGCCACCGCCCCCCACGAGAGCGGGCCGCCCTCCATCAGCTGGGAGCGCTACCTGGACATCGTCCTCACGGGCCTGCGCGCTCCGCCGGGCTGAGGGAGCCAGCCGCACATAAGCCGAACCACTCCGCCCGCCTGTGCGTCGACTCCATCGCTCTCGGCCGACCGCGTCGCCCAAAGGGATCTCCGGAGACGCCGGCGACTGAGAGCTCGATCAGACCAACCGAAGACCCTCCTGAACGCGATGGAGACCGACGACCACCAGGTCGGGCTGGAGGCCATGTGCGTGGCCGGCGGGCAGGGCGAGGCGATGATCTTCGAGCACCCTAGAGGCTGGGCCAGCCGCTACCGATGGGCGGGCTCGCCGCGCGATCGGCGGTACGCGGCTGCCGGGGTGCAGCTCGACGACCGCTCGCACGCCGTGCAGACGTCGGGGTCGGGCGCAGCGTCGGGCGCGCCGCCATCGCACTCGTCGGCGCCCGGCCCCCCGTTGCAGAGGTCGGCGCCGTCGCCACCGCTGAGCCGATCGGCTCCCGGCCCGCCGAAGAGCTCGTCGGCGCCGTCGCCGAAGGCGGCGTTCAGCCGGTCGTCGCCGACGCCGCCATGCAGGGTGTCGGAAGCCTCGTCGAAGGCGGTCAGCCGGTCGTCGCCCCCGCCACCGAGCAGGCGGCTGGGAGCGGCGGCGTGGGCGAGGTCGGCCGCCAGGATCACGTCGGGCCCTGGCCCGCCCGACATCGTTTCGTGGTAGTCGACGAGCGAATCGGCTCCCGCGCCGCCGCGGACGAAGCGGTCGTTCCCCGAGCCGCCGTCGACGTCGTCACGGCCGGCGTCGCCATTAACGCCGTCGCGGCCTGTCCCGCCGATTACCTGGTCGTCGTCCGGCCCACCGCGCATCACGTCCTCGCCGGCCTCCGTGAAGCTGCCCTCGCCGCCGATCGGGCCGGTGCCGACGTTGTCGTCCCCGGCACCGCCGAGCTGCGTGTCGGCGCCGGGGCCACCCGTGATCGAGAGGTCGCTGCCCGCACCGCCAGCGAGCCGGTCGTCGCCCTGGCCGCCGCGCGCCCGGTCGTCGCCGCCGCGCAGGCACACCCGGTCGTTGCCCCCGCCGGCGTCGACCACGTCGTGCGCGCCGCCCGTCACGATCACGTCGGCGGCTGGCGTGCCGTCGATCGAATCGGGCCCCGGGGTGCCGACGATGGTCGCGGGCTTCCCGAAGCAGGTTGGGCTCGCGCCCCTGCCTGCCGCGCCCGGGGCAAGGGCGGTGGCCGCCGCCACAAGCAACGCCGCGCAAAGACAGGCGAGCGGTCGTCTCGTTGGCATGGGCGTCAGGAAGACCATACCGCCGAGGAGGGGCCGGGCGGGCCTCTCCAGCGCGTCACCGTCGGTCGAGCTTGATCGGGTCGCAGCTGAGCTCAACCGCCGACCGAGGCAGACCTTGAGCTGGAGAAACCCGGCTGAAAAGATGGTGGAGCTGTTGCGTTGATCGCCTGAAGCCGCCGAGCCCAAAGCAGGACGGTGGCCCGATGGAGCCAGCGGGACTCGAACCCGCGACCTCGGCGTTGCAAACGCCGCGCTCTCCCAACTGAGCTATGGCCCCTCTCGATTCATTCTAGGCCCGGGTCCTGGCTGATGGTCCCCCTTTGCCACGCCACCCAGCTTGTGCGAGGATGCGCCGCAAGGAGCGCGTTTCCAGAGGCTCGGATGGCGAAGACGGAGACCCAGACGCCGGTAGGCGAGCGCGAGGACGTCGACAAGTCCGCCCAGGCGGTCGAGGAGGCGAAGGACGTCGCCGAGGCGGTCGGCGAACGCAAGCCCGGGCAACGAGCCGAGGTGTCGAACCTCGACATCGTCCGCCATTACTTCGAGATCGCCGCCGATCACCTTGGGCTCCCGGACGATCTGCGCGTCGTCTTCTGGAGCCCGTATCGCGAGGTCACCGTCCAGATCCCCGTGCGCCTCTCAGACGGCAAGGTCCACGTCTTCTCCGGCTATCGCATCCAGCACAACGGCGCCCGCGGGCCCTACAAGGGCGGCGTTCGCTTCCACCCCGAGGTCGACATCGACGAGGTTCGCGCCCTGGCCTCGCTGATGACCTGGAAGACCGCCGTCGCCGGCGTGCCGTACGGCGGCGCCAAGGGCGGCGTCAACTGCCCGGCCGACCAGCTCGACCCCGCGGAGGTCCAGAAGATCACCCGCTCGTTCATGGACAAGGTCGAGAAGGTGCTCGGCCCCACCCGCGACATCGCGGCCCCCGACGTGAACACGAACGCCCAGGTGATGGCGTGGATGATGGACGAGTACGGAAAGCTCCACGGCCACACGCCGGCGATCGTCACCGGCAAGCCCATCTCCCTCGAGGGCTCCTACGGCCGTGAGGCCGCCACCGGCCGCGGCTGCGTCTACATGTTCCGCGAGGCCGCCCCGCACCTCGGGCTGAGCCCCGCGGACACCACCTTTGCCGTCCAGGGCTACGGGAACGTCGGCTCCTGGGCAGCCCGGATCATGCAGCAACTCGGCGCAACGATGGTCGCCGTCTCCGACGCTCACGGAGCGATCCGCAAGGACGCGGGCATCGACGCCAACGCGCTCCACGACCACGTCGCCGGCGGCGGCCTGATCACCGAGTTCGAGGGCGCCGAGACGATCGCGGCCGACGACCTCGTTGCGGTGCCATGCGACGTCTTCATCCCCGCTGCGCTCGGCGGCATGATCCACGAGGGCAACGCCGACCGCATGCAGTGCAAGGTGATCGTCGAGGGTGCCAACAGCCCCACCACGCCCGCGGCCGACCGGATCCTGCGCGACAAGGACGTCTACATCATTCCCGACGTGATGGCGAACGCCGGCGGCGTCGTCGTCTCCTACTTCGAGTGGGTCCAGAACCTCCAGCACTTCCGCTGGGACGAGCGCGAGGTAAACGACAAACTCGGCACGATCATGCGCCGCGCCTACCGCGAGGTCTCGGCGCGCGCTCGCGAGGAGGGCCTCGACCTTCGCGAGGCCGCCTACCTGGTCGGAATCGAGCGGGTCGTCGAGGCCGCTCGCACGCGCGGCTACGTCTAGTTAGAAGTCAAAGTCCTTCGGTTCGCGCTGCTCGAACCACAGCTCGTCGTCCTCCGGCGCGTCCTTGAGGAACTCGGGGGTGTCGGCGAGAACGTCTTCCCCCTCTTCCCCCTCCTCCGCGGGGTGCTCCTCTTCCTCCGCGGGCTGCTCCTCAGCGGGGTGCTCCTCTTCCGCTGCCTGTTCCTCCTCCGGTGCCGGCAAGGGCTCTTCGCGCTCGGGCAACGGCTCGCTGGGAGGGATCTCCTCGTCGGGCGGCGTCGGCTTCACGAGCTCCTCCGGAAAGGGGTGCTCGACGGTCTCGAGCGTCTCGATCGGAGCATCGGCTTCGCCGTGAGGCTCCTGTGAGGCCTGCTCGGCCTCCTCGAGGGGCCGCTCTGCCGGCGTGCCCTCATGCCCCTCGTCGAGCGTCAGATCGACATCGCCGAACTCCAGCTCCTCCTCGGCGCCGCGGTCGTACAGGGTCGTCGGCTCCTCGGACGGCTCCGCGATCTCCTCGGACGACTCAGCGAACCGCGGCTCGCCGGCCTCCTGAGGCTCGCCGCCTTCATCGTGAGCTTCCTCCTCCTCGATCGCGGGCTCCGCCCCGGTATCGGGCTCCGGCTCTGCGCTGGTGTCCGGCTCATCGGGCAGGGGCGTGACCGGAGCCTCCGGGGCTCCCGGAGCCTCCGCGACAGCCGTCTCGGCCGCGACGCCGTTGCCGGATTGCTCGGGCGACTCCCCCGTCTCCGGGAAGTCGGCCTCGCCCGGTCGCGTCGGCGGGCCGAACGCCTCGTCCTCGAGCTGCTTCAGCTCGGATTCGTCGGCGCCGCGCTGGCGCTTCAGCTCGAGATGCTCGCGGATCGCGTCATCGAGGATTCCCATAGCGGTTCGGACGGAAAGAGTACTGCGCTCTCCCGGGCGTGCAGGCACGCTTTCCTGCATGGTCGCCACCGCCCGAATCGGCCCGCCGACCACCATTTCCGCGCTTCGGAGCAGGCCCCTGCGCGCGCTAGGAGCGACCCGCCGGGCTCGTCGTGCCGGCGGCCGCCACGCGGTTCTTCCCCGACCGCTTGGCGTCGTAAAGGGCGGCGTCCGCCGCCGCGATCAGCCCCTGCTCATCGCCGCCCGAGCCGGATGCCGTCGCCGCGCCGATGCTCGCAGTCACCTTGAGCTCGCCCGTCCCGTTCGTTCTCGGCACGCTCTCGGATTCGATGCGGGAACGGATCCGTTCCGCGAGCTCGAGCGCCCCGGCAAGGGCCGTCTCCGGGAGCGCCACGGCGAACTCCTCACCGCCGTAGCGGGCCGGCTCGTCGACTCCACGCGACTCCGAGTCGAGCACCCGCCCAACCATGCGCAGTACCTCGTCGCCCTGGAGGTGTCCGTAGGTGTCGTTGACGCCCTTGAAGTTGTCGATGTCCAGCATGATCAGGGACAGGTCGTGGCCGAACCGGTTGGCGCGCGCGACCTCCTTGGCGATCAGCTCCCGGAACCGCCGGTTGTTCGACAGCCCGGTGAGCTCGTCGGTGATCGCCTGCTGGCTCACGAGCTCGTGGAGGGCGATGTTCTCGATCGACGACGACACCTGCCCGACCAGGTAGAGGAACACGTCCCGCTCCGCCTGGTTGAAGGGCTCGCCCTCGCGGGCCACCGTCATCGCACCAACGCTGGCGGGGGTCTCGCCGAGCCGGCGGACCGGGCTGGCGAGGGCGCATACGCCGCCCTGCTGCCGAGCGACGAGGTCGTCTCTCTCGATCGCTTCGCCCTCGGCCGCCGATGCGATGGCCTTGATCTCCTCCGACGCGTTGCCCGACTCCACCTCCGCTTTGTCTCGTCCGCGGAGCGTGATCGTCCCGTACTGCGCGGCGCACGCCCCGAGAGCGGTCTCCACCACGACCTCCAGAAGCGCCTGTCGATCGAGGCCCGATGCGAAGGCCTCGCCGATCCGGCGCACCGAGCGGTCGATCTCCACCTGCTGGCGCCGCAGCGCCTCCATCTGCTCGCTGAGCCGGTCGCTCATCTTGTTGAACTCGCTCGCCAGGCCCGCCATCTCGTCCCTCCCCACCACCGGCACCTTGCGGCTGAAGTCGCCCTCGCCGATCCTGCGAGCGGCGCCGAGCATCGCACCGACCTGACCGCCGAGCGTCCGCAGCAGCATCGCGACGAACACCAGGGCGATCACGAAGAACACCACCAGGACGGCGGCGATCACGGGACTCGACGAGAAGAAGCTGGCCGACTGCCTCGGTGTGAGCACAGCGAGGCGCATGTTGCCCGTGCCCGGGAGCGTCGTGGCGGCGGCGCGCAGATCCCGGTCGCCCACGTCCACGTCACCTGAGTGGCCGCTGGCCGGAAGGCTCGCGGCGCCCAACCGAAGGGTGGACGAGATCGGCTTGCCGGCGACGAGGAGCGCCGCATCGAGGTCGGTGTGCCGCCGCACGTCGGCCAGGTACTCCGAAGGAGTCGTGGTGGAGCCAACGAGCGAGCCAAGCGAGCCACCGGGCCCCCGCAGGTTGAGCCGGTATGACGCGATCGGGGGCGGCGTTCCTACGGTGGCAAGCTGCCGCCCGCCCGGGTCGCGCAACACGAGGGCGTCGATCCCGTACCCGTCCGCGAGGCTTCGCGCCGCGCCTGCGATCCGAGCGCTGTCCCCGGAGCGAAGCGCGACCCCCAGGGCCGGGTCATTCGCGAGCCGCTCAGTCGCCCCCTTCGCGGCGCGGACATCGTCACGGTAGAGCGCCGTGGCGCCGTCGAGACCCGTCGCAAGCGTGGCGTCCGCCTTCCCGTTTCGCGACTGCGTGGTCACCTGGGAGACGAGCACCGCGACTGCGACCATCGGGAGAACGACGATCAGGAAGAAGAAGAGTGTGAGGCGCCCGCGATAGCTCACTGCATCTCTCACCAGCTTAGATCGGCAGGTGGGCGGCTATCCTTGCCCTCCGGGACGCAGCATCCGACCGTGCGTCCCAACGCGTGGGGCTATAGCTCAGTTGGGAGAGCGCCTGGATCGCACCCAGGAGGTCGGGGGTTCGAGTCCCCCTAGCTCCATCTCGAGGAAATCCTGCACGTTGCGGGCTCTAGTGTCCTTCGGCTTGAAGAGGTACCGGCGATGACGGCGGTCGCGGACGAGCTAACGGGCGCGCTCGGCGGTGGCCAAGCGTTCGAACTCGGCCTCGCTGCGCTGCTCGACGGGATCGAGCTGCGCGCCACCCGCTAGAAGCTCGCGCTGACGAGGTCTGGGCTGAAGGACCGGGTGGCGTGCGCCGGCTGTCTGCGTACCTTGTCTGCTGGCGCCGATGTCAAGCTTCCACCCGTGAGCCTCCTGCCCGACTACTCTCGCCAGGCGGAGCGCTACGACCAGACGCGCTCGGCCAGCCAATCGGTGTTGCGGCCGCTGTGCGAGGCGCTCGAGGGCGCGCCCGGGCGCCGGCTCGCCGACATCGGCGGCGGCACAGGCAACTACGCGCTCGCCCTGAAGCGGGAGGGCTGGGAGCCCCTCGTCGTGGACCGCTCTGCCGAGATGCTGGCGCGCGCCGCCGCCAAGGGGCTCGAGGTCGTCGAGGCAGACGCGCAGCAGCTGCCATTCGAGAGCGAGAGCTTCGACGCGGCCATGATGATCTCCATGCTCCACCATGTTGAGGACCGTGGCGCGGCGCTGGCCGAGGCCCGCCGCATCCTGCGCACCGGAGGGAGGCTGGTGCTCAAGGGCTTCACGGGCGAGGATGCCGCGTCGCTCTGGGTCCTCGACTACTTCCCGAGCAGCCGGCCCTGGATGGCAGCGACGCACCCACCTCGTTCGGCGATCCTCGACGACCTGCCCGGCGCGCGCCTGCTCGATCTCGAGTTCAAGGACATAGAGGACGCATCGCTGGCGGCGCTGTCGGCCGACCCCGAGCGGGTGCTCGAGGCGGCGGAGAGCGGCGCCACAAGCTACTTCGAGCGGATGCACCGCGACCATCCGGACGAGTTACAAGCGGGACTCGCGCGGCTGCGCGGAGACATCGCGGCGGGCCGCGCCCCAAGACGGGCCGGCACGGCCACCGTTCTGAGCTGGACGAAGCGCTAGGCCGCAGGACGCCTGGGGACAGACTGCGGAGCTGCCCGCAGCAGCGGGGCGCCACAGGGCCTCCTGCCAGGCCGAGGGCCAGAGGCCGATAGCGCTAATCGGGCCGGTGAGCCCGGGGAATCGGCCGGCTCCTTCAACCTCCAGCCCCCGACCACGGTGCGCTGGCCTCGCGACGACGAATATATGGACGTGGCGTCCGAAGAGAGCTTTCGAAAAACGCTGGCGGCGGCGCGGAGCGGACAGGAATGGGCCTGGACATCGATCTACCGCGAGCTCGCCCCCCCGCTCCTCGGCTATCTGCGCGCGCGGGGCGCAGCGGAGCCCGACGATCTCCTGGGTGAGCTGTTCCTTCAGATCATTCGGGACGTCGGCAGCTTCGAGGGCGAGCAGCGTGACTTTCGGGCTTGGGCGTTCGCGATCGCCCATCACCGCCTCATCGACGATCGGCGGTACCGGGCTCGACGGCCGGTCGAGCCGGCCTGGCCGGAGACGCTGATCGAGAATCAGGCCCTTGCGCAGCCCGAAGAACCGTGGCCGCAGGGCATAGAGGATCCGCAGATCCGCGCTGCGCTCCGGCGGCTCCCCGAAGAACAGCGCAATGTCGTCCTGCTGCGGATCATCGGTGATCTGAGCGCGGGAGAGACCGGGCGTGTGCTCGGCAAATCGGCGGGCGCGGTGAGGGCTCTACAACGCCGCGCGCTGGCGAGCCTCAGGCGCGAGATCGCTAAATCGACCGTAACACCTTGACCGCCTTTGACGCTTACGAAGACGAGATGAAAGATCTCGCGGAGCTCAGCGATCGAGATGTCGAGCGGGTACTGGGTGGAGACCTGCGTGTCGATGATCCGGCTGGCCGCGAGCTCGCCCGCCGCCTGGCGCGGGTGCGCGAGACATACGTCCAGCCACCGACCGAAGAGGTCGCGTCCGCCCACCTCGCCGCGATCGCCGATGAGGCGGCTCCCCTGCGACTCGGCAGTCTCGAGCATGACGCCCGGGGCCGTTCGAATGCACGACCCACTCGGAGGTTCAGAATGACTCCGAAGCGCCTCGCAATTCTGCCGCTCGGCCTGGTCCTCGCTGCCTTTCTCGCAACGGCAGGGCTGGCCGTTGCCGGCGTGACCCTCCCGGATGCCGCTCGCACGCCCTTCGACCAGCTCGGGATCCAGTTGCCCAACCAGTCGAGGGCGAGTGACGTCCACGCCGTAATCGACGCGACGCAGCCTGCCGACCGCGGATGCGCGTTCGGCCAGGCGGTGGCCGCCGCGGCCAGCCAGGGGCATTCCCAGGCGGCTGGGAGCGCATGCGATCACGGCCAGGCGGCAACCCCAGCCAAGGGTGAAGATCAGCAGGACAGCGATACGACCGAGACCGGGTCGGGTGGACCGCCGAGCGGCGTGCCGCCGACACCTCCCGCCGGACAAGAGTTCGGCCAGTCGACCGCCACGGACGCCCAGCAGAACGCGTCGACCGACGACCAGGCGTTTGGCCAGCGCACCTCCCAGGGCGCACAGGATCTAACCCCCTCGGAGCCCCCCGCCGACACTGGTAGCCAGGGCGACAGCGATACGGGGCAGGCGAACTCCGCCGAGGGTCTGTCGACGGCTAGCTCGCCGGCTGGCTCCTCGCCGGGCGGTTCGCACATCCCGTAGCGCGCGCCCCTGTATTCAAGGCGACGTTCCCTGAGCGCGGATCGCCCCCCGCGCTCAGGGTCGCCGTCGCCGCATCCGGAGTGACCACGTCAAAACGATGATTCAGGCGGTGACCTCCTGCGGCTCGCGCACAAAGGCCGCCAGCCGGCGGGGATCCCGACCCAAAGCAGCAGGCTGCCAACCGCGAGCACGACGATGAGTGCGAGCTCACGTGCCCGTCGGAGCCGCGCATCAAACGACATCAGCCAAGTTGTCGAGGACGCTCTCCCAGCCGAAGATGTGGACGGCCCTCAGGTTCTGGGTGGCGAGACGCTCATGAGTGATGCTCACTTCCGTGGACCCGCCCAGATCGCGGAACTGAACGGTTACGCGACTGTCGAGACTCTTGAAGTCCTTGAGACGCTGGTCCAGGTTCTCGAGACTCTCTAGGCCGGCGAGATCAGCGGACGACGATAGCTCCCAACCGAAGGTGCAGACGAGGCGCTCCGGCGGCACGACTTCGAGATAGGTCCCGACAATATGGGCGGGCCCGGGGAGCCCGGGGCCCGGCTGCATCGTGATCCGGTACTTCCCACCGGGACGGACGTCGAGCTCGGCGCTTGAGGAGCCGTCGACCGGGGTGAACCATTGGGTCAGCACCTCCGACTCGGTCCAGGCCGAGAAGACCACCTCGCGCGGAGCCGAGAACTCCCGCGTGACGTGAACCACCGCGTCCACCGCCTTCGCCTGAACGGCGGCGTCTTCCCAGGGCAGGAGGGGGGGTATCAGCGCCCGCCTTTACGCGACTTGGCCAAGAACCGGTCGAGGGAATCGAGCCGGTCCTCCCAGAAGCTTCCGTAGGTCGCGATCCACTCAAGCGCGTCACGCATCGGCGTTTCGATTAGCCGGCAGTGACGTACCCGCCCGTCCTTCCTCCGAGCGAGGAGGCCCGCGTCCTCGAGCACGGTGAGGTGCTTCGAGATCGCGGGTAGCGACATATCGAATGGCTCGGCGAGCTCGCCGACCGATGCCTCGCCGCCCGTCAGCCGCTCGACGATCGCGCGGCGAGTTGGGTCGGCGAGGGCGCCGAAGACGGCATCGAGTGAATCTACGGCAGCACGGTTAACCATCTGGTTAGATATTCTAGCTGGGGTGGCGACGGAACCCTTCCGTCCCCAACCCGGGCCGTGAAGGCGCTACGGCTGGCATCGCTCGACGGGCCCGACGAGCGCGACCTCGCCGAACGCCGTGCGGTCGGCAAGCTCGTGCTGGAGATCCACTCTCGGGTTCTCTAGCTCCCCTCCAGCTGGCGCTTCAGGAAGTTGGTCATCTCCTGTGCGGCGCGCTCGGGATCGTCGAGGTGGGGCCAGTGGCCGCTGTCCTCGAACAGTGCAATCTCAGCGCTCGGAAAGCTCTCGCGCTGACGATGTGCCTGCTCAACCGGAATGAAGGGGTCATGGCGCCCCCAGATGACGAGCGCCGGCTTGTCCAGCGGACGGAGTACGGGGGCCAGGGCACCCATGGCCTCGGCCGGTGTCGCGCGGTAGAAGCGCATCGCTGCCCTGCGCGTGCCCCGATCGTATTCCCCCGACATCCGGTCAACGACAGCGGAGGGCAGACGGCGCGGCTGGGGGTTCAGCCGAGAGATGGCGACACGGAAGAGCTGGCGTGTGGCGAGGGCAACGAGGAGCTCGCCGATTCCGCGTGTGCGGTAAAGGCGCGCGAGGAGGTGCCAGCGGAAATCCAGCAGATTCCCAGTGTTGATCAGAACGCCGCTCGCGAACTGCTCCGGGTGATTGGCCGCCCAGAGCAGCGCGAGTCCTCCCAAGTCGTGCATCACAAGGTGTGTGCGCTCGACACGGAGCTCTTCTAGAGCCGCCTCAATGAACGCGGCGTAGCTCAGTGGCGAGTAGTCCCAGTCCTGAGGCCGGTCAGCGTTTCCGAAGCCGGGGAGGTCGAATGCGATTACCCTGCCGAGCTCCGCAAGCCGCGGCTGTACGAAGGCCCAGTCCTCGGCGGAGCCCGGGTTGCCGTGTAGAAGCAGGATGGCTTCTGAGCTGTCTTCTGGACCGCCCTCGATCGCGCGGGTCCCGATGCCAAGCGTGCGCATCCTCCGTATTCGAAGCGGCCCGGGCCGTCCAAGCTGGGCTGTGGCAGCCGTCGTCCGTCCCGCAGCTCGCTGGAACCCGCCGGTCATCGCGCTCTACTCGTCGTCATCTGGCCACCTTCCATCGTTTCGACCGATCGGTCTAAACACTACATCATTTCGACCGTCCGGTCGATATCCTGGCCCGATGCCCCGCAAACCGAAGATCCGCCCCGGTGAGCCCGGTCGCGAGAGGGTGTTGGAGGCGGCTCTCGAGCTGTTCGGCGAGCGCGGCTACCACGCGACATCGATCGCCGAGATAGGCGATCGCGCACGGATCGCGAAATCCGTGCTCTACCACTACTTCCCCTCGAAGGCGAGGCTCTACGAGGCGGTCATCGAGGCCGAGACTCGCGAGCTCTTGGAGCGAGTGGCTGCAGCTGTACCTGCGGACCCGGAGGCGCCACGGTTGCGCGCCGGCGTGGAGGCGTATCTCGACTTCCTCGCAGAGAGGCCTGCCACATGGCGACTGTTCCTGCGCGACGCGCCCGCGGAGCCAGGCCTGGTCGACGTATACGAGCGTCTGGCCCGCGAGCGGGCGGCCGGGCTCGCCGGGCTCCTCACCACAGAGACCAAGCGTCGTGAGGCGTCCTTGCACGTCGGACTGGTCGCGACCGGCATCCGCGCCTTCGCCGCCTGGTGGTACGACCACCGCAACGTTCCCCGCGAGGCCATCGCCGGCGCGATCCTCGACTTCGCTATCGCCGGCGCTCAACGCATCGGCGACGCCCGCCAGCCAACCCCAATCGGGAGGAACACAGCATGAGTTCGAGACCCTCCAGCTAGGCCGCCCGGCGCATCACGCTTTGGGCTGCGAGATCGAAGCTTCCGTCCGCTCTTCGGCGCGGAGCTGTCGATTTGGACCTCCCCCGTTCGTCTCATAGGCGACCATTCCGAAAAGGAGGAAGCCATGAAGTACATGCTGCTGATTCATCAAGGCGAAGCGCCGACGCCACGGTCGCCGGAAGAGTGGGATCGCCTTTCGGAGGACGAGCAGAAGGCTGTTTACGCCGACTACCAGGCGATCAACGAGACCCCCGGCGTCAGCCCCGGCGTCCAGATGCAACCCCCCGAGATGGCAACCACCGTGCGGGTTAAGGACGGCGAGACGCTGACCACCGACGGCCCGTTCGTCGAGACCAAGGAGGCACTTGGCGGCTACCTCTTCTTCGAGGCCGACCACCTCGACGCCGCGATCGAGCTGGCGGCCCGGATCCCGGCGGCCCGCTTGGGCGGCGCGATCGAGGTGCGCCCGGTGGTGGAGCGGTAACGATCCTCGAGCAGGCCTTCCGCGACGAGTGGGGGCGCGTCCTCGCATCCCTGATCGGCTTCCTCGGCGATTTCGACCTCGCCGAGGAAGCCGCGCAGGAGGCCTTCGCGATCGCGGCCGAGCGCTGGCCGCGCGACGGCGAGCCCGACAACCCGGGCGCCTGGCTGACGATGACGGCGCGCAACCGAGCCATCGATCGCATTCGCCGCGATCGCACGCTGGCCGCGAAGACCCGCCTGCTCGAGGTGCCGGAGCCTATGGAGGACAGCGTGGACGAGACGACATTTCCAGACGAGCGACTCGAGCTCGTCTTCACCTGCTGTCATCCGGCGCTCGCCACCGAGGCGCAGGTCGCTCTCACCCTGCGGACGCTCGGCGGCCTGACCACTGGCGAGATCGCCCGCGCCTTCCTGGTCCCCGAGCCGACGATGGCGCAGCGGCTGGTGCGGGCGAAGCGCAAGATCAAGGCCGCCGGGATCCCGTTTCGAGTGCCACCGGGCCACCTGCTGCCCGATCGGCTCGCCGCCGTGCTCGCGGTCGTCTACCTGATCTTCAACGAGGGCTACGCTGGCCGCGGTGAGCTGGCGGCCGAGGCGCTCCGGCTCGGAGGGGCGCTCGCCGAGCTGATGCCCGACGAGCCGGAGGCGCACGGCCTGCTGGCGCTCATGCTGCTGCACGACTCCCGCCGCGAGGCGCGGTTTCGGAACGGCGAGCTGGTGTTGCTCGCCGACCAGGACCGCTCGCTCTGGGACACAGCGCAGATCGCCGAGGGGCGGGCGGTGCTCGACCGGGCCCTCGCCCTGCACGGCCGCGGTCCCTACGTCGTGCAGGCGGCGATCGCGTCCCTGCATGCCGACGAGCCGCGCGACTGGCCCCAGATCGCCGCCCTCTACGGCGAGCTTTCCCGCCTCACCGGCTCGCCGGTCGTCGAGCTGAACCGGGCCGTCGCGGTTGCCGAGGTGGAGGGCCCCGAGGCCGGGCTCAGCATCGTGGATCGCCTCGATCTCGACGACTACCGCTACCTGCACTCGACGCGGGGCGAGCTGCTGCGCCGCCTCGGTCGAACGGAGGAGGCCCGCGATGCCTACCGCCGGGCACTGGCGTTGGTCCACGACGACGCCGAGCGGCGCCTGCTCGAACGCCGGCTGGCGGAGCTCGGCACGGCCACCGGCACCGCGCGGCAATGACGTACACCGCCTTCGGGACCCATGTAGCTACAGTCAAGGGGGGTGGATTTGGACGACAAACTTGCTCGGAGGGTCTGCTCGGTCGCCGATGCGCTCTCGATCGTCGGCGACCGTTACTCGCTGCTGATCGTGCGCGAGATCGGCTACGGCTACGTCCGCTTCAACGAGCTGGCCGCGTTCACCGGGGCGCCGCGCGACGTGCTCACCTCTCGACTACGCCGACTCGAGGAGGTCGGAGTGCTGGAGCGCCGCCCCTACTCCGAGCACCCGCCTCGGTTCGAGTACCACCTGACCGAGGCGGGCGGGCAGCTGCGTCCAATCGTCCTCGCGCTCAAGGAATGGGGCGACAGGCAGCTGAACCCGGGGGCCGAGCCGGTCGTGTTCGAGCACACCTGCGGCGCCGAGTTTCATCCGCTCACCGTGTGCGCGGCATGCATGGCGCCCGTGGGCATCGGCGAGCTGAAGGTCAAGGGTGGGACTCACCCGGTCAAGGGCCAGCCCTGGTAGGAGGCGTGACAGGATCCCATGAATGACCCAGCCTCTAGCGCGCTGATCCCAGTCGGAGAACGCGACCACGTCCTCGGCGCCGAGGAGCCCGAGCTGACGCTGATCGAGTACGGAGACTTCGGCTGCCCGTTCTGCTTCGCCGCGAGCCGGCCGGTGAAGTCGCTGTTGGAGCGCTACGACACCCTGAGCCTGGTCTGGCGCCACTTTCCAGACTCCGAGCTTCATCCCGGGGCCGAGCTCGCGGCGGAGCTCTCTGAGTTTGCGGCCGCCGATGGGAAGTTCTGGCGGGCTCATTCGCTGCTCTTGAGCGGCCGCGATCGCTTTTCCACAGAGGACCTGCTCTCCGTGGCACGGCAGCTCGACCTGGACCCGGCAGCAGCCGACTCGGCTCTTCGCGAGCACGCGTTTCGCGAGCGCGTCCTCGAGGACATGACGGGCGCCCAGGAGGCCGGGGTTCACGCGACGCCCACCTTCTTCCTCGGCGGCGAGCTGGTGGATGACCACTGGCGCCGGCTCGCTCAACTCGTCCCCGCGGCCCTCGAGGGCGCCTTCCCCAACTCTGAAGGAGGTTGACATGACGGAAGCGTTGATTCTCGGCGGAGCACGGACGCCGATAGGCCGCTACGGCGGTTCACTCTCGGCCATCCGGACCGACGACTTGATCGGGATGGCGATGGTCCACGCGCTCGAGCGCACAGGCGTCCCGGCCGAGACGATCGAGGAGATCGCGGCCGGCGCGGTCAACGTCGCCCACGAGGGGATGGGAGACATCGCGCGCTGGGCCGCGCTGGCCGCGGGCATTCCGGACCACGTTCCCGCCTACACGATCAACCGCTTCTGCGCTTCGTCGCTGACAGCGGCGATCAGCATCTCGAACTCGATCGCAGTCGGCGAGATCGGCGTCGGGCTTGCCGCCGGCGTCGAGTCGATGTCGCGCTCGGGATGGGCGTTCATGAAGGGCGAGCGGGGCTTCGAGCCGCGCGGGCCGCGGTTCATGCTCGACACGATGTGGGCGGGGGCGGGGGGTCCGCCGAATCCCGCGCTGCTCGAGCGCAACGCCTACATCGCGATGATCGAGACCGCACAGAACGTCGCCGACAAGTACGAGATCCCGCGCGAGGAGATCGACCGCTTCGCGCTTCGCTCGCATCGGCACGCGACGGCGGCCCGCGACTCCGGCCGGCTGGCAAAGGAGATATTCCCGGTCGAGGTCCCGGGTGGACGCAAGGAGCCCGCACGCCAGTTCGAGCACGACGAGTTCATCCGCGACGACACGTCGCTCGAGAAGCTCGCCGCCCTGCCGCCCCAGCCAAACACCAAGGACATGACGGCCGGCAACTCATCGCCGCTCTCCGATGGCGCGAGCGCGGTGGTGCTGGCTTCCGGCGAGCGTGCGGGCGAGCTCGGCGCGAAGCCGCTCGCTCGAGTCTTGGCCTCCGCGGCGGTCGGAATCGACCCGACGATCATGGGCGTCGCGCCGGCGTATGCGATGCCGACGGCGATCGAGCATGCGGGCCTTGCGCCCGAGGACATCGACGTCTACGAGGTCCATGAGGCGTTCGCCGCCCAGGTTCTCGGGGTGCTTCGAGAGTTCAGGAGTCAGACCGGCTACGAGATCCCGGACGAGAAGCTCAATCCCAACGGCGGCGCCGTGGCTCTCGGGCATCCGTTTGGAGATTCGGGAACGCGCCTCGTGCTCTCGCTGACGACGGAGCTCCAGGAACGCGAGTCCCGCTACGGCGCGATCGGCGTCTGCGTCGGCTCGGGACAGGGCGTGGCGTTGGTGATCGAGCGCGTCTCGAGCTGAGATCGGGTGCGCCGGCCATCGGTCGGACTTCTGGCGTCGATCAGCTGGAAGGGGAGGGGCCGCGTCTGCGCGGAGCGGTGCTCGGCGACATCGAAGCCCGCCCGAGCGAGGGCATCCACCAGCCCACGCCCCACGACTTCGCGAGCATGGGGCTTCTCCACCATGCGCATGTAGGCGTCGAACAGCCGTGAGCGCCGCGGTGGCGCGTCGATGTCGACGACAAGCAGGCGGCCGCCCGGGCGCAACACCCGCGCTGCCTCGCCGATGGCCGCGGCGCGCACCCCGGTTGGGATCTCGTGCAGTCCGTAGGAGGCCATCACCACGTCGAAGCTGTCGTCGGCGAATGGCAGCGCGCCAGCGTCGCCATGCACGAAGGTGACGCGGTCGAGGCCCTCCGCTGCGGCCCGGCGCCTTCCGACAGCGAGCATCTCAGGCGAGAGGTCGAGCGCGTGGATCTCGGCGCCGGGGCGCTGGCGGGCGACGAGCCGCGCCAGATAGCCGGTGCCCGCACAGATCTCGAGCACGCGGGTGTCACCCTCGCCCACCAAGTCGGCGAGGCGCTGGTGCGGCCGGCCGGGGAACCGTGGGTTGGCCGCCTCGAGGACGGGCCCCGCCAGGAAGCACTTGACCCGGTTGGGAATCACGCCCGGCCACCCTACTTAGGCTGCGCTCTCCTCCCCTTCCCGCGCGCGACGAGGCGTCTCACTCTTCCGCGCGACGACCCGCTCGACGATGCCCCATTTGGAGCGCTCGAGCTGCTCCACCTCGAAGCCTGCCGCGTGGAGGTACTCGAGCGGCTCGCGGACCAGATGGTCCCCTTCGAAGCGCACCGTGAGCGGATCGAGCACCCGCTGCACTGCCCGGACGGGCAGCGCCGGGCTGCGGACGTGCTCCAACGCCACGAACCGACCTCCTGGGCGCAGGACGCGCTGAGCCTCGGCCACGGCCTTCCTTGGATCGGGAATGGTGCACAGCGCAAGCGTGCAAACAATCGTGTCGAAGCTCTCGTCTGCGAACTCCAGCTCCTGGGCATCCCCGAGGCGAAGGTCCACATCGCGGCGGAGCTCGGCGGCGCGCTGTCGGGCGAGCTCGAGCATCTCGGGACTGAACTCGATCGCCGTGAGTGACGTCCCCTCCGGATAGAAGGGCAGGTTGCGCCCGCTACCGACGGCGATCTCCAGCACCTCGCCGCCTGCCTGCGAGCATGCCCATTCCCTGCCGCCGCCGAACAGCACGCGGTCGAAGAAGTTCATTTGGCGGTCGTACCGCGGCGCCCCCTTGTCCATCAGGCGGCGGACGCGCTCTGTCTCGGTCGAGTTCATCGATATGGGTGTCTCGTCATCTCGGCGGCTGTGGGCGACGGCCACGACTCGTAGACCATCACATCGGCTCGGCGGGGATGATCAAGGCGTACCGGGATCAGCGGAAGGCGACAACGAAAAGGAGGACCGAAGTGGGAAGGATCGTCGTAACCGAGTTCGTCTCGCTGGACGGCGTCATGGAGGACCCGGGCGGGGCGGAGGACTTCGAGCACGGAGGTTGGACCTTCGAGATCGACCGCGGCGAGGAGGGCGACAAGTTCAAGCTCGACGAGGCACTCGAGTCCGAGGCCCTGCTGCTCGGACGCGTGACCTACGAGGGCTTCGCCGAAGCCTGGCCGTCCAGGGAAGGCGAATTCGCCGACAAGTTCAACAGCATGCCCAAGTACGTCGTCTCCTCGACCCTCACCGACCCCGAGTGGAACAACTCCACGGTGCTGAGCGGCAACGTGGCCGAGGAGATCGCGAAGGTGAAGGAGCAGCAGGACGGGGACATCGTGGTCCACGGCAGCGCGCGCCTTGTGCAGACGCTGGTCGAGCAGGACCTGCTGGACGAGCTGCGCCTGATGGTGTTCCCGGTCATCCTCGGATCCGGGAAGCGCCTCTTCGGCGACACGAGCCACAAGAAGAGCCTGAGGCTCACGGACTCGAAGACCGTCGGCGACGGCGTCGCCATCCTCATCTACGAGCCGGCGACGAAGCTATGACAGCACGTCCATCCGCGCGATCAGGCCGTCCTCCAGCCGATATCGGTGGCGGACCCGCGCGTCCGAGAGGAGCTCGCCGGTCTGCGCGTCGTGGACCACCTGGTGGACGTCGACGGTGATGCTCCCGTCCGGCTCCCGGGTGAAGCCCTCGGGCTCGACGTTGCTGGAGATGGCCGCGAACTGCCGGGTCCAGTAGTCGGTGACTGCCGCACGGCCGACTACGCGGCCGCCCTCCCAGGCGTTCGGCCAGTCGACATCGGCATGCATCAACTCGACGACCGCCTCGATGTCCCGAGCATTGAACGCCCGGTAAGCCGATCGCAGGGTTTCGTCGGCATCGATGCGTTCGAGCCTAGCGGGCTGCCCTAGCAGCCCCAGTCGAGCGCGGTCGTCCTGCGTGAAGGCGATCCGGCGGAGCACGGGGCGAGAGAAGCGGCGGTGACCGGGCTTGTAACGTGAATGTGGATCCATTTCGAGACTTTCGAGGAGGCTGCCATGACCAAGGTGCAAACAGCGAGCGAGCAGATCACCCAGGAGGTCACGTCTTGGCCAGGCGTCGAGGCGGGACCGGGGAGGCGCGGCGAGTTCGCCTTCAAGCTCGGCCGCAGGGAGATCGGCCATCTGCACGGAGACCACGCTGCCCACTTCTCCTTCCCGAAGGACGTCTGGACCGCGCTGCGGGAGGAGGGCCGGATCGTGGACCACCCGGTGTTCCCCGGCAAGGTCGGGCCGGCGGCGCGCAGGATCGAGGACGAGGACGACGTCCGCGACGTGATCGCGTTGATGCGGCTCAACTACGATCGCGCCGTGGCACGGCAGGGCACGCCGTGAGCGCGTTCAGCTACCCCGCGCAGCCCATGCCCCGGACGGGGCGGGCCGGCCTCGCGTCCGCACCGACGTAAGCGGAAGCGGCGCCGTTGTAGTCGCCGTAACGGTCGCAGAGGTCGCCCGGCGCGATGAAGGCCGACCAGCCCACCGGAAGCGTCTTGACGGCAACCCAGCGCGCGTCCAGCCCGCTGCCTTGCTCCACGGCGGGAACTCGCGTGGCCCTCCCGTTAGCGGCGACGAACGTCATCGTTGCGGTGGTCGCGTCGCCGCTGTCGATCCACGGGCGGAAGCTGCATTGCAGGCAATACCATTCGAACTGCGTGGGGTCCGCCGGGGACGCGGGGTCGCGCACGAACTGGCGGACAGGGCGGATGAAGCGCGGCACGCGGGGGTCACCGAGGTCCGAATACGTGTCGGGATAGTCGACCGGGCCGATCTCGACGCCGCTCACCACATCGCCGCCGTTGTTCAGGTTCGAGCCGCTGAC
>WNGF01003522.1_pt1 | contig 55095 bp, 48 predicted proteins | sample 5400641 | NCBI WGS metagenome assembly WNGF01 (sample SAMN13153371, study PRJNA577476) | soil metagenome | isolation source: 80 cm soil or saprolite under grassland replicate 2 | place: USA:California | collected 2016-06-15
ACAGGAACTCCTCGGCGTCGCGGGGCCGGAACCGGTGGGCGGTCACGGGTTCACCGCCCACCGGTGCGGGCACAGCAGCAGCCGCAACGCGACCGCCGCCTGCTGGGGCACCACCCCGTTGCCCAGCACCCGCAGGGCCAGGGTGCGGGGTAACGGGAGTTCGGTGACGTAGCCGGGTGGCAGTCCCTTTCGTCGGGGCGGGCCGGGTGTTGCGGACTGTCGCGTGGGCCGTGTTCTCGTCGCGTGCCCGACGGCTTGTGTCGGTGTGTCGCAAGTGTCGGTGATTGTGGCGGTCTTATGGTTGGGGCCTCGACAGCCGGCGATCGGGGGTGTGGTGGCCCAGTTCCGAGCGTTTCCCGTGGTGTTGCCCACCGGACCGCGGTACTGGACGGTGATCGACGAGCGATACCGGGTGGTCGTGCCGGCTGACGAGTTCCTGCTGCACATCCGGCTTGGCCGCGATCGGGCAGAGAACACAACACGGGCGTACGCGACCGGGTTGTCGCTGTACTTCACCTGGTGCGCGGCGAGCCGCCTGGACTGGTCGGCTGCCACGCCACGGCTGGGCCGATTCGTGCACTGGTTGGGGTACTTCAGCAAGGACGCGACCGGGACGCCGGTCCCCGCCCGGCGGGTCCGTGGTGCGGGACGGGTCAACGCCGTGCTGGCGGCGGTCCGCGAGTTCCTCAAGCACGCGGTGTCGGTAGGTGCCGTCGCGCCGGTTGTGTTGAATGGGCTGTACGAGATCGTGGAGGACTGGGATCTGCCGGCTGAAGTCCGCGGCGAGGGTCGCGTCGGCCTGCGGGCGCGGCCGCGTCACCGGCTGCGGGAGCCGCAGCGGGTTGTCGAGCCGGCGAGTGATGGGCAGGTACTGGCGTTGCTGCGCGCCTGCCGTAACGCCCGCGATCGGTTCATCGTGCTGGCGTTGTGGCGGATGGGGCTGCGCCGCGGTGAGCTGACCGGGCTGCGTCGCGAGGATGTTCACTTCGTGCCGGACGCGTCCCGGCTGGGCTGCGGTGTGCGCGGCGCCCACGTGCACGTGGGTGCGGCGAGACAACCGCAACGGTGCGACGGCCAAGTCGCCGCGTTCGCGGGCGGTTCCGGCTGACTGGCTGGTGGTCCAGGGCTACGACCAGTACCTGACCGAACGGACCGCATGCCCGGCGGCTGACCGGTGTGACTTCCTACTGGCCAACCTGTTCCAGCAGCCGCTGGGCGAGCCGATGCGCCCGCAGGCGCTCAACGAGTTGTTGGAGGCGCTGTCACGCCGGGCCCAGCTGACCCGCCCGGTGCACCCGCACGCGCTACGGCATTCTTTCGGCACCAACCTGGGCGCTTCCGGCGCGACCCTCGACGAGATCAAAGACCTGTTGGGTCACGCCGCCTTCACCTGCAGCGAGGTATACCTGCACCCCGACGACGGACGGTTGAGGGAAGCGGTGGACAAGGTACCGCTGCCACGCACCACCCCACCGGCGGCGCGGTGACCCTCGCTGCGGCCGTGGGCCGCGACGTGCGGACGTCGGTCGGGTCGCTGACCCCGCCCGGCGGGGCATGTGATGGCGACGCGTCGGCCGCGTTGGACGCGGTCCTTCAATCGGCGTTTCTGACCCGGGTCGGGTGGGACCCGCAGCGTCAGGTCCTCGCCCCGGGCCGCGGCGATCCGCTGCTCGGCTTGCGCAAGTGCGCCGTGGTCGACTGTGAGGCGGGCATCCGCCGCTCGTGGGCGCAGCTGTGCTCGGGCTGTGACTGCCGGTTCAAGGCCGCCGGCCGACCGTACGAGGAGTTCGTGGCAACGCCGTCGGGCAAGGCGAACTGGAACGAGCGGATCTGCCGCGTGACCGGCTGCCCGCGACCGACGCGTGCCCGCGACCGGTTGTGTCGCAGCCACTCCGCGCACCGGCGCACCCGCCTGGACCTGCCAGTGGAAGATTGGCTGCAGCTGCCGTCGGTGCGGCCGCTGGCCTCCTTCGGCGACTGCCGGGTGGCCTCCTGTGTCCGGGCGGCCGACGGGCAGCGGGGACTGTGCGGCGCCCACGACACACGCTGGGCCGATCATCGCCGGGCGTGCCCGGACGCGGACTTCGACACGTGGGCGGCGGTCAACGGCCCGGCCGGTGTCGACCACATCGTGGTCCTCAAGGGCCTACCATCGCGGGTCCAGCGCGAACTGCTCGTCATGCTGCAGCAGCGCACCGACGAGGGGCTACGCACGTTCCTGACCGACGTCCGCTACCTGGCCGAACTGCTGCGAGCCCGGCGCGCCGACACGATCTTCGACCTCGCCGGGGTCAAGAGCACCGACATCCGCCCCACCGCCGGGACGCTACTGCGGATGACGCTGCGTACCGTGCGCTGCGTACTGTCCACACCGGAGCGCGAGCAAGCCGGCGACGAGTGGGACCTGGCCGTGCTTGGGCTGCCCGGCCGGCTGGACTTCACCACGATCAGCCAACGGTGGTTGCGGGAGGCGACCAAGCACTGGTCGGCCGAGGACCTGCCCCTGCACCGCGGCCGCCAGGCCGCGTCCACCGCCCGGGACACCATCAACGCGGTCACCGAACTGTCGGACAGCCTCCGTCTGTCGCGCCCCGACCACGGTGATGATCCGGCGGTGTTGGACCGCCGCGACATCGTCGCGTTCACCAACCGACTGGCCTACAAGCAGCGCACCGACCAGATGACCGAAGCCACCCGGCTGCGCATCGCCCGCCGCGTGCGCAGGTTCCTCGACGACGTGCGCACCCTCGGCCTGACCCGGCCTGGGCAGCCCTGCGTCGGCCTGCCCGACGACGTTCGGCTGCGCCGTGGCGACGTGCCGACCGAGGCCGACCCCGCGGAGCACCCTCGCGACCTTCCCGCCACGGTGCTGCGCACGATCAACGAGCACCTGCCCGTCCTGCAGGCGCGCAGCGGCCTGGGTGAGCGCCGCATCGTGGAGCTGCTCATCGATACCGGCCGGCGCCCCGACGAGATCTGCACCCTGGCGTGGGACTGCCTGGACCGCGACGATGACGGCAAGCCGGTGCTGGTCTACACCGACTTGAAGAACAACCGGCCCGGTCGGCGGCTGCCGATCGCGCAGGCCACCGCGCAGCTCATCGGTGTGCAGAAAGACGAGGTGCGGCAACGGTTCCCGCACACGCCGCTCGGCCAGCTCGTGCTGTTCCCTTGCGACAACGCCAATCCGGACGGCACCAAGCCGATGCACGCCGAAACGTTCGGCAACGCCCACCGGGAGTTCATCGACCAGATCTCCGACCTGCTCCTCGACGAGGACAACACGCCGTTCGACCGGCGCCGGGTGGTGCCCTACGCCTACCGGCACAGCTACGCCCAACGCCACGCCGATCAGGGCGTCGCCCCCGACGTGCTGCGCGAACTCATGGGCCACCGATCGATGCGCACCACTTTCATCTACTACCGCATCACCGAAACCCGCACCCGCGCCGCAGTGGAAAGGGTTGCCCGCCACCAGTTCGACGGCAAAGGACGACGGGTCTTCCACAGCATCAGTGGGCTGCTCGCCGACGAACACGCCCGCCTGCGCATTGGGCAGGTCGCCGTCCCGTTCGGCATGTGCACCGAGCCGTCCAACGTTAAGGCCGGCGGCCAGGCATGCCCCTTCAAGTACACCTGTGTGGGTTGCGGGCACTTCCGCAGCGACCCGTCCTACCTGCCCGAACTGAAGTCCTACCTGCAGCAACTGCTCGCCGACCGGGAACGCCTGCGCGCCGCCGCCGACCTGGAGGACTGGGCCCGCCAACACCTGTCCCCGCCCGAGGAGCAGATCAACCAACTGCGGGCGCTGATCCGCCGTATCGAGGACGACCTGACCACCATCAGCGACGCCGACCGTGACCAGATCCAGCAGGCCATCACCGTGATCCGCCAGACCCGCCAAACCGTCACGCTCGGCATGCCTGGCCTCCGTCCACCCGCAGCCGGCCAGGAGTGAACCGATGACCACACCGCATCCGTTGACCCAGGCCCGCCACCGCGACGTCGCACGCCGCCGCGAACGCGTGCACCAGGCCATCGCCGAGCTGGCCGCCGAGGCGGCTGAGATCAGCATCTCCGCGGTCGCCGCCCAGGCGCGGGTGCACCGCTCGTTCATCCACCGCCACCCGGACCTGCACGCCGCGGTCCTGGCTGCCGCCGACCCACCAGCGGCCGGTACCGATCCCGGCCAGGCCACCGCGACCGTCAGCCGCCGGTCCCTGCTGGCTGACAACGCGAACCTGTACGAGCACGCCCGCCGCCTCCAGCAGCGCATCAGCGACCTCGAGGCTCGTCTGTCCGAGTTGCTCGGCGCTCACGCGGCCGACTGCATCGGTCTCGGCCCACTCGATACCGCAGACACCCAGCGCGAAATCGACGACCTCCGCCAACGGGTGCTCGATCTGCAACGCATCGTTGAGGAGCGCGACGAGGAACTTGGAGCGGCCCGCGAGGCCCATCGCCGGCTGATGGCCGAGATCAACCGCGCCTGATCACCTCGTCAGCCTACGGTTAGCCCCATTGGCTGAGAAAGGTCATCGTACGGGTCTGGCGAGACGCCAGTTCACGCCGTTTGGTGCTGGTGGCTATCGACACTGGGACCGCAGCGCCGGGTGTCCGTTCGGGTATCGATCTACGCATAGCCGCCATCATGCCCAAGCCATCCAGCGCTTTGCCGCGTAACATCAACCCCGACCTCCCCGGTGATCGTCTTCTGCGCGGTGTCCGTGGACGCGTCCGCAGACCCCAGTTGATCTCGCAGATCATTCCGGGACGCCGGAGCCTCGCGGACGGCAGCACCGTTTGTACTTCGCGCCGGAAAAACACCAACACAGAGCATCCCGCTCCGGCGGCCACGACGTCATGGCTGAGACGTCGACCGTCCGTAGGTCCGGATAGGCGAGCAAATCCTCCTCGGACGGTTCCGTGGCACCCCGGGCTGTGAGAAATGCCTCGAACTGGTCAGCCTTCCCGGGGAGCTGACGTGCCCTGAAGCCGTTGTTGTCCACAAGCACGCAGTACCGCTCGGTACGCTGCCGGCACGCGTCCCAAGTCGCGCCCAGCAACGCCGTCAGCCGTGGCCATCGCGTGTTCTGGTCCCGGTGCTCGGACCGGGACCAGAACACCGCCAAGGCCACCAATGGTTGCGGCTGGGGACCGTCCGGCAGGAACCGGACCAGAGTCTGGTCACTGGCCACGGGTATCTCCTGTCATGCGGGCAAGCGCACTTTGTGCCCGAGCCTGCAGGTCATCGGGTGTGTCACCGGTAGCGGCCAGGCTCGTGGCTCGCAGCCCGACGAGCTGTTCCAAGGCGGACTCGGGGTCGCCGGTGCGCAGCGCCAGCTCCATCCCCGGGGTCAGCCAGGCCAGCGCCGTTGGGTGATCGCCGAGGTCGCTGTACTCGATTCCGGCCTGCACGTAGATCCACACATCGTCGGGAAAGGCGGCCCGGGCCTGGCTCCACAGGCATCTGGCCCGTGGTTCGTCCCCGCAGCGCATCAGTTTCTCCCCGAGCGCACACAGCATCTCGGCGCCCTCGCTGTGCCCGCGCCGGGTCGCGTCGGTGACGACCCGGACCGCATCGTCCACCCGCCCCAACGCCAGGTAGCCCTCGGCGAGGGTCTGGCTCCAGGCCCCCGATGTCGAAGAAGAAACCTTCCTTGCCCACCCCCTCGGCGTGGGCGAGCCGCAGGTACTCCTCCAGCACGACGGCCAGCTGCACGTGGTCGTCACCCGCCTGATGAACCCGCTCCATCATCGCGTCGACACGCCGCTGCAGCGCTGAGTTCCTCGGCCACATCAGGTGAACCTACCGGCGCGGGTCCCGCGGTCGAATCCCAGCAGCGGCGCCTGAACGGGACCGCACCCGATGGCGTTCATGACCGCGCGTGCACCCTGCCATGCGGGTGGCACGATCAGCGGCGGCGGGTCGACAGCCACACCTGCCCCACAAGCCGGTGCCTACTGGATCCGGCCTGTGGCACGTCCCCGATCGGCGTCCTCGTCGACGTCAGCGGCGCACGTGACGCGCCGTTCGAGCGTGCGGGCGCTGTCAGGATTCATCGAGGGCTGCGCCGCGTGCCGCAGCCACGCCAGGCGTCGAGAACATCGTCGATGTCGGCTCGAACCTGCCGGCGGGCCTCAGCGCGGGGCACGCCGGACATGAGCAACGCGTCGTAGTGGGTGTCGTCGTGGCGTACCGAGGCGACGACCGCGCTGGTGACCGCGTCGGTGTCCAGGGCGCGGGCGGCGGCGGTGCGCCCGACCCGGCCGCTGCTACGGGTGGCGGTGTGGCGGGCGATCGCGGCGGCGCGTGCGGCCGGGCAGCCCGGGAACAGCCGGCGGATCTCCGCGGCCAGTTGGGCCTGGAAGTGCACGTCGGCGTCGGCGCGGCGCTCGCGGTCACGCTCGCGGCGCCGGGCGCGGGCGGCGTCGTCGGACAGGCACTGTCGCTCGGCTTGTTCGAGGGCGCCGTCCTCGACGAGCAGGCCCTGCCGTTCGTAGCGTTTGCGGGCGCGGCTGAAGCGCACGACCACGGCGGACAGGCGGCTGGCCTGTTTGGCGCGGCGGGTCAGCGCGGCGTCGCCGGCGGGTAGGAAGACGAGGTGGTCGAGGTCGGCGCAGGCCAGGCACAGCGGCCCGGCGTCGTCCATGGTGAGCAGGTCCGCGTCGGTACCGCCGCAGCCGGTGCAGGTGAAGGTGTCCAGTGGCCGGATGACGACCAGGTCGGGTGGGCGGCTGTGCCGCGCGGTGAGCCGTTCCCGCTGGGGTTCGGGCAGCTCCGGTGGCGTCCAGTGGGTGCGGTAGGCGCGTTCGGTGGCCGGGTCGCCGTCGGCGGTGAAACGCAGCGGCCGGTGGTCGCGGGTTGCGGCCAGGTAGGCCACCTCGTTCGGCGTCAGGTGCGCCGACTGGGTGAAGCGGTGGAAGGCCGCCAGCGCGGTGGCCAGCCGTGGTGGGGACACCGCCGCGACCGCCTCCAGGTGATCGACGCGCCCCCGCCGCCAGTCGGTGACCAGCCCGGCCGGCAGCCAGCCGATGCCGGTCAGCACATCGAGCGGGCAGACGAACCTCTGCTGGGCCAGCGCCGCCTGCGCGGCGGCGACGACGCGACGTTCCAGCTTCGACACGAGGTTCTGGCCTGCCGTGGTTGGGTTGGTGGACAGCATCGTCGCGCTCCCACGTGTCGCTCGTCGCCCGATAGCACCGTATCGCGTAGCTCGCAGCACCAGGCAGTCCGAAGTGGCGCTCGTACGGGCGGTCGGGTTGGATCGGGTTGTCGGTCGACGCTCGGCGGCCGTCCGCCCACCGTGTGGGTCGACCAACAGCGCGGGATGCTCGGCCGGCAGACCGTTCGGGGCGCGGACCCGGATGTAATTCGCGGGTTCCCGGCCGGCACATAGCTGGTTGCCGTATCAGGAGAGCAGCGTATGGCGAGGAAGAAGCCCGTCCGTGTTCCACCCGCTACCGCTGACCGGCTCGTCAGCGGCTGGGCCGGACCGGGCGGCACCCATATCCGGCTTGCCCGGCCCCACGATATTGAGCAGATCACGGGGCTGCTCGCGCTGGCTGGCATCCGCTTGGATCCCGTGGTACGCGCGGTGATCGAGGCGGGAACCGTGGCATCCACCCTGCTACTGGGTCTGGACCATGGCCCCGAAGGCATGCTGCGTCCGCTGGCTGAGGCCGCAGCCGCCGACAGACCTGACGAAGCTATGCCCGGGCTGGTGTTGGTGCTGGTCGCGGAGGACCGGGACGGGTCCGTGCGCGGGGTGTTGCAAGCCGTTCCGCCGGACAACGTCCTGGCCGACGGCATCAAAGCCGGCGTACCCGTGCTGAACGCGGTGGTCGGCGCGTCCAAGATCGCCAAGATCCGGGCAGTCGCGGTCGCCGAGGACGCCCGCGGTAACCGGATCGGCGAGACGCTGATCCGACGTACCGTACGAACCTACCTACAACTGGGGTTCCTGCTGATCTATGGTCAGTTTCCCGTCGGGTCGGGTCTTGAGGAGTACTACGCCCGTCAGGGCTTCACCGTGCTCGACGAGGGCCAGGACATCGACCTCAGGCGAATCAACCTACCCATCCTCATCCGCACGGATCCCTCGGATCCGGAACGACTGTTCGTCCGTTGGCGTTGACGGCAGACCAGACCGCAAGCCCCCTCTCTGCGCGAAGCGCATGCGTCCGGAAACGATCCCGACGAGCGGCCACTACCCGACCTTGAGCAGCAGATAGCCGTCACCATGTCTCCCAAACTGTCCGTTGGAGTTCCACACCCAGTCGGATCTCTCCTTCCGCTGGCATCAGCCACGGGGCCGCTTGGCCGCTACCCCGACCGGACTCTCACCGGCAAGCTCACCGCAGCTTGGCAGGACACACCCCGAACGACAGGATCACGACCGCCAGCAGCACCAGAGCATCGATCCCACGCCGCATAAAATCGCACTTCAACGCCGGTGACCGGGTTTCTGAACGGTACAGGGTAGTAGGCCGTAGGCCTCCCCGAGCCGGGCTTGGAACTCAGTTCCGCCGAGCTCCGGGCCCGGCTCGGGGAGTTGCCGTAGCAGGAGGTCCGGCTCGATGTCGAGTGTGGGCGGGCGACGCGGCAGCGGTACCGGTGAAACCCAGAACCGGTCCAGCGCCTTGGCCAACGGCGGCGTGCTGAGGTCGGCGAGGGCCGTCGCCGACCCGATCCGCGCCGGTTCCCCGGTCGTCAGTTCCTCGGTCGTCGGTTCCTCGGCCGTCGATTCCGGTGTCGGCTCGCGCTCGGTGGCGGGCCCGCCACGCAGTACCCGCAACCGGCCCAGCAGGGTCTCCTTGTCGCGGCCGCGCCAGTACAGAATCTGGAACGGGTCGCTGTCGAACGCCTCGGCCAGCAGGTAGAACGTCGCCGCCAGGTGCTTGCACGGCACGCTCCAGTCCGGGCACGAGCAGGCCAGCTTCAGGTCCCCGATCGTCTCCGGAAACAGCGGCGCGCCGGCCAACGCGAACACGTCCTCGATCTCATGCGGCATCTCACCGGCGAGCAGTTGCGCGCTGAACAACGCCTGCGCGGCGAGCGCCCGTTCGACCCGCGACCAGACCCGGCCGGGGAACGGCTTCAGACCGATCGTCACCCGGTACGGCCGCGGCCGCGACCCTTGCACCGACGAGGTCACCACGCCGGGCGCGACGTCCAGCGACAGGACCTGGCCGGCACGCGCGTACGACCGGCCCCGAGTGAGCCGGGTACCGAGCGCGAACGACTCCAGTACGGCGAGGAACCGCTTCGACCACCATGACGCGCCGATCGCGCCGCGGGTACTGCGAGCGCGGATCCCGCCCTCCACCCGAATCGGCGGCCGGTAGTCAGTGAAATCCCGAAAACTCACTGGGCCACCCGCTCGCTTCGCTCGCTCACTCGACCACCGCCCCGGCCTCAAGGGCGAACAGGCCGCGAAGCTCCGATGTGGACAGCTCGGTGAGCCATTGCTCGCCGGTACCCACGATGCGCGCCGCCAGGCCGCGCTTGTCCCGGATCATGCCGGAGACCTTCTCCTCGACCGTGCCGGCACAGACGAACTTGCGCACCTGAACCGCACGCTTCTGGCCGATCCGGAACGCCCGGTCGGTGGCCTGGTCCTCGACGGCCGGGTTCCACCACCGGTCGACGTGCACGACATGGTTCGCCGCAGTCAGCGTGAGTCCAGTGCCGCCAGCCTTCAACGACAGGACGAACAGCGAGGGTCCGCCGTCACCCTGGAACCGGGCCACCAACGCATCCCGGTCAGCCTTCGCCACCCCGCCGTGCAGGTACGCCACCTCCCGGCCGAACCGGGCCGACAGGTGCGCGCGCAGCATGCCGCCGAACTCCGCGTACTGAGTGAACAGCAGCGCCTTCTCGCCGGCGGCGAGCACCTCGTCGAGGATCTCCTCCAGCCGCGCGAGCTTGCCCGAGCGGCCGGCGAGCCGGGTACCGTCGCGCAGGAACTGGGCCGGGTGATTACACACCTGCTTGAGCTTGGTCATGGTCGCGAGCACGAGACCGCGCCGTTCGATGCCGTCCGAGTCGGCGATGCGGGCCAGCATGTCCTCGACCACGGCCTGGTAGAGCGAGGCCTGCTCCGCGGTCAGGTTGCAGAGCACCTCCATCTCCAGCTTCTCCGGCAGGTCGGTGATGATCGTCTTGTCGGTCTTCAGCCGCCGGAGAATGAACGGCCCGGTCAGTCGGCGCAGCCGCGCCGCCGCCTCGTCGTCGCCGTGGCGTTCGACCGGCTCGGCGTAGCGCTTCTTGAACCCGGCGGCGCTGCCGAGCAGGCCAGGGTTGGCGAACTCCAGCAGCGACCACAGGTCGGCGAGCCGGTTCTCCACCGGCGTACCCGTGACCGCGACCCGGTGCCGCGCCGGCAGCGAGCGCACGGCGACCGCCTGGCGGGTGGCGGCGTTCTTGATGGCCTGCGCCTCGTCCACGACGATCCGGTGCCATTCAATCTTGCTCAGCGCGGCGGCGTCCCGTGCGGCCAGTGCGTACGTGGTCACTACCAGATCCGCCTCGCGCACGGCGGCGGCGAACCCGCGACCCCGCGCCCGCTCGGCGCCGTGATGGACATGTACCCGCAGCGCCGGAGCGAACCTCGCCGCCTCCCGTTGCCAGTTGCCGACCAGCGACATCGGACACACCAGCAGACTCGGTCCGGCGTCGGGTGGATCGGCGGCCATCAGCGCCAGCAACTGGATCGTCTTGCCCAGGCCCATGTCGTCGGCGAGGATGCCGCCGAGTCCAAGCGACTGCAGGAAGCTCAGCCAGGCCAGACCCCGTTCCTGGTACGGGCGCAGCGTGCCGTGGAAGCCCGGCGGCGCGGCGACCGGCGTGAGGTGCCGGTCGGCCTGCCCGGACAGCAGCTCGCCGAGCCAACCGTCGGCGGCCACCCCGAGCACCGGCAGCCCGCCTGGTGCCGCCTCGGCGGTGACGGCGCTACGCAGCAGCTCGATGACGCCGACCTGCCCGTGACCGTTCGACCGCAGCATCTTCACGCCGTTGGCAAGGCGCTTCGGGTCCACCTCGACCCACTGGCCGCGCAGCCGGACCAGTGGCATCTTCAGCGCGGTCAACGCGGTCAGCTCCTCCTCACTCAGCGGTTCGTCGCCGAGCGCGAGCTCCCAGCGGTACTCGACGATCGCCTCCTGACCAAGCGCGCTCTGCGCGGCGACCGTGCCCGGCGCGGTAGGCGAATGGGCGGTGAGCCGGGCACCCAGCCGTGCCGCCGGCCGGCTCCACCACGACGGCAGCAACACCCCGAACCCGGCCGCGGCGAGCATCGGCGCACCCTCGGTGAGGAATGCGTGCGCCCCTTCCGCATCGGTGTCCAACGTGGACGGACGTGCGGTGCGCAACGCCTCCCGAATCGGCGGGTGCAGCCGGCCGGCCCGGCCGAGCTCGGCCAGCAGCGTCTCCTGCGGCGACTCGATGTGGCGGGCCAGGGCCTTGAGCATGCCGCGCGAACGCCACACCCGATCGGCATCGACAACGAGACTCGGCTGGTCGGTCGCCTGCAGAGCGAACTGGAGCCGCCAGGTCGTCTCATCCTCGCCCGGCTCGACCAGTCGGAAGCAGGCCCGGACCGGTCCGCCCACCGCGTCGCGCTGCCACGCGTCCAGCTCCGCGGCGACAGCCGCCAGCGCCGCCGGGCTGGCGTCGAAGCGGCGTTGGTGACCGGTCAAGGCCCGCAGCCACGCGTCGATGGCCGTGCGTGGTCGCTCCTTGCTGATCTGATACCCGTCGAATGCGGCCCGCGCGGCAGCGTCGACCAGCGCGTCCAGGATCGGGGCGAACACATGCGCGACTTCGGCTGATGGCGTGACTTCGGCTCGTGGCGTGGCTTCGGCGCGCCCGGCCGGCGGCAACGCGAGGGCGAGCGCCTGCGCCCAAGCGGCGTCGGCGCCGGTGAGTACCGGCAGCCAGGCGGCAACCGGTCCGGGCCGCACCGTGGGCAGCAGCCGACCGCGGGTAACCAGGTCACCAGCGAACTCGGCGACCGCCGTGAGATGTCGGATGGTCGCGCCGAGCGTGACCTCGTCGTCCCCGAGCGCGCGCAACACGGCCAGCGCCTCGTCGGGGTCGTACTCCACGGTGGGCACCAGCCATGCACTGAGTGTGACCGTTGCCGGGACGCCGGCCACCTCGTCACGGATCACCTCGGGAGACGCGAGCGGGCCCCGCCCGGCGGTGGGCAGCAGCAGGGCGACGTTGCCGGTGGTCGCCTTCGTCGCCAGCTCACCGAGTACGTCAGCCAGCACGCCAGCCGGCGCCGCGAACGGGTGGACCTGTTGACGCGGTAGCCGGCCGCGGCGGCGTGGCGGCTCAGCGGGCAGCGCCGAGTCCTCACCCCACAGCGCCAGCCGGCCGGCCGACAGCCACAGGCCATGGACGACCAGCACCGACACACTCCTAAGTCAGACCCGCACCAGCATAGAACCTGACCCGGCAGCGGCGACCGCGCCACGCATGCCCGCCCACTTCACGAAGAGCAGCAACCCGGCCACCGTCCACACCACCGGCGGCCACCACCGCCACGACACCTGCACCGTATTCGTCGCCAGGTTGCCCACCAGCGCGAAAGCCGCACCGACCACCACCACCACCACCACCACCACCGAGACCGGCGAGGGCTACCATCCGCCCGCACCCCGACGACGGCCCACGCACGCCTCCCGACACCCGCCAACCCACCCGACGGCTAACGGGGCTTCGCCCCAGCCCGACGACCCCCGAATGTGTCCGTTGAAGGTTCCCCAAACGGACACCCACCAGGGGTATCACTCGTCGTCGGCGTCGGGCCCGACGGGATCACGCAGCAAACGGCGGCCGATGGAACCCCAGGTCGGCCCTTGGCGCCAGGCCGGCGTCGTGGTCACGGGCGTCAACGGCGGGGCGGGGCCATAGTCCCAAGTGCCCGACACGTGTCGGGCACTACAACCACGCCGACCTCCCGGCCTTGGCCTGCAGGAACGGCACCGTGTCGACCGGCCTCCCGGCGCCGACCCGATAGAAAGCCCATCAGCCACTCGACGAACGGCGGCGCGAGGACCGGCTTGCCGTGCCGCCCGGTCTGGGTGGGCGCGGGCGCGGGTCGCCCGAGCAGGTGTTCCCAGCGGGTCACCGCCTCGGCGTACGGGCCCCACGCCCGCCCCGCCGCCTCGTCGGGTGGCTGCCAGGCGGCCGGTGCCTGCCCCCACGAGTCCAGCTCGCGGGGCAGCCGCCCGTCGGCGATCCCGGCCGCCTGGCCCTCCGGGCGGGATCCTGCGCTGCCTGCGTCGGTGGTCGCGGTTGCCGAGGCGGTTCGGGCCGTGGCGAGGCGTGGGGTGGGCAGCAGCCGCGGGTCGGTTGCGACAGGATCGGTCGGGGCCGGTGGCCCCGCGTCCAGGCGCACCGCGGCCGAGGGCAGGGTCAGGTCGCCCTTCGACCCGCGCTGCGCCGGGCAGCCTTTCGCGCCGTCGCTGGCCTTGGGCGTGGGGAGCAGCCACACCGCGGTGCGCAGGTCCGCCCCACCCGTCCCGTGCGCGGCCGGGCCCCGGCCGTCACTGGTCCGCGGGGTCGGCAGCAACGCCGCCGCGCCGAGCGGCGTGCGATCGTCCGCAGGTACTGGCGTTGGCAGGAGTCGGTGGGCGGCCAAAGTCGCCAAGCTGGGTCGCACCGCCGCACCCGCCGACAGGGACTGGTTGGAGCCGTACTGGTTGGCCGTCGGGGTGGGCAGCAACATGTCGGGCTGGTCGGGTCGTCCGTTCCTGGTCGGCCGGTAGCCCTGGACGGCCAGTTCGAGGGTGGCGCGCCAGGTGTCGCGGCGGTTGCCGCTCATGTAGCCGGTCCCGCCACCCGACGTCGGCGTCGGCAACAGCCCTGGCGGGCGGGTACCGCCTTCGATGAGGTCGGGCAGGCCGTACTGGTGGCCGGGGCCTTTGCCGTCACGGGCGCACGGCGTCGGCAACGTCACCACCGGCGCCGTCGTCGGGTCCGTCTCGTCGGGCGGCCATCTTCTTATCTGGACAGTTGCGATCTGACGGTTCTGACAGGGCTGCCGTAATCCCTTACGTTGTCGGCCGTGTACGTGAGGAAGGTGGCCGGCGCCCGTCCCGGGCAGCCTGTTGTGGAGTTGGTAGATGGCGACGGTGAAGTTGTCGCCGATGTGGCTGGGTTCCTTCGGCTGCTGACCGTGCGGGACTACTCGCCGAACACGGTGCGCGCCTATGCGCACGATCTGCAGAAGCTCTTCCAGTTCCTCCACGAGCGGGGTTGGACGATTGAGGAGTTCACGCCGGCGCGGGCGGTGGAGTTCCTCGAGTGGCTGCGTACTCGCTCGTCGGCCCGCAAAGCCCAGCGGCTGGACCTGGCCCTGACGGTCGGCGGCGGGCGGCTGTTGTCGGCCAAGACGTGCAATCGGGTGCTGGCCGCAGTGTCGTCGTTCTTCGAGTTCCTGATCAGCGTCGAGCGCTACCGCGGTACGGACAACCCGATCGTGACGATCACCGACCACGCCGCGGCGCGGGTTCCCGGCCGTTCCCGGCCACCGCTGGTGACCTCGCGTCCGCAGCGACCGGTGCGCCGGGCATTGCGGGTCAAGACCGTCGAGGCGCTGCCGCGGCCGATGTCCGCCGACACATACGTCGCCCTGCTGGCGGTCGTGCGCACGCGGCGGGACCGGGCGTTGCTGGAGTTGATGTGGGAGGGCGGGCTGCGCCCCGGCGAGGTGCTCGGTATGCGGTTGGAGGACCTCTCCTACGGGCGACGACGCATCGTCGTCCGCCACCGCGACGACCATCCGGCCGGTGTGCGACAGAAATCCCGACGGGACCGGACCGTCGACCTGCTGGAGGGACGCGCCCTGCCGGCGGTCAGCGACTACGTCATGTACGAGCGGCCCACCGACGCCGCCACGACCTACGTGTTCCTCGTCGGCGGCAGGGGGAAACGGCAGCACGAGCCGTTGGGCTACGACGGGCTGGTGCGCATGTTCGCCCGGGCCGCCCGCCGCGCCGGGGTCAGGGATGCGTGGCTGACGCCGCATGCGCTGCGCCACACCCACGCGACCCGGATGTTCGAGGGCGGCATGCGGGAGCTGACCCTGATGGCCCGGCTCGGCCACGCCAGCCCCGACTCCACCAAGATCTACACACGGGTCAGCGACCCAGACGTGGTCAGGGACTACCGCCGCGCGATCGGGGACACCGCGCCGTGACCGGCGCCGTCCTGCCGCCGCCGTCATCGCAGCCACCCCCCGACAAGGCCCGGCCGCGGCACTGCCCACCCGAGGAGTACGAGGCGTTCCTCGTGCGCAGCGTCCACAGCGAGGACCACAAGACCCGGCTGCGTCGCCGGCACGCCCGGTTCCTGCGTGCCTTCCCCGATCTGGGCGACTGGTTCGACCAGCCGCTGCGCCAGCGCCTGGGCTGGCGCAACAAGGACACCCAGACCCGACGCCGCGGCCCCGGTGAGGACTTCGACACCATCGCCGGGTGGATCAACTACAACGCCCGCGACTACCTGATCTACCTGGCCCTGACCGGACGGCTGCGGCTGGACTGGGGATGGCTGCTGGGCATCGGGGTGATCCGGCCGTGGTGGATCGCCGACCAGCTCGGCCTTTCCCTGACCGCCCAGGTCGACCAGCTTCGCGCGCAGGTGACCGCGCTGGGCCACAACCCGGACAGCAATACGTTCCGGGTGTCCTGGACGGTGATCCGTCTGGTGCTGCACCGCGGCGACCCCGACCTGCGCGCGGTCACCGTCGACGACGTTGAGGAGATGCGCGAGACGATCCGCACCCTCGAACAGATCCCCGGCATCGACGAGGTCCTCAGCCCACGACACCTCGCCACGATCCGCAACGCGTGGGCCACCAACGTGTTCCGCACCGGGATCGCCTTGTTCCACGCCGGCATCACCGACCGGCTGCCGTCCCGGCTGGCCCGCAAGCCGCCGACGCCGCTGCACCCGAAGCCGCGCATCGCCGCGGTCATGGACCGCTACCTGACCGAACGCGCCCTCATCGTGCGCCCCGACTCGATGGACTCCACCCGCGCCGGACTGCGGCGGCTGGGACTGTGGCTGGTCCAGCAGCGCCCCGAGGTCGAGAGCCTGGCCGAGCTCACCCGCACCGATCTGCTGGACTTCATGACCTGGCTGCGCCAGCAGCGCAAGATCAAGCATCCGTACCAGCCGCTCGGCGACGCCTACCGGCGCGGCATCATCTCCGAGGTCACCGTGTTCTTCCGCTACGGCGCCCACGCCGAGTGGCCTGACATGCCCGCCCGCCCGGTGCTGACCCGCATGGACGTGCCGCGGGCGGTGCAGCGTGTCCCCCGCTACATCCCCGAGCACCAACTCGAACCGCTGATGGCCGCCATCCGGACGGTGGAATGCCCGTTGCAGCGCTGCGCGCTGCTGGTGGCCCGGTGGAGCGGAGCCCGCCGGGGTGAGATCCGCCGGCTGCACCTGGACTGCCTGGACGCCTACCCCGACGGCACACCACGGTTGCGGCTGGCCGCCGGCAAGTCGCTCATGGAACGCACCGTGCCGGTGCACTCCGAGGCCGCCGACGCGATCCGCCGCCTCGTCGCGTTGCGAATCCAGCACCACGACCGCGGCATCTACGACCCGGACCTCGGTAAGACGGTCCGGTACCTGTTCCTCCACAATGGACGACTCGCCGACAGCGACTACCTGTTCGCGGTCCCCCTGGGCCGGATCTGCGACGCACTCGGCATCCTCAACGCCGACGGCAAGCCCGCCATCCACCCACACCGGTTCCGGCACACGCTGGGCACGCAACTCGCGGAGAAGGGCGCCCGCACCCAGACCATCATGAAGATCCTCGGCCATCTCAGCGCCGGCATGTCGATGACCTACTCGCACATCTGCGACCCGGTCGTGCTCGCCGACTACCGGGCCGTCCTGCAACCCGGCGCGCCCATCGCCGGCCCGCTGGCCGACACCCTGCGCCGCGGCCAACTCGACCAGAACGCGCTGGACTGGCTCAAGACCAACTTCTTCAAGACCGAACTCGAACTCGGCCGCTGCCTGCGCCTGCCGCAGGAAGGCCCGTGCGAGTGCGACCTCTACCTGACCTGCCCGAAGTTCGTCACCACACCGCAGTACATCCCGCGCCTTGAAGAACGGTTGCGCACCGAGGAACAACTCATCGCCGACGCCACCGAACGCGGCTGGGCCCGCGAGGCCGAGCGACACCGCTGCACCGCCGAGCGCATCCGCACGCTGCTCGCCGAACTCAACGAGCCCCGGCCACCAGCATGAGGCCGCCGAACGGTGTCGACCCCCGGGGCAGCGGTCGGCATCAAAGCACTGCATAGTGCCGAGATGACGGATCACACCCGGCTGTTCTGCCTGCGTCACGGCGAGTCCGAGAACGTGCTCACCGGTACGGCCGGCGTCCTGCCCGCCGCGCCTTTGACACCACACGGATGGGACCAGGCCATCGCGGCCGCCGAGGTGCTCGGCCCCGAATCGATCACCAGGATCTACAGCAGCACCGCGATCCGCGCCCGCGACACCGCCGGCATCATCGCCCATATCCTCGGTGCCGAGACCATCCAGATGCCGGAATTGCTGGAGGTCGGCATCGGCAGTGCAGAAGGCGCCACCGATCCCACCACCCGGGCCTCGACGGCGGAGGTGCTGCGCGCCTGGATAGTCGAGCGGGATCTCTCCGCGCAGGTCGCCGATGGCGAGACCGGCCACCAAGTCGTCGCCCGCGTCTGCTCCGCACTGACGGCGATCGCCTCTAGCCACCGAGGCCAAACGGTGGGCGTCGTCGGACACGTCGCCAGCCTCACCGTCGCACTGAACGAACTCTGCAAGCTCGGCGGCACGATCTGGGGCACGCCCTTGCCCCACGCCGTTCCCTTCCTCGTGGAGCAGGACGGCAACTCCTGGAGATGCGTCTCCTGGCCCACTGTGTGACCACCGACCGCAGGCATGTGACCCTGGCCACAAGATCACTGAAGTGTCCAGATAAAGCAGGAACAGCCGGTCACGACGGTGTGCCGCCCCGATGTCTGATGCGCGTAGGCACAGCCAGCTCGTGTCGTACCCGAGCGCGGCCAGGTCGGCGTGGACGACGTCGAGGCCCCGTCGCAGGAGTGCGGCGACGTTTTCCACGAAGACGAGTCCGGGTCGAAGGTGGCGAACGGCGTCGGCGACCGATCCCCAGAGGCTGGAGCGGGCGCCGGTGATGCCTTCGCGTTTGCCGGCATCGGAGATGTCCTGGCAGGGGAAGCCGGCGGTGACGATGTCGACCGGCGCGACCGTGGTCCAGTCGACGGTGCGGATGTCGCCGAGGTTGTCCACGCCGGGGAAGCGGTGGGTGAGGACGGTTCGGGCGTGCCGGTCGGTTTCGGCGTACCAGGCGAGGTGTCCGCCGAGGACGGCTTGCACGGCGAGGTCGAGGCCGCCGTATCCGGTGCACAGCGACCCGATCCGCGGAGGTCCGATGCGCGGAGGTCCGATGCGCGGAGGTCCGACGCGCGGAGGTCCGACGCGCGGAGGTCCGACGCGCGGAGGTCCGATGCGCGGAGGTCCGATGCGCGGAGGTCCGATGCGCGGAGGTCCGATGCGCGGTGACCCGCTCCCCGGCTCGGGTTGGGGTTGGCGCGGCGGGTGGTGGCCAAGGTTCACGCCACCTCCCGCAACACGAGGCTCGGCGGCGGTTCGGCCCTCACGCGGCCTCACCGACCTGGTCGGATCCCGGCGGTAGGCCCTTTGCCAGGACGATGACGTCCTCGTGGGCGATCAGGTGCATCGGTACGCCGGTGGCGCGGGCCCGGCGGACCTGTTGGAGTTGGAAGAACGACGGCCGGGCGACCAGCCGCCCGTCGCGGACCGCGGCGAGCAGCGCCACGCACCGTTCGATCGGGGTCAGCCCGGCCGCCACGCCGGCGGCCACGACGGCGGAGGGCAGGTCGACGAGTTCGCCGTGTTTGCGCCACGGCCGGGCGGTGACGACCACGACCCCGCCCGGGCGCAGCAGTGTGGCGCAGCCGCGCAGGATGTCGGTGAACCCGTCGACCAGACCGGGTAGGTCGCGGTAGGCGAGGTTGCCCTTGTCCTCGCCGTAGCGGTTGTCGGACTTGGCCACCCCCTCCCCGGGGGTGGGCCGGACCAGGCCGTGCACCGTCGGCCCGTACGGCGGCGAGGTGACCACCAGCGCCACGGCCCCGTGCAACACCCCCGGCAGCAGCCCGGTGAGCATGGTCGCGTCGCCGCGGATCACCGAACCGCGCCCGGTCGCGCCCTGGCGGTGGGCGTGGGCGACGTTCGCGTCGGCGACGTCCGACCAGCGCGACTCGTACTCCACCCCGATCGCGTCGCGGCCGGCGTGGACCGCCTCGACCAGGGTGGTGCCGATCCCGCACATCGGATCCAGCACCAGATCCCCCGGCCGGGTGTAGGCGGCGATGGCGTGCGCGGCGAGCGCGGGCAACATCCGCGCCGGATGCCGCACCGACTCCGGCACATATCGGCCCCGCCGCTGCGACGGCCCCGCCAACTGCGCCGTCACCCACACCGACAAGCCCTCCGGCCCCGGCGGGACGGCGGCAGCGCGGTGGCGCGCGCGGGCGGTGATCTCCGACGCGCCGGTGACGGTTGAGCCGTCACGCGGGTCGTCGGGATCGCCGGCGGCGAGCAGGGTGCGCCTAGCCACGGGCAACACCGCCCTTGCCCGCTGCGGTCTGGCGCAGTGTCAGGACGAGGAGGTCGAGGTGCACGCGCAGATGCGCGACCGCCCACGCCTCGCCGCTGGCGGCCAGGGCGAGCAGCTCGGCGTCGGTGGCGTAGTAGGTGAACTGGTCGCCGTCCACCCCGGTGCGGAGCGCGACGATGTGCTGCAGGTAGCCCAGCCCGGCGTCGCGGGCCGCGGCCAGCAGCGGGCCGAAGTCCTCCGGCGTGGCCAGTGCCGCGGCCGGTGGAACGACGACCAGGACCAGGCAGCCACCTGGGCGCAGCAACACCGCGCCGGCGCGCAGCAGCGCCCGCAGCCGCTTGCGGTTCTTCGCGTCGACCGCGTGCAACGGCCAGCACGCCACCACCAGGCTCGTCGCGCCGGCAACGGTGCCGGCACCCTCCGGTGGTGCGCCCGTGGATGGGGGCAGATCCTCGGTGAGGTCGTCACCGAACCAGGCGGCCAACTCCGGCGGGTCGACATCCGCGCCGCGACGACGACGGGCGGCCGAACCGGCCGGGCGGTCCGCGCCGGCATGGGTCGGCGGCGTGGGCGTGGGGGCGGCGGTGGGCGGGCCGATGATCAGGGTGGAGGCGTCGGTGAACCAGCCCTTGTGGTGATGCCGGCCGCCGGGCAGCGCGGCGGCGGCCAGGGCGTGGTCGTCGGTGAGGTCGATGACCGTCTCGCCGGGTCGGCTGTAGGCGGCGACGAGGCGCTGAGCGAGACGGGTCGGGATGGCGGCCTGGTCGTCCCCGCCGGGGGTCCGCCAGACGGTGATCGGTACCGGCGGGTCACCGCCAACTAGATCGATGCTGGGCTCGCCGCCGGGCTGGGCCGGCGGCGGGGTGTTCGGTGGCGTGTGCGCTGGTTTCATGGTGGGTGCGCTCCACGCCGCGCTGCGATGACGCTGACACCCACCAATCCGGGTTTGTCAGCCCTGGCGAACACCGCCGCCCTCTGACAGCACCCCCAGCCGCTCTGACAGTCCCGGTTTCGGGGCTTTCGTGCCGTGCTCTGACAAACGCCGGGCCGGTTTGTCAGAGCATGATCACCGCTCTGACAAACACCGGGCGGGTTGTCAGAGCATGATCACGCGCTCTGACAGACACCGGCCGATCTGTCAGAGCATGATCACTGCACTGACAGTGGGCCGCATGGTCCGTGTCCTGTCGCAGCGCAGTTGCCCCTGTCGCAGTTGACCTGCTCCGACCCGCATGTTTGTCTCAATCAAGTTGCCCCAAGATCGGCCGCGTCGGCGGGTTGCGAGCTGAGACCGCCCCACGCCACCTGCGCCAACACTGACAACCACCTGCCGCGGGAGAACAGCGATTCGGGGCAGATTGAGTGAGACGGCCAAGACCAAACGCGGATCTGGGGCAGGTTGGGTGAGCCGCCCGTCCGTGCAGCCGTCTCACTCAACCTGATCCGCCCAGCTCAGCGGCCTACCCACGGGGCAACTCAACTGAGACGGGACAGTGGTCACCCACTCCCGAGGCCTGACGGGGTCGGGCCCGACCGGGAACAGGAGGCTGACCGCGAGGGCGTCGCCGGCACCGGCGGCGAACGGCACGTCAACCGGGCAGCTGACCGGGATACCGGTGGACCGCGGCCGGACGCGGGCGCGCCGGGCACCCGCACGTGCCGGACCTGCTCGACCGTGGCGCCGGTGGCCGACCGGCGCCGGCTTGGCAAGCACGCGCGGCCGGCGCCGTGGGTGCCGGTTGCCGGCGGCGGTGCCGCCATGACTGGCACGGCACCGGCGCCTGCGACCGGCACGGCCGACCGGCATGCCACAACCGGCACGATGCCGCCGCCCGGCGCCGATACCGGCGCGGGTCACGATCGGCCCGGCGGCGCTGGCAGGAACCACCGGCACGACGACCGGCGCCGCCAACGAGAACCTGACCGGCGCCGGGCGGCGACCAGCCCACCCAACCCACCGGCAGGCATGCTGGCGCGCGTCCACGCGGCTGCGCGCACGCCATGGGCCGGTGCGGTTGAGCAGGCGGATGCAGCTGCCGGATGGATGCGCTTCAGGTAGCGGGCGTGCTGCCTGCCCCGACCGGCGCCGACCGGCGCGGCACCCGACAGGGCAGGTGGCGTCGGCACCGCCGCGCACCGGCGGCGGCGCCCGGCATGACCGCCGCCGGGACAGGCGCGCAGTCGGCGCCGCGTGCCGGCGCGACCGGCGCGACCGGCGCGCCGATGGCGCGGGAGACTCGTGTCCCGCCGTCCGCCGTCCGCCGGCACGAGGCACCACCGCCACCGGCGCCCCGGGCACCGGCACGGCGCTGAGCGACCGACCGGCGCCGGTCCTCGCACCGACACGCGGCGCACGGGTTGGACCGTCTCATCCAACCTGCCCCGGATCGGGGTTCTGCAGGGCCAGTGAGTTGCCGGCGTCGTCGCCGGTGGCGGGGCACCGGTGGTCTCGACACCCGTCGACGCTGCTGCCGTCTGCGGCAACGGGGTTGAGATGAACGTCCGGGTCGGGACAACCGCGCCGCGACCAGGGCAGTCCGCCTGCGACGGGACAATCCGCCGCCCGGCCGGCGGAGCTGAGCCGACGGGCCGTGCTTGTCAGTGTGCTGTCAGAGCCGGTCGCGGGTGTTGTCAGAGCATGATCGGGCGGCGCCGGTTGCGGTGGTCGGCGCCGGTCGGGGCCGGCGGTGGCCGCTGACAACGCAGGTCAATGGCGGTTTGTCAGCGCGGGCGCCGCAGCGGCGTGTCGGGTGTCGCGACCGCCGTCGGGGCCGGGAAAGGGCCGTTGACCTGCGTTGTCATCGGTGTGTCAGAGCGGTGTGGCGCACTGGAGGACGCCAGCGACCGCCCCGTGTCTGCCCGTCGGGGGCGTCGCGTTTTCCCCTTTTCTCACCTCTGATTTGGAGCCGACATGAGCGTGTCCGACGACTTCGCGGACCTGTCGCCGTCGCATCTGCGGGTGGCCGACATCGCCTTCCAGACCCTGGTCAGCGCCCCGAGGTTGCTGACCTTGGACTGCACGGTGGTGGGTGGCGTCCGCGGCGCCGAGCTGGGCCTGCCGCAGGGTCCGGTCGAGTTGCTGTGGCTGCGCACCTGGATGCTGGACCACCGCGACAACTACCCGGCCCGTGACGCGGTGTGGCGCGAGCTGATCGACCGGGCCCGGACCCTGGGCGGCGACTGGCGCATCGTGGCGGTCGCGATGGCGATGCCGGCCCTGATCCGGTTCGCCGGGAGCCTGGCCCGCGACTACCGCGGCGACCCGGCCGATCTGGACAACGAGATCCTCACCGGGTTCCTCGACGCCCTGCAACGGCGGGTGGACCTGGGAGAGTCCCGGCTGTACACGAAGTTGTGCTGGGCCGGGTTCCGGGCCGGCTACGCCGCCCGCTACGCGCACATCCCGGAGGTCCACGTCGAGGACCTCGACGGTGACACCTCGGTCGTGCCGCACCTGCCCTACGGGCATCCGGACCTGCTGCTGGCCCGCGCGGTGGCGATCAAACTGATCGACCAGGACGACGCCGACCTGATCACCGCGACCTGGCTGGAACGCAAGACGATCGAGCAGGTGGCCCGCGCCACCGGCATCGACCCGGCGGTGCTGCGGATGCGGCGCCTACGGGCCGGGCGGCGGGTCGGCGACGCCATCGTGGACGGGCTGCTGTCCGGCACAGTCTCCACCGCGGTCCTCAAGACCCTCGCCGCACGGGCGGCGGCACGCGCCGACGCCCGCATCGAGGCCCGCACCCACCAGCCGCAACCCGCCGCAGCGCTGGCCATGGCCGCCTGACTGACTCATCCGACAACCTGCGGCATCCCCGGACGCCCAGGGCTCCCGCGCCAACGCGGCGCGCCAGAGTCCTGGGCGGCCACCGTGTGCGGTGCCGCCACCGGCGGCGGATCCGACGAGATCGGGGCCGGACGGGACAACCAGCAGTCCGAGCACAGCCGGCGCCACGTGCCTGGCAGGTGACACCGGTGGTGGCCTTCGGCACCCACACCGCGACTGACAGAGCGGCTGACAGCGAGCGCCGAGCCCGCTCGGGCTGATCGCACCGACATCGGCGCACCCCGGTTGACCTGCGCTGTCAGCGCGGCGGCCGGTTTGTCAGAGGGCTGTCAGAGCCGGGGGGTGTTCGCCAGCTCTGACAAACCCGGATTGGTGGGTGCGGGACGACGCAGCACCCCGGCCACCACGGCCGCAGCGGGCTGGCGGCCCGCCCGCCGCCGGGCGAGTGGTTCGACCAGCCCCGGGTGCCGCGTACGCGATGCGCTGACACCGTTGCCTGTTCGCCACCACCCAGGACAGGGAGGAACCGCTCCTACCAGGGCCCGGTCCACCTCTCGCCCGCGGCGGCCCTATCCGCCATGACACGCCCCGCGCCACCGGCCTGGGGCGGGAGGTGAAACCGATCATGTTCCGCCCACCGCAGTCCCGTTCCCGCGCGGCCCGCCGCGCGGGCATCATCGCCGCACACGCCGCGACCGTCGTACTGCTGCTGTCCGTGCCGACCGCGGCGTTCGCCGACTCCACCGGACCGGTGTACCTGGCCGCCAAGACCCTGCCCGAGGTCATCTCCGGCCTGCAGACCTGGATCATGGGGATCCTCGCCGCCGTCGCCACCCTGTTCCTCGTCCTGGCCGGGGTCTACTACGCCACCGCCGGTGGTGACCCGGCCCAGGTCGACAAGGCCAAAGGCGCGTTCAAGAACGCCCTGATCGGCTACGGCCTGGCCGTCCTGGCTCCGGTCCTGCTCGAAGTCGTCAAGGGCATCGTCGGGGGCTGAGCTGTCATGGACTGGTTGTTCGACCCCTCGAAGCTGCTCGACATCATCGTGGGCTGGATCGCCCGCGCCATCCTCAGCTCCTTCGACGCGCTGTTCGACGTGATCGCCAAAGGGCTGCTGGTCAGCCCCGACGTGACCGGCCTGCCACAGGTCCAGGCCCTGTCGGGCAGGTCGACGTGGGTGGTCGACACCGTGTTCGTGCTCGCGTTCCTCGCCGCCGCCGCGTTGACCATGACCGCCGGCGGCGACGAACGGGCCCGCTACACCGCCAAGGACCTCGCCCCCCGCCTGGTCGTCGGGTTCATCGCCGCGCACTTCTCCCAACTGTTCGTCGGCCAAGCCATCGGCCTGGCCAACGGGCTGACCGCCGGGCTGGCCACCGGCGATGCGAACAAGCCCGGTGCGTTGGACGCCATCAAGTCCCACGTCCACGCCGCCAGCAACAACGCCTCGATCGTCTTCCTGTTCGGCATCATCGCCGCGATCATCACCGTGCTGCTGGCCTCCACCATGTTCGGGATGCTGGCCCGCTTCGCGGTCCTGCTCGTCCTGGCCACCGCCGCACCGCTGGCCCTGGCCTGTCACGCCCTGCCGCAGACCGACACCGTGGCCAGGCTGTGGTGGCGTTCGTTCGCCGGCTGCCTGGCCACCCCGGTGCTGCAGGCGTTCACCCTGCAGGCCGGGCAGTGGATGCTCGAAGACCCCGCCCACATGCTGCCCGAACTCGGCCTGCCCATCGATCCGGGCGGGATCGTCAACCTGTTCATCGTCGTGGTCCTGCTCTGGACCACCGTGAAGATCCCCGGCCTGGTCCGCCGCTACGTCACCCAGGGCGGGCGCAGCCCCAACTTCCTCGGCATGATCGTGCGGGTCGTGGTGGTCCAGCAACTGTCCCGCGCCGTACCCGGGCTGGGCCGGGCCGCCGGTCGGGGTGTGCGGGCGGTGGCCCGATGAACACTCCGAACAACACCCCCGAACAGGGCACAGGCAGGGCACGAATGCCCGCCGACGTCGACGCCCCCGACAAGATCCTCTACGGGTTGACGTTCCGGCAGCTGGCGATCCTCGCCGTCGCCGCGGTCATCTTCTACGCCGGCTGGCGTGCCCTACACCACCTTGTCGCCGTCCCGGTGCTGGTCGGCGCGGGCGCCATCATCGGCGCCCTGGCCGCCGGTCTCGTCGTGGGCCGCCGCGACGGGCTGTCGCTCGACAGGTGGCTGCTGCACGCCGTCCGTCACAACCGCCAACCCAAGACCCTGTCCACATCGGACACGACCACCGCGTTGCCGGACTGGGTGGACACCTCCGTGGGCAGGATGCCCCTGCCGGCGCCGTTGAAGCTGCCCGCCGACGCCATCGACGACGACGGGCAGATCACCCTGACCGGCGGCCGGGCCGCGATGGTCGGCGCGAGCAGCGTCAACCTCGACCTGCGCACCGCCGACGAGCAGGCCGCCCTCATCGACACCTACGGGCGGTGGCTCAACTCGCTGTCCACCCCGACCCAGATCGTCGTCTCCGCGCAACCCGTCGACCTGTCCGGCCACGCCCGCACCCTCGCCGCCCGCGCCCGTGCGCTGCCGCACCCGGCGTTGGAGGCCGCCTGCGCCGACCACGCCGCGTTCCTGGAAGACCTCGGCCACCGCCGCGACCCGCTGCGCCGCCAGGTCCTCATCGTCACCCGCACCGCCCCCGGCGAGCCCGGCGAGCACGCCGCCCGCCGGCGCGCCGACGACACCGCCCGCGCCCTGTCCGGGTTGGGCGTCACCGTCCGCGCCCTCGACGGCGCCGCCGTCACCGCCGCGCTCGCCGCGGCGGCCGACCCCTACCATCCGCCCCGCCCCGGCGGGCGGGCCGCCCCCGACGCCGTCATCACCACCCCCGCGGTGAGCAGCCGCCGAACCCGGAGAGGCAGGACCTGATGCTCGGCTGGAAACGGCGCCGCGACGCCGCCACCAACCCGACCGGCGACACCCTGCCCACCACCGGACTCGCGGCCGCCGTCGCACCCGGCTCGATCGAGGTCACCCCCAGGTTCCTGCGCGTCGGGGACGGCTATTGCGCCACCCTCGCGGTCACCGGCTACCCGGCCGAGGTCGGCCCGGTGTGGCCGGAACCGCTGCTGTCCTGGCCCGGCCGCCTGGACCTGGCGATGCACATCGACCCGCTGCCCGCCCCGGTCGCGGCGGCCCGGCTACGCACCCAGCGGGCCCGGCTGGAGTCCTCCCGCCGCGCGGACCAGTCCAAGGGCAAACTCGCCGACCCGTATGTGGAGGCCGCCGCCGACGACGCCGCCGATCTGGCCGAACGCCTGGCCCGGGGGGCAGCCAAGCTGTTCCGGGTCGGCCTGTACGCAACCGTCCACGCCCGCACCGAACTGGAACTCATCGCCGCCTGCGCGCAGGTGAAAGCCGCCGCCGCGTCCACCCTCCTGGAGGTCCAGCCGTCCACCTGGCGGCACCTGGCCGGCTGGACCACCACCCTGCCCCTGGCCACCGACAGCCTCGGCATGTTGCGGACCATGGACACCCAGGCCCTCGCCGCGGCGTTCCCCCTGGCCAGTCCCGACTTGCCGGCGCCGTTGCCCGGTGAGGACGCCCCCACCGGCGGGGTCCTGTACGGCGTCAACCCCGCGTCGAGGGGCATCGTGTGGTGGGACCGCTGGGCGCAGGAGAACTACAACTCCGTCGTGCTGGCCCGAAGTGGGGCCGGGAAGTCGTACTTCGTCAAACTCGAGGTCCTGCGCTCGCTGTATCAGGGGGTGCGGGTCGAGGTCATCGACCCCGAAGACGAATACCTGCGCCTGGCCGACGCCGTCGGCGGCACCATCGTGCGCCTCGGCGCCCAAGGCGTGAAAATCAACCCGTTCGACCTGCCCGTCGGCGACAAACGCCCCGACGTGCTGACCCGCCGCGGCTTGTTTCTGCACACCCTGATTGCCGTCCTGCTCGGGCAGACACCGCCGCCGGCCGAGAAAGCCGCCCTGGACCGGGCGATCCTGGCCGTGTACCGCAACGCCGGGATCACCCCCGACGTGCGTACCCACACCCGCCCGGCGCCGCTGCTGCGCGACCTGACCGCCAGCCTGGACATCGACGGCGACCCGGCGGCGAAGGAACTGTCCGCCCGGCTCGCTCCGTGGGTCGAGGGGTCGTTCAAAGACCTCTTCGACGCGCCCACGACCACCCGCCCGCAGGGCCACCTCATCGTGTGGTCGCTGCGCCACCTGCCCGATGAACTGCGCACCGTCGGGACGCTTCTCGCGTTGGACCACATCTGGCGCCAGGTCGACCTGCCCCACCAGTTCCGCGACCACACCATCACAACCACCGCCAGCGCGGCTGGTGGGGATGGTGGGCCGCTGCGGCGCCTGGTCATCGTCGACGAGGCGTGGTTGCTGATGCGCGACGGGGAAGGCGCCCGGTTCCTGTTCCGGCTTTCCAAAGCCGGCAGGAAGAGGAACGCCGGCCTGACCGTGGTCACCCAGGACGCCGCCGACGTGCTCGGCACCGATCTCGGCCAGGCCGTCGTGTCCAACGCGGCCACCCAGATCCTGCTCAAGCAGGCCCCCCAGGCCATCGACGCCGTCGGTGACGCGTTCGGTCTCACCGTCGGGGAACGCCGGCTGCTGCTGGCCGCGCGCCGCGGCCAGGGTCTGTTGATCTCGGGCACCAGCCGGACCGGTTTCGAGTCGGTGTCCTCCACCGCGGAACACGCCCTCGCCACGACTTCTCCGGAGTTCGTGGCAAGTTTGGAGGATTTCTGACGGAACTCTGGACCGGGTGGGCGGTGAGACGGTCAGCGGCGGTCCACAGTTGGCGAACTGCGGAGCGTCGGCGGACGGATCTACGTCCACAGCCAGGTGCACGCTGACATGTGAACGTCCATGTCCGGGCAAGGCGATACCGGCCGCCCTACGGGTTGCTGTTGCCCGCCCGGGGCGGCCGGTCCGTCGATTATGGTCCCTCACAGCATTGCGGAAGAAGCGCGCGCGGATCGCGGCTACGTGTTGACTGGATCTACGACCGCAGTCCGGCCAGGCTTGGTCGAGGTGACCGGTGGGATCGCTCTCATCGCGGCTGCCCACAGCACTTTGGTGTGGCTCTCATCTGGCATGCGTCCTGCCGGTCACCGTGGCGCGGAGTGGCTCAAGAGGGGTCTGCCCAGCTCGACGTAGCGCTGCCCTCCTCGCCGACATCTGCACCGTCGGATCGAGCGGGAGGCGGCATGGGACGCGTCATCATCGGCATGGACCCGCACAAGCGGTCCGCGACCATCGAGATCATCAACGACCGGGAGAAGGTCCTCGCGCAGGGCCGGTTCGGCACCGACCGCGACGGCTACACCGCGATGCTCAAGGCTGGCCGGCGGCACAAGGACCGGGTCTGGGCGGTCGAGGGCTGCAACGGTATCGGCCGGCACCTGGCTCAGCGGCTGGTCGCCGACGGCGAGACCGTGCTGGACGTGCCGGCGAAGCTGTCCGCTCGGGCCCGGCTGTTCGACACCAACCAGGCCCGCAAGTCCGACCCGGCCGACGCGCACTGCGTCGCCGTCGCCGCGTTGCGCACCACCGGGCTGCGGCAGGTGACCGTCGAGGACACGACGGTGGCGTTGAAGCTGCTCGTCGACCGCCGGGACAGCCTGGGCCGGGCCCGCACCGAGGTGCTCAACCGGCTGCACCAGCTGCTGCTGGAACTCGTCCCGGGCGGGGCGAAGCAGTTCCTGTCCGCCCAGCAGGCCCGTACCCTGCTCACCACGGTCCGGCCGCGGGACATCGTCGGGCGCACCCGCCGGCAGCTGGCCTCGGAGCTGATCACCGAGGTCGCCGTCATCGACAAGAAGATCAAGGCTGCCAACGCGCAGCTGACCGAGCTGGTCGAGTCCACCGGCTCCACCCTGCAGCAGTTGTGCGGCATCGGTCCGTCCGGCGCCGCCCGGTTGCTGGGCGACATCGGCGACATCGACCGGTTCGCCAGCCGGGACCACTTCGCGTCCTGGAACGGCACCGCCCCGATTGACGCCTCGTCCGGCGACCAGCATCGCCACCGGCTCTCCCGCGCCGGGAACCGGCGCATCAACCGGGTCCTGCACATCATGGCCATCGTCCAACTACGTCGCGATACCGAGGGCCGCGCCTACTACCGGCGCAAGCTCGCCGCCGGCAAGCCTCCCCTGGAGGCCCTACGCGCCCTGAAACGTCGACTGTCCAATGTGGTCTATCAGCAGATGGTCAACGACGCCAAACGGTCCAGGACGGGCCCGGGAGGGCAACCGGGAGCGACTCTGTCATCCAGCGCGGTCGGCCCAATCCCGACAGCCGACACTTCGGACAAGCCACATCCCGGACCCGCCACACGCCAGCCTAGAACACCGCCACCGGCCGCCGCTTGACACAGAGGGGTGCCAGATGCGCGCACGTGATCAAGGATGGCGGTCGGGGGGTAGGAGGGCGGCGGTGAGGATGGCGCCGGTTCGTTCCTGCCACTGGTCGAGCGTCCAGCCGCAGACGTCGCTGAACTGTAGGTAGGTTTCGACGTTGGCGATGACGAAGGCGATGTCGCGGGCCTGGTCGGTGTCGATTCCGGGTTTGAGGGCGCCGCGGTTGGCGAGCAGTTGGGCGAGTCGGGCGTGCGCGGTGCGGGTCTGGTGCTGGTTGGTGTCCCACTGGGCGGCCAGTTCGGCGTCGGTGCCGGTGGCTCCCCGCACGACCCGCATGAGTGGGGCGACGCGTTCGAGGATGGTGCGGCTGGTGGCCAGCCACAGCTGGATGATCCGCCGCGGATCGGTCTCCTGCTGGATCTGCCTCAGCCATGGGCGTTCCAGCAGGGGGATGGGTTCGTCGTCGCCGACCGCGGCGACGTCCAGTGCCTGCTTGAGCAGGGTGCGTTTGTTCCCGAAATGGAAGTACACGGTCTGGACCGCGACCCCGGCCTGCTCGGCCACCTGATCGAGCAGTGTCGCCCCGTAGCCGTGCGCGATGAACTGTTCGGTGGCTGCGGCGATGATGCGCCGACGGGTGGCGCGGGCCTGTTCGGCCCGGGTCGCCCGGCGTCCCGCCGGCGCGCGTGCGGAGTCCTCATCGGGCGCACTGTCGGGTTTTTTCGATCGCTTGACAGAACCCGTCATTCGCTAGAGCCTACTCTAGTCAGTCACTAGAGGCGCTTCTAGCGAAAGGGGTGGGCGAGATGCCTGACCTGTCCGGCGTCCATCACGTCAAGCTGCCCGTCGCGGACCTGGACCGCAGCCGCCGCTGGTACACGTCGGTGCTCGGGCTGCGCGTGGAGATCGAGTTCACCGAGGAGGGCGTCGTCAAGGGCCTCGCCCTCGCCGACCCCACCGGGTCGCTGCGCCTGGCCTTGCGCCACGATCCGGTGCGGGCCGCTGCCGTGGCGGGATTCGACCTCATCGCCCTCGCGGTGCCGACCCGAGATGCCGTCCAGGCCTGGCGGCGCCGGCTGGACGAGCTCGACCAACCGCACGGTGGCGTGGTGACCGGACACAAGGGCGGTTCGGTGCTGATCGGGCTCCACGATCCCGACGGCATCGAGATCCGCCTCTACGCCGACTGAGCCGTCGCCGACAACGAGCCCCGAGGAGGGACGACGATGACCGATACGGCACACGCCCTGACCGACCCGGCACTGGCCCGGTGGCGGATCGGTGCCGCCGAGCTGGCCTACACCGACTCCGGCGGGGACGGCGAGCCCTTGCTGTTGATCCACGCCGGCGGGTTCGCCGACTGGTTCACGCCCCTGGCCGCCACCCCCACGCTCAGCCGCTACCGCGTGATCCGCCTGGTGCGCGCCGGGTACACCGGTGCGCCAGCGCCGGCCGGGCTGACCGTGACCGACCACGCCGGGCACGCCGCCGCGCTACTACACCGCCTGAACGCCGCTCCCGCCCACGTGGTCGCCCACTCATCAGGCACCACGATCGCGCTTCAGCTCGCCATCGACCACCCCGCGCTGGTCCGCACGCTTTGCCTGTGCGAACCACCGCTGGTGGACACCCTGGCCGCCCCGGCAGACCACGAACTCCTCCACGCCACGCTAGGCCCCGCCATCGGGGCGGCGATGGCCGCCACCGCACGCGGCGACCTCCCGGCCGCGTTCGACACCTTCATGGCCGCCGTGTGCGAACCCGGCTATCGCCACGTCATGACGGACACCCTCGGAGCCGGCCTGGTCGAGAACGCCGAGAACCGCTGCGGATACTTCTTCACCGACGAGATCCCCGCCCTCAACGCATGGACCCTCGACCCGGCAGCCACAGCGCACCTCCGCCCACCGGTCCTCCTGGTTCAGGGCAGCGCCAGCCCACCACCGGTCCACCGCCTGATCACCCGCCTCGCCGGCCTAATCCCCGACGCCACGATCGCCACCATCGACCACGCCAACCACCTGCTACCACTCACCGCACCCACCGAACTCGCCCGACTGATCACCGACTTCTGCCGGCCTCACTAACCGGTCACCAACACCTACGACACCACCGGCCACCGGCTCACCGTTGCGGCCTGGACACCTACATCGCCGGCACCAACCGCGTCCGGCTCACTACCGACTTCGAAGAAGCCACCGGCCGGCTGCTCCGGCCAATCACGAACTCCACCCACACCATCCCGGGCACCAACGCCCTAACCGAAGCGAGCCGGGTCGACCTGTTCCTGGCTGGTCTGCCGACCGCGAAGAGTCAGGAACGCGTCCGCCAAGACGAGGCCGAACTCAACAAACTGGGCGCGCAAGCGCCGTGACGATCGCAGCGAAGGCTCACTCAGCCCACCGCAGGCACGTCGAGTGCCCCAATGATGATCCGTATGGTCGTCGGTAATCCGTCGAGGGACGCACTGTCATCGGCAGTTCAGGACTGCGAGCTGCCAGCATCTCCGTCATTGCATGACGCGCGACTTGCGGCAGATCCGCATGGCCGCGCACAGCACGGTACTTGTGGATGGCCGAGCCGGCGCGGCTGATGAGCTGATGCTCGGTTCTACGGTGTGCTTTGCGTTGTCCGAGTGGGCTTCACGATGGCGATCGGAACCGCCTCGATCAAGTAATCCTCAGTCAAGTCCGGCTGCACGTCGACTGTTGCATCGTTACCGACGTAGCGGACGACGAACACGGTCTCTCGCAGCCAGATCGCGTCGTATTCCGCCGCCAGGCTGGCCGGCGGCTCACCCTCGAGTCGGACTTCGTCGCCCGGCACGATTGCCGCGTCCGCTGCGGCCTCACCACGTTGGATGTCCGAGATCAGTCGGATAAGAATCTCAAGCGGCTCGGTGTCTGCGCCGTAGTGAACGAGGTGGCCCGCATGGCTGAAGATCAGATTGGCTTCGGCCCTGCTCAACCCGGCCAGCGCCTCGACCGCGTCAGGCGTCAGGCCAGAACGCGCCGAAGTGTCAAGCTGCGCCGCCAACGCCTGGATCAAGCGATCGACGACCCGGTCCGACGCCTCATAAGTCACACGGCGAGGATACGATTGATCACCGGCGGGACCGAAGACCGGTTGCGCGGATCTTGGTTGCGCTCCGTAGCGCTCTGCCGGCGGCAGATCAGCGCACGTGATCTCGATCCGGATGCTCCTTTGAGCCGGTGCCCGGGTACCGTCACGAGCGTGATCGAGCCTTCACCCGTCGACCTTGCCGCGATCCGTGGGCTGGCCAGCGAGGTTGATACCACCGCGTTGTGCGACGTAGCTGACGACATTCGCGTGGTCTCGTCGGCTCTGCGGTGCCGGTCGGCCAACCCGGCAATGTGCGGTACGGCGTTGACCGTGCGCTGCCGGGACGACTTCCTTGGCGTGGTCCAGGCGATCGAGCAGGCCGGGCCCGACGACGTGCTGGTGGTCGACGGCGGTGGCCGGGAGACCGCTCTCGCTGGTGAGTTATTCGCCCGGGCCGCCGTGGCAAAGCAGCTGGCCGGGATCGTCATCGACGGTGGGTACCGAGATCTGCGGTTCATCGCCACCTGTCAACTGCCGGTCTACAGCAGACACGTCACTCCGAAGGCGGGCACCGCGATGCGCCTGGCTGTGCTGGGGGAAACAGTCACGTGCGGCGGGGTAGCGGTGCATCCGCGCGACATCGTCATCACCGACCACGACGGCATCGTGGTCCTTGACCCCGAAACTGCCATCGTTCGGCTCACGGCCGCCGCAGAGGTGATGGCGACCGAAGCGCGGGTCGTCGAGCGACTGGCCGCCGGAGCGCCCCTCGGCGACTGCATCAACCTGACAGCGCACATCGACCGACTGGCCCGCGGCGAACCATCGAGGTTGCAGTTCACCATCTGACGGCCCTCAACCACCGGGCACCAGCACTCGGCGGCAGATCAGGATGGCCGCCCTGCTCGCGGCAGATCCGGTCGTCCGCTGTTTGGCTCTTGCGGCGGGCTCGGCGCGCTCGCCCCGCCGTTGCGCTGATGGCGAGGGGAGGACGTGGGAGTCGCGGCTATGTGCGGATGGGTCGACATCGGCGTGCTGCGGCCGTGCCCTGATCGTCGTTGCCGTGCTGGTCCGGCGACGAGGACCATGACCACGCGTCTACGCGACCTACGGATGAGGACGAGAATGCGTGTCGACCGAGCCGCCGTCGAACATGTCCTTGGACGTCCATTGCCCGACGCATGGCCCGCGTCGGCCCTACCTCCGGGCGCGCGCGTCCGAGTAGTCAAGGACGTCCGTTGGGATGGGCCATGGAGGCGCGAGTTCGTTGGGGTCATCGACGATGTCGGAGCGCCAGAACTCGTCCACCATGCCCAGGCACAACCTGACGAGTTGGCCTACTGGGTCAGGTTCGACGAGCCCCAGCGCGACAGCACCGGCGATGGGCCGTTCCGGAAGGCGCAGATCTGGGGCAGATACCTTCAGGTCGTTGAAGAGGGCGACCCGAGTCCCTGACACGGCCCGTCGGGCGCGGACGTCCACCGCGCGGGTCGCGGCAGATCCGAATGTCCATGAGGCCGTAGGCGCACATTGATGGGCAAGGCTGTGGGGTGTGGGGGCTGTTACCGGTTGCGGCGCGGCGACTCGGACGCCGAGCAGCGCGTCGGCCCGGTATCGGTCCAGCGCGGCGGCCGACCGGGCGATCGCGAACACGCCGGCCAGCACCGGCAGGCCGACGACCGTGGCGGCCAGGACCAGACCGAGTACCAGCAACGGCAGCACGAGTACCGACCTCGCCAGGCCCACGACCTGTTCGCGAGCGCTCCGGCGCTGCGGGTACCGGTCTTCTTCGTCGAGGGCCGGCGCGACCACGAGTGCCCGGCCGGGCCACCGGTGTCGGCGGCCCGGCCCGGTCGGGTCGGCTGGGTTACGTTGCCCGGTACCGCAGCCGGGCGGCGCTCGCGGCGATCCACAGCCACGCGGCGACCACCCCGACGAACAGGGTCAGCGCGCCATCCCGGCCACCGGTGAAAGCCCACACCAGGCCGGCCGCGAACACCACGCCGCAGACCCGGCCGCTGGCCGCCCACCGCCGGTAGCCGGTCGCGGCGAACCAGCGGGCGAGCACGAAGCACAGCCCGATCATCGACAGGAAGGCGAGGCTGCCGGCCGCGTTGTGGACCATCGCGTGCCAGCTCATCGACGCGGGCTGGCCGGCCGGGGTACCGGGGGGAAACCCGTCGAGCGGATCCAGCCGGAACGCGCCCGCGACCACCAGCCCCGCGCCTTGCACGGCGAGCAGCACCGGCCCCCAGGTACCGGCCCGGCCACCGGGCAACACCCGGCGGGCGGCGACCGCGTAGCCCAGCGTCAGAAACCCGGTGACCAGGAAGGTACCGATCTGGATCCAGCCCAGGTCGCCGTTGGACAGCACGCTGACCGGGTGGCGTGTCAGGTCGTACCCGGGTCGGGTCGCGGCCTGGGCCAATGCGCTGACCGCGAACAGCGGTGCGGCGAGGGCGCCGCCGGCGAGCAGCCGCCGGGTGGTGCTCGGGGCGGTGGTGAGCTCGCCCGCGGCAGCGGTGTACGTCATCTCCGTCTCCTCTCTCACGCCGGGTGGCAGACCAGGTGGACCACACCGGTACCGAAGGTGTCCGCGCTGACCGTCTTCAGCGGGACCTGGACGCCGTCGGCCTCGAACAGGCGCTGTCCGGTACCGACGACGATCGGGTGGATGAGCAGGTTGAGCTCGTCGATCAGGCCCGCGCGCAGCAGCGTGCGGGCCAGGGTGATGCTGCCGGTGACCAGGATGTCGCCGCCGGGCCTCTCCTTGAGCGCGGCGACCTCGGCCGCGATGTCGCCGCCGAGCCGGGTCGAGTTCTGCCAGGCGAGGTCGTGCAGCGTCTTCGACACGACGACCTTGGCCGGCTTGTTCATGTGGGCCGCGACCGCGTCGTCGGCGGGGGCGTTCGCGAAGGCGCTTGCGAAGCTTTCGTACGTCACCCGGCCCAGCAGCATGGTGTCGATCCGGGCGTTGAGCGCCCACATCACGCCGTACATCTCGTCGTTGACGTAGGGAAAGTGCCACCGCTCCGGGGCCTCCACGACGCCGTCCAGCGAGATGAACTCGGCAACGATGATCTTCCGCATGGTGATCTCCTCCTACCGTCGCGGCGGTCCTACCGTCGGCCGCCGTCTACTGAAGGCAGCGAAGGGCCGGCGCGCGAATCGACAAGATCGACAACTTTTCTCCGCGGGCTGGTTGGATGGGGGGATCACCGACCCGACGAGAGGAGTCCCGGTGCGGTTCCTGATGACGATGAACGCCGGCAGCCCGGCGCCGGACCAGCAGCTCTACGCCGAGATGGGCCGGTTCGTGGAGGAGCTGACCCGGGCCGGGGTACTGCTGGCGACCGGCGGGCTCGACGCCGGTACCCACATCAAGGCCAGCAACGGCCGTATCACCGTGACCGATGGGCCCTACGCCGAGGCCAAGGAGGCCATCGTGAGCTTCGCGCTGATCGACGTGCGGTCCAAGGAGGAGGCCATCGAGCTGTCCAAGCGGTTCTGGGCGATCGTCAAGCACGGCGAGGGCGACATCCGCCAGGTGTACGGTCCGGGGTCGTGACCGGCCAGGACTCGCGCGCGGCGGTCGAGGCCGTCTGGCGGCTGGAGTCGGCGCGGATCATCGCCGGCCTCGCCCGCCTGGTCCGCGATGTCGGGCTCGCCGAGGAACTCGCCCAGGACGCGCTGGCCGAGGCCCTGGAGAAGTGGCCGCAGACGGGCATCCCGGCCAACCCCGGCGGGTGGCTGATGGTCGCCGCGAAGCACCGGGCCATCGACCGCCTGCGACGCGATGACGCGCTGGCCGGGAAGATCACCGAGATCGGGTACGAGCTGCGCGACCGGCAGCGCTCCGCGGCGTCCATCGGGCCGGCGGACTTCGACGAGGTACTCGACGACGACGCGCTCAAGGACGACCTGCTGCGGCTGATCTTCACCGCCTGCCACCCGGCCCTGTCCACCGAGTCGCGGGTCGCGCTCACGTTGCGGGTCCTCGGTGGGCTCACCATCGAGGAAGTCGCGCGGGCGTTCCTGGTACCGGAGCCGACCGTGGCCCAGCGCATCGTCCGCGCCAAGCGCACGCTCGCGGACCGGCGGATCCCGTTCGAGATCCCGCCGCCGCAGCAGCGGGCGCAGCGGCTGGCGTCGGTCCTCGAAGTCATCTACCTGATCTTCAACGAGGGGTACACCGCGACCGCCGGCGACGACTGGATGCGGCCCGAACTGTGCCACGAGGCGCTGCGCCTGGGCCGGATCCTGGCCGAGCTGACGCCGACCGAGCCGGAGGTGCACGGCCTGGTAGCGCTGATGGAGATCCAAGCCTCGCGGACCGCCGCCCGGGTCGGCCCAGACGGCGAACCGATCCCGCTGCTGGAACAGAACCGGGGCCGGTGGGACCAGCTCCTGATCCGCCGGGGGTACGCCGCCCTGCTGCGCGCCGAGCGGGTCGGCCGCCCGACCGGCCCGTACGTGCTCCAGGCCGCGATCGCGGTCTGCCATGCCCAGGCGCGTACCGCGGCGGAAACCGACTGGGCGCGCATCGCCACGCTGTACGAGATGCTGGCCCGGCTGACCCCGACGCCGGTGGTCCAGCTCAACCGGGCGGTCGCGGTAGCGATGAGCGACGGGCCGGCCCGCGGATTGGAGATCGTCGACGCGCTCGCCGCCGAACCGGCCATGCGGGAGTACCACCTGCTGCCCAGCGTGCGCGCCGACCTGCTGGCCCGGCTGGACCGCATCGACGAGGCGCGCGCCGAGTACGAGCGTGCCGCGGCACTGGCCCGCAACGCCCGCGAACGCGCGGTGCTGCTGGAGCGCGCGGCGGCGCTGTAGGTTTGTCGGTTGGCCGATGCCCGTGGGGGCCGGATAGCCACGGTGGGCGTGACCGACAGCGCCGAAACGCAGCGGCTCAGGCGGCGATGGGACCGGCACGCCGCCTACGACAGGCAGATCAGCCGGTCGGAGCGCCGGTTCTTCCCGGACACCCGCCGCTGGGTGTGCGGCCGGGCCACCGGCGAGGTCCGGTGGCCATCGGCACCGGCTCAACCCGCCGCACTACCCCGACGGCATCCGGCTAACCGGGTCGAGCTGAGCCGGTCATGCTCGACATCGCCCGCGACCGGGCCCTGCCCCGCACTGGCCAACCGCTCGCGAACACCTAGCTCGGTCCGCATGTCGGCATCCCCGCCAACAGGCGCGCCTCGTGCCGAAAGATCAACATCAGCCACGCACTCATCTCGGCAACAGCGTGCGCTGGCACCTCGGAACCCGCCACGGACAGTGACAGCGTCTCCGGCGGGCCCGCTCGCTGCGCGGCATGACCGTGCGCGGCGAAGCGCGCGCACCGCGGCAGAAGCGTGCACCTGACCTTGGTTGCCCGCGGGCGACGGTGACACCCCCGCCACGGGCGAGCGCTGCCGATCGGACAAGATTGCGGCATGGTGTCCTCGCCGCGTTGGCTTAGCCGTTATCAGGACGGGCAACGGGACCAGGTGTGGCAGGAACTACGCCAGCTCGGCAGCGGGATCCGGGAGTCCGAGTGGGCCGAGGAGGCGCGACTGGTCTGCGATGAGATGGCGCACCGGGCACGTCACAACATCGAGCTCATCGTCGACCGACTGTCGAACGACGGCTACCGGTTCCACACCAACGACGACGACCAGACGCTGGTACAGCCGCACATTCCACCGACTCCGGCTGCGGCAGCGCATGCGGATTGGCTGGAGCAGCGGTTCGGCGTGGTACCCATGACTCTGCTGTCCTGGGTGCGGATCGTCGGGGACGTCTGGCTGGTGGGCACGCACCCGCAGTGGTCCACCTCGGCGGCCGCTGATCCGCTCGTGATCGAGGTGGAAGGTTCGCGCTACTCCGGCGAGCCGTCGATTCGCGAGTACTTCGACGACGTGTGGACCGAGTTCCGGGAGCGCTGCGCGGAAGCCCCCAGCACCGCCGGCCTGTTCGTGCTTCCGCTCGCACCCGACCGGCTCCACAAGGACAACACCAGCGGAGGCGGGCCGTACGGGATCGTCCTTCCAGACGGCTGCGTTGATGGGCTCTTTGCCTGGGAGACCACCATGCCGTTCGTGTCGTACCTGAACTGGGTCTTCCGCGACGGTGGCTTCCCTTGGCCGTCGGGTGACCATAGCCAATGGCGGGTCAGGCACCACCTCGTCAAGGACTTGTCGCCGCTGTAGCTCGACGATCGCAACGAAAATGCGACGACGCCTACCCAGCCTCGTGATACGCCCCACGCCGCCGGCGACACGGCGGCCGCTCGCGACGGCAGCACGCAGTGGGCGTCCTCGCCGACCTCAACCACCCGAGTGCGCAGGCCTTCGGCACTCGAAGGCGGTGGCATCAGTCTCCGCAGCAGTTCATCAAGATCAGAAGTAGGCAGAGCCGGCGCACTCCTCTCGCACGACCGTGCGCTCGACCACCGACCCAGGCGGATACGTTCCGTAGCGCTCGCTCGGCGGCATGTGCGGACGACTAGTCAGGATCTTCGTGATCGGTCGATCTGGTCCAGGAGCTTGTCCGCGCTGGGCGTGCTTGAGGAGGCGGAGCGCAGTCGCTGCGAAACTGTCGTGTTGTCGGAGCGATGACGACCGGCGTCCCGGAAAATTCTTCAAAGAAGTCCGGGAGGGGGTGTCGGATCGGGGCGGTGGTGTTCGTAGCAGGGGTGAGGCCGCCCACAAGGGGCGGCGCCAAGGCAAAGGAACCGCGATCATGAAGCTGACGACCATGACCCAGGTCACCCTCGATGGAGTGATGCAGGGAAACGGCGCCGCGTCGGATGACCGCAGGAACGGATTCGAGCGCGGCGGATGGGCCCGGGGGGCGGGTGACGACGAGCTCCTGGGGATCAATCGACCAGATGCGCGCACATCCCATCGGCGTGGCCTTGAACGAGGCCCCCAAGTACGTTGCCTCGACCACGCTCACCGCGCCGCGTTGGGAGGACACGACCGTTCTCCGCGGTGACCTCGCGGCGGCCATCAGTGAGCTGAAGGCCAAGCCCGGGGGTGAGCTGCAGGTGCACGGCAGTGGCGCCCTGACCCGGTGGCTGCTGGAGAACGATCTGGTCGACGAGATGACTCTGATCGTGATCCCGGTGATCCTCGGCCAGGGCGCGAGACTGTTCCCGGAGACCGGTCCGGATCTTGCGCTCGACCTGGTCGAGTCGCGGGTCGACTCGAAGGGCGTGACGATCCAGGTCTACCGGCCGGCCGGGCGCCCGCGGTATGCAACGGCCTGAAGTCCCTGACCACCGAACCACGCTGTCTTGACACCACAGGAGATGATCTTCAGATGCAGTACCTGGTTTCCGTGATCGATGACAAGAGCAATCCCGGCAGCACGGACAGGCGGCCTGCCATCAGCGCGTTCAACGAACGACTGATCGCCGAGGGCTACTGGGTTTTCGCGGGCGGACTCGCGGACACCGACGCGGCCACCGTCATCGACAACCGGGGCGAGCAGGCGGTGTTCAGCGACGGGCCTTTCGTGGAGTCGAAGGAGTACCTCGCCGGCGTCTGGGTGTGGGAGGTCCCCGATCTGGATGTGGCGCTCAATCTCGCCGCCGAGGGGTCGAAGGTCTGCGATCGGAAGATCGAGGTGCGGCCGTTCCAGTGAGCGACGTCGAGGAGGCGGTCACCCGGGCCCACCACGACGAGTGGGCCCGGGTGGTCGCCTCGCTGACCCGGCGTTTCGGTGACCTCGACATCGCCGAGGAGGCAGCAGCCGAGGCGTTCGCGACCGCCGTGGAGCGGTGGCCGGCCGACGGCGTACCCCCCAACCCGGGCGCCTGGCTGACCACCACCGCCGTTCGCAAGGCCATCGACCGGATCCGGCGGGAGAACAAGCGCGACGACAAGCACAAGGAGGCTCAGATGGTGTACGACAACACCTCACCCGAGCCTCTCGGCGCCATCGACGACGACCGGCTGCGGCTGATCTTCACCTGCTGTCACCCGGCGCTGGCGATGGAAGCCCGCGTGGCGCTGACGCTGCGCATGCTCGGCGGGCTGACCGTGCCCGAGATCGCCCGCGCCTTCCTGGTGCGGGAGACCACCTTGGAGCGGCGGATCACCCGCGCGAAGGCCAAGATCAAGGCGGCTCGGATCCCCTATCGGGTGCCGGCCGCCGAGGATCTCCCGGCACGCGTCTCCGGCGTACTCGCCGTGCTGTATCTCGTCTTCAACGAGGGCTACCTGGCGACCGGCCCCGACACCGATCCCGTCCGTCACGACCTGACCGCCGAGGCGATCCGGCTCACCCGCCTGATCCGCGCTCTGCTGCCGGAGGACGGTGAGGTGGCCGGGCTGCTGGCGCTGATGCTGCTCACCGAGGCCCGCCGCACCGCTCGGGTTTCGGCCAGCGGCGAACTGGTCGCCCTCGACGAGCAGGACCGTGGGGCCTGGGACACGGCGCTGATCGCCGAGGGTCACCGGCTCGTGCGCGAGCGCCTCGCCGCTGCCGCCGCCGGGGTGGCTCCGGGTCGCTACCAGATCCTCGCCGCGATCAACGCCGTGCACACCTGCGCCCGCGACATCCGCGACACCGACTGGTCGCAGGTCGTCGCCCTCTACGACCAGCTCGTCCGCCTCGACTCCTCGCCGATCGTCGCCCTCAACCGGGCCATCGCGGTCGCCGAGCTCGACGGCCCGCAGGTGGCACTGGCGGCCGTCGACCGTCTTGAGGACAAGTTGGCCGGCTATCACGCCTACCATGCGACCCGCGCCGACCTGCTGCGCCGGCTGGGCCAAAGTCAGCAGTCGCGCGCGGCCTACGACCAAGCCATCGAGCTGGCGGGCAACACCGCCCAGACCGCCTACCTGACCCGCCGCCGCGACCAACTGCGGTAGCGCCCACGAATCCCGATCGAAACCCCGCGCGCAGCGGCGGCCGGCCCCGACGCAATCAGATCGGCCCGATACCCGCATGAGATCGTCAGCTTCTACGGTCGGCACTGCACTGTCATCGGCTTCTTGTTTCATTGCGGTAGGACTGAGGCCCGGCCAGGCTTCTGTCTAGGCGTCCGGGCTGTCGCTCTCTCATCGGCTGCCCACTTTGGTGTGGCTCTCATTTGGCCTGCGCAGTCCCGGGCGTCGCCTATGGGCGGGGAGAGGCTCAAGAGGGGATTGCCAAGCTGGAAGAAGCGTTGCCCTCCCGGCTCGACACGTTGTCGGATCGAGCATCGGAGGACCTGTGATTCTGTCGGACCGTGTGGTCATCGGCATGGACCCGCACAAGCGCTCAGCCACGATCGAGGTGATGGCTGGCGACGAGACAGTTCTCGGCACTGGTCGGTTCGACACCGACCGCGCCGGCTTTGCGGCGATGGTTGTCTACGCCAAGCAGTGGCCGAACCGGGTCTGGGCGATCGAGGGCTGCGAGGGTATTGGCCGGCACATCGCCAGCCGGCTTCTCGCCGACGGCGAGGAGATCGTCGACGTGTCACCGAAGTTGTCCGCCCGGGCGCGGGTCTTCGTGACCGGGCAGGGCCGCAAGACCGACGCCACGGATGCCCACTCCGTCGCTGTGGTCGCCACGCGGATGAGTGGGCTGCGGCCGGTGGTCAACGACGAGCAGTTGGCTGTGCTGCGGCTCCTGGTCGACCGTCGCCGTTCGCTGGGCGATGACCACACGCGGATGGTCTGCCAGTTGCACCAGTTGCTGTTGGAACTCATCCCGGGTGGAGCGAAGAAAAGTTTGTCCGCGGCCCAGGCCAAGGCGTTGCTGGCCACCGTCCGGCCACGGGACGCGGTCGGCAAGGCCCGCCGGCGGGTCGCGGCCGAATTGATCGCCGACCTCGAGCGGGTCTATCAGCGGTCCAAGCAGGCCGACAAAGAGCTCAAGGAACTGGTTGCTGCCACCGGCACCACACTCATGGATCTGCACGGCATCGGACCCTCAGGCGCCGCACGGCTGCTCGTCGAGGTCGGCGACATCACCCGCTTCCCGAACCGGGCCCACTTCGCCTCGTGGAACGGGACAGCGCCCATCGATGCGTCCTCCGGCGATCAGGTGCGACACCGGCTTTCGCGGGCGGGTAACCGGCAGATCAACCGGGTGCTGCACATCATGGCAACCGTCCAGCTCCGCAACGCCACTCTGGGCCGCGCCTACTTCGACCGCAGGAAGGCCGCCGGCAAGACGCCGATGGAAGCGATGCGAAGTCTGAAACGGCGGCTGTCCGATGTCGTCTACCGGCAAATGATCAACGACGCTGCCGCCGCCACGGCGACGGGCCCGGGAGGACACCGGGACACGTCTACAAGTCCTGCGTGACCGGCTCTCATTCCCACGCCGGCTCTTCGGAAAAGTCACTTCCCGGACCCCGCCGACACCAAGCCTAGACCTCAACCCTCGGCCACGTCTTGACACAGAGGGGAGCCAGATCCGGATACGGTGCCGGCACCGAAGCGGTTGTCACCTGTGGCGCAGCGTTGCCGATGTAGGTGCGGCTCTGGTGGCGGTGTTGGCGCTTCCAGGGCGTCCGTGCCTGTGAAACCATCCCGGCGTGGGTGGCGCCCACGGCCGGCTTCAGTCCGTCGATCTGCGCCCCCTTACTGGGGTCGCGCCGGTGTCCGTGGCGCGCCGGGCCGCGCTACCGTCGTTCGCCGCTGCCGAGGGGGTTGACGGTGCTGGCGTAGCGGCTGGCGGTTTCGAAGGACAGCCCGAACAGGTCGATCAGACGGCGGATGTCGCCGCCGGTGGCGTGGGCTTCGTCGAGGATGCGGTCAAAACGGATTCGTTGCCCGCAGAGGCCGAGCTGGTGGCGGATCCACCAGTTGGTGACCGGGCGGGAGGTGTCCCAGTTGCGGGCGTGGACGAACAGGTGGGGGTTGATCGCGGTCGGCCAGGTGCACTGGCGGTGGTCGAGATAAGCCGCGAGCCGCCGGCGAACCGGGGGCGCCAGCGGGATGATCTGGTCACCGAGGTACAACCGGCCGTCGCGTACGTCGGTGAGCAGCAATGTGCGCAGCTGTTGGATGCGGACGGCGTGGAAGGCCAGCAGGCCGGCTAGCGCCGCCGTGGCCGGGGCGTCGGAGTCCAGATCCTCTCGCAGTTTGTCCAGCTCGACCGGGGCGGGTGCGGGGAAGTCCGGGGAGGGCGCGCGGACACGGGCGGTGGGGTTGACGAACACGAGCTTGCGTCCCTTGAGGATCCGGAAGATCGACCGCAGACCCTGCATCGTGGTGTAGCGGCTCATCGGGTCGTCCGACAACACCGTCAGGACGTCGTCGCGGCCGATCTCCCGCAGCGACTGGTGGTCCTTGGCCCAGACCCGAAGCGTGGGCAGTGCCCAGCGCAGCTGGGTGCCGATCGTGTTCTCGGCCCGGGGCAGCCGCCGTGGTGGGACACTCGACCCGTCACGCATCACGTCGAACCAGACGTCCAACTCGCGGCGCATCGGGGCCGGCAGATCAGCAACGGCGGCGTGGTACCAGCGCACCACCGCCGGCTGGCGGTCTTCTTCCAGCATGCCGGCGGCGGCCAGCACGTCGGCCACCACGGCGGCGGAGTACTTGATCCGCGACAGCAGAGCGACGTCGCTGCGGCGGATCGCCGCGCCGGGAGTGTCCTGGATGCCGAGCATGATGCGGATCGCGCGCTGGGTGACCTCCGTCCGGGACTCCTTCCACCCATGCGCGACGGCGTAGTCGCGGACGAACTGATGGAACGCGGCCTCCAGGGCGGGATCCGGGGGCGGCGGGAAGCCGTTACACAGGCCGGCTTTCATGTCGCGGGGCAGCTCCAGCAGCACCAGTTGCCGGTGCGACACCGGGTGCAGCAGGCTCATGTCCGCCGGCATGGTGGTCTTGACGTAGGGCGTCTTGCCGTGGCCCCGGTTGGGGTTCCACATTCCGGCGAAGAACAGTTGCTGCCCGTCCCGGTTCGCCTCGATCAGGCCGACCTTGCTGGTCCGGACCCCGAGACGGTGGGCGTAGTACGTGCGTTGCTTGTGGCACAACCGGCACGAGTCGTCCTCGGCCAACGCGGCAACCCGCCCGCAACTGGCACACGTCGCCCGGCGGGGGTGCGCTTCCCGCCACGACTTGCAGCCCATGCAGACCCAGCCGAAAGTCCGGGTCACCCCCCACGCATCGCAGTCCGGGCAGGAATCGATGAGCACCTGCTCCCGGGCCAGCGGTCCGGCCCGCTTCCACGCCGGGGACAGCTGGCCCGGTGCGTGCGGATGGCAACGCGCACACTGCCCGGAGGTGTAGTACCGGTTGGTGGCGCCGCACTTGTAACACGGCGGCGGCGTAACAGGGCCACCCGGCCAGCACTCGAAGCAGTACGGGATGTCGCGCATCGCCGGTGGCCGCACCCCGCACACCGCGCAGGCGTGGTGGTAGCCGCTCATGCCGGCGGCACCGAGGTATGCCGACCCAACCGCGGCGCCGGCGCCGACCCGGTCGCCGCCTCCCTGGCGGGTGGGCGGCGGGTAGTGACCTGCTCCGGCTCGCAGATCAGCAGGTCCGCCGGGGTGCAGTCCAGCACCGTGCAGATCACGTCCAGGTCGTCGAGCCGGATGGTGGTGGGCGTGCCGGTCCACAGCGCCGACATCTTCCCGGCGCTGATCTGCAGTCCCGCCTCCGCCAGCCGGCGGCGCATCTCGGTGGACTTCCAGATGCCGGCCTGCGCGGCGCGCATCCGCAGGTTCCACTTCATCGCCCTACCCCTTCAACTGCCCCAGCCGGGTCATGGTGCGCTGGTTGGACGCCAGCCACGCCCGCTCCACATGCTCCGCATCGACATGTATGTATCTTGTGGTGGTAGAAAGCCAGGAATGACCTAGTAACTCCTGGATTGCTTTGATATCCAGTCCGCGGGCATACAGCGACGAGGCGCAGAAGTGCCGCAGCACGTGTGGCGTCAACCGTCCCCGCCAGGCCGGAAGCCACCGGTCGACCGCCTCGGCCAGCCCGTCGCGCAGCGTCTGCCCGTGCACCCGCCGACACCACCCGGTGTCCGGGTCCGGTGCGCGTTCGGCGGGCAGCAGCGGTGCGTCCACCACGGTGTAGTCCTCGCCGAACTGGTGGCGGACGTCGACCATCCACCAGTCCAGCAGTTCGCCGACCTGGTTGATGGCCGGCACCAGCCGCGTCTTGGGCCCCCGCCCGCGGCTGCCCTTGCCGAACCGCACGTCCACGTTGCCGTACTGGCCCAGATCCCGCCGCCAGTCCCGGATGTCCAGCAGATAGGTCTCCTGGATCCGCAGCCCGACCCGGCGCCACAACGACGCCGCCAGGTAGTCCCGCGCCGCCGGCAGGAACTTCCGCGCGTGCGGCAACCACTGCCGCCACCCGCCGAACAGCGCCGTCACCTCGTCCTCGCTAGGCGGCACCCGCGCCGCCCCGTAATCGGCCTGCGCCGGCCGGTTGAACTCGTCGATGACCTGCTCCACCAACACACCGGTCAACCGGTGGATGTCGCCCTGATACCTGGCAAGGAGGAAGTCGAAGAAATGACCCAACGCCCACGCCTTGTGCTGCACCGTCAGCCGGGACAACCCCAACTGCTTGCGCTGATAGGCAAGGAACCGGTCCGCGTCCTGCGGCTGCGCCGTCCACACCGGACGCTGCAGGAACCGGATGAACTCGAACAACGCCGACCGGTCGTGCGCGACCGTGCTGTCCGCGCAACCCGCGCCGACCGCCGCGAGCAGGTACTGGTCGAGCAGTTCCTGTTCGAAGTCCTCACGTTCCTGGCCGGTCGTCAGGCGCCTGGGGGCGTCCAGCGACCGGACCACGGCCAGTCCCACGATCACCCCAGATCGCCGATACCGACAGTCGATCGCGAATACCTGCGACTCTTCGACAATCCTGATGGACTGTCAAACATCCTCGAAGCCTCGGCGTGTCGTACCTGGCGAGGTGCAACCGGCTTCGACTCCACACCGGACCCAGAGGAACTGCGGGGAGTTCCGGTAACCAACCCCGCCGAACTCTACGAACTCGGCGAACTCGATGACGAAACGGATGAGCTGTGAACCCCACCACGATCCTCCTCGCCCCCCTCGGTCCGCCGACCCCGCACCCATCGCCCACCCCCGACCCATACCCCGTCCCGGCGGAGCCGCCGCAGGCGCGATGGGTGGAACACGCCGCGCTGTGGGCGGCACACCGGCCGTGGCTGGCGATCGTCCCCGCCGTGGTCCTGGTGGCCTGGATCGCCGGGCGTAACCTCCTCGCGTCGTGGCGGCACCGCCACCACGCGGCCGACGCCCGAGTGGTCACGATCGCCCCGCCGCCGCAGGTCGACCCGGCCGGCGCCGCCGCGTTGTGGGCCAACCTCGCCGGCGTCCTGACCCCGTCGCGGCGGCGGCGGATCCTGTACGGCACCCCGCACGTGGCGGTGCAGTACGCCTGGACCGGCCGGCAGCTGCTCATCTCGCTGTGGGTACCCGGCAGCGTCCCGCAGGGCGCGGTCGAGGCCGCCGTGCGGGGCGCCTGGCCGGGTGCGGCCACCACCACCGCACCGGCCACCGACCCGATCCCCGCCGAGGTGGACGCGCAGACCGGCGGGCACCTGCTACCGGTGGCGGCGGAGTGGCTGCCGCTGCGCACCGACCACGACGCCGACCCGCTGCGCGCCCTGATGTCGGCCGGCGCGCAGCTGCACGGCGGGGAGTACGCCTGCGTGCAGATCCTGGCCCGCCCCGCCAGCCCCCGCCGCGCCGCGCGGGCCCGCCGCGCCGCCGGCCGGCTACGCGACGGCAAGACCGCCGTCCCCACCATCAACCCCGCAGCGCCACTGCTGTGGCTCATCGAAGCCTTCCTGCCCGGCCCGTCCCGCCGGGGCGGCACCTCGGCGGGCACCACCCGGCGGGATCCTTCGGTGGAGCGCGACGTGCGGGCCATCCTCGACAAGACCACCCACCCGCTGTGGGAAACCGGGATCCGCTACGCCGTGGCAACCACCTCGGCGCGGAACCACACCGGAGAGGAGACCGCGATGCTCACCGCCCGGGTGCGCGGCGTCGCCGACGCGATCGCCTCATCCTTCGCCGTGCACACCGCCCGCAACCGCCTCGCCCACCGGACCCGGATGGCGCATCCGGTCGCGGTCGCGGCCGGGCGCCGGTTGGGTCGAGGGTTCCTCACCTCCACCCCGGAGCTGGCCGGGCTGGCGGCGCTGCCGCAGGACCTCGCCGTGGCGGGGTTGGACCGGGCCCGGGCGAAGTCGATGCCGGTACCGGTCGCGGTCGCCTCCGGCGGCCGCGGCGTGACGGTGCTCGGCGACGCCGAAATCGGTGGCCACCCGGTGGGGCTCTCGGTGCCGGATGCGAGGTATCACGTTCACATGGTCGGTTCGACGGGCTCCGGGAAGACCACCCTCCTCGCGAACATGATCATCGACAATGTGCTCGCGGGCCGCGGGACCGTCGTCATCGACCCGCACGGCGACCTCGTCCTGGACATCCTCGACCGGCTCCCGGCCCGGGTCGCCGACCGGGTGGTGCTGTTCGACCCCGACCAGCCCAACCCGCCCACCCTGAACCCCCTCGAGGGCGACGACCACGACCTGGTCGTGGACAACCTCGTGTCGATCTTCTCCAGCATCTTCGTCAAGGCCTGGGGCCCGCGGATGGACGACGTGATGCGGGTGTCCTGCCTGACGTTGCTCAAACACGCCAACGTGACGCTGCAACACATCCCGCCGCTGCTGAACTCGGCGCAGTTCCGCTCCGAGCTGACCGTCAACCTCGACGACCCGGAGGGCCTCGGCGGGTTCTGGCAGTGGTACGACGAGATGACCCCCGCGCTGCGCTCGCAGGTCATCGGCCCCGTCCTGGCGAGGCTGCGGGCCTTCCTGCTCAGGGACTTCGTCAAGAAGACGATGCAGTACCCGAAGTCGAGTTTCGACATGGGCCGGATCCTCGACGGTGGGGTACTGCTGGTCCGCATCCCCAAAGGTCTGCTCGGCGAGGACACCAGCCGGCTCCTCGGCTCGCTGATCCTGGCCAAGGTGTGGCAGGCCGCCACCGCCCGCGCCAGCATCCCAGCCGAACAGCGCCGCGACTGCGCCGTGTTTTTGGACGAGTGCCAGAACTTCCTGACCCTGGCGTCGTCGCTGGACACGATGCTGGCCGAGGCCCGCAAGTACCGGCTGTCCATGGTCCTCGCCCATCAGGACCTGGCCCAGTTCCCCCGCGACCTCCTCGCCGCCGTCAGCGCCAACGCCCGCAACAAGGTGTACTTCAGCTGCAGCCCCGAAGACGCCCGGATCCTCGGCCGGCACACGCTACCCGAACTCGACGAGCACGACCTGTCCCACCTCGACGTCTACACCGCCGCGTCGCGGCTGGTGGTCGCCGGCCGGCAGACCGCGGCGTTCACGATGCGCACCCGAGCCCCCCGCCCGATGGTCGGCGAGGCCACCGCGATCCGCCAGATCGTGGCCAGAACGGTCCCGGCGCAGGAGACCAGCGCCGTCGACGAGGTGGTCCGGCGGATCACCCAACGGGAAAAGAACCGCAAACGCGACCGGGACAACCGTCGCGGCACCGGATCCGGCGGTCAGGACCAGTCCGGCCAGGACCAGCCGGCACGCAGCTCCTCGGAACGCGGTGCTTTGGGACAGAGCCCGGGTCGCCAGCGCAACGGTCGCGGTGACCCGTCGCGCCAGGGGTCGCGTCGTAGCTCCCCGCCACGTGCTGAGGAAACGCCCTGACCTGCGCTGTCAGTGCCGCACCCGGGCCTGACAGCCCGATCCGCGCCACCGCGCCTTTCCAGACACCCTCCGGTAGGAGGGCAACCCTTCGCCCTAGGAGCATTCCTGATGTATCGCCGTGTCCCCCCATCATCGGCTAGACCTGACCGGCTGTCCGCCTATCGCCGTCTCACCCCCCGTGACCGCCTGCTGCTGTCCTGGCTCGCTGAGCACTACCTGCTGTCCACCGACCAGATCCACCGCGCGTTGTTCGACTCCCGACGCACCGCCCAGCAGCGGCTGACCATCCTGCACCGCCTGCAGGTACTGGACCGGTTCACCTTCTCCAGCGCCAACGGCGTCCCGGAGATGCCGTACCTGTACACGCTCGGGCCGGTCGGGCTGCGCCGGCACCCCGACGCCTACCACGACCCCGACAACCACGGGCTCAAGGCGCCCCGCTCCAGCGTCGAACGCGCCGACCGCATCGCCCGCAGCCGCAAGCTCGCCCACCTCCTCGGCGTCAACCAGTTCTTCGTCGACCTGCACGCCCACACCAGAACCCACCCCGGCACCGCCTTGGCGCGCTGCTGGTCCGAACAGCACGCCACCGCCGCCTTCCACCGCGCCGGGATCCACCCGGACGGGCACGGCATCTGGCACGCCCAGGCCACCACCGTCGGGTACTTCCTCGAACACGACCGGGGCACCGAGAACATCGCCCGCGTCGTGGCGAAACTGCGCGGCTACGAACGCCTCGCCGGCCACGGCGTCGCCTTCCCCGTCCTGCTGTGGGTACCCACCGCCCGCCGTCAGGCCAACCTCCTCGACGCGCTGCACGGCCCACCGTTTGCGATGCCGGTCGCCGTCGGCGTGCACGGCCACGACCCCGCCGGCCCGGTCTGGGCACTGACCACCGACCCGTTCCGCCGCCGCGCCCTGCACCAGCTGCCGTCCGACCCCGGCCCCGCCGGCTATCCCGATCCCACCACCGACGACGAGGACGGCGACCGGGACGACGACTGGCCCGCCGGCCACGACGAGTTCGCCGACAATGACGAGTTCGACGACGAGTTCTACGACGACCGGACCGGCGACCGGCTCTGACAGCCTCGCCGGGGGCTCTGTCACACCCCGGCCCCAGGCGCTGACAGCGCACGTCAACCGGGAGATAGCAGGTCGCCGGTCGCTCCCGCCGGTCCCGCCGCCGGAACGGTCACGGTGAGCCACTGACACCTCACAAGATCGTTTGTCAGAGCGGCGGCTCTGTCAGCGCAGGCGACGCTCCACACCGAACACCGGCCCCGAGCCTCTGACAGTGCAGGTCAACGGCCCTTTCCGGCCGTCAACCGGCCCACGGGCGCTGACAGAGCGGGCCGCTACGGTTCTCGGTAATTCATCACCTCATATATCAGCACCACCCGGTTCGGTCCCACCTTCGGAGACCACCGCCGCACCATGCGGTCCGCCCCACGCCCACCCGCCTTCACCGGCCGGTCGGCCCCGCGGCCTGCGCGGCGACCTCCCAGGTCGCACCCAACCACCCGCGACACCTGCGTCGCAGCACCACCAATTCCCTTGTCCGCGCAGCGACCCATGCACCCGATGGGCCGCTCACCCCTGCGCGCTCGCGCGCCCCGCATCCCGAGGAGGACCCACCATGACCAACAACAACCACGCGGGTACGCCGCTGACCCGCTACGGTCGCAACGTCCCAGTCGTGACCGCACCGGTCACCCCGGTCCGCACGGCCCGCCGCGCCACCACGGTCACCTCGACCGCCCCGGTCGTGCCGGCCCCGACGGTCCGCACCATGATCGTCTGCGTTCCGGACGCGTTGCCCGGCGAGGTGTTCGATCGCCGACTGCTCGACCGGCACTTCGGTGTACAGGGCAACACCGCCGTACGGTTCTGGGCCAAGCCCAGCAACGTCCTGCGGCGCCGCCACCTGGTCGATGCCCGCAACGGCAAGCCGACCGCGTGCGCCGGTGGCCCCCTGCGGCGCCTCGACGTGCCCGCGTTGCGGCAGTCCTACGCCATGGCAGCGGCGTTCCGCTACCAGACGTGGACCGCCGTGACCCGCGGCACCCGCGACGCCCGCCCATGGGTGAGCTTCCTTGCGCGGCACCTCAACGAACCGGACTACCCCATCACCGTGGCGGAGGCCGACTTCGGCAACCAGCCCCGCGTGCTGGCGGTGCGCTCTCACAACGCCGTCACCTACGGCCGGGCGCAACTCGACGAGCAGGACCTGGAGATGTTCCAGGCAGGCCCGGTGGCCTACCAGAACTACCAGTACCTGACCGCCATGGCGGCCGACGCGCTGCTGACCTCTGACGGGGAAAGCATGTGCGCGGTCTCCGACCGGTTCGCCGACCGGCTGACCTACCTCCAGAAGGCCAACCGGTACCTGGACAACGCCGACGACGACACCCGTGTCGTGGCGGTGCTGCTGACCAGCTGAACAGCCAACCCAACACAACCCGAACTGGTGCGACCGGTCGATGCCGCCTCCCCGCCCGGGATGCCCATCGACCGGTTCCACCCCGACGCCCCCGAGCGGCCAGCCCCGCAGGCGCAAGCCCCGACCGGACAAGCCCACTACGACCGGGCACCGATGCCGGCGAGGTCCGTCGCGGTGAAATCGGCGCCGACCGCGACGTGCGCCCCCGGTCGCAACCGTCGCGCCACAACCCCGCGGGGCGTCCGAAACCCTGCGGCGCACAACGTTGTCGGCCTCCTGCGCCAAGTCCCCGCTTCCCTCGTGCCTTTCCGCTGCCGTGACCACACCGGCAGGCATTGAGCACGGGACGCTAACGCCCGCCCAGGTACCAAGCGCCGCCATGCCCGACGCCCCGGGCCGGGGCGCGTCCCAAGCCTGGCCGGCAAACGGCCGCTCTTTCCCTCTTCCCTCGCAGGAACAAGCCTCCCTGGTCCACCCCGACCGGCGAGCCCCCGATCTCGCCCATGCACAACCGACGAAAAGGAGAACCCATGATCGACGCGGATGCGGCGCTGAGGTTCATCCGGGAACACTGCGCGACGCTGCTTGACCGCGACTGCACCCATGCCGAGGTGGTCGACTCGGCAGTGGATCTCGCGCAACAGTTCCGGGACCTCGACGAGTCGCTGTCGCAGGGAGGAGCCCTGCCGCGGGACTGGCGGTCCCACCGACACCAGCCGCTGTCGACTCCTCAACCGTGAGCCGCGGCAACGGGGCGCTGAAAGGGCAGCGACCGTCCACACCACCCGGATACCGCCCATCGCGCGGGACACACCGCTGCCAACGCGCCCGCTCCAACCGGCCGGCCCGCGCCTGCGCGGCGCTCGCCGTCACCGCCACCGACCGCGGCGGGTGACAGCCCCTACCCGGCGCGACGTTCCCACGCGACGACTTCGCCTGGCCCGACCCCGAACGACAAACACCATAGGAGGACCCCACCGTGATGGACCCAAGCACCGTGCAGGCGTTGGCCGGTGCCCTCATGCACACCGAGGCCAGCGCCGAGCAGGCCGGCTGGGACGCCGACCCCGTGCTGCTCGGCCTGTTCGACGTTCCGGTCAGCGTCACCGACCGCGCCATCGAGGTCGTCACGTTCCCGCCGGACCCGGCGACCTGGCGCATCCCCGATCCGCACCGGGCCGGGCACAACATGCCGGTCCCCGTCGTGTTGCAGGCCCTCGCCGCCACCCTCACCTCGGCGCAGGCACCCGCGTGGCTGCCGCCGTGGCTGCGCGCGCACGGCCGCACCCTCATCGGGTTCGCGTTCTGCTGCGAAGGCTGGGCCACCAGCGGCTTCACCGGCTATGAGCCCGGCGACCTCAACGCGGTACCGGCCATGGCCGACGCCGAGGTCCGCACCCTGACCCGCCGTGGATGTCGACGGCCGCTTCTACCAGGTCCTGCGGGTACGCGGCGAGGACACCGCCACCCTCACCATCGCGGAGGTTCCCACCGCCGCCATGCGCGACACCGTCGTCGTCGACGCCCTCTACCGGCTGGCAGCGATCACCCCCGCGGCGAACACCACCCGCCCGCCGAGTTCGTTCCCGCAGCAACCGCCGACGGCACCCGACCAACCCCCGACAGCCCAACCCACCACGCCGAAGGAGGACACCGTGTCCTTCCGAGAACCCATGTTCCTGATCACCGACGCCGCCGGGCATCCGCGCGGCGCCGTCGCCGTGGAGAACGGCCGCTGGATCGGCCGTGACACCGCCGGTCGGGAACTGTTCAACCGCAAAGACCAGGTCGGCGCGACCGCCGCGGCGCGCCGGCACGGGCGGCTGGTCTCCACCGCCTGGTACGGCATCCGCGCCACCGCCCCGCGCGAGACCCGCTCGCAGCTGATCCGCAACGACCGGCGCGGCCTGCCCTACGTCACCGACCCGCGGCCGGTGTACCTCACGCCGTGCTGCGCGGCCACCGTGACCATCACCATCGATGACGGCGCCCTATCCTGCTGGGCCTGCTACCAGGTGGTCGACCACCGCCTGGCCTGGGACCCGGACCTGCCCGAGGTCTCCGACGGCCCGGCCGACGAGCGGGAACCCACCGCACCAGGCGACCCGGGCACGGCACAGCCCGGCCAGGCCAGTCCTACGGAGGACTGATGGACGCCTTCGACAACGTGCTGCGCCGCCAGGACGAGCACATCGCACGGGTGGGTTGGGCGGTCACCGCCGTCGTAGCGACCGCCGACGACCCGGGCAGCGGCTTCGCCTACACGGTAGGACTGACCGCGAAAGGCCACCCCGAACTGACCATCGCCGGACTCGACCCGCTCGTCGCGCAGGCACTGCTCAACGACCTCGCCGCCCGCGTGTTCGACACCGGGGCCCGGTTCAGCCACGGCCAGCGCATCAACGACCTGCTCGTCGGCTACGACGCCGTCATCGTGGACGGGCCCGCCACCGAGGCGTTGCATCCCGGAACCGCCTACGCCCGCTACGGCAGCGACCAGGTCCGCCTGCAGCAGATCGTCTGGCCCGACCCGCACGGGCGCTTCCCCTGGGACCCCGGATACCAGTACCCGCCCGACACCCAGCCGCTGATCGGCCGCCCGTAAGCACCGCCGGGACTGACCTGACCACCCCGACCAGGGGGCTACACGGCGCAGACCTGCCCGCCGAGGCGTACCACGGCGCGTCCGGCGCGCGACCAAGGCGACCGGCCAGCACCTCACCCACACCTCAGCCAACGTCCACGCCGGAGAGACGGTGATCGCCGCCGAGAGTTCGCCACCACCATCCCACGGGGCTGACCCGCAGCCACGATCACCGCAACCACATCACGCAGCCAAAACCCCGCACGGAGGAGGACAACAACCGTGACCATCCGAATCCAGGAAATCCTGATCGACTGAGGTGCCCCGGGTTTGATGGAGGCTAGGATTCCTGCGCTCCGGCTCCTCCGTCCGGAGGCTGGGGTTGATTGTAGTAGGCGGCTTCGTACTCCGCGGGCGGGATGTTGCCGCACCAGGAGTGAAGCCTGCGGTGGT
>WNGF01004509.1_pt1 | contig 55033 bp, 63 predicted proteins | sample 5400641 | NCBI WGS metagenome assembly WNGF01 (sample SAMN13153371, study PRJNA577476) | soil metagenome | isolation source: 80 cm soil or saprolite under grassland replicate 2 | place: USA:California | collected 2016-06-15
TGCTCGGGATCGGGGCGTGGTGGGAGCCGCTCGCGTCCAAGGTCGGCGTGGACCGCCGGAAGCCGCTCCAGGCGATGCGGGAGATCGTCGAAACGGCTCGCCGCCTGATCGCCATGGAGCGCGTGACGTTCCACGGCGAGTTCGTTCACGTAAACGACATCGAGATCGACATCGTCCACGGCGATCGCTCGCCCAGGAACGTGCCGATCTACATCGGGGCTACCGGCATGAAGATGATGGAGCTGGCGGGGGAGATCGGCGACGGCGTGCTCCTCAACTACCTGGTCGGGCCGAGGTACGACCAGGCGGCGCTGGAGCACCTGGCTGCCGGGGCCGCGCGGACGGGACGGTCACTGGAGGATCTGGACCGGCCACAGCTTGTGGTGTGCTCGCTGGACGAGGACAGGGACGTGGCGCTCGACCGGGCCCGGGAGCTCGTTACGCAGTACTTGGGCCAGCAGCCCCACATCGGGAAGGCGAGCGGCGTCGATCAGTCGCTTCTCGACGAGATCGGCAGGGTCCTGACCTGGCCGGCGTCGGAGGAGGAGATCCGAAGCGCCATGAAGCTCGTGCCCGACGAGGTGGTGCAGATGATCACGGCCTCCGGCACGCCCGATGAGTGCCGGGCCAAGGTCCGCGACTATGTCGAGGCCGGATGCACCTGCCCGATCCTGTATCCCCTCGGCGACGACGTGTTCGCCATGATCGACGCCTTTGCCGAGGGGAAGTTCTGATGCTGCGAGAGCCCTGATGGAAGTCCTCATCCCTCGCGTGTTGGAGGAGGCGCTGGACCTGAAGGCGGCCCATCCGCAGGCCGTGCCGATCGCCGGCGGGACGGACCTCATGGTGGACCTCAACTTCGACCGGAGTAGGCCCGAGCTCATGATCGACGTCTCCCGCCTGCCCGAACTGAACACCTGGCGCCGGGAGGACGGGAACCTGTTCCTGGGCGCAGGCCTCACGTACACGCGGGCGTTGCACGAGCTTCCGGAGATGCGGGCGCTCGCGCAGGCCTCGAGGTCTGTGGGGTCGCCGCAGATCCGCAACCGGGGAACGATCGGGGGGAACCTGGGCACGGCGTCGCCGGCGGGCGACGCCGTGCCCGTCCTGGTCGCCCACGAGGGCGAGGTGGTGCTCGTCGCGGCCGGAGATCGCACCCGATCCGTGCCCTGGAACCAGTTCTTCCTCGGGCCCAAGCGGAACGCGATGGCCCCCGATGAGCTGATCCTGGGAGCCCGGTGGAGGGTGGGCCGAGGCCCACAGTCGTTCTCGAAGGTGGGGACTCGGAACGCAATGGTCATCGCGGTGGCCAACCTCTGCCTGGTGATGGACGAGGACGCGAGGACGGTCCGGGTGGCACTCGGATCGGTCGGCCCGACCGTCTTGCGGGCGCCGGAGGCCGAAGCCTTCGTCGCCGAAACGTTGTCGCGCGCCGGCGCGTGGGACGATCGCTCGTCGCCCCTTCCCCCGGGAGACCTCGACGGCTTCGCGGAACGGGTGAGCGAGGCGGCGGCTCCCATCGACGACGTGCGCGGCACCGCCGGGTACCGTCGGCACGCCTGCCGGGTGCTGGCCCACCGGGCCCTGGGCTGGGCGCTGGCGGAGCGCGTGGCGGAGGCCCAACTCGCATGAGGCCGACGACATGCTGATCCGGGTCAACGTCAACGGCGAGTGGCGGGAGGCCGATGTCTGGCCCGGCGCGAGCCTGCTGTTTGCCCTGCGGGAGGACTTCGGGCTCCGCGGGTCGAAGAACGCCTGTGAGCAGGGTGAGTGCGGCTCGTGCTCGGTCTGGCTGGACGGCGACCTCGTGTGCGCATGCCTGGTCCTCGCCTCGCAGGCCCACGAGCGAGAGGTGCGCACGGTCGAGTCGCTATCGGGAACCGGCGAGGGGAGCCTGCACCCGGTCCAGGAGGCGTTCCTGGAAGCGGGGGCCGTGCAATGCGGATTCTGCACGCCTGGACTGGTAGTGGCCGTGGCCGATCTCCTCGACCACGACCCGTCCCCGAGCGAGGCCGCCGTGCGCGAGGCGCTCTCCGGAAACCTGTGCCGGTGCACCGGCTACCAGAAGATCATGGACGCCGTGAGCCTTGCGACGGAGCGGAAGCGAGCAGGTGACTGGTGAGTCGCCTGCTGATCGATGGCTGCGAGGTCGTCGTGACCATGGACGGGGCCGACACCGAGGTGGCCGGCGGGTCGATCCTGATCGAAGACGGCGTGGTGGCGTGGGTGGGCTCCGGCTCGCCGACCGGCGCCGAGGGCGCCGCCGGCGCGGCCGAGGACGCCGAGCGGCTCGACGGCCGAGGGACCGTCGCGGTCCCCGGCCTGATCAACACCCACCACCACCTGTATCAGACCCTCACCCGCGTCCGAGCCCAGGACCAGGGGCTGTTCGGCTGGCTCCGTGAGCTCTACCCCGTGTGGGCGGGCGTCGACGCCGAGTGGGAACGGGCCGCGGCCCGGGTCAGCCTGGCCGAGCTGGCGCTGTCAGGCTGCACTACCAGCACCGATCATCATTACCTCTTCCCGCCGGGCCGGACGGGCATCCTGGAGGCCGAGATCGACGCCGCCCGCCAGCTCGGCCTCCGGTTCCATCCATGCCGGGGCTCGATGGACCTCGGAGAGTCACGGGGCGGGCTGCCGCCCGACTCCGTGGTGGAAGACACCGACGATGCCCTGGCGGCCACGGAGGACGCGGTCACCCGGCACCATGACCCCGGACGGGGCTCGATGCTCCGCATCGCCATCGCACCGTGCTCGCCGTTCTCGGTGACCGAGCGCTTGATGCGCGAGTCGGCCGAGTTGGCGCGCCGGCTGGACGTGCGCATGCACACCCACATCGCCGAGACCCTGGAGGAGGAGGCGTTCTGCGTCGAGACGTTCGACCGGCGGCCGCTCGAGCTGCTCGATGACTGGGGGTGGCTGGGATCCGACGTGTGGCTGGCACACTGCGTGCACCTGGACGACAAAGACGTCCGTCGGGTCGCGGAGACAGGGACGGGTGTCGCGTGGTGTCCCACGTCGAACCTCCGGCTCGGCTCGGGCATCGCGCCCGGCGTGACGCTCCTGCGCGAGCGAGCCACGGTCGGCCTGGGTGTGGACGGTGCGGCGTCGAACGACGGGGGAAACCTCCTGGCCGAGACGCGCCAGGCGTTGCTGGTCAGCCGAGCCCGCGGCCCATCGGGGAGCCTGTCAGCCCGCGACGTCCTCCGGCTGGCGACCGGGGGCGGCGCAGCCTGCCTCGGTCGTGACGACGTGGGCTCGCTCGAGCCGGGCAAGCGAGCCGACGTGGCGCTGTTCCCGATGGACGACCTGTCCCACGCGGGGGGCGAGGCGGACCCGGTGGCCGCTCTGGTCATGTGCGGGCCCGTTCGGCCCCGGCATCTGCTTGTCGAAGGCCGCGCCGTCGTCCGCGACGGCCGGCTGGTCACGGCCGACGAGGAGGACATCGCAGCAGAGGGGCACCGCGTGGCTCGGCGGATCGCTGGGGGGGCCGACCGATGAGCGTTCGCCTCGGTGAGCGCCTCCGCGGCGGGGTGGGGGAGAGCGTGCGCCGCGTCGACGGCGTGCCGAAGGTGAAGGGCGAGTTCGCGTACGGCGGCGACCTGTGGCACGACGACATGTTGTTCGGCCATACGCTTCGCAGCCCGTACCCACGCGCACGGATCCGGTCTGTCGACGTCTCGCAGGCGTTGGGCGGGCCAGGGGTCCACGCGCTCCTGCTCGCCGACGACGTCCCGGGCAGGAGGACCTACGGGCTGGAGTTCGCCGACCAACCCGTCCTGGCCTGGGACGAGGTCCTGTACGCCGGCCAGCCCGTGGCCGTGGTGGCCGCCGAGACGCCCGAGCTCGCCCGCCGGGCGGTGGGCCGGATCGCCGTGGACTATGAGGTCCTGCCGCCGGTGACCGACATGGAGGAAGCGCTATCTCCCGACGCGCCGAAGCTCCGCGAGTGGGGCAACGTCCTGCGGCACGTTCGAATCGTCCATGGGGACCCGGACGCGGAGGCGGACGTGTGGGTCGAGGGCTACTACGAGACCGGCATGCAGGACCAGGCGGCGCTGGGACTGGAGGCGGGGCTGGCCGTTCCGGCCGAGGACGGCGGGGTCGACCTGTTCGTCTCCACCCAATGGCTGCACGTGGACCGCAAGCAGATCGCGCCGTGCCTCGGCCTGCCCGAGGAGAAGGTTCGGCTGTCGCTGGCCGGCGTGGGCGGCGCGTTCGGCTCGCGAGAGGACCTCCACATGCAGGTCCACGCGTGCATGCTGGCCCTCCATACGGGCAGGCCCGTTCGGATCACCTACGACCGGGCCGAGTCGTTCCTGGCGCACGTGCACCGCCATCCTTCGCGGATCTGGATGCGCACCGGCGCGAGCCGCGACGGCCGGCTGGTGAACGTCCGGGCCCGCGTGGTGGTCGACGGCGGTGCGTTCGCGTCCTCGTCGACCGCCGTGATCGGGAACGCATCGACGTTCGCCGCCGGACCCTACGAGGTGCCGAACGCGCTCATCGACGGGACCGCCGTCTACACGAACAACCCGCCGTGTGGGGCCATGCGCGGTTTCGGCGCGCCGCAGGTGTGCTTCGCCCACGAGGCCCAGATGGACAAGCTGGCCGAGGCGTTGTCGATCGACCCCATCGAGCTGCGGCTGCTGAACGCGGTGGGGCCGGGATCCGTCCTTCCCACGGGTCAGGTCATCAAGGGGAGCGCTCCCGTCCGTGAGCTGATCCAGCGGGCCCGCGACATCCCGATGCCGCAGTCGGAGCGGGCGGAGATCCGCGAGCCGGTGACCTATCCCGGGGGCGCCGGCAACGTGAGCCGGGGCGAGTCGCTGAAGCAGGGTGTGGGGTTCGCCGTCGGTTACAAGAACGTGGCGTACAGCGAGGGGTTCGATGACTTCCACGAGGCCCGGGTGACACTGTCGGCAGGGCCCGAGGGCCCGATCGCCGAGGTCCACAGCGCGGGTGTCGAGTGCGGGCAGGGACTGTCCACGGTGATGGTGCAGGCCGCCAGGACCGAGCTGGGCATCGACGACGTCCGGTTGCATCTTGCGGACACCGAGGTCGACTCGGCGGGATCGACGTCAGCATCGCGCCAGACGCTGATGGGATCCGGAGCGGTGCAGCTTGCCGCTCGAGCCGTGCGGGAGGAGTTGTTCGGGCGAGTGCGGGAGTCGGGACACCAGGGAGAGCTCTCCATCGAGGACGGGGTGATCCGAAGCGACGGCGCGGCAGTCGGCGAGGTCGGCGACTTCCTGAAGGAGCCGATCGTGGCCACGCGCGTGTTCCGGCACCGAACGACGACCGCGATGGATCATCGAGGCCAGGGCGACGTCCACGTCATGTTCGCGTTCTGCGCTCAGCGGGCTGTCGTCGAGGTGGACGATGAGCTCGGCCTCGTCCGCGTGGTCCAGGTGGCCTCGGCCATGGATCCCGGCCGGTCGATCAACCCTCAGGGGGTTGAGGGCCAGAGCGAGGGAGGCACCGCGATGGGCCTGGGCCTCGCGGTTCTGGAGGAGATCCAGGTGACGGACGGGATCATCAGGAACGCATCGTTCACCGACTACCTGATCCCCACGATCCTGGACATGCCGCCCGTCGTGACCGAGATCGTGGAGGCACCCGAGCCCGATGTCCCTTACGGGGTGAAGGGCGCGGGCGAGAACGCGACGATCGTTGCCACGGCGGCCATCGTGTCCGCGCTCCGCGACGCGACAGGACGCGTGCTGAACCGCATCCCGGTCAGGCCAGACGACCTGGCCGGGCTCGTCCCGCCCGTCACGACGGGCGGCCCGCCGCCGCCCCCCGACGTCCCCGGGCCCGAGCCGATGCCCACGTACTTCGGCCAGGACGAGGTGCAGGCCGACATCAGCCCGTCGGCGGAGGGACGGAAATGACCGGCCGCGTCGCACTCCGAGGTCGCGACTACATCGAGACGCTGGACTGGACCACCGAGGAGATCGACGAGGTGCTTGGGCTCGCTTCGGAGCTGAAGGGGAAGTTCCACCGGGGCGAGCCCCATCGGCTCCTGGCCGACCGGACGTTGTTCATGCTGTTCCTGGACAAGTCCACCCGCACGCGGAACGCATTCGAGGCGGGGATGACCCAGCTCGGCGGGCACGCGCACTTCCTGGACGCCGAGAAGACCCAGATCGCCCACGGGGAGAGTCCGAAGGACATGGGGATCATCCTGTCGCGGTACGGGCACGGTCTGGCCATCCGCCACGACCTCGTCCCGTACGAGGGGAACGCCTACATGCGCGAGGTGGCGAAGTGGGCCGACATCCCCCTGATCAACCTCCAGTGCGACGTGGACCACCCCACCCAGACCCTGGCCGACCTGATGATCATGCGCGAGCGACGAGGCCGTGACCTCCGCGGCCTCCGGGTCGCCGTGTCGTGGGCGTTCGCCCCCTCGTACGCCAAGCCGCTGTCGGTGCCCCAGGGCCTGCTGACGCTCCTGCCGCGGTTCGGGATCGACGTGGTGCTGGCCCACCCGCCCGGATTCGACCTCATGCCCGAGGTTCGCGCGCGGGCCGAGGAGGCAGCCGCAGCGGGCGGCGGGACCATCGCCACCACCGACAACATGGACGAGGCCTTCCGCGACGCCGACGTGGTCTACCCGAAGTCGTGGGGACGGCTGGATCTGTTCACCGACGAGAAGGCGGCGTTGGCAGACGCGGCGAAGTACACGGATTGGATCTGCGACGCGCGGCGCATGTCGTTGGCGAAGTCCGACGCGATCTACATGCATTGCCTGCCCGCCGACCGGGGGGCAGAGGTCACCGACGAGGTCATCGATGGCCCGCAGTCGGTCGTGTACGACGAGGCCGAGAACCGGCTTCATACCGGAAAGGCCCTGATGGCCCTGACGATGGCGTCGTGAGGACAAGGGAGGAGGCCGAACCATGACGGTCGAGCCACAGCATCACGAGCACGATGCAAAGGAGCACGATCACAAGCACTTCCACGTCACGCACTACCTGCCGAAGGGCGAGGACTGGACGCACCTGCTGTCCACCCACGGCCATCGACACAACCACGCCGCCATCGAGCACGTGCACATCCCGCACAAGGACGTGGACAAGGAACATCCGAGAGAGTCGCACGTGCACGACCACACGCACCCCACGGCGTCTCCCGGCTAGCGCTCACCTGGCGCCCGGGCCTCGAGGCGACGCTGGCGGGCGTCCTCCTCGCGCTTCCAGGCGGCCGCCACCACCAACATGCCCACGACCAGCGACAGGTTCCCCACCAACCACATCATGGTGGCCCCGGCCCGCTGGTCCGCCAGCGCGGAGGGACCCCAGGGCGCCGGTAGCGACGCGTACTCCTCGTAGAGCGGCCCCGTGGCCGAGTAGATCGCCAGGGCAAGGAACGACATGGCCGGCATGGCCAGGAACAGCGAGAGCAGGCGAACCGGATAGCTCACGGGGTGGGCCGAGGGATCGCGGCCCACGATCGGCCACCAGTAGACGAGCGCGGCACCGAGCCACAGGGCGTGCTCCAGCGCGTGGACACGTGCGCTCCGAAGGGCCAGATCGAACAGCGACGTGAGGTGGATCGCGAATGCCACCCCCACGAACAGCACCCAGCCGACCACGGGATTGGACAGCACGACGGCGAGATCGCTTCGGAGGAGGCGCGAGAGGAGCTTCGCGGTGGCCGGGCGAGTGGCACGAAGGGCGAGTGTGATCGGCGCGCCCAACGCGAGGAGGGGAGGAGCGAGGAGCGTGAGCAGCAGGTGCTGGGTCATGTGCACGCTGAAGGAGGCCTCCGCGTAGGCGTCGATCGGCGAGGCCAGGGCGAGCGCGACCACGGCCAGTCCGGCGAAAAACGCGACCGCGGAGCGGCGCGGATGCGGGGTCCCGGCTCGCGCCGCCCGCCGAAGGCCCAGCCCGTACAGCCAGGCGGCGGCGACGATCGGCACGATCGCCAGCGGGTTCAGCGTCCAGGAGGTGAGGATCGTCGCGGCTCGGGCATCGGGGGGGACGGAAGGGAGCACCACCGCCACATGCTCGCACGGTCCGCGAGGCCAACGAGATGCAGCATCGTGGGCCGGTTTGCGAACTCGTTGCTCCGGGCATAGAACCAGGTCATGGCTCAGGCCCCGGCGGCGATCGCCACCGCCCCCCGGGAGATCGCTCCCATCCGATTCGGCACCATCGTCTTCCTCGCCTCGGAGCTGGTGTTCTTCGGCGGGTTGTTCGCCGCCTACTTCACGCTCCGATCGCAGACGAGCCCGTGGCCTCCGTCCGGCGTGGAGCTCGACGTGGCCCGCCCGACGGTGGCCACCGCGCTGCTCGTCCTGTCGAGCTTCACGTTCGCGGCCGGTCTCAGAGGGGCTCGCGCCGGGCGACTCGGGTCGTTCCGCCGGTGGATCGTGGTGACGATCGTCCTCGCGCTGGGCTTCCTGGGCTTCCAGCTCCTCGACTGGGTCCAGGCCGGCTTCTCGGTCTCGTCCCACGCGTACGGCACGATGGTCTACGCGATGACCGGCTTCCATGGTCTCCACGTGATCGCCGGCGTCCTGTTGATGCTCGTGGTCCTGGGGCGCATGGCCCAGGGCGCATATCGCGACGGGAACGTCGACGGGCCCGAGGCGGTGGGCTACTACTGGCACTTCGTGGACGTTGTGTGGATCGGCCTGTACGCGACGATCTTCCTCCTTCGATGAGCCCGAGGTGAGCGCCGTCGCCAGCTCCGAGACGGCAGCCCGCAGGCGGATCCTGCGCTACGGGCTGATGCTCGCGGTGGCCGGGCAGATCCTGTGGTCGTTCAGGCCCGCGCCCGGCCGGGCACTGACCGCGCAGGAGGCCGCGGGCCAGGCGCTCTACGAGGCGAGCTGTTCGACCTGTCACGGCTTGCAGGCGGAGGGCTCGGGAAGCGGGCCCTCGCTCCAGGGGGTGGGTCCGGCGGCGGTGGACTTCATGCTCAGCACGGGGCGGATGCCACTCGCCAACCCGGGGGCCCAGCCCATCCGGCAGCCGCCGAGGTTCGACTCGCAGCAGATCGCCGAGATCGTCGCTTACGTGACGGCGATCGCCCCCGGCGGTCCCGGGATCCCGAAGGTCGAGCCTCCGGCCGGTGATCTGCCCCGGGGGGCCCAGCTGTTCCTGAACAACTGTTCGGCCTGTCACGGGGCCGGCGCCATCGGCGACTCCGTGGGCGGCGGCCAGATCGCCCCTTCACTCTACCCGTCCACGCCCACGCAGATCGGGGAGGCGGTGCGGGCCGGACCCGGCGTGATGCCGAAGTTCGCACCGCAGAACCTGTCCGAGCAGGACCTGAACTCGATCGCGCGCTATGTGCTGTGGCTCCGCGACCACGGAGATCGGGGCGGCCTCCAGCTCGGGCGGGTCGGTGCCGTCGCCGAGGGGTTCGTGGCCATCGTCGTCGGGCTGGGGTTGCTGCTGGTGGTGATCAGGCTGACGGGGTCGAAGACGTGAGGCGCGCGAGCCTCGTCGTCGCGCTGGCGTTCGGGGCAGCCACGCTCGCGGCCCTGGGGCTGTTCGTCGTGTACATCGCCGGGGGCCAACCGCAGGTCGAAGGGGCCCTGCTGTTCGTGGCCCTGGCCGGGATCGGGGCCGGGCTCATGGTGTGGGCCACACGGCTGATGACCGGGATCGGTCAGATCACGCAGTCCCGGCGTCATGCCCAGCCGCCGGAGGAGAAGGGGGCCGCGGCCGAGGCGATGGCCGGCGGGGTCGAGGAGATGAGCCGTCGCCGGCTCCTCTACCGCTTGCTGCTAGGGGCGGCGGGGGCGCTCGGGCTTGCCGCCATCTTCCCCATCCGGTCCCTGGGCCGCGCTCCGGGCGCGTCGCTGTTCCGGACGGAATGGCGTTCCGGACAACGGCTGGTAGACGTCGACGGGAACCTCGTCACTCGCGACACGCTGGAGGTGGACTCGTTCACCACCGTGTTCCCCGAGGACTTCGTGGGCTCGGGCGACTCGCAGGCGGTCCTGATCCGGGTCGCGACGGGATCGCTCCACCTTCCCGCCGACCGCCTCGAGGGAGCGCCCGACGGCTACGTGGCCTACTCGAAGATCTGCACCCACGCCGGCTGCGCACTGGGGCTGTACCTGGCCGAGGTGCACCAGCTCCGTTGTCCGTGTCATCAATCCACCTTCGACGTGCTGAACGGCGCGGAGCCGGTGTACGGGCCGGCGGCCCGGGCCCTGCCGCAATTGCCCATCGAGATCGATCCCGACGGGACCATGCGCGCCCTCGGCGACTTCACGGCGCCGGTCGGGCCCAGCTTCTGGGACCTGCCGCCGTGATCGTCCGGCGGTGGGTCGAAGGGGTCGACGAGCGCCTCGAAGGCAGCTCGTTCATCAGCCGGAACCTGCGGAAGGTCTTTCCCGACCATTGGGCGTTCATGCTCGGCGAGATCGCCCTGTACAGCTTCCTGCTGCTGGTCCTGACCGGGACGTTCCTGTCCTTTTTCTACCTCGCGTCCGATCGGCCGGTGACGTACGCGGGGCCGTACCAACCGCTCCATGGCCAGACCGTGTCGGCGGCCTACGACTCCGTGATGCGCCTGTCGTTCGAGGTCCGGGCGGGCCTGGTGATGCGCCAGATGCACCACTGGGCGGCGCTCGTGTTCATGGGCGCCATCATCGCGCATCTCATCCGAGTGTTCTTCACCGGGGCCTTTCGAAAGCCTCGGGAGATCTCCTGGTTGATCGGCATCGGGCTGTTCCTCTCGGGGATCGGGGCCGGGTTCTCGGGCTACTCGCTGCCCGACGACGCGCTCTCGGGCGCGGGCCTGCGGATCGCGTACTCGATCATCCTGTCGATCCCGTTCGTCGGAACATGGGTCGCGTACCTGTTCTTCGGCGGCGAGTTCCCCGGCCCGGACATCCTGAACCGACTACTCGTGCTTCACATCTTCATCATCCCGGTCGTGATCTTCACCCTCCTCGGCGCACACCTCGCCGTGGTGTGGCACCAGACCCATACGCAGTTCCGAGCCCCCGGACGGACCGAGGACACGGTGACCGGCACGCCCGTCTGGCCGAAGTTCGCGCTGAAGTCGATCGGTTTGGCGTTCGCGACGTTCGGGGTCATCGCGCTCCTCGGCGGCCTGTTCCAGGTCAACCCGATCTGGCTGTACGGCCCGTTCGTGCCCTACTCCACGGCGTCGCCCTCGCAGCCCGATTACTACATCGGCTGGCTGGAAGGGCTGCTCCGGCTGTGGCCGAACTGGGAGTTCCACGTCTTCGGCCACACGGTGGGGGAGCTGCTCCTTCCGGGCTTGGTAGTCCCGGGGCTGGTCTTCACCATCCTCGCCCTGTGGCCGTTCCTGGAGGCCAGGGCGAGCGGGGATTACGAATGGCATCACTTCGCGCAGCACCCCCGGGAGGCGCCGGTGCGAAGCGGGTTCGGGGCCGCCGGCGTGACCTTCTTCGTCGTTCTGGTGCTGGCCGGCGGCAACGACGTCGTCGCGAAGTTCCTCGGGATCGAGGTGGACTCGTTCAACACGGTCCTTCGGTGGGCCCTGGTTCTCGGCCCGGTCCTGTCCGGGGTGGGCACATACTGGATCTGCCGCGACCTTCGGGACCGGCGCCGGCACCCGCTGGCCGCGCCCCCGCGGGTCGCCTTCAGGCGGAACGCGGCCGGCGGGTTCGAGGAGATCGAGTCCGAGCCGCCCGTGGCGGGACGGGAAGTCGAGGAGCCGGACCGCACATGAAAAGGGGCGTGCGGGTCGGGCGCACGGCTGCGCCGGCGGCGCTCGCCATCCTGGCGACGGCGTGCTCGGGATCCTTCGGGATGCCTAGGGGAGCCACCGAGCAGGGGGCCGACATCTTCCGGCTGTGGCAGATCTTCTTCATCGCGGCCATCCCAGTGGCCGGCGTCGTGTATGGCCTCATCTTCTGGTCCGTCATCCGGTACCGCCGCCGGAACTCGGATGACCTCGATGCGCTCGGCTCGCAGTTCCGGGGGAACCACCGGCTGGAGCTCGTGTACTTGGGCATTCCCATCCTGATCGTGATCGGCCTGTTCGCGGCCTCGGCCACGGTCGAGGTCCGGGTGGACCATGTCTCGTCTGATCCCGACGTCGTCGTGAATGTGGAGGCCTACCAGTGGGGGTGGCGGTTCACGTACCCCGGCGAGGGGATCAGGATCGTGAGCCCGCCGAGCGGCGAGTTCGTGGCCGGGCCGCAGATGGTCCTGCCTGTCGGCCAGACCACCCGGATCGTGCTCACGGCGAACGACGTGATCCACGCGTTCTGGATCCCGGACTTCCTGTACAAACACGACGCGATCCCCGGGCGAACGTTCATGTTCGACCTCACGCCCACCAAGATGGGGACCTTCTACGGGGAATGCGCCGAGTTCTGCGGGCTGAACCACGCGTACATGACGTTCAGCGTCCGCGTGGTTCAGCCCGCGGAGTTCGCAAGGTGGCTCACGCAGCTGCGGGCCGGACAGGCGGCGGCGTGAGCGTCACGGGCGAGCGATCCCTCGCCGCCCAACCGGAGGAGCCGCCGCACAGGATGGGGCCAGTCGAGCGGCTCACCTCCACCGACCACAAGAACATCGGGATCCTCTACTGCGTGACAGCGTTCGGCTTCTTCCTGGTGGGGGGGGCGCTGGCCGGGCTCATGCGCGTGGAGCTGGCCGAGCCTGCTCGCCAGATCGTGTCCACCCAGGCGTACAACACCATGTTCACGATCCACGGAACGGTGATGATCTTCCTGTTCGTCGCCCCGTTCGGGATCGGGCTGGCCAACTACCTCATCCCCCTGCAGATCGGCGCCCCCGACATGGCGTTCCCCCGCCTGAACCTCACCTCGTACTGGTTCTTCGCCGGAGCCGGCCTGCTGATCCTGCTCTCGGGCGTGGCGTCGACGGGCGGGGGAGCGGCGATGGGTTGGACCGCGTACACGCCGCTCTCCGAGATGAGGTACTCGCCGGGGGTGGGGGTGGACCTGTGGATCCTGGGGATCGTCCTCGTCGCCATCTCGAACGTCATGGGGGGCGTGAACATCCTGACAACGGTGTTCCTGATGCGGGCCCCCGGCATGACCATGTGGCGCCTCCCCATCTTCACGTGGAACATGGTGGTCACCGCCATCCTGGGGCTCGTGGCGTTCCCTCCTGCGGTCGCAGCGTTCGCCCTACTGTTCATCGACCGCCGGCTGGGCGGGCACGCGTTCGACCCATTGGGTGGCGGCGACCCCGCCCTGTACCAACACCTGTTCTGGTTCCTCGGCCACCCCGAGGTGTACATCCTCATCCTGCCGTTCTTCGGGATCATCACCGAGGTGATCCCGGTCTTCTCCCGGAAGCCGTTGTTCGGCTACCTCGGGCTCGTGCTGGCCACGATCGCCATCGGGGCGCTGTCGATGGGCGTGTGGGCGCACCACATGTTCACCACGGGGGTCGTGAACAACCCGTTCTTCTCGGCTATGTCGCTGCTCATCGCCGTGCCGACCGGGGTCAAGTTCTTCGCCTGGACCGGCACGATGTGGAAGGGGAAGATCAGCTTCACGGTGCCGATGTTGTTCGCCCTGGGCTTCCTGCTGAACTTCCTGATCGGTGGAGTGACCGGGGTGATGCTCGCGTCGGCCCCCATCGACTTCCACATGAACGATTCGTACTTCGTCGTCGCGCATTTCCATTACACGATCATGGGCGGGTCCGTGTTCGCCATCTTCGCCGGGATCTACTTCTGGTTCCCCAAGATGACGGGAGCCATGCTCCGCGAGCGGCTGGGCCGGGTGGTGGCCGTGCTCCTGTTCGTGGGATTCAACCTCACGTTCTGGCCGCAGTTCGTCCTGGGTCTTCGGGGCTTCCCCAGGCGATACGTGAGCTACCCGGCGGACATGGGCTTCGACACACCGAATCTCGTCTCCACGATCGGTTACGCCGTGATGTTCGCCGGCGTGGTGGTGTTTCTCGCCGACGTGGCGGTGTCGCTCCGACGAAGGATCCCGGCGGGGGGCGACCCGTGGGGCGGGAACTCGCTCGAGTGGGTCACGACCTCGCCTCCGCCCGAGCACAACTTCGACGCGCTCCCGCAGATCCGTTCGGAACGTCCGGCGTTCGACCTGCGCCATCCGGAGCTCGCGCCGTGAGGACCGCCGCGTGGATGCTGCTCGCGCTGTTCGCCTTCGGGGCGATCTCGGGCACGATCTACTGGTTCGTTACGTTCGAACCGGCCGGGACGCTCCTGCTGTGGTCGTTCTCGCTCATGCCGCTCATCGTGGCCGGCTACCTTGTGCTCCACAGAGCCGTGCGCGCACGAACCCTTGCTGATGATCCGGACGCTACGCCGGACCTCGCGGCCGGCCAGGAGCTCGGCACGTTCCCGGCGGCGAGCACCTGGCCGGTGGTCCTGGTCCTCGGGTCGATCACGATCGGGGCCAGCCTGGTGTACGGCCTGCTCCTGTTGCCCGTAGGGCTGGGCGTCACGGCCCTGGCCGTGCTGGGCCTGATGCGGGAGAGCCGAGGCTAGCGACCTGGCAGGGACGCCCGTCCTCTACCGGTCGTCCTGTCCCTTGCTGAAGCGCCCGTGGTCCCCGGCCTCGGGGTGATGCGGCTTCTCCTCCTGGCCGGCGGCGAAGTCACCCTCGTGGCGGTGCTGCTCGTCGGGCACTTCGGCCTCTTGTCCTCGGGGGAACCGGGGCTTGCGGTGCTTTTCCGGCGCGTCCTCGTCCTCTTCCTGCCCACGAGCGAAGTCGGGGCCGACCGGTGCTGGGGTCTGCTCGGTCATCGGGGTCTCCTTTCAGTCCCTCTACTTATTCCTTCGTCTGCGCCATACCCACCGGTTCGTGGGAAACGAACCTCGGCGTGGTTGGTGGAGGAGAGCGGGGGGCGGTGCGCGAGCCGATTGGCTGGCCCGCCTGGATTCGAACCAGGACTAACTGATCCAGAGTCAGTCGGGCTACCGTTACCCCACGGGCCAGTAGGTGACCTGGGCTTTCGCGCTTCCTCCTGGTAGTGCGGCGCTACGGTGCCCAATTAACCCGAAGGAGGTAGCGATGGCCCGAATCACGGCAGCCAGTCTAACGGGCGAGGCGACCACTAGCTCGGCGCTCGTCGAGATGCTGTCGTGTCCGGCGGCTCCACGAGTACGTGGCCGATGGATCGCTCGATTCTCCGTCGGTCCGGGGGGGTGCCGCGCCAGCTCGGTGAAGCGATGGGCAAAGTAGGGATGACCACGCGCGGGCTCGCCTAGAAACGCGCCGACTGTTTCACCGGAATTCATCTGAATTGCCCTCACAAGGCGGAGGTCGGTGCTCGGCTCCGGCCGGACGCGATGGATGCCGTATCTCGCAAGCCTGGATCGGCGGGCCTCTGGGCCGGTAAGCTCAAGCCCGATGGGTCGCCACCCTCGGGCCGCTCGCCTCTTCGTCGTGGTCACGGTCGTCGCGCTGCTTGTGGGCACTTCGTCGCTCCTGGCGGGGCGCCCGGAGCTGAGACCTATTCGGACCCTCGACGGTGGCGAAGGTGGGGTTGTTCATCTCCCACAGCTCGAGGGACTACTCAGCAATCTGTCCCGGCTCTCCGTCAGTGAGCTTCGGCGGGGAATCGAACGCTCCCGTCCATTGCCCATTTCGGCGGCGCTCGCCGCCTCAGGCCTCCTGGGCATTGGCCTGCTTTCCTGGCGCTTACCGCTGAGGCGAGCGAGTGGCCAGCCGACGTACTCCGCACGGAGTCGCGTCGCGGGGTCTCGCGCCCCACCCCTGCAGCTCATCTGAGACCCAGGCACCGGCGCGGTAAGCCGCACCATTGAGCTGGAGGTTCCTCCATGGCCCAACACCTTGGGCGACGAATCTTCGTCGTTCTCCCTTTCCTGGGAGCGGCCGTTGCCTTCGTCGTGCTGCGCCCGGTGCGGCTTGGGCTGGACCTCAGCGGCGGCGCCCAGGTCGTGCTTGAGGCCAAGGATCGGGAGCCACCCGGAAGCGCGCTCGCACGGGCAAGCGAAGGAGGCGCCGATGACCAGAGGCCTGGAGCCGTCGCAAGACGACCGAAAGGAGATGCGTCCGAATGAGCATCAGCGAGGTTGACATGCCTGGGATCGGACGGCGCTACGAGATCGTTGCCGGCAAAGGTCAGCGAATTGTCCTGGTCATCCACCACTCCGGTCGACGCGATCTCTACGTCATCGACCGCCACGCCGACGAACCCACTTGCGCGGTCGAGCTCACCGACGACCAGGCGCGGCGGATCGGGGTGATCCTCGGGGGCGCCTTCTTCAAACCGGCAATGGTTGAGGAGATTGAGGACATCGTCGGTGAGTTCGTCGTCGACTGGGTCACGCTCCCGGAGGATGCCGCCGCCGTCGGAAAATCGATCACCGAACTGCAGATCCGACGCCAAACCGGATTCAGCGTGATCGCCATCGTGCGGGGCAAGAAGACCATGACCGCCCCACACCCCGACGAGGTGCTGCAGGCGGGCGACCGGCTTGTAGTGGTGGGCCGCCACGCGGACCTCCCCAGATTCGTCGACCTGATGACCGGGTGACGGAGATGTCCAACGCGCTCGTCGCTCTCGGAGGCGCCTTCGTGGCAGCGGGGCTGCTGGCCAGGCTCGGCAGGCGAGTGGGCTTGCCACCATCCCGTTCTTCATGGCGGCTGGCATCATCACCGGGCCCCACACGCCGGGGCTCGTACTCGTGGAGAACCCTGCCGACCTGGAAGTTTTCGCCGCAGTCGGGCTCATCATGCTGCTCTTTCACCTCGGGATCGAGTTCTCACTGGATGATCTGATCAATGGTGGGCCTCGGCTTCTCGCCACCGGAGGTCTCTACATCCTCCTCAACGTCGGGGGTGGACTGACGCTCGGATTCACCCTCGGGTGGGGGACCCCAGAGGCATTCGTGATCGCCGGTGCCGTAGGGATCTCGTCGACCGCGATCGTGACCAAGCTCCTCGTGGAGCTGAGGCGATTGGCCAACCGCGAGACCCCAATGATCCTGGGCGTCATCGTGGTGGAGGATGTGTTTCTCGCCCTCTACCTGGCACTCCTCCAGCCCATCCTAGGCCAGGCCGGAGGGCCGGCCGAAGCCCTACTCCTGTTCGGGCGGGCCTTCGCCTTCCTCACCGCCCTGTTCCTGCTGGCGCGTTTCGGCGCTCATTGGGTCGGCCGCCTCGTGGGGTCCGAAGATGACGAGCTGTTGACTGTTCTCTTCGTGGGCATCGCCGTCCTCGTCGCCGGGATGGCCGAGGAAATCGGGGTCTCCGTAGCCATCGGAGCTTTCATGGTCGGCCTGATCCTCGCTGAGACGAAGGCTGCTCCTCGCATCGAGCACCTCGTGCTCCCTCTCAGGGATGCCTTCGCCGCCGTCTTTTTCTTCGCCTTTGGGCTCACGATCGATCCCGGTGATGTGGCCCGCGTGGTGAGCCCGGTCGCAGCGGCGGCTGTGCTCTCAATCGTGCTGAACGTCGCCGCCGGCATCTTCGCGGCCCGCATGCATCGCTTCGGCCAGCGCGAAGCCGCCAATGCTGGACTCACTCTCTTGGGCCGCGGGGAGTTCTCGCTCATCCTGGCAACGTTCGCGGCCGCGGCGGGGTTGGACCCGCGCATCGGTCCCTTCGTGGCCCTCTACGTCTTCGTCCTCGCGGTCATGTCTCCGCTGCTCGCGTCCAGCTCGGACAGGCTCGCCCGTTGGCTGCCAAATGGACTCTTCCCGGATGCGGCGGGTCAGACCGCGGCGCCACCCCGGGCCGTTCCAGAGGCGCCTCCGAGCGCCCTCGGGCAGCGAGGTGGACAGGGGGATTCCGTAGGCGAAGGAAGAAAGAGACGCGCCGATGGTTCATGAGCGGGGGGAACACCACAGACCGGCGAAAGCCGATGGCAGCCGAAGAAGACGCGCGTTGGCCGTTGCTGCACTGCTGTCTCTTCTCGTTGCAGCGTGTCAAGGCATCGAAGGATCGCCTACTCGAACGTCGGTTGCCGAACGGCCCACTGGTGCAGCATCTCCAACGTCTGCCCACTCGTCGTCTTCACTAACGCCCACTGAGCCTCGGTACCAAAACCTATCCGACTACACGGATCCGCTCGATAGGTTGAGCTACAAGTTGGCGTACTCAGATTGCCGCGTGCTGGGTCCCGACCGCACTGCGGAGGCGTACGGGGGGGAGCCGGAAGATCCGGCCTCGGTTGCGCGCGCCTACGCCGCCTTCGGGAGGAGGGCTGAGGGGTGCGCGCAGACGAGCACGATCTGGTGCCCGGCGATGCGTTCGAAGCCTACGTCCTCCTACAGGCTGAACCCGGGAAGGCCGACAGTGTGATCCAGGAGACGAGAGCGACGCCGGGCATTACCGGGGCGGATGCGGTCACCGGCTCCTACGACGTCATCGCCCGTGCGCGGGCGGTCAGCCTCGAGGACCTCGAGCGCCGGATCATTTTCCGCATACACGCGTTGGACGGAGTCATCCGCCTTCTCGTATCACCGATTGTTCGCAGGTAGCGTCCTGCCTGCAAGCTCACCGCCCCGTGAAGTTCTTCCGTCCTAGACAGGCATGCGATTGAGAAGATCGTCCAGGTATTGGATTGCCAGCATCGCCGCTTGTTGGTCGGAGGCGCTGTCGAGCCACGCGATGACCTGCTGACGAGCCTTCACGGCAGAGACGCGTCGGCCGCCGCAACAAGCCTGGAGCTCGCGAATTGCATCCTCATGATCAGTCTCCGATCGCGCCAGCGAGAGCGCCCTCTCTCTGACGACGTCCGCAGTAGTCATGGTCTGTTCCTCCCTGTATCAGATGCCGTGACGAACTCACGGCTTTGAGCGCAGGTGAACTGGAAGCGGCGGACGAGATCGAGCACGATCTCACGAATCTGACTTTGGGTCAGCGATACGGGTCGAAGCCGTCCGCGCCTACGCTGTGATCAACCGGGCGGACCTCGTGGGGCGATATTGAAGCCGAGGGGTTCGGTCGAGATTAATGAGCCGGGGCCGCGCACCTCACGGAGTAGAGCGAGCATGGGCACAATGCCCGTATCAGCCGGCGTCACGGCGGAAGGAGAGCGTGGGCCGTCACTGCGCTTCGCGTCTGCGGACACCACCGGCCTGTCGGACGTGATGACCAGGAGCTCCGCGACCGACTCGATGGTCTGTTGACTCGCTGGCGTCGACGAAGCGGGTGAAGGAACCAGCTCACTGGTTCGTGACGCCGCCACCCAGGCAAGCAGAAGGAGCGCGACCCCAACCACGGCCCGCCGATGCGGCACGGCGAACTGGCTCACGCCGTCAGCTTAGGCGTGCTCTCGACTCGTAACAAGACGGCCGGACGTCGGCCAAGAGGATGCGCGTTTGGTGTCCAATGGTCGGGACCACATTGAAGGGCGTGATGCGACGTACCCGCCAGGCCGGGCATCACAATTCAATCAGGACCACCAAACGAAACCGCAGGGCCGTCCGACGCTTTCAAGCAGTCCCGCCCGCGAGGGGGAATGCCTTCATGCCTGGCGGCACACCAGGACGGAATGACCCCACGACCTTGAGGAAGTCCGACCGCTCACTCGCCCAGTCCCCCGGAGGGAAGATCGCCAGGACGATGTACCCCACGCCCTGCTGGCCCAGGGTGAAGGCGGCGGCGACGCCGGCCACCTTCTGGCCGTCGCGCACGACGTCGGCGACGATCAGCTCGCCGGCGATCCCACCGACTCGCGTCCCCTGCTCGATCTGCACGTCCACGACCGGATTACCGGTCAGAAACGCCAGGGCCATCTGCGGAAGGTCCTGAAAGGTGCCTGTCGTGACGGCCAGCGCCTCGTACACCGTCTGGTCCTGCGGCCCCGTCGTCTGGGCGGCCAGGTCGGTCAGGCCACCGCCGAACGCGCTCGAGGGCGACGGGGATGGAGCGGGAGGAGTGGAGACCACCCCGGTCAGGACTGAGGGTCCCTGCGAGGGCGGTTGGGACGGCGCGACGGCGATGTCGTTGGCCGCCGGGAGGCTCGCGCTGAACAGACCTTCAGGGTCGTAGTACACGGCGAAGTCCCGGTTCTTTCCAGTGGAGCATGCCACCAGCGCCATCGCCGCCATGGCCGTGGCGATCGCCGTCCGTCTCATGGCGCAATGGTGCCACGGCGTCAGCGGAATTGACCAGCCACCCCCAAAGTCGTTACGTTGCAATCATCGGCCTGGGGAAGGGCGGATGGCATGAACAAGAACGGCCTCATCGCGGAGATCGCCAAGCGGACCGGCTCGAGCAAGGCGGACATCGGCCGCACGATCGATGCGGGGATCAGGGTCATCCGGGAGACGGTGTCCAAGGGCGAGCGCGTCTCGCTCGTGGGCTTCGGGACGTTCGAGCGCAAGCGCCGGAACCGCCGCGTGGCTCGTAACCCACGCAAGCCGGCCACCCCCATCGTCGTTCCCGCCAGGGACCTCCCGTGGTTCATCCCCGGCAAAGAGTTCAAGGAGATGGTGGCCCGCCGTCGCCGCCGGACCGCGGCCCGGTCGTCTAGTCGAAGGTGACGATCCGCAGGGTCCTGGCCACCTTCCGCCCACTTTCCTCGACCAGGTCGAACTTCACCCGCTGCCCGATCCGCAGGTACCGGATCCCCGCTCCCTCCACCGAGGTTGGGTCGATGTGGACCTCGGTGCGGTCATCGGTCAACAGGGTCCCGGTCCGTTCGTCATCGTCGAAGTCCCTGATCGTCCCCTGCGCCACGCCGTCTCCCTTAGCCCTGCGCGGTCAACCGCTCGCGAAGATCCATCTCCAGGCAGACCTGGCGGGCACGGCCGCGCCTCCCCGTCGCGAGCAGCGTGAGGATATCCGACGGCAGGTCGAGGTCGAACGATAGCTCCCGACGGTCGACCACGGCCGCCGGGAGGCCACGCGCCTCGGCCTGGTCGAGGTGCCGGCGGAACGACTGAGGGCCGAACCGAGCCGGGATGGCTCTCGGCGGCCGACGAAGCAGCAGGTTGGTCCCCACCTCGTCGTGGGAGCGGGCCAGGACCACGGGCCCCAGGGTCCGCAGCGCGGCCGTCAGGGCCTCGGTCGTGATCAGCGGGAGGTCGCCCGGGAGGACGGCGAGCGCGTCGACCTCCCGCTCCATGGCAAGGCGCTCCACCTGGCGGATGGCCGATGCGAGCGGGGGCTTCTCCTCCGGAACCGATGTCGCGCCGCGGCGGACGGCAATCTCCTGCACCACCTCGTCTGGGGAGACGACCCACGTCTGCCACCCGGTCACCGCCTGGGCCGCATCGAGGACATCCTCCAGCATGGCGAGGGTCAGGGCCCCGCGCTCGAGCGGCGTGAGCTCGGGGGCAACCCGGCGCTTGGCCCCGGCGAGCGATTTCACCGGTACGGCGATGACGCGCATCGTCCAAGGCTATCGCGGGGGATGGGTCGTGGCCCCCTGGATACAATCCGGCCATCGAGAGGAGGGCCTGCTGGAACCGTGGTACCACGTGGCCAAGGCGGTCGCGCTTCCCCCGCTGAAGCTGTGGTTCAACTGGCGAATGGAAGGCGTCGATCGGGTGCCGCGCGAGGGGCCCATCATCATCGCCGGCAACCATCTGTCCTATCTCGATCCCCTGGCCCACGCGTACTTCGTGGTGCAGGCCGGCCGGCGGCCGAGGTTCCTGGCCAAGGCGGAACTGTTCGACAACCTGTTCCTCCGCGTGGTGCTACGAGGTGCGGGGCAGATCCCCGTTCGCCGAGGCACCGGGGACCAGACGCCGCTCGAGGAAGCGGCGCGAGCCCTCGACCGAGGCGAGGTGGTGGTGATCTATCCCGAGGGCACGAGCATGACCGAGAACCCCGATCTGTCCCCGATGCGGGGCAAGACCGGGGCGGTCCGGCTGTCGATCAGGACCGGGGTCCCGATCCTGCCCGTGGCAACGTGGGGTGGCCAGTACGTGTGGCGCAAGGGGGGCCGGAAGAGCTTCGCCTTCGGCCGTCCCATCTGGATGAAGGCGGGGGAGTCCGTGGATCCCCCGGCCATGGTCCAGGCCTCGGCGCAGGACCCGGAGCTCGTGCGACGGCACACGGACGAGCTCATGGGCCGTCTCGCCGTGCTGGTGGACGATCTCCGGTCCCGCTACCCCAAGCGATGGGCGTGAGGCTACGCTTGACCGCATGAACGAGGAGCGCAGGCCGGGGTTCACCACGCGGGCCATCCACATCCGGCCCCCTCCGATGGACCAAGCGGCCCCGAGCGTTCCGATCTTCCAGACCTCCACGTTCCGGTTCGACACGTCGGAGGATTACGCGGAGACCATCAGCTTTCGCCGACCCGGCTACACCTACACCAGGGGATACGGCAATCCCACACTGCTCGCGTTCGAACGGGTGGTCGCCGACCTGGAGGGAACCGAGTCGGGATTCTCGTTCGCATCGGGCATGGCGGCGGTTCACACCGTCGTCACGTCCCTCGCGCGGGCGGGCGACCGGATCGTCGCCAGCAACGAGCTCTACGGGGGCAGCTTCTCGCTGTTCACGAAGGTGCTCCCGCGCTACGGGATCGAGGTGACGTTCGTCAACCCTCACGATCCCGACGCGGTCGCGGCGGCGCTCCCCGATGCGGTGCTCTTCTACGTGGAGACGATCGCGAACCCCACCGTGACCGTGGCGGACCTCGAAGCTCTCGGCTCGGTGTGTCGGGCGAACGGGGTACCCGCGGCCGTGGACAACACGTTCGCCTCCCCGTACCTGTGCAACCCGGTGCGGTTCGGGTTCGACCACGTGCTTCACTCGGCCACCAAGTACATCGGCGGCCACCACGACCTCACGGGCGGCGTCGTCGCGACGACCGAGGACGGGATGCGGCAGCTTCGTGACATGGCCATCGAGACCGGGGGCACGATGGCGCCCTTCGAGGCCTGGCTCGCCCTTCGCGGCCTGATGACGCTGGAGCTTCGGATGGAGCGGCACTCTCGGAGCGCGCAGGCGCTCGCCGAGTTCCTCGAAGGGCGCGCCAAGGTGCGGCGGGTGCACTATCCGGGCCTGGCCTCGCATCCTCACCACGAGGTGGCACGGCGGCTCCTGCCCCGGGGCTTGGGGGGGATGCTGGCATTCGAGATCGAAGGCGGCGTCGAAGCCGGGATGCGGTTCTGCGACGCACTCGAACTCGCGTGGATCGCCACGAGCTTGGGAGGAACGCACACGCTCGTGGGGCACGCCGCGTCCACCACCCACCGACAGATGGATCCCGCCGCCCGCCGGGCGGCGGGTATCGCCGACGGTTTGGTCCGGGTGAGCGTGGGCCTGGAGGACCTGGAGGACCTGATCGAGGATTTCGATCGGGCCTTGGAGAAGGCATGAGGAGGCGGATCGCCATCCTGTTTGGAGGGCGATCCGCCGAGCACGAGGTCTCGGTGGTCTCGGCCCGGTCGGTGATGGACGCCCTCGATCCGGGGCGCTACGAGATCATCCCCATCGGGGTCACACGGGAGGGGCGGTGGCAGCTCGTGGCGGGCGGGCCGGCCGCCCTGGCGGCCGGCCCGCCCGGCCACCTGCCCCGCGTGACCGACGCATCGGGTCCGGAGGTGGCTCTGGACCAGGACCCTGGGTCTCAGACCCTGGTGGCCGAGGACGGGTCCCGGACCCCCATCGATGTGGTGTTCCCGGTGATCCACGGTCCGTACGGAGAGGACGGCTCGATCCAGGGGTTCCTGGAGGTGGCCGGCGTGCCCTACGTGGGTGCCGGCGTGCTGGCGTCGGCGGTGGGCATGGACAAGGCGATCCAGAAGATCCTGTTCCGGGCAGCCGGGATCCCCGTCGTCGAGCACGAGGTGGTGCAGGAACGTGAGTGGGAGGAGGACCCTGAGGCCGTCGAGGCGGGCGCCCAGCACCTTGGATACCCGCTGTTCGCCAAGCCGGCCTCGCTGGGCTCGTCCGTTGGCGTGACCAAGGTGCGCGGCCGGGCGGACCTTCGCGGCGCGCTGGAGCGCGCGTTCCGATACGGACGCAAGGCCCTGCTGGAGCGGGCCGTGGAGGGTGGACGGGAGCTCGAGGTCGCCGTGCTCGGGAACGACGACCCGGTGGCGTCTGTGGCCGGTGAGATCGTGCCCCGGCACGAGTTCTACAGCTACGAGGCGAAGTACCTGGACGAGAACGGAGCCGAGCTCGTGATCCCGGCGCAGGTCTCGCCGGAGATCATGGAGGAGACACAACGGCTGGCGGTGGCGGCCTTCGCGGCGGTGGACGGCGCCGGGATGGCCCGGGTGGACTTCTTCCTCCGGCCGAGCGGAGATGTGTTGATCAATGAGATCAACACCATCCCGGGATTCACCCAGATCTCGATGTATCCCAAGCTGTGGGAGGCCTCGGGGCTGTCCTATCCCGAGCTCATCGACCGCCTCCTCGAGCTGGCGGTGGAGCGCCACGAGCGGGAGAGGAAGAAGGGGACCGGCCTCGATCCCTGATGGGCCGCCGGTCCTCGGGATGGGCCTAGAGGTGGATGACGGGGCAGGTCAGCGTGCGCGTGATTCCCTCGACCGACTGGATCTTGGCCACCACGAGCTTGCCCAGCTCGTCGACGTTCTTGGCCTCGGCGCGGACGATCACGTCGTAGGGCCCCGTCACGTCCTCGGCCTCGGCGACGCCCCCGATGTCCCGGACTTCCTTGGCCACCTGGGCCGCCTTGCCCACCTCGGTCTGGATCAGGATGTAGGCCTGGACCACGACTGACCTCCCTGGCTCGCGCGAACCCCCAGCGTATCGACCGGCCCGAGGGCGCGGCAACGCCCGTGTCCTCGGGCGTTGCCGCGGCGGGATAATCGGGGTATGGCCAGGGCCAAGAAGAAGAAGCGGTCGAAGGGGACCGGGTTCCTCGAGACCTATCGGTCCATCCGAAAGCCCATGCCGCCCGCTCAGAAGGTGATGAAGGATCGCAGGCGAAAGGACGAGGAGGACCGGGCCCGCAGGGAGGTCGAGGAGGGGGAGGGGCCACGCTTCCCTGGGAGCGCGTGATCTTCGAGGATCGGGTGGACGCCGGAGAGCGGCTGGCCAAGGCGCTGCTCGACTACGCCGGACGCGACGTGGTCGTCCTGGCCATCCCAAGGGGCGGAGTGATCGTCGGGGAGGTGGTCGCGCGGCACCTTGGCGCACCCCTCGACGTGGTCGTGCCGCGCAAGATCGGCGCGCCGGGCAACCCGGAGCTGGGGCTCGGTGCCGTCGCACCCGGGGTGCGCGTCCTGGACGAGCGGATGATTCAGATGCTCGGCGTGTCCCCCCGGTACGTGGAGCAGGAGATCGCCGCCCAGGAGCAGGAGATCGAACGCCGAATGGCCGCGTACCGGGCTGGCAGGGCGCCCGCGGACGTGGCCGGGAAGACGGCCATCGTCGTCGACGACGGGGTGGCGACGGGGGGGACCGCCGTGGCCGCCGTCCGGTGGGCGAAGGCTCAGGGGGCGAGCAGGGTGCTGCTCGCCGTGCCCGTTGCTCCCGGCGCCGCACTCGGCCGGCTCCGCGAGGAGGCCGACGAGGTGGTGTTCCTGGCCGCGCCCGAGCCGTTCTTCGCGGTGGGGGAGTGGTATCGGCGGTTCGACCAGGTCTCCGACGAGGAGGTCGTCGCAGCGCTGGCCAAGGCGGCGTCGCCCCCCGGATGAACGTCGTCGAGCTCGTAGTGGCAGGCGCGCTCGCTCTGGGAGGCCTCCGATCGCTGTGGACATGGTCGCGTCGTCGGTTCGAGGGCGCGCACGTCGCCGATCACGTGCTTTACGCGCTGTACGTCACCGGCCGCGTGGGGCTGTGGTTTGCATTCGCCGGGCTCTTCCTGATCTATTCGCTCACGAGCGTCGACGGGAAGCCCACGAGCGACTTGGCCCGGTTCCGGTGGTACTTCATGGTCCCGATCGGACTGGCCGTCGTCCAGCTCCTCGCGGGGTTCGCTCTGGGTCGCCGCGCTCCGGACTGAGCTCGTCGCGATGCTGTGGCGAAGGTGCGGCGTTCACGCGACAGCCCTCGAACCAGGATGCCGTGGGATGCTATGAGGTAGTCATGGCCCGCCTGCTGAGGTCCCGCTCGACGTTGGCCGCGGCCGTCCCGGCCGTTGCCATCGTGCTGGCAGTGGGGTGGCTGTCGGTCGGCCGGGCGGCCCCGTTGCCCGACCTGCCGTCGGTGTCGCCGCCCACGCTGATCGCATCGACACTCGAGGCGGTGGCGAACCGGACGCCGGTCTCCGGAACGGTCAAGACCCATGTGGACCTGGGGATCCCCCAGCTCCCATCGAGCCTGAGCGATCCGGCCGGCCCGGCTGCCATCCTGCTGGCCGACCAGACGTTCAAAGTGTGGTACGGACCCGACGGGATTCGCGTCGCCCAGATCCTGCCGTTCGCCGAACGGGACCTCGTGTCCGACCGGAGCGACGTCTGGTTCTGGGACGCGCAGCGGTTCATGGCATGGCATTACGCGGTCGACGAGACTGCGCCACGGCAGGCCCCGCCATCGCTCGGCGACCTGACCCGGTTGGTCTCGGATGTCTTGCGCGACGACCGGTCGTACGTCGTGGCCTCCGTGGCGCAGGCGCGTGTTGTCGCGGGCCGGGACGCATACGTGCTTCGCCTCACACCGGCCACCGCCGACACCTTGCTCGGGAGGATCGACGTCGCGATCGACGCCGAGACGCGGATGCCCCTGTCACTCCAGGTGTTCGCCCGGGGGAGCTCGGCGGCGGTGGTGGAGGTGAGGTACACGTCGGTCGCGTTCGAACCGGTGGATGCCTCCATGTTCACGTTCACCCCGCCCCAGGACGCAGTGGTGAAGCAGGTGAGCGACGAGAGCTCGGGGGCTCCCGGCTCCTCGGGCCAGCCGCCGGTCCAGGGTATGCGTGTCCTCGGCCGGGGATTCGGGATGATCGTCGCGGTCCGCGTGTCGGACGTGCCGGCCGACCTCCGGCGCCTGTTCCCCTATGCCGGGCCGCTCGGCTCGGCCGACCTGGTGAACCGGGGCGATCATTCCTGGCTCGTGGTCGGCCTGGTGAAGGCCGAGGCGCTCGCGGAGGTGGAGCCGAAGCTGCCGTGACCGCGTTGGTCACGCGCGGGCTGACGAAGCGCTACGACGGGGTGAACGTCGTCGACGGCCTGGATCTTGCCGTGAACCGCGGCGAGCTCTACGGGTTCCTCGGGCCGAACGGCGCGGGGAAGACCACGACGATCCGCATGACCCTGGGGCTGATCTTCCCATCCGGCGGCGAGGTGGAGCTGTTGGGCACGCCCATGTCCCGCCGGGGTCGAGACGACGCGCTTCGCCGAACGGGCGCCTTGATCGAGGAGCCCGCGTTCTATCGGTTCCTTTCGGGGCGGCGGAACCTGGAAGCCTTCGCCAGGGCCGGTGGGGACGGGGAGGAGGTTCGGCGGCGCCTGTCCCACATCGAGGAGGTCCTGGAGCAGGTCGGCCTGTCGACGGCGGGGGACAAGCGGGTGAAGGCGTACAGCCAGGGCATGCGGCAGCGCCTGGGGATCGGCCTCGCGCTCCTGGGCCGGCCGGATCTGCTGGTGCTCGACGAGCCGACGAACGGGCTGGACCCCGCCGGCATGCGCGAGGTTCGGTTGCTCCTTCGGCGCCTGGCCGATGGCGGCACCACCGTGTTCGTGTCGAGCCATCTGCTCGCGGAGGTCGAGGCCATGTGCGACCGCGTCGGCGTCCTGTCGCGGGGCCGCCTGGTGGCCGAGGGTCCGCCGAGGAACCTCCGAGGGGTCGCCGACCATCTGCGGATCGAGGTCGGCGATCCCGAACGCGCGGTGGCGATCCTTCGAGACCTGGCCGGTGTGGCCGGCATCGATGGCGAGGGCGGCGTCCTCCGGATCCACCTCGACGGCGCGACACCCGCCCAGGTGAACGAAGCACTGGTCTCAGGCGGGGTGGCCGTGGGGGCCCTGGTGCCGGAACGGGACACGCTGGAGGACGTCTTCATGTCGCTCGTGGAGGGCTCCGGTGTTCAGGGTTGAGCTGATGAAATCGTGGCGCCGGTGGCGAACCTACCTGCTCGCCGCTGCCCTCGGCGGCATCCCGGTACTGATCGTCCTCGCCGTGAAGCTGTCGCCGCCCACGTCTGCGGCCTCCGAGGACGCGCCGCCCTTCCTGTTCCAGATCCTGCGTAACGGGTTGTTCGCCCCGCTCACCGGCCTGGCGGTCATCCAGCCTCTCTTCCTGCCACTCGCCGCGGGGCTCCTCGCCGGGGACGGCGTCGCCGGCGAAGCTCAAGGGGGGACGCTCCGTTACCTCCTGGTCCGGCCGGTTGCTCGTCCGCGGCTGGTCCTGGGCAAGTACGGCGCGGCCATGGCGCTCCTCGGCCTTCTCCTTCTGTGGGTCGTGGGATGCGGCGCGTTCTGGGGCGGCGTGGTGTTCGGATTCAAACCGCTGCCCACGCTTTCGGGGACAACGCTCTCGGTGTCCCAGGCTTCCCTGCGGATCCTCGCGTCGGCCGGTTACATCCTCCTCGGGGTGTCCGGGATCGCGGCGATCGGCGTGTGCATCTCGACGCTCACGGACTCGGGGCCGGGGGCCATCGTGGCTACGGTCATCCTCGGCATCGCCAGCGAGGTCGCCGACCAGATCCCGAGCCTTCGGGTCATCCACCCGTTCCTGCCGACCCACGGGTGGCTGTCCTTCACCGACCTGTTCCGGTTCCCCGTCGAGTGGAGCGGCATGCGCGGAGGAGTCCTCGTCTCGGCCGTCTATACAGCGGTGTTCCTGACGGTCGCCCTCGTGTCGTTCTCGCGCCGCGACGTCGTCGCGTGAGCGGGCTCACCCGACGGCGGCGACGATCTCCCTCGAGAGATCGGGGAAGCCCATGAGGTGGGCCCGCCGCTCGGCCTTGAACCGGGTGACCGTGTCGGCGTACTCGGCCTGTCGTCCCTGCCGCTCGTACAACCGACGGGGCTGGAGCAGCTCGGGGTCCTCGATCCCGGGGACCCCCTCGGCCACGAGGTAGCCGAAGTCAGGGTCCTCGGTCCAGGAGATCGTGCCCTCGGCGATGGCCTTCACCACCGCCGATGAGTGCGGGATCTTCACCTTCTTCGATCGTTCGTCGTCCTCTCTGCCCCCCACTCGGCCCGTGTTCAGGAGGAACACCTCGATGGGATGGGACGCCAGGAGCTCGAGGATGCGGTTGCCCTGGAGCCCGTGGGGCAGGGGGAAGAACGGATTGGTCCCCGGGACCCGGAGGAACTTGCCCTCCTCGGCCTTGCCTCCCGCCGAGGTGCCGGTGGTCTCGCCGAGCATGAAGTACGCCGCGGCCTGCTCCTCCGACAGCTTGGTCACGGCCGGGATGATGTTCTCGTTCCAGTTCAGGATCAGCAGGCGATCGACCGTTCCTACCGTGCGAGCGTCTCGGAAGCTCCCCAGGTCATCCATGCCGAACACAGCCCGACCGTTCTTCGTGTACGAGGTCTCGAAGAAGTTCACCGAGCGCGCTTCATCCTGGTACACGTTCTCCAGGTAGGCGGTCGGCCGGATGACGGCGCGGAAGATGTTCGGCTCGAAGTCGGGGTCGAGACTGAACGTCTTGGCGAAGCACCCGTTCTCGGTGCCGTACACCTTTCCGCCTGGCATGAGGGCCACGAAGTCGTCCTGGACGGGCAACGAGTCGTTCTGGGTGGTGAACGTGGTGGTGGTCTTGCCCGTCCCCGACAGCCCGATGATGAGGAACACCTTCTCGCCGCCGTCCGTGGGGATGACCTTGCACCCGGCGTGGAGGCCCAAGCCGGCCCGGTCGTAGACGATCGTGTTCCACATCCGAAGGCCGCCCTTCTTCGACTCGCCGAAGTAGTCGGAGTTCAGGACCCGGGTCACGCCGTTCGCCAGATCCACGGCGATGACGCGGTCGTCCGGGTAGCCCGGTGCGGTCAGGTTCGGCGTGTAGATGACCTCGACGTCGGGCTCGCCGCCGTCGCCGGGGAAGTACAGCTTCTGCTGCATGCCGGCGATGTTGGCGTTGGCCTTCTCGATCGTGAGGCGGGCCGGCGTCCGGAAGCTCTCGTCGTTGCCGATGGCGCCGTCGATCACCACGACGTCCTGTTTGGCCAGATACGCATCCTGCATCGAGGCGATGCGTCCGTACTCCTCGCGGGTCATGGTCTTGCCGCTCGCCGACGTCGGATCATCCGTGACCACGAACGTGCTGCCTGCCGAGCGAGAGGTCACCCGGGTCTGCACGTTCACGTTGCCGAACTCCGTGATCCGGCACTGCGGCATCTCTTCGGTGAAGCTCCGCAGCTCCTGGGGTGAGAGGTTCTGGTGCACGGTTCGCGCCTCGACCAGCAATGGGTACTCCTTCGACCACTCGACGGTCGGCGGCCCGGGACGGGCCGCGTGCCTGATGAGAGGCTAGATTCTACCCAGGACCTTGCCCACCTCGTCGCCGTGGGCGGGGGATGCGGAGGCCGGAACCGATGCCATGGAGCTGACCGAGGACGAGCTGGTCGAGGCCATCCGCAAGGTGCTCTCCGGGGAGTTCCCCGGGGTCCAGGTTGGGATCGGTGACGACGCCGCGGTCGTGGATTCCGGGACCGGGGCCACGGTCCTCACGTCGGACATGTTGATCGAGGGAGTGCACTTCGACCGCTCGTCGATCTCGGCCAGGGATCTCGGGGCCAAGTCGATCGTGGTGAACGTGTCCGACATCGCGGCCATGGGCGCCAGTCCCCGGTACGCGATGGTGTCGCTCGGGATCCCCGCCGACATCGACGCCGCGTGGGTCATGGAGCTCTTCGGAGGGATGCGGGCCGCGTGCGACGAGTACGCGCTGGCGCTTGTGGGCGGCGACACCAACCGGGCCGACGCGATCGTCATCGCCGTCGCGGTGGTTGGCCAGGTCGTGTCGGGGCACGCCGTCACGCGCTCGGGGGCTCGGCCCGGCGACATCGTGGTGGTCACCGGGTCGCTCGGTGCGGCGGCGGGCGGGTTCCTGCTCTCCCGGATCCACCCCTCGAAGCTGCTGCAGGCACTGGCCGAGCCATGGGGCCGGGAGCTGGTGGATGCCCAGGCCCGGCCGGTGGCCCGGGTGGGTGAGGGGCAGACGCTGGCCCGGGCCGGGGCGACGGCCATGATGGACCTGTCGGACGGGCTGGCCAAGGACCTGTCCCGCTTGTGCGCCGCGAGCGGGGTGGGGACCCGGCTGGAGCTGCCTCGCGTGCCGGTGGCCCAGGCGCTCCGGTTCGCCGCGGGGTTCCTGGACGTCGATCCCCAGGAGCTCGCGCTGGCGGGCGGAGAGGATTACGAGCTGCTCGCCACCATCGACCTCACGAACCTGTCGCGGGCACGGGGCGACCTGCACGAGCGGTTCGGAGTGACGCTCACCGATGTCGGCGTCATCATCGATAAGGGGCTCGTCGCGGTGGACGCCGAAGGTCGGGAGTCACCCCTCGAGCCCAAAGGATGGGATCACTTTGCCACGCGATGACGACGAACCGCCCAGAGCACTCACGATCGCAGGGTCGGACTCCGGCGGCGGGGCTGGGATCCAGGCCGACCTGAAGACGTTCGCCGCCCTCGGCGTGTACGGGATGTCCGCCGTCACCGCGGTCACCGTGCAGAACACGAAGGGGGTGAGCGGCTACGAGGAGCTGTCGCCCCAGACGGTGGCAGACCAGATCCGGGCAGTGGTGACCGACATCGGCGTCGACGCCGCGAAGACCGGGATGCTTGCGTCGGCCGCCATCGTGGAGGCCGTTGCCGACGCCGTGGCCGATACGCGGGTGCCGAACCTGGTGGTCGACCCGGTGTTCATGTCCAAACACGGACATCCGCTGCTCGCCGACGATGCGGTGGAGGCCCTGCGGGAGCGCATCCTGCCCCTGGCCGTCCTGGTCACGCCGAACCTTCCGGAGGCGAGCGGCCTCGCGGGCTTCCGGGTGGACTCCGCGGCGTCGATGAGGGAGGCGGCTGAGGCCATCCGGTCGTTCGGCCCTCGAGGAGTCCTCGTGAAGGGAGGGCACCTCTCCGGCGAGCGGTCGGACGACCTGTACTTCGACGGGACCCGACTGCTCTGGGTGGAAGCGGAGCGCATCGACACGCCGAACACGCACGGCACCGGGTGCGTCCTGTCGTCGGCGATCGCGGCCTATCTCGCTCTGGGGGACGACCTGCTCGCCGCGGTGCGAAAGGGGAAGGCCTTCGTCACCGAAGCCATCCGCCACAGCTTGGCCATCGGCCAGGGCATCGGGCCCGTCGATCCGATGTGGGGGATCCGTCCACCGGAGCGGGCGGAAGCCGCCGGGACCTAGCCGGCCCGCTGGACCTTGCCGGCCTTCAGGCAGCTGGTGCAGGCGTAGATCCGCTTCGGGGACCCGTTCACCAGGGCCCGGACCCGCTGGACGTTCGGATCGAACCTACGGTTGGTCCGGTGGTGGGAATGGGAGACCCGCTTGCCGAAGAACGGCTTCTTCCCACAGATATCGCAGACGGCTGCCATGGCGCGTGGAAGGGTAGCAGACGGCCTCCGATTCCCCGTCGCCTTGCGGTCAGGCCGTCCGGGGAGCAGAGTTGTCGAAGAACACATCGTGAGGGGGCATCATGCAATCATCTGAGCGTCCCATCGTCCTTCACGTCTTCTCCCCCACCATCGAGCCAGGGAGGTCCATTCGACAGGTCGTGGAGTCGGTGGGGGCGAATGGTGATCAGGTCAAGTTCGTGGCGCACTTCATCGGCTCGTTCCTCGTGTATACGCGAGTGGAGACCCCGAGCCTGGAGGATGCCCAGGCGTTCATCGCTGGTCCTCTCTGGGATGCGGGTGTTCGTTCCCAGACGTCCACCGAGATCAAGGTCTCGAACATCAGGGGGCCCAAGAGGGCAAGCCCGCCCTACTGCGCACTCGTTCGGGTTCGCGCTGCCGGAAGTCCGTTCGAGCTCCTGGACGCCCTGGACGAACGGTTCGGACCCAAGTTCGACCAGGACGAATATTGGTATGGCGCGGCCGTCGTCTCGGGCCGGGGGTTCGATGTCCTGGTGGACTTGGGGAGGCCGAGCTTCGAGGAGTTGTGGAAGGCGATCGTCGAGGACCTCCTGACGGTGGGGGGGATCGCGGATACGGACTCGTCGTTCGCCTACCTGCCCGGCAACGCGATCCGCGGCGGGGAGGATGGCGGATAGACGTGCCGCGGGGTCGAGGGCGCCCGTCGCCGAGCGAGGCGAGCGCAAGCTCGTATCGATCCTCTTCGCGGACCTCGCCGGCTATACGGCGCTCGCCGCTTCCATGGATCCCGAGGAGGTCTATCGCTTCCTCCGCCCCGAGATGCACACGCTCAAACGCATCGCGGAGACCTTCGGCGGCACGGTGCCTCAGATCATGGGGGACGGGTTCATGGCCGTCTTCGGCGTCCCGGTCGTCCACGAGGACGACGCCGAACGCGCAGTCCGCGCCGCGCTGGCCGTACGGGATCACGTCCGCGAACTGAACGCGGGGAGCGAAGGCCTCCCGTTCCCCGAAGTCCATGCGGGCGTGAACTCAGGGGAAGTCATGGTCGCCCCGTCGGATGAGCTGGCAGGGTTCACCGTGATCGGCGACACGGTCAACACCGCGTCGAGGCTCGCGGACCTGGCACCCGGCGGGCGGGTGTTGGTCGACGAGCGGACGTGGGGCCGGACCTCAGGCGTCGTCCGATACGGAGCTCAATACATTCGGCAGGCCAAGGGCAAGCCCGACCTCGCGACGTATGAGGCGCTCGGCGTCCGGCCGGCCCGCCATGCCACGCGACAGGGCCGGACGGAAGCGAGAGCGTTCGTCGATCGAGAGAACGTGATGCGCCGTCTTCAAGAGGAGGCGGTCGCGACCGAGCGCGAAGCCAGATCCCGCGTCCTCGTCGTCAGGGGCGAGCCCGGACTGGGCAAATCGCGGGTCGCGGCGGAGTTCCGGAAACATCTGCGGCGTGGTTCCGTCCTGGTCGGCCGGTGCGTGCCGTTCGGCCCACAGCTCCCCCTGCACGCGCTGGCCGAGGCGATCGGCGGGGCCGCAGACGTCTCCCCGGGAGCGCCGCTCAAGGCGATCGAGGCCGGAGCCACGCGTCTCGCCGAGCGCATCACGGGCGTCGACCGCAGGACCCTGGTCAGGGAGATGAGCCTGTTGCTGGCCGGGCGGGTCGCGCCCGGGCAACCCCCCGGGTCGGTGTATGACGCGCTTCGGGCCGTCCGTGCAGTCGTGGAGGGGCTGGCCAGGGTGAAGCAGCCGATGATCGTCGTACTGGACGACCTGCAGTGGACGGACCCGGACCTGGTGAAGGCCCTTGAGGACGTGAACCACCAACCTTGGGACTGCCCCGTGCTGTTCCTCGGTCTCTCCAGGCCCGACAAGGTGATCTCGAAACTGCCCCGGCTCGAGCTCGGGTCACTGCCGGACGACGCGATGCTGGAGCTCGCCAACAGCGTCCTGGGCAAGGTGGCCTCCCTTGAAGTGGTCCGGGCCCCGCTCGGATGGGCCGGAGGCAACCCATTGTTCCTCGAGGAGAGCCTGGGGATGCTGGTCGAGACGGGCGCGCTGGAGGCCGGAGCCGCCGGCTGGCGGGTGGCCCAGCCGAACCTCCTGCAGGTCGTCCCCTCGACGATCCGGTCGCTGATCGCCGCTCGGCTGGATGGGCTTCCACCGGACGAGAAGCAGGTGCTCCAGGACGCGTCGGTCGCCGGAGATGCGACGTGGGACGGGCTCGAGGTGCACCTGTCCGAGGTCCCCGATCCTCACCGGGCCCTGCTGTCGCTGGAGGGGCGCGACCTGCTGCGGCGTCGCGCCACGAGCGCCGTCCCGGGGACGATCGAATACGGGTTCAAGCATCCGCTGATCCGCGAGGTGGCGTACGAGTCGTTGCCGCGATTGGAGCGTGCCCGCCGTCATCTGCAGATTGCGGAATGGTTGCGGGGACGTGCCCCATCGACGTCCGACGAGCCCGTCACCGCGCTTGCCCATCACTACGAGCGAGCATGGGAGCTCGGGCGCTCGACGACGGGCCGGCGGCCGCCGATTGGTACCGCTCGGCTCGCGGTTCGGTATCTCAGCCGGTCGGCAGCGCAGACCTTCGCCTACCAGGCCCGGTCCGCCGAGGCTCTGTATGAGCGGGCCCTTCGCATCGTCCACGAAGATGAGGAAGGGATCGACCCTGCGACCATCGCCAAGCTCCTCACCGGCCGGGCGGAGAGCTTGATCGAGATGGGGCGGCACCGCGAGGCCATCGCCTACGCCACCCAAGCCAGGGCCATCGGCGATGGGTTGGGCGACCGGCGTTTGGGGGCCCGGGCGCTGCTCGCGCTGGGACGAGCCGAGAGCGACGCGGGCCGCATGCGTCGAGCTCGCGTGCTCCTGGAGGAGGCACGAGGGGAGTTCGGGATCCTGGGTGATGTGCGGGGGCAGGGGTGGGCACTCCACCGCCTCTCCGAGACGTGGAGCCGGGACGATTACTCGCGCGAGTTGCTGGAGCTCCGTAAGGCCTACCGCCTCTTCGCGCGCTCGAGGGATCGGTGGGGCCGCTCGGTCGCCGCCCAGGACCTCGCGTACCTGCTCACAACGCAAGGAGGCCCCGAGTTCCATCGGTGGTTCAAGGAGGCGAGCCGCCTCGCGGAGGACGATCGCGACCTTCGATCACGGGCCGCGGTGGCCAGGACACGTGGTTACTTCGCGTACTTCTGCGGCGAGTTCGGGGAGGCCATCCGGATCATGCGCGAAGCGAGGCCTCGGGCGGCTCAGGCAGGTGATCGCTATGCGGAGGCCGACACCGTCCTCATCGGTGCCATGGCCGCGGCCGCTGTTGGTCCTCCCGACGAGGCTGAGCGCCTGAGCCTGGAGGCCCTCGAACTCGCCCGTGAGCTGCGTTCGCCGAGGGTACGAGCCACCGGGCTGCTGGCGGGAGCCAGGGCGGCGCTCAGATCCGGTTCGCCGTCGCGGGCTCAGAGCCGGCTCCGGGCGGCCCGGCTGATCATCGAACAGAAGAAGATCCGCGTGATGCGGTGCGAAGCCCTTCTTTTCGACGCATGGGTGGCGCTTGACCGGGGGGCCTGGGACAAGGTGTCGAACCTCAGCGTTCGCCTGAGCGCGGCGATACGCGCGAGCGATTGGCTCATCTTTGAGCCGCTCGTCCCCCTCCTACGGGGACGAGCCTCCCTCGGCGCCGGCCGGCCAGATGAGGCGCAGGGCCACCTGGCCCGAGCCGCCTCGCTCGCTCGGTCCCTGGGGTCGGGCGGCTTCCTGGGCTTGGCCGTGGCGTTGGAAAGACAGTCCGGGTTGCTCGTGGGGGTGGACATCGAAGTTCGACCGGACATCACGGTCGATGAAACGGAGGTCGTGGCGGTTGGGCTGGGGACGACGAGGGCGCGGCGAAGGCATTCGAGCAAGCGGTTGAAACGTGGAGCACCATGGGTCGGACCGCCTGGCTGGCACGGTCACTCGCACTCCAAGCTGTGGCCGCCAACCGGCGTGGAGATCGGCGGAGGGCCGGAAGACTGTATCGCAGGGCCGAGGCCGTCCTCGACGAGCTGAAGACGCCGGCGAGAAATCGGATGCCGATCCTTTCGCCCGTCCACGATTGATGCTCAGCCCGCGGGAAGGATCTTGTTCAATCCCGTCTGGAGGGCAGCGGGCGTGAGCGGTCCTTGCCAGCTCATCGCGATGCGGCCTTCGGCGTCGTAGAAGACCGTGTCGGGCTGCCCAACGAACCCCAGGCCGTTGCGGATCTCGGCCGTGGGGTCGAAGACGCTCGGATAGGACCATCCGAACTCGGCCATGAAGCCCCTGGCCGAGGACCGCGTGTCCAGGATGTCGACGCCCAGGAACTGGACGCGGGAGCCATAGGAGCGGGATGCGGACGCCAGATCCGGGGCCTCCCCCCGGCACGGCCCGCACCACGCCGCCCAGATGTTCACCACCACGGGGGTTCCCTTCAACTGGCCGAGGAGCTGCTGGAAGGTTGCGAAGTCGAATCCGGGAAGGGCCGACGCGTCCGTCGGAAGGAGCCGGGCCTGCGCCGCGTTCAGCGCAGGAACCGGCGTCCGGTCGTCCCTGCCGACATCCGAGGCGCCGCCCGTGCATGCCGCGGCCGCGATCGCGATGAGGGCGGACGCGACGGCCATTCGGCGGAGCGGCATGAGGTGCATGGTAGAACCACGGTGTGAGTTCCGTGCCCCTTATCGAACCGGCCGGCTCCCCGTGACGCTCACGCTGTCGTCGCCGATCACGGCCATCGACCGCACGCTGGCGGCGCGTCGGGCCGGGTTCCGAGACAAAGGCCCACCGGCCGCCGACGTCCTGGCCGAGGCCCTGGACATCCGCACGGTGCGGGACCTGCTCCATCATTACCCGCGGCGCTACATCGACCGCTCGCAGGTGGCCTCGATCCGGGAGCTCCGGGTGGGGCAGGAGGGGACGGTCATCGCCCGGGTAAAGCGGACCACGAAGCGCCAGACCCGCCGGCGCCAGAGCATGGTGACGGTCACCCTGTATGACGGCTCGGGATCGCTCGACATCACCTTCTTCAATCAGCCGTGGGCGGCGACGCTGTACAAGGAAGGGCAGGAGCTCGCCGTGTCCGGCACCGCTGCCATGTATCGGGGCAAGTTGCAGATGGCGAATTTCGAGGTGGAGATCCTGCGCGGGGCCGAGGCGGACATGGTGCACACCGGCCGGATCACACCGGTCCACCGGGCCACGGAGGGCGTGACCACCCGGACCATCCGCGAGCTCGTGTTCCGAGCGCTCGAACGCCTTCCGCGGATCCCCGACCCGCTCCCCGAAGACATCGTGGCGGCCGAGTCCCTCGCATCGTTCGACCCGGCCATCCGGGCCATCCACTTCCCCGAATCACAAGAGGATCTGGCGACTGCCCGCGAGCGGCTGAAGTTCGATGAGCTGTTCACGCTGGAGCTCGGCGTGGCGTTCCGCAAGCATCGGGTCGAGGCGAACCAGCGAGGGGTCGCGCATGAGACGAGCGGTCCGTTGGTTGAGCGGCTACTCGCAAGCCTGCCGTTCGAGCCCACCCGCGCGCAGCACCGGGCCATGCACCAGGTGGGGGACGCCATGGCCCACCCCCGACCCATGAACGCGCTGCTGCAGGGCGACGTGGGCTCGGGCAAGACCCTCGTGGCGCTCTACGCGGCCCTGGTCGCGATCCAGTCGGGCCACCAGGCGGCGATCATGGCCCCAACCGAAGTCCTCGCCGGACAGCATTTCCGGTCGATGGCCGAACTGCTGGGGCCGTTCGGCGCCGTCTCCTACCTCGAGCTGACGGACGGACCTGCCGGCAGCCAGGCGTCGCTACTCGAGCCCCAGACATCGACCGCCGGGCCATCCGTCACCTACGCGCTGTTGTCGGCGTCGGTGACCGGCAAGGACCGGACCAGGATCCTGGAGGGCATCGCCCGGGCGGACGTGGACCTCGTCGTCGGCACCCACGCGCTGGTCCAGGAGGGCGTCTCGTTCCTGGACCTGTCCCTCGCCGTGATCGACGAGCAGCACCGGTTCGGCGTCCACCAGCGAATGGCCCTGAAGGGCAAGGGCGGGTCGCCGGACGTACTGATCATGACTGCCACCCCCATCCCGCGAACGCTCGCGCTCACGTACTACGGGGACCTCGACGTGGTCGTCCTGGACGAGATGCCCTCTGGTCGACAGCCGGTCGAGACCCGGGTCGCCAGGACCGCCGCCGAGCGCACGGCGGCAGACGACCTGGTGCGCCGGGAGGTTCAGGCAGGCCGGCAGGCCTTCGTGGTCTGCGCGGCGATCGACGAGGCCAACCGGGCCGAGGTCCGGGCCGCCGAGAAGGAGGCCGAGCGGCTGGCCACCCAGGTGTTCCCGGACCTCTCCGTGGAAGTCCTGCACGGGCGGCTCCGGCCGGCGGAGAAGGAGCGGGTGATGGAGGAGTTCCGTGCGGGCAAGCACCACCTGCTGATCTCCACGACCGTGATCGAGGTCGGCGTGGACGTCCCCAACGCAACGGTGATGCTGGTGGAGAACGCCGAGCGGTTCGGCCTGGCGCAGCTCCACCAGCTCCGGGGGAGGATCGGGCGCGGCGAGTACCGGTCGACCTGCGTCCTCTTCGACGAGAGCACCCCGGAGAACGAGGAGGCCAGGGCTCGACTGGCGGCCATGGTTCGGACCACGGACGGGTTCGAGCTGGCCGACGAGGATCTGCGGCTCCGGGGCGAGGGCACGCTGTTCGACGTCCGCCAGTCGGGGCTCCCGGACCTGAGGCTCGCCCGTCTTGCCGACGACCTCGAGCTGGTGAAGCGGGCACGGGCCCGCGCGTTCGCTGCGATCCAGGAGGATCCCGACCTTCAGCGGCGCCCGGGCCTCCTCGACGAGCTTCGGAGCCGGTTCGAGCGCTCGATCGACTGGCTGTTCCACTCCTAGTGGGCTGCCGACGCCGCTACAGTCGCTTCCATGCGGATCATCGCCGGAACGGCGAAGGGCGCCCGGCTTGCTCCGGTGCCCCGGGGAGTCCGCCCGGTTTCCGACATGGCCAGGGAGGGCCTGTTCTCGAGCATCGCCTCCCACGTCCCCGGTGCCGCAGTGCTGGACCTGTACGCGGGGACGGGAGCACTGGGCATCGAGGCGCTCTCCCGGGGGGCGGAGGCGGTGACGTTCGTGGAGCGGAGCTCCCCGGCCCGGGCTACCCTCCTGCAGAACCTGAGCCGGACCCGCTTGGCCGAGCGGGCGAGGATCGTCCCCTCGCCGGTGGGGGCATTTCTCACCGGAGATGATAGATCGCGGGGACCGTTCGACCTCGTTCTGGTTGATCCACCCTACGAGGCCCCTGGGACCGAGGTGGACGCCGTGCTCGCCGAGCTCGGATCGGGGTGGCTACCCGAGCACGGATGGACGGTCGTCCTGACTCGCTCGGCCCGGAGTTCCATGCCTGTCATTCCGGTACACTGGCACGTCGCGAGGCGCCTGGAGTACGGCGACACCCTCGTCCTGGTCTACCGGGAGGTCTGAGTTGGGCCTGACCGCCCTGTGTCCGGGGACGTTCGACCCCGTGACCAACGGTCATCTGGACATCATCGAACGGGCGGGGCAGCACTTCGACACGGTGGTGGTCGCCGTGTTGGAGAACCCCGCAAAGCAACCATTGTTCAGCGTGGAGGAGCGGGTCTCGATGCTCAAGGAGGCAACGGGCGATCTGGGGAACGTGGAGGTCGATCCGTTCTCCGGATTGCTCGTGGAATACGCAAGGGTCCGGGGCTCGAGCGTGATCGTGAAGGGCCTGCGGGCGGTGACGGACTTCGAGTACGAGATCCAGATGGCCCAGATGAACCGGAGCCTGTCGGGCGTGGAGACGCTGTTCATGACGACTGCGCCCAACTGGTCGTTCCTGTCCTCCTCCCTGGTCAAAGAGGTCGCCAGGTACGGAGGCGATGTCTCCGGGCTGGTGCCCGCGGCGGTGGCCGAGCGGCTCACAGAGAAGCTCGGGAGGCCCACGTAGTGGACCTTGCGGCCCGGCTGCAACAGATGGAGGACATGATCAGGGAGGCGAAGTCCATGCCCCTCTCCTCGTCCGCCCTGCTCAACCGGGAGGAGATCCTGGAGCTGGTGACGCAGATGCGGGAGGCCTTGCCCGAGGAGATCAAGCAGGCCCGGTGGGTGGTGAAGGACCGGGAGGAGCTCCTGACCAAGGCCCGCCGGGACTCGCAACAGATCGTGGAGGAGGCGGAGCAGGAGCAGCTCCGGATGGCCACCCGGGAGGAGGTCGTGAAGCGCGCGGAGGCCGAGGCCGACCGGATCCTGGCCGAGGCCCGCGAGGAGGCTCGGCGAATGCGTCTGGAGGCGGAGGACTACGTGGACGCCAAGCTGGCCCAGTTCGAGATCGCGCTGCAGCGGAGTGGTGAGGAGCTGGCGGCCACCAAGGCTGCCCTGGGCCGCACGCTCGAGCAAGTGGAAGGGGGGCGGGAGCGCCTGCGGGGAGCCGCGCCGGCCCAGCAGGAATTCGGCCCCGAGGAGCTGGAGGAAGAGGAGTGATGGCGATGCGCGCGATCGACGTCCGCGACCTGGTCGGCAGCCCAGGCTCGTCCAAGACGGTGCGCGTGGACGAGGCCGTCGAGGGATTGCACATGGAGCTGGCCGAGGTCCCAGGGGACCAGCGGCTCTCCGGCGACCTCACACTGGAGAGCGTGGTCGAGGGGGTGTACGCGACCGGGACCATCCGGGGCACGATGGCCTTGCGGTGCGCCCGGTGCCTGAAGGAGTTCACACAGCCCTTCGATGTCGAGATGCACGAGCTGTTCCCCATCCGACCGGGTCCGGAGGACGACTACGAGCTCGGAGAGGACCTGACGCTCGACCCCGAGCAGATGGTCCGGGACTCCGTGGTCCTGTCGATGCCCTTCTCCCCGCTGTGCACGCCCGAGTGTCTGGGGCTGTGCCCGCGATGCGGTGGCGACCGCAACCTCGGGCAGTGCACGTGCACCGATGAGGTGGTCGACCCCCGTTGGGCCGGACTCGAGCAGCTGTTCCGCGATCGGTAGGCCACGACTGGCGACGAAAGGAAGGACGGATGCCGGTTCCGAAGAGGAGACAGACGCAGGCCCGGGGGGCCAAGCGGCGTGCCAACTGGAAGGCACAGGCCGCGACGTACTCGACCTGCCCCCAGTGCCATCAACCCAAGCTCCCCCATCGCGTCTGCGCCAACTGCGGCTACTACGGGGGTCGCCAGGCCGTCGAGGTCGAGTAGCGGGGTCGTGAGGAACGCGTGAGCGCGACGGGCGCAGACGATCCGACGACCCTCGCCTTGGAGCGGGCGCTCGGCGTCCGCTTCGCGGACCCTCAGCTTCGCAACCAGGCCTTGACCCACCGGTCGTTCGCGTTCGAGCAGGGGCTCGCGTTCAACAACGAACGCCTCGAGTTCCTGGGCGATGCCGTGCTCGGCCTGGTGGTCACCGACCTGGCGTACAGGGAGTTCCCCGACCTCTCCGAGGGTGAGTTGGCCAAGCTGCGGGCGGCCATCGTGAACATGGGAGCCCTGGCCGAGGTGGCCCGCGACCTCGGGCTCGGCTCGGTGATCCGCCTGGGCAAGGGGGAGGAGCTCTCCGGGGGCAGGGACAAGTCCAGCATCCTGGCCGACGCGCTGGAGGCCATCCTGGGCGCTGTCTACCTGGACCTCGGGCTCGATGCCGCGCGCACGATCATCGAGCGGTTGTTCCGCCCGCGCATGGTGGCGTACGTGCGAGGGGAGGGAGAGCGCGACTACAAGACGATCCTCCAGGAGCTGGCCTCGCAAGACCTGCGGGCGCTCCCGGAGTACCGCCTCGACGAACGGGGCCCCGATCACGAGAAGGAGTTCACCGCGACGGTCTTCCTTGCTGGGAGGCCCTACGGCACCGGGTCCGGCCGCTCCAAGAAGGAGGCGGAGCAGCAGGCCGCCCACGAGGCCTTCGTGAAGCTCTCGGAGCACACCGTGGAGACGGGGTCGAAGGGAGCGTAGGTGGAACTTCCCGAAGTCGAGGTGATGCGGCGGGACCTGGAGAAGGACGTCGTCGGCCGCAAGATTGCCGCGGCCGAGGTCCGACCGTCGAAGAACGCTATGCGGGTCATCCGCCGCCACGGCCGGCGCAAGGAGTTCGCCGACAAGCTGCTCGGCCGGAAGGTCCTCAAGTCCGATCGCCGTGGGAAGTACGTCCTGCTGTCCCTGGACAACGGCGACGTGCTCGTGGTCCATTTCGCCATGAGCGGCCAGTTCGTCCGAGGCAACAAGCGGGTGCCACTCCCGCCCCATACCCACGTCGTGATCACCTTCCAGCAGGGAGGCGACCTTCGGTTCGTCGACCCTCGCACGTTCGGCGAGATGTTCGTTACCGCCGGCGACGAACTGGGGAAGGTGAAGGAGCTCCAGCACATCGCCATCGATCCCCTGGACCACGTGTTCACGTGGCAGTCATTCGGCGGGCAGATGGCTCAGCGGGAGTCCAAGCTCAAGCAGCTCCTGATGGATCAGAAGTTCATTTCCGGGCTGGGGAACATCTACTCCGACGAGGTGCTGTTCGCGGCGGGGCTGCGGCACGACCGGCTGTCGGACACCCTCTCCTCGCAGGAGGTGCGCCGTCTCTATCGCTCGCTCCAGGAGGTCTTGCAGGAGGCCATTCGGTACCGGGGCACGACGCTGGAGGACGAGGCGTACCTGGACCTGTTCGGCAAGCCCGGTGAGTTCCAGAACGAGCTCAAGGTCTACGGTCGCCAGGGCCTGCCCTGCCGCCGCTGCCGCACCCCCATCCAAACCGTGAAGATCTCCGGCCGAAGCGCCTACTTCTGCCCGCAGTGCCAGAGCTGACGCCCTTGCACACCGCTGGGGCTAGCCGACGACCGCGCCCGTCTCGCGGATCCGCTCGAGCGCGCGATCACCATCGCCGGCGTGGAGGTCGACCGCGCGGATCGCCTCGGAAGGCACGCTCGTCGAGAAGCCGAGACGCAGAGCGTCGAGGACCGTCTCGACCACGCAGTAGTCGGTGGCAAGCCCGCAGACGGTCACGGCCCCTACGCCCCGTTCCCGGAGCATCGCCTCGAGGCGCGTGGGGGCCGTCTCACCGGACCTCGGGTCCCGGACGCTGAACGCGGAGTAGCCGTCCTCGCCGCCGGTCCCTTTCTTCAGGGATTCGCCCACGACCTCCAGATCCTGGTGGAACTCGGCGCCCCAGGTCTCCTTGACGCAATGCACGGGCCAGATTCCGCCGTCCTTCTGGAAGTGGGGTGTGGACGTCGGGTGCCAATCCTGCGTGTAGACGACGAGCGCTCCGACGATCCTCGCCGCTTTCACCTGCTCGTTGATGACCGGGACCACCGCCTCGCCGTCCCTCACGTACAGACTCCCCCTTGGGTCGGCGAAGTCATTCTGGACGTCCACCACGATCAGAGCGGCCTTCGGGTCGAGGTCCACTGACACCTGCCTCCGAGGAGGATTGTAGGGACAGAGATCGGATCAGCTGGATCGTTCGTCGAGCTTCCGCGCCACGCTCAGGCCGGCGGCGGCCACGAGGAATGTGAGAATCCCGCAGTGAAACGGGTTCGCGTGGTCGTCGTGGGGCGAGTCCAGGGAGTCTTCTTCCGCTCGACGTGCGCGACGTTGGCCCGACGGCGTGGGCTCGCCGGCTTCGTCCGCAATCTCCCGGACGGGAGCGTGGAGGCCGCCTTCGAGGGGATCGACGACAACGTGGACGCGTTGGCGGCGTGGTGCGGGGTGGGACCGGACTATGCCCGCGTGGACCGGGTCGAGGTCTTCCCCGAAGAGGTTCGCGGGGACAGTGACTTCCGTGTCACCCGCTGACCCGAAGTTCCTGGTCAAACAGGGGAAACGACTGCTTGGGCGCTGTTAGCATCGGCTTCCAGACATGTTCCTTCGATCCCTCCAGATCCGGGGCTTCAAGTCCTTCGCCGAGAAGACGATCCTCGAGTTCGCCCCGGGGATCAGCGTCATCGTCGGTCCCAACGGATCGGGCAAGTCCAACCTGGTCGACGCCATCAGCTGGGTCCTCGGAGAGCAAGGCCCAAGAGCATTGCGTGGCAGTCAGATGGCGGACGTCATCTTCGCCGGGAGCCCGCAGCGCCCGGCCCTCGGGATGGCAGAGGTCAAGCTCGTGATCGACAACTCGGCTGGCCTGATCCCGGTACCGATGAGCGAGATCGAGGTCAGCCGGACGATCTTTCGGAGCGGCGACAGCGAGTACCGGATTGGCGGGCGCGTGTGCCGCCTGCTCGATGTGCAGGAGCTCTTGTCGGAGAGTGGGATCGGACGTGCGCTTCACACCATCGTCAGCCAGGGCCAGCTCGAGGATGTGCTCACGGCCCGGCCCGAGGAGCGCCGCCGATACATCGAGGAGGCCGCGGGCATCGCCAAGCACCGGCGGCGGCGGGAACGGGCCGAGCGCAAGCTTGCCGGCCTGGAGCAGGATCTGGTACGAGTGTCCGACGTCCTGGCTGAGCTCCGGCGCCAGCTGAAGCCGCTGAAGCAGCAGGCCGAGATGGCCCACCGCCACGAGGAGCTGACGGCTGAGGCGGACGCCGTGGCCGTGAAGCTCGCTGCGGCGCGGCTCCGGGACCTCCTGGCCGAGCGTGATCGCCGAACCGGAGGGTGGGACGAGGGCCTCGAGCTGCGGAAGCGGGCTCGGGAACGACTGGACTCGCTCGACCAGGACGTGGCAGGCGCGGCGGACGCGCGGGCCAGTGCCGTCTGGACGCTCCAGGAGGCCGAGGCCCTGTTCCGGCAGTCCCAGGAGGAGAAATCCTCCGCGGAGCGGTCGCTTCGCATGGCCGTGGAAGCCGAGTCGACCGCGCGTGCGCAGCTGGCCACCGAGGCCTCGCGGCACGTCCACCTGACGGCGATGGACGAGGACTCCGCCCGCATGGAGGCCAGGTTGGCTGAGATAGCCGTCGAGCTCGAGGAGCGCGAGCGCGAGCTCGAGGAGGCGGAGCGGGGATTCCGCGAAGCCGCCGAGACACGGCGGCTGGTGGAGGAGGAACGCCGCCGGATCTCGGAGGAAGCCGCGGCCCATCGGGCCGAGATGGAGACCCTCAGAGCCTCGCTGGCCTCGCACGATCGCGAGCTGGCGCGCCTGGAGGAGCACCTCGGGGAGGTGCGCGAACGTCGCACGGCGGTGGAAGCCGAGCGAGCCCGGATGAGGACGGAGGTCGAGCGCCTCGACGGAGAGGGCGCGCCGGTCTCCGAACGCAAGGCGGCAGCGCAACGGGAGCGGATCGAGCTCGCCCAGCGGGTCGCGGAGCTCGAGGAGAGCGAGCGGCGCTTCCTGGCCCGCCGGGAGCTGCTGGATGCCCGGAAGGCCGACCTCGAGGCGACGCCCGGGTCCCGATTCCTTGCGTCGCATGCCAGACGGGCCGTCGGGCTGCTTGGCAGGTTGGTCGATGCCGAAGAGGGGTGGGAACGCGCGCTCGTCGCAGGCCTCGGCCCCTTCGCCGACGCGGTGGTCTATGCGGAGATGGACGTCGCGATCGAGGAGGCATCGAACGGCGAGGGGGCGACGCTCGCGGTCGCCGGCGGTGGCCCCGCATCGTTCGTTCTCCCCGAGGAACGCACGCTGCTCTCGATCGTCTCGGCCGATCCCGCCGCTCGCGGGCTCGTCTCGACGGTCCTGAAGGACATCTACATCGCGGACTCGCTCGAGGAGGCAGTGGGGAAGCACCGTACCCACCCCGAGTGCGCGTTCGTCAACGCCGACGGCGTGCTGATCGGTCCGGCGTTCATCCGAACCGCTGCATCGTCCTCTCGCAAGGACGAGATCGCGCGCGAGCTGGCGGAGGTGGAGCACGATCTGGCCCGAACCCTGTCCGTCGTTCGACCGGTGCGTCACCGGTTGGGACAGGCGGTGGCCGAGTTCGAGCGGTTGGCCACACGGCTCGAGCACGTCGACGCCGCGATCACGCGCGCCGCCGAGGCCATGGCCCGTCTGGAGACCGAGGCAAACGCGCTGGCCCGGGAGGAGGAGAGCTTGGGCCAGCGACTGGCGGGGGTGGAAGACGCGGCCGCGGCCTGGCGGGACCGGCTGGCCGCGTCCGAGCCGGCGACCCATGTGCTGCCGGACCTCCCCCGCGCGCCCGAGCCGCCGATCCAGCACCGGGTGGCGGTGGAGACGCTGCGGCGAGACCGGGTGGGGATCTCTGGCCGGCTTGCCTCGGTCCGCGCTGAGCGCGGCGCGCTCGCGGCGCAGGATCCGGAGGCGCTCTCGGCCGCGCTCGACGCCGTACGCGCCGATCGCGGCCGAGCCGACCAGCGCCTCGTCGCCGCCGAGGCCGCCATGGAGTCGGCAGCGGCTCGTCGGGACGAGGCCGCCGGGGCCGAGCGCGAGGCGACCGAAGCCGAAGCCGGGGTCAACCGAGCCTGGCGGGAGGCCTCCCACGAGCTGGAACGGCTTCGGGAGGAGTACGAGGAGCAGGACCGGGTTCGCAGTGATCTGGAGCGCAGGATCCGCGACGCCGAACGGTTGCTGCGGGAGGGGCACGGGGCGGAGCCGCACGAGGCGGTCGCTGGCCTGGGGGAGGATGAGTCTGCCCAGTCGATCGAGCGACGTGCCGAGCTCGTGCAGCGCCGACTGGCACTCATGGGTCGGGTGAACCTCCTCGCAGGCGGGGAGTTCGAAGCCCTCCGGGAGCGCCACGACTTCATGGCTCGGGAGCTCGACGACGTGCGGACGGCCCGGCGAGACCTGATGCAGGTCGTCTCCCGGATCGACGAAGAGATCGCCGCTACGTTTGCCGCCGCCTACGCCGACGTGGCGGCGTCCTTCGAGGCCTTGTTCCAGGAGCTGTTCCCCGGGGGTGATGGGCGCCTCGTGGCGACCGACCCCGAGGACATCCTGGCCACCGGGATCGAGATCGAGGCCCGTCCCGGCCGCAAGCGCGTGAAGCGCATCTCGCTCCTCTCCGGCGGCGAACGGGCGCTCACCGCGCTCGCCTTCCTGTTCGCCATCTTCAAGGCCAGGCCGAGCCCGTTCTACCTGATGGACGAGGTGGAGCCAGCCCTCGACGACGTGAACCTGCACCGGTTCCTCCGGCTGATCCGGGGATTCGTGGACGACTCCCAGGTGCTGATCGTGACGCACCAGAAGCGGACGATGGAGGTGGCGCGGATGATGTACGGGGTCTCGATGAGCAAGGAGGGGACCTCGAGGGTCGTCGGGCAACGGTTGGACTCGCCGGGCGAAGACCACCCGGCCGATCCGAGCGACGCGGTCGCCGCGTTGCGCGGTCCGGACTCGGCCACCGAGTAGCCTGTCTCCCCGTGGATGTCCTGATCATCGGCCTGTTCATTGTCCTCGTCGCGGTCGTCGTGGCGGGCATCGTCGCGGCCGTATCGCACCGCCGGCGCCACCCGGCCGGAGCTCGATTGTCACCGACACCGCCGGCCGAGGCGCCGGCGCCTGCGCGCCGCCGGAGCGACGGCCTGGGGGCGAGAGCCCGGGCTCTCCTGTCCGGAGGGGCGCCAAGCGGGGACGAGTGGACCCGGCTCGAGGAACTCCTGCTGAAGGCCGACGTCGGGCCGGCCGCGGCCTCCCGGATGGTCCGGGACATCCGCGACCAGTACGAGGTGGGCGCCGACCCCTTCGACCCAGAGGACCTGCTACGGAACGAGATCGTGGGGATCCTGGGGGAGGACGGCGCGCTCCGCCTTCCCTCGGGTCGCTTAGGGGTGGTTCTCGTCGTCGGGGTGAACGGGGCCGGGAAGACCACGACCATCGGCAAGCTCGCCGCCCGACTGGCCCGGGAGGGCCGCACGGTGAGCGTGGCGAACACCGACACGTTCCGGGCGGCCGCCTCCGAGCAGCTCGACGCATGGGCCAGACGGGCCAACGTCCAATTGATCGCGCAGCAGCGGGGTGCCGACCCCGGCGCGGTTGCCTTCGATGCCGTGGCGTCTGCCCGGGCCCGCAACGTCGACGTCCTGATCGTGGACACGGCGGGACGGCTGCACACTCGCACGCCGTTGATGGACGAGCTCCAGAAGGTCAAGCGTGTGCTGGAGAAGGCCGCCGGGCACGTGGACGAGGTGCTGCTGGTCCTCGACGCGACCACCGGACAGAACGGCATCGCCCAGGCCCAGGCATTCGCCAGCGCGGTGGACGTGACCGGCGTGGCCCTGGCCAAGCTCGACGGGACCGCGCGGGGCGGTATCGTGCTCGCCGTCCGCGAGGCGTTGGGGGTCCCGGTCAAGCTGGTGGGCACCGGAGAGCGGATCGACGACCTCCAGGCGTTCGACTCCCGGGCCTTCGCGGAACGGATCCTGGGGGGCTGACGTGCCTGAAGACATGGCCAAGGCCGACATCCTGATCGTCGAGGACCACCCGACGATGCGGGAAGCGATGCGGATGGTCCTGGAGCACGAGGGGTTCGACATCCGGGAGGCGAGCGACGGACAGGCCGCGCTGGCCATGGCCCGGGATCGGCCGCCAGACCTCATGTTCCTGGACCTCAACATCCCCGGCCCGAGCGGCTCGGAGGTACTGAAGGAGCTCAAGTCGGCGCCCGAGACGGCGGACGTCCGCGTGATCATCGTGACCGCGGTGGGCGAGGAGGGCCGTGAGTACGTCCTCTCGCTCGGGGCCGACGAGTACTTCACGAAGCCCTTCAGCCCCCTGGCGCTTCTTCGGACGGTGGAGAAGGTGCTGACGCCCACGGAGGGGAGCGGCTAGGTGTTCGACGCGCTCACACAACAACTGGACGGGATCTTCAAGAAGCTCCGCTCGCGGGGCAAGCTCCATCCCAAGCAGGTGGACAACGCTGTGGCCGAGATGCGCACCGCCCTGCTCGACGCGGACGTATCGGTGGAGGTGGCCGACGAACTGCTGGCCAGGGTCAGGGAGCGAGCGCTGTCCCAAGAGGTGATGAAGAGCCTGACCCCCGCACAACAGGTCATCAAGGTGGTGAGGGAGGAGCTCCAGGCGACCATGGGCGGCACTCAGGCCGCGTTCAGCCTTCCGTCAGCCCGGCCCGCGGTGGTGATGCTGGCCGGGGTTCAGGGCTCGGGCAAGACCACCGCGTCCGCCAAGCTCGCCCGGATACTGAGAGAGAAGGGCAAGCACCCGCTGCTCGTCGCCGCGGACCTGCAGCGCCCTGCGGCCGTCGAGCAGCTGTTCACCTTGGGGGAAGAGATCGGCGTCCCGGTGGCCTCCGACGGCACGGATCCGGTGAAGGTGGCCAAGGCGGGCGTGAAGAAGGCAGAACGGGAAGGGCTCGACGTGGTCATCGTCGATACGGCCGGGCGCCTCCACGTGGACGAGGAGATGATGAAGGAGGCCCGGTGGGTGAAGGACGCGATCAAGCCCCACCACGTGCTGATGGTCTCCGACGCCATGACCGGCCAGGACGCGGTCGTTCAGGCCCGCGCGTTCATGCGCGAGGTCGACACGACCGGGTTCATCCTGACCAAGCTCGACGGCGACGCCCGGGGCGGGGCGGCGCTCTCGATCACCGCCGTGACCGGTCGCCCGGTCTTCTTCGCCGGGACGGGGGAGCGCCCGGCCGACCTCGAACCGTTCTATCCGGATCGGATGGCCTCCCGGATCTTGGGCATGGGCGACGTGCTCACGCTGATCGACCGGGCCCAGGAGAGCCTCGACGCCGACAAGGCCAAAGAGGCCGCGGAGAAGATGGCCACGGCCCAGTTCACGCTGGAGGATTTCCTGGTTCAGATGCGGGAGATGCGAAAGCTCGGGCCGCTCCAGGACCTGCTGGCCATGCTCCCGGGGATCCCCGGGGGGAAGGACGCGCTGAAGGACTTGGCCGGCCAGGTGGACGAGCGGCAGCTGGCTCGGGCGGAGGCCGTCATCTGCTCCATGACCCCGGAGGAGCGCCGGAACCCCGCTATCATCGGTGGGTCCCGGCGCCTGAGGATCGCCCGCGGCTCCGGGACCACCACGGCCGACGTGAACTCCCTGCTGAAGGAGTTCGACGGGGCCCGGAAGATGATGCGGACGCTGCTCGGCGGCAAGCAGGGCCTGAAGATCCCGGGCCTGCCGGGGATTCCGGGGATCTCGTAGAGAAGGAACGGGATGACGACGAGGATCAGGTTGCGGCGGATGGGGGCCAAGAAGCGGCCGTTCTTCCGGGTGGTGGTGGCCGACCAGCGGAGCCCTCGCGACGGCCGGTTCATCGAGAACATCGGGAAGTACCACCCGCTCGAGGATCCTTCGCTGATCGACATCGACGAAGCGAGGGCGCTGGAGTGGCTCCGAAAGGGGGCGCAGCCCAGCCAAGCCGTCCAAGTGCTGCTAACCAAGGCCGGTATCTGGGAGAAGTTCCAGTCGGAGAAGAGGGAGAGCAAGGCGGGGTCGTGAAGGAGCTCCTCGAGTACATCGCGAGGGAGCTCGTCGAGAACCCGGGCGCGGTCGTGGTGAACGAGGTCCACGACGATCGCGGGATCCTCCTCCAGCTCACGGTGGATCCCGAGGACATGGGCAAGGTCATCGGCAAGGGCGGGCGAACGGCGCGAGCCATCCGCCAGGTGGTGAAGGCGGCGGCCATCCGCGAGGGGGTCCACGCCGCGGTCGAGATCGTCGACCAGGGATGAACCGCGAGCCGACCGTCGTGGTCGGCCGCATCACCCGGCCCCACGGCCTGAAGGGCGAGCTCTCCGTCCTGGTGCTGTCGGAGGTCGACGGGCGATTCGCCGAAGGGGCCCTGGTCTACCTGGAGGACGGCCGAGCGCTCACCGTCGAGTCCGCACGGCGCCACCGCAGTGGGCTGCTGGTGAAGTTCCGGGAGGTCGGCGACCGGACCGCGGCCGAACGTCTGGCCCGAACCGTCCTCGTGGTGCCCGAGTCAGCGTCCCCGGAGCTTCCCGACGGCTCGTGGTGGGATCACCAACTCGTGGGCTGCGAGGTCGTCACCGAGTCGGGGCGATCGCTGGGGACGGTACGAGAGGTCATCCACACGGCGGCGAACGACGTCTGGAGCGCCGTGTCGGGTGACCGCGAGACATTGATCCCGGCGCTCAAGGACGTGGTCGTCTCGGTGGACACACCGGGCAAGCGCATCCTGGTCCGCGAGGTCCCCGGCCTCACGGTCCCGGACGCGGAGCCGTAGCGTTCGCCGCGGGGAACCGTCCCGGGCCGGGCGGTGTAGGAGGAGTGTTCGCCGAAGAGAGGCCTTGATGCGCCGGTCCGTGGTCGCGCTGAGCGTCCTGGTCGTGGGAACCGTGCTCGCCCTCGCCGCCGCCGGGCCTGCATGGGCGAAGACCCCTCCATTCGGCGTGCAGCTCTCCACGACCCGGCCGCAGCCGGGGGAGACGGTGAGCGTGACGGTCCGCTTCTGGGACGATCGGCGGCACACGAAACCAGCCACCTGGTGGGACGTCCCAAGGATCCCGCACCTGTTGTGGGCGGTTCCCGTGGACGCGCAGGGGAACAACGATCTCGAGGCCGCCGTCCCGGTCACCGTCCGGCGAGGCGGCTTCGCCGAGTATCGAGGAACGCTGACGCTCACCGAGCCTGGGTCATACGTGCTGGTCCCGTTCTCTGTCGAAGGCGGCTTCGACGCGCCGGCGGGGTATCCGAAGCCGATCGCCCTCGACATCGCCGCCGCACCCTCGCCCGCCATGTCTGCCACATCCGGTTCGGGCGGGGGCCCGTGGCTCCCCATCGCGATCGCGTCGGCACTGGGCGCCGCCGTGCTCGGTGCGCTTGTTGCGCGGCGTGCGCGCAGGCCGCGCGCGCCCCGCCCCGCCGCATGATCGGGCGCTGCTAGCCTTCGCGAGTGCGCATCGACGCGTTCACGATCTTCCCCGCCATCGTCGAGGGCCCGCTGCGCGGGAGCCTGCTGGGCAAAGCCATCGAGGCAGGCATCGTCGATGTCCGGGTCCACGATATTCGCGCCTTCGCCACCGACAAGCATCGCCAGGTGGACGACGAACCCTACGGCGGCGGACCGGGCATGGTGCTGAAGCCAGAGCCGGTCTTCGCGGCGGTGGAATCGCTGGGAGAGGGAACCAAGCGCGTCATCGTGCTATCGCCCGCCGGACGCCGGTTGAACCAGGCGCTCGTCCGGGAGCTGGCAAAGGAACCTTGGCTGGTGCTCATCAGCGGCCGGTACGAAGGCGTTGACGAACGCGTCGTGGAGGGCCTCCCGGCCGAAGAGGTGTCGATCGGCGACTACGTACTGTCGGGTGGCGAGATCCCGGCCCTCGTCGTGCTCGAGGCGGTCACCCGCCTGATCCCCGGGGTCGTGGGCAAAGAGGAGTCGCTCGAGCGAGAGTCGTTCGAGGACGGCGGACTCGACCATCCGCACTACACGCGCCCGAGCGAGTTCCGGGGCATGGCGGTCCCGGACGTACTGCTCTCGGGAAACCATGTCGAGGTCGAGCGGTGGCGAAGGGAGGCAGCTGAGGAGAAGACCCGCCGCAACCGTCCGGACCTGCTGAAAGGCTGACCGGGAGGTCCCGACCCGGCTGCTATCATCGGGACTCCCGCCATGAACAAGACCGATCTCGTCGACAAGCGCTATCTGCGCTCGGACATTCCGCCGTTCCGGCCCGGAGACACCGTCAAGGTGCACGTCCGGGTGGTGGAGGCGGGCCGGGAGCGGGTCCAGGTGTTCCAGGGCGTCGTGATCCGTCGTCAGGGCGGCGGCCTCCAGGAGACGTTCACCGTGCGCAAGGTGTCCTTCGGCGTCGGGGTTGAGCGAACGTTTCCCGTGCACTCGCCGTCCATCGCCAAGCTCGAGGTGGTGACCCGAGGAAAGGTGCGCCGGGCAAAGCTCTACTACCTGCGGGAGCTGCGAGGCAAGAAGGCCCGCGGGAGCTGCGAGGCAAGAAGGCCCGCATCCGCGAGCGGCGAGTCGGCCCGGAGGAGCTGGCGGCGGCCCAGACCAGCGTGGCCGAGCAAGCGATCCAGGGGACTCCCGAGGAGCCCGGGCACGCCGTGGCATACGGCGATGGGGTGGGGGCCGGCGAGGCCGGGTCCGCGGACGCATCGGACCCGGATGAGGAGGCCAGGACGGAGCTGGTGGAGGCCCCCGAGAACGCAGCGGTCGACGCCGAGAGCAAGGGCTAGGCGTGTCCGAGGCGCAGCCGGACGCCGCCCAGCCGGCCGCGGCAGATCCTCGAACGATCAACACCACCCCTCTGCGGGGGGACGAGTTCGTCCTGGGGCCCAAGGCCCCCGCGAAGCGGCAACCCGCCCCGCCCAGGCAGGCTCGGGGAAAGGACCGGGGCCTCCTGGCCTTCCTTCGCGAGCTTCCAGTCCTGATCCTTCTGGCCTTCGCGCTGGCCCTCGTCCTCAAGACCTTCGTGGTCCAGGCGTTCTACATCCCATCGGGCTCCATGGAGCCTACGCTCATGCCCGGCGACCGCGTGCTGGTGAACAAGGTCCTGTACCACCCGCACCGGGGCGACATCGTGGTGTTCGAGGACCCTTCCGGGCAGCAGCCGGACCGGGGGATGGTCGGAGGATTCCTGCATTGGCTGTCGGAGGGCCTGGGCTTCGCCCGGCCCCCGAACGAGGACTTCATCAAGCGGGTGATCGGGCTCCCGGGCGAGACCGTGGAGCTTCGGGACGGCAATCTCTATGTGGACGGTGAGCGGGTTGACCAGCCGTACCTGAGGGGCCCACCGGACACCCGTCCGTACGGGCCGAAGATTGTCCCGCCGGACAGCCTGTTCGTCCTGGGCGACAACCGCCTGTACTCCAACGACTCGCGGTTCGGGTTGGGATTCGTCCCCATCGACAAGGTCGTGGGCAAGGCGTTCGTCACCATCTGGCCGCCCTCGCGGATCGGGTGGCTGCACTAGGCCTCGACCTCGGGCGCTACGAGCGCCGATTGCGCGAGCAGGGCTTCCGCGCCGTCGCCGGCGTGGACGAGGCGGGGCGGGGGGCCCTGGCCGGTCCGCTGGTCGCCGCCGCGGTGATCCTGCCCGAGGACTTCGACCTCGACGGGGTGAACGACTCGAAGGTCCTCACACCGCTCCAGCGGGAGGAGGCCTACGATCGGATCGTGCCCGGGGCCCTGGCCTACGCGTGGTGCAAGGCCACCCCATCGCGCATCGACCGCCGGGGGCTGCACAAGTCCAACCTGTGGCTCCTCCGCCGGGCGGTGTGCGCCCTTGCGCTCCGACCGGACTACGTGCTGATCGACGGGTTCCCCGTTCGCCGGCTCCCCGCGACCAGCCTGGCCATCAAGAAGGGCGACGCCGTGACGGCCTGCGTCGCGGCCGCGTCCATCGTGGCCAAGGTGACGCGGGACCGGATGATGCAGCGCTACCACCGCCGGTTCCGGAGATACGGGTTCGACCACAACAAGGGTTACGGCACGCGCGAGCATTGGAACGCTCTGGACCGCCTCGGCCCCACGCCCATCCATCGCCTGTCCTTCAAGGGCGTGGGGGAGAACGGCATCGTGGACGTGGAGACCGTGGAGGACCCGTGAACGAGGAGGACGACATCGAGCGGTTCGAGGAGGAGCGCGAACTCGAGCTGTACCGGGAGTACCGCGACGTCGTCCCGATGTTCACCTATGTCGTGGAGACCGAGCGCCGCTTCTACCTGGCAAACGTCGTCGACGTGCAACAGCGGGAGGACGGGTGGGTGGAGGTACGCTTGTCCGACGCGTGGGTGTGGGACATGTTCCGCCCCGCCCGTTTCGTCTCCAACGTCCGGGTCATGACCCGCCGCGACGTGAACGTCGAGGAGCTCCGCCGCGACGAGGCCATGCCGGGGGATCCCACG